>Ga0209061_1002260_pt1 | contig 25451 bp, 18 predicted proteins | sample Coa_R1_10_FD_187157 | JGI IMG/M metagenome (GOLD analysis project Ga0209061, IMG submission 187157) | Surface soil microbial communities from Centralia Pennsylvania, which are recovering from an underground coalmine fire - Coalmine... | ecosystem: Environmental > Terrestrial > Soil >...
CCGACGCCCCGTCCAGCCGCGCCGCTTCCACCACGTCCTTCGGCACCGCCTGCAGCGCCGCGCCGAGCACCAGGACGGAGAACGCGGTGCCCCGCCAGAAGTTGGCGATGATCAGCGAGATCATCGGCTGCTTGTACAGCCACGCCACCGGCCCGATGCCGGCCATCTGGAGCAGGATGTTCGCCAGGCCGGACGGTGTGGACAAAAACCCGCTCCAGATGAAGGCCGCCACGATCTCGGGGATCACCCAGGCGAGCACCATGACCGCCAGCAGCAGCGAGCGCGCCGCCCTGGGCAGCCGCGAGACGAACACGGCGAGCAGGAACCCGACCGCCACCTGCCCGGCGATCGCCGAGCCGCCCAGGTACTCCAGCGAATACAGCAGGCTGTGCCAGAACTGGCCGGAGGTGAACAGGCTGACGTAGTTGGTTCCCCCGGTGAACTGCGGATTGGCGGCCCCCGGCCCGCTGAGCGCCAGGTTGGTGAACGACAGGTAGATGGCCTTGGCGACCGGGTACCCCAGGAAGAACCCCATGTACACCGTGGGGATGCCCAGCAGCAGCGCGATCAGCAGGCGCTGGCGGCGCCGCCGGCCCTCGGCGCCGGGCGCTCGCCGGCGACGGGTCCCGGGCGCCGCAACGGGGACCGTCTGCTGGGTCATCCGGGCTGCCTGTCACGCCCGGGGACGCCGGCGCCCTGTTCCGGGGGCCGTGCCGCCACGGGGCGCTGGCCTCCGCCGCCTCCCCGGAGGCCACTGGCGCGGCCGTCCTCGCATGCGGTGGCACGGCGACTGACCGGGTGGGGACGGCACATCCCGGAGGCGAGGCCCATGCGATCTCCTCGGCGTGAAAGGTCGGGGGTCATTTGCCGCAGTTAAGTGGCAAATGAATTGCCATTGGCCGATAGCAAATACCGCTCCGTGGACTTTGTCAAGACATAGCCGCGAGTTGCTGCGGAGGTGTGACCTGGCGGGCCGGGCAGCGGGCAGGCCGGCGGCCGGGCGGCAGGCCCCGGTGCGCCGGCACCCGGCGATCAGTACTGGCGCACCGGCAGGCCGGTGATCGCGCTGATCATCTCCGCCGTGCGCCAGACGGCTGCCCGCGGCGGCAGCCGCCTGGTCAGGACGGCCTCGACCATGGCGCGCAACTGGGCGGAGACGAGCGCGTACGTCGGCGTGACAGGCCGGTGCACCGCGCCGTCGAGAAGCCCGGCAGTGTGCGCGTGAAACGCCGAGCGGGAGGCGAGCACCGCCACCGCGGAACGCCGCGGCGGGATGTGGCCGGTGCGCGCGCACATGCGGGCCAGGGCCTGCGTGGCGACGGCGTCCTGCAGCAGGCTGGCGGCGAGTTTGGGCTGGCGCGCCTGGCGGGGGACGCAGTACACCATCCCGCCGACGAGCACTGACTGCCTGCCGTGCGGCCCGGCGGGCATCGGCGCGAAGCCGAACCGCCGGGTGACCTGGTCCACCGGGATGCCCGCGCGCCGCGCCAGCAGCGGAGCCTCGTAGCTGCCGCCGAAGCTCAGCACGGCCTCGCCCTCGGCGAGCATCTGGATCGGCCGGTCGCGCTGGTAGGAGACGGCTGCCTCGGGAAGGATGCCGTCGTCGGCGAGCGACCGCAGCAGCTCCATGGCTTCGACGCTGGCCGGCGTGGCCAGGGTCACGGAGGCCGGGCCGAGCACCTCCACCCCGTTCGAGGCGAGCAGCGTGACCAGGCAGTAGGTCGCGAATTCGTCGGCGTCCGGCCCGGCGGGCAGGACGAGCGCGTGACGCCGGGTGCGCGCCGTCACGAGCCGCCGCCCGGCTTCCCGGAGCTGTGCCCAGGTGCGCGGCGGCGCCATGCCGATGGCCTCGAGATCCGCGCGGTTGTACCACAGGCCGCCGACGTCCATCTCCGCCTGGACGGCGAGCGTGGACCCGCCGAAGCGGTGGGCACCGGCGAACGGCGGCAGGAAGTCCCGCTCGTACTCGTCCGCCACCCAGCCGGGGTCGAGGTCCTCCAGCGGGTACAAGAACCCCGAGGCGGCGAACTCCGCCACCCAGACGGAATCAAGGACCGCCAGGTCAGGGCCATGCCCCTCGGCCACCGCGTGCACGAAGGACGAGTGCAGGCCGTTCAGGTCGGCCTCGGCGACCGACAGCCGCGTGCCCTCCGGGGCGACGGAGCGCAGGTGCTGGGACCAGGGGCCGTCCGCGGGCACGAGGACGCGCAGCTCGGGCGTGTCGGGCCTGCGGCCCAGCCAGTGCGGGTTGACGAAGGTGCCGCGCCTGCGGTGCCGCAGGACGACACCCTCGGCGGCCAGCTCGGACAGCGCGCGCGTCACCGGCGTGCGGCTGAGGCCGAAGCGCCGGCACAGCTCATGCTCAGTCGGCAGCCGCCCGTCCCTGCCGTAGGCGCCGCTCAGGATCTCTTCCATCAGGAACGTCTTGAGCTGGTAGTACAGCGGGATCGGCCGGTCCTGGCTTAGCTCCATCATCTCCCCCGGCCGGCCGTCGCGGGCCGCCGGCCCGGGGCCTCCGGGCAGCCGTCACTGAGCGGCCGCGAGCCGCGAATTCCTGCCGACCATCCTAACCGGCTGGTGCGCGGCGCGAACGGCCCGCCGGGCGGGGGAGGTATGGCGGCGCGCGTCCCGGGAGTGCCTGTCGCCGGCCCGCGTGTCGCCGGCCGCCGGGGGGATCGCGCCGCGGGACCAGGGTCAGCGTCCGCGCGCGGACACGATCATCGGCGGGCTCCCGGCGAGCAGCGCGTAGATCTCCACCATCGGCGCGGTCTGGTTGACCAGGTCCTCGCCGCCGGAGGGGTCCGGATCGGAGAACAGCCCGGTGGCCTGGCGGTCCTGCCGCCATGCGGTTTCCGCATAGGAAGCGGTCATCTGGCGGTAGGCCGGATTATGGGTGATGCCGGCGAGGTACCAGAGGTTCCTGAAGAAGATCGCGTCGAACACCTCCGGCTGATGGTAGAGGTTGCCGTCGCCGCCGTAGTAACTGACCGAGGCGGAGGCGGTCTGCTCCGCCTGGCGGAGGTAGCCCCTGTTGCCTGTGGCCTGGTAGAGCAGCGCGCCGGCCCCGATCATCGTGCCCTGGTTGTAGCTCCACAGCGCCGTGTTGATGGTTCCGTCGGGGTTGATGTGGTCGTAGTACATCCCGTCCGGGTTCCGCAGGCAGCCACGCACCCAGTCGTACATCTTCCTCGCCCACCGCAGGTAGTAGGACTGCCCGGTGTCCAGGTAGATCAGCAGCCCGGCCTCGGCGTTGGGAGCATTGGAGATCGTGTTGCGCGGCGAGCCGGCGACGTCTTCCCAGAACACACCGCCGGGGCAGGAGGTGGCGGGACTGGTGTCCCACCCGCTCACTACGAACCGGAAGATGCCTTCCGCCGTCCGCAGATCCCCCGTGCGGCGGGTCAGGCCGTACGCGTAGAGCTCGTCAAGAGCGACCCACGCGTTGTCGTCGTAGAAGGTGGGCCCGCCAGGGCCGAGCGGCGGCTCGGCGATCGAGGCGTACGCGGGGAGTTGCTGCTGCCCGGTGGGACCGGTCTCGTGCGGGTCGTAGTACGCGGCCAGCCCCCGGTTCCTGGCATCGATGTCCCCGGTGAAGCGGCGGCCCACGCCGCGGATGCCCACCAGGTACCCGGTGGCCGCGAAGGCGTTGGAGAACGGCCAGAGAGTGCCGAGCCGGTTACCGCTGAAACACGTGTTGTCGCACGGGTACAGGGAATATCCGGGCAGGTACAGATTGCGCTGGAGCGCCTGGTAGGTGACCACCGCCCGCCGGGCGTCCACCCGGGGACCGGCTTGCCGGGACGGGGTGGCCGGGCTGGCCGGGTTCTGTGCCGTCTCCAGGGCGGCCAGGTGCGCCAGCTGCCCAGGGCTGGCGGCTGCGGCCGGTCCCGCCATGGGCGTCGTCATGGCCAGGCTGAGCGCACCGGCGCCAAGCGCCTGAACGAGGCGCCCTCCGATCCTGCTCCTGCTCCTGTCCGTGTTTCGCCCCACTGCCGGTGGCACCGTCGCTCCTCCTTCTGCACAGCGGTCCGCCGGAGATGCGGCGGCGAGATACATGCTGACGCTGTTAGACAACGATATCAACAGGATGCCGGAAATACTGACATCGTCGAACATCGGGTACCGGCGTAAGCCCCGGCGCTGACCAGCCCTGGAGGCGGATGGCGGGCCCGCCGGGGTGGTCTCCGGGACCGGGGGCTCGTTGCCGAGCAGCCAGCGGGCACCGGGGGCTCGTCGCCGAGCAGCCAGCGGGCACCGGGGTCACGTCCGGCGGCGGTGCCGGACGGGTTGTACAGCGCGCAGCGCCGCAGCGACAGGCAGCCGCAGCCGATGCGGCTCGTCAGCGTGGACCTGGCCCGCTCCAGTTCCGCGATCTTCCCGTCCAGCCTGGACTGCCCCTCGCGGGTGGCGCGGGTCCGGTCCGCGCGGGCCGGCGCCCTCTCCCGGGAGGGGTGGCGGGCGCGGCGTATCGTCTAGCTATGCGAGCGGTCGTCTACGAGGGAACGCGCCAGGTCGGCGTGGCCACCGTTGCCGACGCGGAGATCGAGGAGCCTACCGACGTCCTGGTGCGCATCACGTCCAGCGCGATCTGCGGCACCGACCTGCACATGTACGACGGGCGGACCGGGGCCACGCCCGGCTTGGTGCTCGGCCACGAGCCGCTCGGCGTCGTCGAGGCCGTGGGGGAGGGCGTGCAGCTCGTCCGGCCGGGCAGCCGCGTCGTCGTGCCCACCCATCTGTACTGCGGGGTGTGCTACAACTGCGCCCGCGGCTACTCCGCCGCCTGCCTGCGGGTGCGGCCCGGCGGCTTCGGTGCCGCCTACGGCTACGCGGGGATGGGACCTTACCGCGGCGCCCAGGCGGAGCTGCTGCGCGTACCCTACGCCGACGCCAACTGCATCCCGCTGCCAGGCGAGCCCGGTGATGACCGGGAGGACGACTTCGTGCTGCTCGCCGACGCCTTCGTGACCGGCTGGCACGCCACCGAGCTTGCCGAGGTGGGGCCTGGCTGCACGGTGGCCGTGTTCGGCGCGGGCGCGGTGGGGCTGCTCGCCGCCTACTCCGCGCTGCTGAAGGGCGCGGGGGAGGTCTACGTGGTCGACCGTGTCCCCGAGCGTCTCGGCATCGCGGGTGAGCTTGGCGCCATTCCCGTCGACTTCACGGCTGGGGACCCGGTGCAGCAGATCAGGGAGCTGCGCCGCAAGGCCGGCCTGCCGCTCGGCGAGGAGCAGATGGACGGCGTGCAGAAGGGCATCGACGCCGTCGGCTTCCAGGCCGCCGGCCACGAGGACACCGGCGGGGAGGACCCGGGCCAGGTGATCCGTGACCTTGCCCGCCTTGTCAACCCGACGGGTCACATCGGGATCGCCGGCGTGTACGCGGAGCGCGACCTCGGCCCGGCACCGGCCGGGAGCGCCGACGGGGCAGTCCGGGTGCCCTGGGCCACCCTGTTCGCCAAGGGGGTCACAGTGGGGTTCGGGCGGACCCACGACCGGCGGTACACCACCAGGCTGCGGGACCTCGTCGTGGCCGGGCGCGCCCGCCCGGGCCGGATCGTCAGCCACCACGGCGGCCTCGCTGACGCTCCCCGGCTGTACCGGCTCTTCGACCAGCGGGCGGATGGCGTCGTCAAGGCCGTGCTCAGGCCCTCGTCGCCTTGCGCGCCTGCGTCCTCCGGGACGGGAGAGCGCGCCGCGTGAATGCCAGCGGCGCGCTTTCCCGCGTCCCATCACCCGGGGATGCTTTCCCCGGCCCCATTACCGGGTGGTGCCGGTACCTGGCTGGAGAGGCTGCACGTACATGAATATCCGGCCCGCGAGCGTGCACGCGCCGAAGTCCCACAGGGCGTGCGTGGCCCCGTACTGGTCGGGCGGGTAGATCTTCAGCTCGGCTGCGTTCCCGGGCCTGCACCCCGAGGTGTACACCTCGGCGTCGACGTAGCGCAGCACGGTGTGGGCGGTCGCACCGGGGGCGAGTACCACCGCGCGTGCCGTGACGGAGTGATCCCAGCGCGCCGGGCTGCCGAGCTGGTGCCCGTTGCGGTCGATGGCCGAAACCCCGGGGAACCCGTACATGTAGCAGGCGTGGCCGCTCAGGTTCGTGAACTCCAGCGGGTAGTAGATGCTCCCGAGTGCCCCGTTCCCCCGGTCTGCAGCCACCCAGGCGCCGAGATCGGAGGCGGTGCACCGGGGGATGCGCGCCGCCGCGTTCACCGCGGCGGCCGGTGCCGCCCGGGCCGGCGAGGACGCCGGGACAGCCGAGACGATGCACAGTGCCGCGGCGGCGGCGATGGCGGCCGCCGCGATCACGCGCCAGCCAGTGCGGGCAGGTGTCATCTCGCACCCCTTGTGAGGAACGGCCCCTCTGGCCGAGGAGTCCTGGTGCCCTCTGAGACGCCCGGCGCGATGATCAGGTTGTTCGTTGCAGTGATCACCTTGCCCGTGTCCGCCCGGCCCCGGCAGCGCTGTGACGGCGAGCCGCGGCCCCGCGGGCCTGGCGCTGCCCGGGGGGCAGCGCGTAGACGTGCACGTACGCGAAGTGCGCCGGCATGACGGCGCTGGCGCCCGCGGTGATGGCTTCCAGGCCGATGTCGAGCGGCTTGCCCGGGACGAACCCGTGCAGGTTGTAGGTCGCGCCTGCCTCCCAGCGGCGGCCGTCGATGCTCGTGTAGGCCGTGACCAGGTCGCCGCGGCGGACGATGCGCAGCCACGTCCACGTGCCGTTGCCGCCTGCCGCCTTCGCGGCCGGGCTGAAACCCGGGACTTCCATGAACCCGCTGCCGTAGACCGGGCAGGTGTCCGCCGGATAGGCGGCGCCGCACCTGAACCCGGTGTAGCCGCTGGTGACGTCGGTCTCCTTGGCCCACTCGGTCTCGTCGACACCGGAGTTGTACTCGCCGACCAGCCGCAGATAGTGGTCGTCGTCCTGGTAGAGCAGCAGGCCCGCCTGCTCGGTGTTCGCGTCCGGCCGCAGCGCCACCTTCGTCTCGGCGACGAAGTTCCCTGACGGCGCCCGCTCCACGAGGATGTTCTGCGCGTTGTTGGTGGTCTGGTACAGGTCGCCGTTGACCGCGTCGATGGTCAGCGTGCCCGGGTCGGCGGTGAGCGACCAGTCCGCCGGGTCCTGCCTGATCCATGACCACCGCGGCGACAGCGCGGTCACGTTGAAGTCCTGCGAGTAGCGGGGGAGGAGCCGCCCTGGGTGGACCGGCGTGGCCAGCGGGTCCGGGCCGTGCGGCACGGGTTCCCGCTGCCCGCGGGCAAGCGGCGGCGCGGGCTGCGGCCCTGCGGTCACGCCGTGGCCGCCGTTGACCTCCGGCCAGCCTTCCCTGGTCCATTCGATCGGCTCGATCAGCATCGGGCGCGCGTCGGCGCCGCTCGGCAGGTACGGCTGGTTCTGGCTGATCGCGTGGAAGACCATCCAGTAGCCCCCGGTGGGGTCGCGGAAGACGGAGTTCCCGCCAGTGCCCACCCACGTGTTGCCGTTCGGGGCGAGCACGAGCGTCCCGCCACCCTGGGTCATCGGGATGCCCAGCTTGTCGGTGAACGGGCCGAGCGGCGAGCGGGACCGGCCGGCGAACACGGTGTAGCCGGTGTCCGGCCCGGCGCAGCAGTTGCCCGAGGACGCGAACATGTAGTAATAGCCGCCGTGGCGCACGACGAACGTGCCCTCGAACCGGCCGCTCGCGCCGACCTGCACCGGCGTCGCGCCGGGGGCGACGTGCAGGCCGCCGGAGGTCAGCGGGACGACGTAGGTGCCGCCGTAGAAGCTGCCGTAGTACAGGTAGCGCTGCCCCGACGGTGTCTGGATCTCGTCCGGGTCGAAGGTCCAGTAGTAGCCGCCATGCCCGTCTGGCCGGGGAGCGACGAGCGGCCCGCCGGAATCGTGCCACGGGCCGGCGGGCGAGGACGCGGTGGCGACGCCGATGGCGCTGCCGCCCGCCGCCGTGTTACTGGCCGTGTAGTACATGACATAGCGGCCGCCGACGTAGTGCACCTCGGGAGCCCACAGCCCGCCGCTGCCGGTCCAGGCGGGCTGCGGAGGCTCAGCGGCCGACGGCGCCGAGCCCGCGGGGCGGAACGTGTCGCGGACGAAATGCCAGTGGATCAGGTCGGCCGACTCGATGATGGGCATGATGTGCAGCGTCGACGGCGACGCGCCCCACTGGTCCGTCGTGCCGTAGCCGAAGTACTTCCCAGACACGGGGTCGCGGAAGATATCCGGGTCGGCGAACGTGGGCCCGAAGACCGGCTCGGTGAACGTGCTTCCTGGCCGGGACGGCGCGGGCTCCGTGGCCGCCGTGCGGGTCGCTGCCGCCGCGCCCGGCGGCGCGCTCGCCACGGCACCTGTCATGGCGCCCGCCATGGCGATCAGGCCGGCGGTGAGCGGGATGAGCATCCTGCGGACAGGTACCGGCGCCGCCGGTCTCCGCAGGCGGGAGCGGCCTGAGCCGGCCGCGCGTGGTCTTTCCGGCATCCCCTGGCTCTCCTTATCTTCCTGTCCGGGTTCGTTCGCTCGTGCCCTGCTCAGGGGGTCCTGTGAGGTTCCGGGTCGCTGCCGGCGGGCGGTCCCTGCTGTTCCCGGCCGGCGGTCCTGCGCCCCCGGTGGCCGTCGGCAGGGGTGCCGGGCGGCTCCGCGCCGCCCGGCGGTGACTGGGGCTCTGCGCCGCCCGGCGGTGACTGGACTGGCTGGCGGGCTGCCGCAACCTCCTCGGTGGGCACCGCCCTGGACGGCTGGGTGAAGATGGCCCGCAGCCGCTGCGCGGGCAGCTTCGGGGTGCGGTCGGCGTAGGTCAGCCCGTTCCGCTCCTGCTCGGTGTCGGTGAGCTGGGTGTAGCAGAAGCCGGCCAGGGCGTCGCTCGCGCACACCGCGCCGACCAGTTCGCCCAGCCGGCGCTCCAGTTCCCCGGTGGTCTGCGCGGTTGCGTAGCCCAGCCAGACGTCGCCGGTGCGCGGGGCGTAGGTCAGCCCGCCGAACTCGCTGAGCACGACCGCCTGGCCACGGTCGGCCGCGCCGTCGAGCACGACCCGGTGCGGTCCCGGCCAGCGGCCGGCCAGCGTCGCGGCGATCGCCTCCCTGCTGCCGTATCGCTCGGTGAGGCTCCGCCCGCTGGGCGCGTAGTCGTGGACGGTCCAGATGTCGCTGTCGACGTGCTCCCAGCCGTCGTTGGAGATCACCGGCCGCGTCGGGTCCAGCGACCGGGTGAGGTGGTACAGGGCGGCGACGAGGTGGCGCTGCGCCGGGTGCCCGGACATCGCGGGCACCCCCCAGCTTTCGTTGAAGGGCACCCATGCCACCACGCACGGATGGCTGCGGTCCCGCTCGATCACCTCCTGCCATTCGGCGACCAGCCGCCGGGTAGCACGCGCGGAGAACCCGGCCGGGCTGGGCATCTCGGCCCACACCATGAGGCCAAGGCGGTCGGCCCAGTACAGGAAGCGGGGGTCTTCCGCCTTCTGGTGCACCCGCACCCCGTTGAGACCCAGCGACTTGGCCAGCTCGACCTCCTCCCGCAGCGCCACCGGGCCCGGCGCGGCCAGGTGCGAGCCGGGCCAGTAGCCCTGCTCCAGGGCCAGGCGCAGGAAACAGGGGCGGCCATTGAGCAGGAAGTGGCCGTCGGCCACATCGACCCTGCGCAGCCCCAGGTAGGAGGAGACGCGGTCGGCCGCCGGCCAGGCGGGGTCGGCCAGCTCCAGGTCGGCGCCGATGAGCGTGGGCGAGTCCGGCGACCATTGCAGCCTGTCCCAGTCCCACGCGTTCTCTGCCGCCGGCACGGACAGATGCATGCGCAGGTGGCGGCCGTGCACGGCCGCGCACTGGTCCGCGAGCACCTCGGAGCCCAGCGCCAGCCTGATCCGCAGTGTGCTGCCCGGTGACGGGTCCCGCGACAGCGCCACGTCGGCGGACACCTGGCCGGTGGTCGCGTCCGCCTGCCAGGACAGGGCGGTGACATGGCAGCCGGGCACGACCTCCAGCCAGACCGGCTGCCAGATCCCCGTGGTGCGGTGGTACCAGATGCCGTGTGGGGTTGCCCGCCAGTCCTGCTTGCCGCGCGGCTGGTGCGCGTCGGCCGGATCGTCCTGCGCCCGGACCACGAGGACGGCCGGGCCGGCTGCCGCAGCCGCCTCGGTGATGTCGAAGCTGAACGGCGTGTGGCCGCCCTCGTGCCGGCCGGCCAGCAAGCCGTTCACCCACACCTCTGCCGCGTAGTCCACGGCCCCGAAGTGCAGCAGCAGCCGGTCGCCGCGTGCCAGGGACGGCACGGCCAGCCGCCTTCGGTACCAGACGACCTTGTGAATACCGCGGTCGCGGATGCCGGACAGCGGCGACTCCGGCGGGTAGGGGACCTCGATGGCCTGCCCGAACGGCCCGGCGGTACCGTCCTCCCACCCCAGCCTGCGTCCCTCGTCGGCGTCGTCGAAGGCAAGCTCCCACCGGCCGCACAGATCGGTCCAGTGCCGCCGCGCCAGCTGCGGCCGCGGGTACCCGCTCTCGATCAGCCTGTCCAGCTCGTCCCGGGTCATCGGACGCTGGTCGTCTCGGTCTGCCATGTTCCCCTTCCTCGGTGACGTGGTGGGGTGGGCACGTGCCCGGTGGTTCCGGGACGTGACGGGTCGGTGTGGTGAGCGGCCGGGCCGTGGGTGGCCTGCGCCCGGCGGGGGATCCGTGGCTGGCCTGGCCGGGTGGCCCTTGCGGTCCGGCGGCTCCCGCGGCAGGTCAGCGCGCTGGTCAGCCCTGGAATCCGGCGAAGCTGATGCCTTCGACGAGGCGGCGCTGGGCGAAGATGAAGGCGATGAGCATGGGGATGACCGACAGGACGGTGAGGGCCATGAGGGCCGTGTAGTTGGTGGAGTACTGGCCGACGGCGACGATCTCGATGCCGACGGTGATGGTGCGCATGTCGGGGGAGGAGGTGGCGACCAGCGGCCAGAAGAAATCGTTGTAGACGTTCATGAACGTGATCAGGCCGAGGGTGACGGTGACCGGCAGGGACAGCGGGAGGAAGATGGCGCGCCAGATGCGGAACCTGCTGGCGCCGTCGGCGACGGCGGCGTCCTGGAGTTCGGCGGGGATGCCCTTGAAGAACTGGTAGAGCAGGAAGATGCCGAAGGCGTTGGCGGTGTAGGGCAGGATGAGCGCGCCGTAGGTGTCGAGCAGGCCGAGTTTTTCGAACTCCAGGTACAGCGGCAGCAAGGTGGCGATGGGGAACGGGATGACCAGGGAACTGGTGATCACGTAGAAGGCGGCGGTGCGGCCGGTGAAGGTCAGCCGGGCCAGGGCGAAGGCGGCGAGGGAGTCGATGATGGCGACGATGATCGCGGCGATGCCCGAGACGGCGATGGAGTTGATCAGCCAGCGGATGATCGGGTCCTGGGCGCCGGCGGTGGCGAGCAGGTGCTGCAGGTTGTACAGGGACAGCTCGGCGGGGATCAGGGCGCCGGTGGCGATCTCGTTGCTCGGGGCGAACGCGGTGGTGAACACCCACAGGGCGGGGAAGACCATCACCGCGCCGACGGCGGCCAGTACCAGGATCAGCACGATCCTGCCGGGACGCAGGCGGCGCCCCGGCCGGCGCCCGGTGGCGCCGGCGCCGTGCCGGGCGGGGGTGGAGCGGCTGGTGACGCTCATGCCTAGGACCTCCGGGAGGCGAAGCGGTACTGCACCAGGGCGATCGCCGCGAGCACGACGGCGAGCAGGAACGCCATGGCGGTGGCGGTGCCGGCGTTGAAGCTGGTGAAGGCTTCCTGGTAGATGCTCATCGAGATGGTCTCGGTGGAGGTGCCGGGGCCGCCGCCCGTCATGATCAGGTCCTGGACGAACAGGTTGAACGAGGCGATCGTGGCGATCACGATCACCACGATCGACACCGGGCGGAGCTGGGGCAGCACGATGCGGCGGAAGCGTGCCCACGAGCCGGCGCCGTCCATCTGGGCGGCCTCGATGGTGGCGCGGGGCACCTGGGTGACGCCGGCGTACATGATGATGAAGTTGAAGCCCATGGTGGCCCACACGGTCGCCAGGTCGATGGCGATCCACGCGTACGGCAGGCTGGTCAGCCACTGGATGTTCACGTGGAACAGCGTGTTGACCGAGCCGCCGTTGGTGGCCAGCAGGTAACTCCAGATGGTCCCGAACGCCGAGGCGGAGAACACCGCCGGGTAGAAGAACAGGATCCGCCACAGGGGCTTGGCCGGCGCCTGGAACACCAGGTAGGCCAGCACCGTGGGGATCGCCCACAAGAACGGTACGCTGATGGCCACGAAGATCAGCGTGTTGCCCATGGTCTGGTAGAACTCGCTGCCGTAATACCCCGTCCCGCTCAGCAGCGCCGTGTAGTTGCCCAGCCCGACGAACCCCTGATCCCCGCTGACCTCGCTCCACTTGTGCAGCGAGACGTACACCCCGAATACCACCGGGATGACCGTGAAGATCACGAACGCCAGCAGGTAGGGCAGCAGGAACGCGTACGCTCCCAGATCACGCCGCAGCCGGCGGCCGAAGCCCCCGTGAAGCGGGGCCTGTCCCCGCGGCGTGGCCCGCCCGGCGGATACCCCGGCACCGGCCTGTTCCACAACGCTCATGGCGCACCCCTCCACGTCATCCCGCCGGCCGTGCGGGCGGCTGCCGCCGTGCCGGCCCGGCCGCGCGGGGGCACGCGGCCGGGAACGCTGTGACGGCGACCGGGAAAGGTCACTTCGTGCAGCCCGGCAGGGTCGAGGTGAGCTGGTTGGTCTTGGCCTGCGCGGCCGCCAGCGCGGAGCTGATGGACTGCCTGTTCAGCAGCGCGTTCTCCACGTACTGGTACAGCGGCACCGCGGTGACCGTGCCCCAGTTCGGGATCGCGGGGTTGAGCACGCCGTTCTTGACCATGGCGTCCTGCTGGGCGAAGTACGGGCCGTTCGTGACGGCCGAGCTGTTCAGCGCGGGCAGGTAGGACGGGACGACGCCGCCCTGCACGGCCAGCGGCACCGACTCCTGCTGGTACAGGGCGGCCAGGAACAGCCCGATCCCCTTCAGCTTGGCGGCGGTGTCGTCGGGCTTCTTGAACACCCAGATGTAGTTCTGGCCGAGGAAGTCCTTGCGGTTGGAGCCGATCTGCGGCAGCGGGTCGGTGCCGAAGGCGGACTTGCCCAGCGAGGTGAGGAACTGCCCCTGGTTGATGGCCGGCAGGAAGGCCATCCCCTCGTCGCCGGCGCCGAACTGGGTGATGTCCTCGCCGGAGGATGGCCCGGCCGGCGCCACGTGGTAGGTGTAGATGAGGCTCTTCTCCCACGCCAGCGCCTTCGCCCCCGCCGTGGAGTTGAACAGCGCCGCGCAGGTGGACGGGTCGCCCATCTGGCCGCCGAACTGGTAGACGAGGCTCGGGTAGAGGAAGTCCTGGGTCGCCTTGCCGACACCGAGGATGATCGGGTACTTCACCCCGGCCCTCTTCAGCGCCTGCGCGTCGGCGATCACCTGCGCGCCGGTGGCCGGCGGATCGTTCGGGTTCAGCCCCGCCTTGGCGAACAGCTTCTTGTTGTAGAACAGCGCCGTGCCGAACGCCGCCTGCGGCGTGGAATAGTGCTTGCCGTTCACCGTCAGCCTGGCGTTCCACTCGCTGGACGGGAAGTCGGTCGCCGGGTTGATCCCGCCGTCGGCAAGGATCGGGGTGATCGGCAGGGTGAGGCCGAGCCGGGCGTAGTAGACCGACGGGGTGAACGAGCCGGAGAACATGTCCGGCTCGTTGTGCGCGGACAGCGCCGAGGACAGCATGGCGGCGTACTGCACGTACGGGACCTGGGTCGCCGTCACGTAGTACTTGCCGCTGTACTTCTTGTTGAACGCCGCCACGACCTGCTGCATCCCGGCGAACGAGCCGAAGCCCTCGTAGGTGAGCTTGATGCCGCCGTGGTAGGTGCCGCCGGCGAACGTCGACGTGCTCGGGCTGGGGGTGGCGCTCGCGCCGGAGCTGCTTTTCGCGTGGCCCGGCGAGGAGCCGGATGGCTTCACGGTGGCGCATCCGGCCGTGAGCAGGGCCGCAGCCAAGGTGGCGACCGCTCCGCGAATGATTGTCTGCATCGGTCCCTCCTGGGTACCGGTTTCCGGTTGTCCGCGACCGGGGATGCGCTGTTCACCGCTACCGCGTGACGGCCGGGTTGCGCTGCCTGGTTCGCATCCGTGGGGTATAGCAGGTCCCCGTTGGGTTTACAACGTTAGAAACGTACTATACCCGTGTCAAGGCGTCATGGCTGGAAGATGCTTGAACCGGTAACGTGGCTGCGGCCGGTACTACTGAGGCTGCTGACAGGCCGGGGGCGAGGAGCGGGGATGGCTGTGCGTTTGCGGGATGTCGCTGCCCGCGCTGGGGTGTCCGTGAAGACCGTGTCCAACGTCGTGAACGGCTACGTGCACGTGTCGCCGCCCACCCGTGCCCGGGTTGAGGCGGCGGTGGCCGAGCTCGGTTACCGGCCCAATCTCTCCGCGCGCAGCCTCCGTGGCGGGCGGTCCGGCATCATCGCCATCGCCGTGCCGGAACTGGGCGTGCCCTACTTCGCCGAGCTCGTGCAGTGCGTGGTGAAGGCCGCCAGCGCCCGCGGCTTCACCGTGCTGATCGACCAGACCGACGCGGTCCCCGACCGGGAGCGGCTGGTGCTCGAGGGCATCCGGCAGCACCTGATCGACGGCGTGATCTTCAACCCGCTGGCGCTCGGCCCGCGGGAGCTGGCACATCGCCGGGACCGTACGCCGATGGTGCTGATCGGCGAGCGGGGCGGGGGCGGCCTGGCCGACCATGTGGCGATCGACAATACCGCGGCCTCGTGCGAGGTCGTCGCTCATCTCGCGGGCCAGGGACGGCGGCGGATCGCGGCCATCGGCCGGCAGCGCACCGTCCGCGGCGAGACGGCCCACGTGCGGCTCACCGGTTACCGGCGGGGCCTGGAGCAGGCCGGGCTGGCCTACGACCCGGCGCTCGTCGGGGCCGCCCCGGCGTTCCACCGCGAGGACGGGGCGCGGGCCATGGCGCGGCTGCTCGACCAGCCGGTGCCGCCCGACGCGGTGTTCGCCTTCAACGACCTGCTGGCGCTCGGCGCGCTGCGGGTGTGCTACGAGCGCGGTGTCCGGGTGCCCGACGACGTGGCGATCGTCGGGTTCGACGACATCGACGACGGCCGCTACTCGGTGCCGTCGCTGTCCACCGTGTCGCCGGACAAGGAGCAGATCGCCCAGGCCGCGGTGGAGTTCCTCGTGTCCCGCCTGGGCGGCGACGCGTCGTCGCCCGCCCGGCAGGTGGTCGCCAGGCATCGCCTGGTGATCAGGGAGAGCAGCGCCGGGCAGCCGGCCATCCGGGGGCGCCCGGCGCGGGCCGTCACACGGGGGCACCCGGCCCGGGCTGCCACCCGGTGAGCCCGGGTTTTCCACCATACCCGAACTCTTTCCGACGAAAAGCCTTGACAGGCGACGTTGGGCCGTCCACAGTTTGTACAACGTTGTAAACGACTGCCCGGGAGAAGCCATGTGGAGAGTTTCCATGCCGCGCGGCCGCCGCCGCGGACGGCGGACGGCCGGCTCGGTGCTCACAGCCGCCGGTTCGGTGATCGCGGCCGTTGCGCTCGCGCTGGCGGGGACCGTGTTCTACGGAAGCCCCCGCGCGCTGGCCGATGGCACGGCGAACCTGCTGTACACGCCGGCCTCACCGGACGAGGCGAACGCCTACGCGCGAGTGATCCGGCTGCAGCACGCGGGAGCCGCCGACGGGACGCTGCTGGCCACGTTCGAGCACTGGCACACCGATGGCACGCCGTCGGAGTTCATCATCAGGGCGAGCACGGACAACGGGGCGACGTGGTCGACCCGGGCGACGGTGCGTGACACGGTGACAGGCCCAGGCCATCCCGTGTCGCAGATGTGGCAGCCGTTCCTGTTCGAGTTCCCGCGGCAACTGGGCGCCTACCCGGCGGGCACCATCATGCTGCTCGGCAACACCGTGCCGGCCGGCGGCGCCTACACCGAGTTCCAGGAGTGGCTGTCCTTCGACCAGGGCCGGACGTGGAAGCCGATGGGCGTGATCCAGCGCGGCGGCACGTTCGGTGACGGCATCTGGGAACCTTCGCTGCACCTGGACACCCAGGGCAGGCTGGTGATGGATTTTTCCGACGAACGGGACAACACCGCGCACAGCCAGATGATCTCCCAGATGGTGTCGGGCAACGGCGGGGCCACCTGGAGCAAGCCGTACCCGGTCGTCGCCAGCCCGGTCCAGGCGGACAGGCCCGGAATGGCCACGGTCGCCAGGGTGGGGCCGCACGGCGGCTACGTGATGTCGTACGAGGTGTGCGGCAGGCCCAACTGCGCGGTGCACCTCAAGTTCTCCGCGGACGGCCTGCACTGGGGCAACCCGGCCGGCCTCGGCGCCAGGGTCCAGACGCCGGACGGGTACTACCTCGGTCACAGCCCGTTCATCACCTGGGTGCCGGACGGCGCCCGGCAGGGTGAGCTCATCCTCGCCGCCCAGCAGGTCTACGACGCCGTCGACAGCCGGCCGGCCCCGGTTGACTACCGCGCGGTGTTCGTCAGCACCGACGGCGGCAGGGGCTCCTGGAACTGGGCGCCGGGCCCGTGGCAGGTGTCGGCCGCGTCGCCGTCGTGCAACGCCGACTACAGCCCCGACCTGCTCCCGGTCGGCCCGGACGGAATGGTCCGCTACACCGCGCCGACCAGCGTCCCCGGCTCCCCGGCCTGCGGTGAGGGAACCGGGGTGGCGGACATCGGCGTGCTGCCCTACCATAGCGACTTCGCCGCAGGTGGCCAGGACGGCTGGGACATGTTCGGCGGCACCTGGTCAGCCTCGGGCGGCGTGCTGTCCGAGACCAGCGGCGGCACCGGCGGCAACAAGGCCGTCACCGGCTCGACGGCCTGGCGGGACTACCAGCTCACCGCGCAGGTGAAGGCCACCTCAGCCGGCAGTGTGGACGGCGTCGCCGTCCGCGTGTCGGACCCGTCGGCGGGCACCGACTCCTACCGCGGCTATCTCGTCTTCTTCGACACGCATATCGGTGACTTCGTGATCGCCAGGGAAGACTACGCCTACGAGCCGCTCGCCACCGTGACCGTGCCCGGCGGGGTCGCGGCCGGCGTCTGGTACCAGATCACCGTCCAGGCGGTGGGCAGCCACATCAGCGCCGCACTGGCCCGTGCGGGCGGCAGCACGGTGGCACACGTCGCCGTGACCGACCCCTACAGCTCATTCCCCACGGGAGGAATCGCCCTGCGCGACTTCGCCGGCACCGCGAGCTGGCAGGATGTCGCCGTCACCCCGCTCCGCTAACCCCGGCGCAGTCACCGGGCGCTGCGGGGATCCCCTGTGCCGGGGCGGCGGCCACCTGCCCGCCGTCCCGGCACCCGGCCGGCCGGCCATGGCTGACGGGCGGTGGATTTTGCCGGAAGGGCCCGTCACCGCGCGGGTCTGCGCGGTGACGGGCGGTCCCCCGGGGTCTGTGCTGTGACGGCCGGCCGCGCCGGAGAGCCTGACCCGCAGACCCCTGCGTGACAGCCCCTACTTGACAGGGCCGGGCGCCTCCGGAACCGTACGTCATGGTGTGCTCACAGTAGGGGGATGGCGTGCATGGCGTAGCGCAGCGGGCCAGGTTCGCTGACGTGCTGGCGGTGGGGGAGTTCCGGGCGCTGTGGCTGGCGTACCTGCTGTCGGTGGCCGGGGATCAGCTCGCGCTGGTGGCGCTGACAGTCCTCGTGTACGACAGGACGCATTCCGCACTGCTGGCGGCGATGACCTACGCGGCCGGCTTCCTGCCGTGGGTGCTCGGCGGCCTCGCCCTGGCCAGGCTGGCTGACCGGTACCCCCGGCGCGAGGTCATGGTGACCTGCGATCTGGTGCGCGTTGTCCTGGTTGCGGCGATGGCATGGCCCGGCATGCCGCTGTGGGCGCTGATCGCGCTGCTGTTCGCCGTCACGCTGCTCGACTCGCCGTTCCGGTCGGCGAGGTCGGCCCTGCTGCCGGACATCCTGGACGGCGAGCGGTATGTGACGGGCACGGCGGTCATGCAGATCACCAACCGTTCCGGCCGGATGGCTGGCTTCGCCGCCGGCGGCACGCTCGTCGCGCTGACGGGCACACGGCCTGCGCTGTTCGCTGATGCCGCGACGTTCGCGATGTCGGCACTGCTGGTCAGGGTGTGGGTCCGGCGCCGCACGGCGGCGGCCCCTGACAGCGGAGGCCCGGCGGGTCCCCGCCGGGCCTCCGCGTTGCGGCTGGTGTTCTCAGACGGCCGGTTGCGGACGCTGATGCTGCTGGGCTGGCTCGTCCCGTTCTACGCGGTACCCGAGGCGCTGGCCGTGCCATACGCCGCCCGGCTGCACGGCGGTGCGGTTGCTGCCGGGCTTGTGCTGGCCTCCGGTCCTCTCGGCTCGATCATCGGCTCTGCGGTGTTCGCCCGCTTCGTGGAGCCGCACCGGCGGCCGGGCTGGATGGGCCCGCTGGCGGTGTGCTCGTGCGGGCTCCTCGGATTCTGCTTCCTCCAGCCTGGGCTGGCCGCATCCCTGGTGATCTTCGCCGTGTCCACGGCGTGCTCCGCGTACCAGCTGGCGGCCAACGCGGCCTTCGTCGCAGCGGTGCCCGCGGCCTGGCGCGGCCGGGCGTTCGGCGTGGCCAACGGCGGGATCCGGGTTGGCCAGGGAGCATGGTTTGCCCTTGCCGGGGCGGCGGCCGGCGTCCTTGCGCCGGCCAGTGTCGTCGCGGCGAGTGGCGTGCTGGGCGCCGTCGTGGCCGTGACGCTGGCCATAGCCTGGCGCCGGCTGCCGGCGGCCGTCCCGGCGGCTCCCTCAGCCCAGCACTGATCCGGTGCACGCAGCCGCGGGCCCGGCGCCCCGCGGAAGTGGAGATCACTCCCAGTCTGACTTCATGACGGCCTCCCTCTGATGTGTACCGGTTAGTTCCCTTTACGTAGCTTACGACCGTTGATTGTTGCCTTCACTGGGGCGTCCGGTTGTTATCCGGTTGTCCTTGACGGTGGCGTCGTGAACTGCGACAATCGGCTATTAATTATATACGTTCTGTTATGACTGTTTCCTGGTCAGTTGGGAGGATGTTTCGCTGATGCTCGGAAGCGCGTTCGGGCAGGTATGCCGGAAGGCCGGCAGGCTCCGCGGCTTGGCCGGCTGGGATGTGTGGCACCTGCCCGCGCCGCTTCTCGGGTACATCCTCGCCGTGCACGCGGCGGCGGTGGCGTGCTTCACCGGAGCGGCGGTCAGTACCCACTGGCGGCCCGGCAATCTTCTGGTGTTCGCGATCCTCGCAGGATGCGGTGCAGTGACCGTCGAGGCGACGCGGCATGTGCGCATTCCCCGCGGTGGCGTGTTCCACGACATGAAGGCGGTCTGGTACATAGCGGCGGTCGCGCTGCTTCCGCCGGTGTACGCGTTCGCCTTGCCCGGCGTGCTGACACCGGTGCGGATGTGGCGGATGGGGAACGGCGTCCCATACCGCCGTCTCTTTACAGGCTCCGCCTGCGGCCTGGCATATGGCTGCGCAGGCCTGGCGTTTCACAGCCTGCCGGCCACCGTGGCAGGGGCACGGCCGGGGACCGGGACCCACGTCATCACCTGGCTGGCAGCGCTTGCCTGCTGCGGTGCTCTCGGGCTCGCCGTGAACAACGTCTTCATCTACGCCGCGATCAAGCTCTCCGACCGCCGCACCCGGCTGCGTGAGATGGCCTTTGACAAGGAGGCCACGCTGACCGACCTGGCGCAGGTACACCTGGCGGTCCTCATCACGCTTCCGGTAGCGCTCAGCCCGTACCTCCTGGTGGCCGCGATTCCGCTGGCAACGGTGCTCCGGCGGTTCCTCATGCACTCCCAGCTCGTCAGCGAAACCCGCATCGACTCCAAGACCGGGCTGCTGAACGCCGCCACGTGGCAGCGGGAAGCCGAGGTGGAGATCGCCCGTGCGGTGCGGACGCGGAACCCGCTCGCGATCGCGATCGCCGACCTCGATCACTTCAAGCGGATCAACGATACCCGCGGCCACCTGGCAGGAGATGCCGTGCTCGCCACGGTCTCCGCCACCATGTCCGCGCTGCTGCGCGAATACGACCTGATCGGCAGATTTGGCGGCGAGGAGTTCGCCATTTGCCTGCCGCATACCAGCGCCACCGAGGCGCGGCAGGCCGCGGAGCGGGTGCGTGAGAGGATCTCGCGGGTCGCCGTAGAGATCCCGGGGACGGCGCCGGTGCGGGTCACGATCTCGGTTGGCATAGCCGTGCTTGAGCGTTCCCGCCGTGACCTGACCGAGCTGATGGCCGCTGCCGACGCGGCCCTGTACCGCGCCAAGGAGCAGGGACGCAACCAGGTGTGCCTGTCCTCGGAGAGCACGATGGCGCAGCCCATGGCTGTTCCGTCCCATGGCAGCGCGTGTTCCGCGGCCGGCGGCCCCGGCGCACCTGTGCCGGAGGAGCCGGGCGGCGGGTGCGCCGGGAACGGGGGGCCGGAGCCAGCGAGCGCGATGTTACCTGCGGGCACCGTGCCAGCGGAACCGCGCCCGGGGCCCGGGACTGGCCGGGAGGACGGCCGAATCACCACCTCCCGTTCGGGTGAGAAAATGTGCTCTCTTCCGGCCGGGACGGCAGGAAGGTGCAGGACGCCCCGGCCTGACGGACGTGCATACGCACGCAGGTCGCGGGCGCGGGATTGGAGGGCGTACACCCGTGGATGAGATGCTTGCCGACCGCCTGGCCATCCGGGAGCTTGCCGAGACGTGGGCGATCGCCAGGGACTCGGGGGACTGGGACACCTTCCGCGGCACCTGGCACGACGACGGGTACATGATGGCGACCTGGTTCCAGGGCCCGGCGGCCGAGTTCGTCGAGGCCAGCCGGGAGGGCTGGGAGCGGGGGGTGAGCATCCTGCACTTCCTCGGCGGATGCCAGGTCACCGTGGCCGGGACCCGGGCGATCGCGCAGACGAAAATGACGATCCTGCAGCGCGGCCTCGCGCACGGCATCCTCTGCGACGTGGCGTGCACGGGCCGCTTCTACGACTTCGCCGAGAAACGGGACGGCCGGTGGGGGATCGTGCTGCGCCAGCCCATCTACGAGAAGGACCGCATCGACCCCGTGGACCCGGCAGCGCAGCTCGCTCTCGACGAGGACCTGCTCGGGCAGTTCCCCGAGGGCTACCGTCACCTGGCGTACCTGCAGGCACAGCTCGGGTTCAGCGTCAAGCGCGACATGCCGGGGCTGCGCGGCCCCGAGGTGGAGCGCCTGTACGCGCGCGGCGCCGCCTGGCTCGCCGGCGAGCCCGTCATCCCGGGAAGGCTGAGCCCGCCTTTCACCCGGGAAGGCTGAGCCCGCCTTTCACCCGGGAAGGCTGAGCCCGCCTTTCACGCGTCATTGGCAGGGTCAGGAACGCCCGGCGGGGTCCGCTCGTTTTTTTCGCTGCCCAGGCCGTGTGCTGGTGGCTTGTCCCGGCGTGCGCGGTCCCACCGGATTCCCAGCCGCCCGGGTGCGGCTTGACAGGAGCACCGGGGAGTCGGCGGCAGCGACCCGCCGGGCCGCTACTTGACGAATACGCTCCCGCGGGCCTGCAGGCCAGCCACCACGAGGACGACCGCGACGAAGATGTACTCGTAGAGGGCGGGCAGGCCGAGCAGGACGATCAGGTCGTTGATCACGCCGATGAGCAGGGCGCCGAGAGCGGCTCCTACCACGGTGCCGCGGCCGCCGGTGAACGGCACGCCGCCGAGGATGACCGCGGCGATCGCCTCCAGGGAGTAGCCGGTGGCGCTGTCCGGGTAGATCGATCCCTGCCAGGCGGTGAACATGATGCCGGCGAGCGCTGCGAGCACCGCGGAGATCGCGAACACACTCATCTTCAGCAGGTCGGCGCGCAAGCCGGCACGCCGGGCGGCCTGCTCGTTCGAGCCGATGCTCTTCAGCCACAGCCCGAACGGAGTCAGCGACAGCACCACCTGGCCCGCTACGACTACGCCGAAGGCGACGATGATCAGGTTCGACACGCCGGCCGATGACCCGGCGATGGCCGCGAACCCGAACGGCCGCGCCGGGCTGACGCTGTCCGGGCTGATGTACTGCCCGCCGTTGGCGAGCAGCGCGATGCCGCGGAAACCCCAGTAGACCCCGAGCGTGACCACGAACGAGGGGATGTGCACCCTGGCCACGAGGAACCCGACGAACAGGCCCACGAGCAGCGCGCCCGCCAGCGTGACAAGCAGCGCCAGCCCGGTCGGAACCGCGTGGAAGACGGTGAGCCAGGCGAGGATCATCCCGAAGCTTGCGAGCAGGCTCTCCACGCCCAGATCGATCGAGCCGACGACGATCACGAAGGCCTCGCCGACCGAGATCACCACGAGGAAGCTTGAGTCGACCAGCAGCGAGCCGAGGTTCGACGGGCGGATGAAGTCGGGGGTGATGATCGTCGCGATGATCACGGCCGCGACGAGGAACGCGACGGGACGGCGTACACTGCCTTCCCGGCCGAGCACCAGCCGGGTGAGCCGCCGGGGCACCGCCCATCGGTCCGCCGGCTCCGCACCCTTGCGCGCGGCGGATCCGGCGTGCGTGGTGAGCCGCATCCTGCCTCTCCTTTGGCCAGACTGGCCGTCACTGGCTGGCCGGCCGTCCCGGCCGGCCAGCGCGCGAGCCGAACATCAGGTGAACGAGGTCGGCGACCGTCAGCCCGTCGTTGGGCACGACGTGCTCGAGCCTCCCGGTGACGAAGACCGCGATGCGGGTGCAGACCGCCAGCACATCCTCGAGCCGGTGGCTGATCAGGATGACGGTCTTGCCGTGCGCGTGAAGTTCCCGGACGGTGTCGAGGACGTCGTCGGCCTTGGCTACCGATACCGCGGCGGTGGGTTCGTCGAGCAGGATGATGTCCCGGTCGAACAGCACCCCGCGGGCCACCGCGACGAGCTGGCGTTCGCCGCCGGACAGCTCGCTGGCCAGGTCGTCGGGCCGGATCTTCGTCCGCATCCGTTCCAGGACCTCGCGTGCCTGGGCCCGCATGCCGCGGCGGTCGAGGAACAGCCGCAGCCGCCTGCGCTCCTCACCGAGGAACAGGTTCTGCCAGACGGTGAGGTCCGGCGACATCGCCAGATCCTGGTAGACCATCTCGATGCCGAGCTCACGCCGTGAGCGGGCCGGCGAGGTGATGCGCGCGCGGGTCCCGCGATAGTAGAACTCCCCGGCATCGGGGTGATGGTAGCCGCTCAGCAGGGACAGGAACGTGGATTTTCCCGCCCCGTTGTCGCCGATGACGCCGAGCACCTCACCGGGGTAGATGTCGAGCGACACATCATCGATCGCGGTGATCGCGCCGAACCGCTTGACCAGCCGGCGGACGGACAGCACCGGTTCGGTGCCCCGGTGCTGTCCGGCTGCGTGGGTATCCGTCATCGCGGCCTTCCTTTCCGGCCTCCGTCTCCGGATGTCGTCCCGGTGCCCGCCCCGCCCCCGGCTCCGGCGCGGCGGCGCGGCTGCGGGCCCGTCATCCCGCCGGGTAGCTCTTCGACGTCCCGTAGGGCAGCGGCGGGACGGTCTTCGGCGTGCCCCATGCCGACACCGAGCCGACGTTCGCCTTTGTCACCACATTCTGCGGGACAAGGACGTCGCCGTTCGGGTCGCCCGCGGGCGGCTTCGTGTGGTGGCCGAGATAGTTGTCCATCGCCTCCACCGCCCAGAACGCCTCCAGGTAGGGGGCGTGGGTGACCGTGTTGTACTGGGTGCCCGCCTTGATGCCGGCCAGGCTTTCCGGCTGGGCGTCCACCCCGCAGACGATCGTCTTCTTGCCGGGGGTGAGGCCATGGGACTGGAGAGCGGAGATCGCGCCAAGCGCCATCGCGTCGTTGCCGGCGATGACCGCCTGGATGTTGGTGGTCTTGGCCAGCTCGGTGGTCATCAGCGACTGGGCCGTGCCGGTGTCGAAGTTCGCGCTCTGGTTGAGCACCACCTTGACCGATCCGCTGGCGACGTAGGGCTTGAGGACCGCTTCGGAGCCCTGCACCCGGTCCACCGCCGTCGTCGCCCCCAAGGTACCTTCCAGGATGACTACATGCCACGGCTTCGGCAGGCCGCTGGCTGCCAGGCCCTGCAGGCAGCTCGTGGCCTCCTGCTGGCCCAGCTTGTAGTCGTTGTCGCCGATGAACGCGAACCGCGCGCTCGGGTCGCTGACATCCCGGTCGATCGTCACGACCGGGATGCCCTTGCTGGACGCCTGCTTGGCTGCCTGGGTGACCGAGGTGTCGACGGCGTTGAGGATGATGCCCTTGGCCCCGGCGGCCATCGCGGTGTGGATGTCCGAGATCTCGTTGGAGGCGGAGCCGCTCGCCCCGATGATCTTGACATCGAGGTCCGGATAGTGCTTGCTCGCGGCGGTGATGCCGGTGGCCATCGGGGCGAAGTAGGGCGGCGTGTACCCGTTGAAGATGAAGTAGACCAGCTTCTTGCCGCCTGACGATGCGGTGCTCACGCAGCCGCTGGCCGCGACAAGAACGAGGCCAAGGCACGCGGCAAGCAGCAGCGGTGGTATTCGGCGCCTGTTCACAGGTGGGCCTCCTCGTACGGATGTACCACGACTTTGATGAAAGACGGATGACGGCGCGCCGCGTGCAGCGCCTCCCCGGCGGCATCGGGATGGAGCCGCACCGGCCGGCCTGGCGATGCGGGCATGTGCGGGGCCGGCGCGCCGGGCATCACTCAGCCCACCTCACTCATGCTCCACATCGTCCACAACTGGGTCCGCATCCGCCGCGGCTGGCGGAGTACGGCCAGCACCGCCCCGGCGACATCGTCTGCGGTCAGCCAGTCGTCCATCCCGGGCATGCCGGGCGAGCGCCCGTAGCCGATCGCGAACTCGGTCTTGGTCGCGGCCGGGCAGATGCTGGTGACCCTGATGCCGCGCGGCGCAAGCTCACGGTCGAGGGCCCCGGCCAGGCCGATCTGGGCGGACTTGGTCGCCGCGTACACCGCCTCGTGGCCGCCGCCGCGCAGGCCCGCGACCGAGGCCACGATGATGATGTCGCCGCCGGCGGGCTTCCCGTTCCCGGCGGCGCCTGTCCCGCTCCCGGTGCCGCCTGGCCGCCGCGGATCGAGCAGCACGGGGAGCACCGCGCGGATCGGCCAGATCGTCCCGCTCACGTTGGTGTCGATCATGGTTGCGAGCGTGTCGTCGGAGTGGTCGAGGATGCCCCCGTAGGCACCTACCCCGGCTCCCGCGATGAGCCCGTCCACCCGCCCGAAGGCCTCCAGCGCCGCGTCCACCAGCCGCCGCGAGTCCGCCGGGCTGCGCACATCCATCCGGACCGGCAGCGCCCGGCCGGTGCCCAGCTCGCCGGCCAGCTTCTCCAGCCGCTCGGTGCGGCGTCCGCCGCAGGCTACCCGGGCGCCCGCGGCGGCGAGGGCGTGCGCGCACGCCGCCCCGATCCCGGACGTGGCGCCGGTGAT
>Ga0209061_1002263_pt1 | contig 25434 bp, 21 predicted proteins | sample Coa_R1_10_FD_187157 | JGI IMG/M metagenome (GOLD analysis project Ga0209061, IMG submission 187157) | Surface soil microbial communities from Centralia Pennsylvania, which are recovering from an underground coalmine fire - Coalmine... | ecosystem: Environmental > Terrestrial > Soil >...
GATCCCAACATCATCGATGCCGGCTGGCTTGGCGAACAAGTCGCCCAGCTCGCAAAACGCTGGTCACGAAGAGCAGCGTCCAAACGCCCGCGCCTCACATAATCCGCGGTGCTCACCGGATGCTCACCCCGCACGAGCGCTCGGGCATCAGCCACTGGCGCAAGCGGATCGGGGATAAGCTCGATGCGCTCCTGGCTGAGACGCTGCGGGTGGCCCATGCGAGCGGCGCGCTCGAGCTCCGGGACCTGGCGCGGGTCACGGCCGACACCACGGTCCAGCCCAAGGCCGTGACCCATCCGACCGACGCCAAGCTGATGCTGCGGGCGATCGAGAAGCTGGGCGCCCAGGCCAAGGCGGAAGGCCTCGAGCTGCGGCAGTCCTATGCGCGGCTCGCCAAGCGCGCGGCGCAGATGGCGCGGCGCTACACCCATGCCAAGCAATTCAAGCGGGCCAACCGGGAACTGAAGTTCCTGCGCACCCGCCTCGGCCGGCTGATCCGGGATATCACGCGCAAGATCGAAGGGAACCCGAGGCTGGAGGCGGTCTTCACCTGGCCGCTCAGCAAGGCCATGCGCATCCGCTCGCAGAACCAGCACCAGCGCGGCCCCAAGCTCTATGCCTGGCATGCCCCCGAAGTCGGGTGCATTGGGAAGGGCAAAGCCCACAAGCCCTATGAGTTCGGGGTCAAGGTCGCCATCGCCACCACCAACCGGCGCTGCAAGGGCGGCCAGTTCGTCCTCCACGCCAAGGCGCTGCCCGGCAATCCGTATGACGGGCACACGCTTGCCCGGGTGATCGAGGAAACCGAGGCGCTGACGGGCTGTACGGTCGAACGGGCTTACGTGGACAAAGGCTTCCGCGGGCACGGCACGCCTCGGCCCTGGCGCGTCTTCATCTCGGGCCAGAAACGCGGCGTCCATGGCGTCATCAAACGCGAGCTCCGCCGCCGCTCAGCCATCGAGCCCGTGATCGGTCATCTGAAGGACGACGGCCATCTGGGCCGGAACTTCCTCAAAGGACGCCACGGCGATCAGAACAACGCCGTCCTCTCGGCCATCGGCCACAATCTCCGCCTCGTCCTCGCCTGGCTCAGGCATCTTTTGTGCCTTCTGCTGGCCGCCATCCTCAGCGCCTTCGCCGATCGCTCAATCCTCAAACCGGCTTCTTAACGGACGACCAAATATTTGAAATAAATGAACGGGCGGGCGCCGGACATCCATCCAGCGCCCGCCCGCAGCTCTCAGCATTTATGAACCCATGATCAGCTCATGGCTTTCACGATGCCATCAACCATTTTCTTGGCATCGCCAAAAAGCATGGTCGTGTTGCTTCTGAAGAAGAGTTCATTTTCGACACCGGCATAGCCTGAACCAAGCCCCCGTTTGACGAAGAGCACGTTTTTGGCATTCTCGACGTCGAGGATCGGCATGCCATAGATCGGCGAGGACGAATCTGTTTTCGCGGCTGGATTCGTCACATCATTGGCACCGATAACGAAGGCAACATCGGCCTCGGAGAACTCGGGATTGATATCCTCGAGCTCGAAAACCTCATCATAGGGAACATTAGCTTCAGCAAGCAGAACATTCATGTGGCCTGGCATGCGCCCTGCTACCGGATGGATCGCATATTTGACGTCGATGCCTTTGCTTTTCAGAATGTCGGCCATTTCCCGCAGCGAATGCTGCGCCTGGGCAACCGCCATCCCATAGCCTGGAACCACGATGACTTTCTTGGCGGCGAGCAGGATTTTGGCAGCGTCTTCCGCCGAGCCTTGCTTCACCGGCCGTTTCTCTTCTTCGGCAGCACCTGGCGGGGGCGCAGCAACTTCGCCGCCGAAGCCGCCGAGGATCACAGAGAAGAAGGAGCGGTTCATCCCCTTGCACATGACATAGGAGAGAATGGCACCCGACGAACCCACAAGTGCACCCGTGATGATCAGGGCGAGATTAGCGAGCGTGAAACCGACAGCTGCCGCAGCCCAGCCCGAATAGGAGTTGAGCATTGAAATAACGACAGGCATGTCAGCGCCGCCGATCGGTATGATGAGCAGCACACCGAGCGCCAAAGAGACCAGTACAATCAGCCAAAAGACGAAATGGGCTTCTGTCGGAAGGAAAGCAAAGACGAAAATGGCGAGCAGAATACCAAGGCCGATATTGATCACATGGCGATTGGGAAGAAGAATCGGGTTACCGGTCATCCGCCCATCAAGCTTGAGGAATGCAATGACCGACCCGGTGAATGTGATCGCGCCAATCGCGGCGCCAAGCGACATCTCAAACAGCGTCGAACTGTGAATGGAATTAGGAACCCCAAGACCAAAACCTTGGGGCGCATAAAGGGCGCTTGCCGCAACCAGAACCGCCGCAAGGCCGATCAAGGCATGAAAGAGGGCGACGAGCTGGGGCATCTCCGTCATCTGGATGGTGCGGGCCCGCCAGACACCGATGCTGCCGCCAATCCCAATTGCGAGCAGAACCCAGAAAAATGACAAAAACCCCCAAGGGAGCTGATAGAGGAGCGTTGTCGCCCCCGCTATCGCCATGCCGATTACGCCGAAACGATTGCCTTGCCGGGCAGTCTCGGGCGAAGATAGGCCGCGCAGAGCAAGGATAAAGAGCACCCCTGCTGTAAGATATAAAAGAGCTGCGATATTCCCGCTTAGCATCGATTCAGCCCTTCTTCTTGAACATGGACAGCATGCGCTCGGTCACGAGGAAGCCGCCAAAAATATTGACCGAAGCAAGGGTAAGCGCGAGGAAGCCAAAGAAGCGCGCCATGCCCGCTCCTTCGCCGGTGGTGGCGTCGATACCCGCCGAAAGCAGAGCGCCGACCACGATGACTGAAGAGATCGCGTTGGTGACCGACATCAGAGGTGTATGCAGCGAAGGGGTGACGGCCCAAACGACATAATAGCCAACAACAACCGCAAGAGCGAAAATCGCCAGCCGGAAAATGAAGGGATCGATCGCCCCGCCGCTTGCCGCCGCGGCTCCGGCTGCGAGCTGCTCGGCATAGCTCTGTGCGGCCTCCGCGGTCTGCCGCGCTGCCTGCGCTGCCGCCTGTATTTTTTCGAGCAACTGTGGATCGACTTCGGTTGCCATATGCCCTCCTTGATTTTTGTAAGTTGAGATCTTGGCTCACCCCCCCGGAATGCTTGGATGCACGAGGGCTCCATCCTCGGTGAGCAAGGTTGCTTTGACGAGCTCATCGTCCCACTTGATCGCAAGCGACTTGATTTTCGGATCAATCAGTGTTTCGATGAATGCCAGCAGATTTTTCGCGTAGAGCGCCGAAGCCGTGGCAGGCAGCCGCCCAGCCATGTTCAAATGGCCAACGATCTTAACGCCATTTTTTGACATCACGATTTCGCCAGGCTGGGCCAATTCGCAGTTGCCGCCCCGCTCGACGGCAAGATCGACGATCACCGAGCCAGGACGCATTGATTCCACCATCGGCGCCGTGATGAGGACCGGCGCCGGGCGGCCGGGAATGAGTGCTGTCGTGATGACGATGTCTTGCGAGGCGATGTGCGAGGCAATGAGCGCCGCCTGCTTCGCCCTATACTCGGCTGACATTTCCTTGGCGTAGCCTGCGGAGGTTTCGGCCTGCTTGAATTCCTCGTCCTCGACAGCGATGAATTTTGCCCCGAGCGAAACGACCTGCTCCTTGGTTGCCGGCCGGACGTCTGTCGCGGTGACGATGGCGCCGAGCTTTCGCGCTGTCGCGATCGCCTGCAGACCCGCAACGCCGACACCCATGATGAAAATTTTAGCAGGCTGAATCATGCCTGCCGCCGTCATCATCATCGGAATGACCCGGCCGTATTCGGCAGCGGCATCGATGACGGCCCGATAGCCGGCGATATTGGCCTGGCTCGAAAGGACGTCCATCGTCTGCGCTCTTGTGATGCGCGGCATGAATTCCATTGCGAAGGCGCGAACCCCGGCCGCCGCCAAAGACTGCAGCCCCTCGACATGTTCGTAAGGGTTCATGATCGCAATAACGCAGGCGCCTTTTTGAGCGCCGGTAATTTCCGCCGCCCGCGGCCGGCGGACGCGCAAAATAATATCGGCATCATGGACAGTTGCCGCCGCATCGGGCGTAATGGCCGCGCCCGCGGCCGCGTAATCTTGATCTGCAATGCCGGATTTCAGTCCGGCGCCGGCCTGGATCCTAACCTCGGCACCAAGGCCAATGAGTTTTTTGACGGTCTCAGGCGTTGCAGCAACGCGGCCCTCGGCGGGGTCGCTTTCGGCAGGAACGGCAATCAGCATGAAAGGCTCCGGAATCCTTGAGGCTTTGAGCCAGCCCGATTTTTCGTTTCCGGTCAAGCTACGGCTAACCGGAAGCGCGGCCGTAGCCGAAAAGTCAGCCCAGGAAGAAAGCCAGCAAGGCGAGGAGGACAACCACGCCAGCCACGGTGTATTTTATTCCCTGGATAAACATCCGGTAGGTTTTTTCATGTTCCTCATAGTCCATCGCGGGATGACCCGGAGAGTGAGGTTGATGTTCAGCCATTGCACCAGCCATTATTACGACTTCCCTGTTACGACTTCCCCGTCATTTTAGCTTTCGCAATGATTTCCTCTGCGCGCAAGAGGGAAAGAGACTAAAACTGCCAAATTTTTGTGCAGAATAACAATTATACAGAGTCAAGATGGCAGAAGAATTATCTGCCTCCCGCATCAAACTGGCGCCGGCAGGTCCGCTTTGGCGAGCGCGCCTTCCTGCCGTTCCCTCAAGGAATCAGCCGAAAACTTACCCATTGTTTCATGGAACAGTTTATAGAAATTTAACTTTGCGTCGAGATGCAGAAAGGCGCTGCCAAGTCCGATCGCGGCGCGGTCCATGAAAACGAACTCGCGCGGGACGAGAACCGGGCCCCTTTTTTTCAAGGCCTGGTGTACAGTAAAGGCTTCCTTCCGGCCATAATGCGCCGGAGAGATGCCGTCGGCGACGCTCCGCACCCGGTCATCGAGCAAGGGTCCATAGATGAAGCGCGCCCAAATATTGAGGGTTTCGGCGAGTTCCTTAGTAAGACCGCGAAAGCCCCAGGTTTCATAGGCATGAACCGTGCGGTCAAAATCCCGGTGCAACAGTCCCTCGTAAAGATCGACCACGCCGCCAACGAATTTGGGTGTGAAAATCCGGATACAACCATAATCGAGGAGGTTGATGCCTTGCGGCTCATTGCCATCCTCTATCCCAAAGACCGTATAATTGCCTAAGTGCGGATCCCCATGGATGACGCCAAAGCGGCTGAATGGAATCCACCAGGCCTTGAAGATTGCCGCCGCGATGCGATTGCGCGCGGCCTCGCGAGCCCCCTTGAAGGCAAGCAGTTTGCGTCCTTCCAGCCAGTCCATCGTCAGCAAACGCGCTGTGGACAGATCCGCCCAGATGCCGGGAATGCGAATCTCTTCGACCCCCGCAAGAATATCGCGATAGAGCACAGCATGTTTGGCTTCGCGGAGATAATCAAGTTCCTCGCGGACCCGCTCGCTGATTTCCTTCGTCATTTCGCGTGTGTCGATGACCGGATTGAGGCGCCGGTGCAGAGCGAATACAACATCGAGCTGGCGCAGGTCGGCTTCGACCGCGGATTTCATGTCCGGATATTGCAGCTTGCACGCGAGCGGCGTACCGTCCTTGGCGGTCGCCCGGTGAACCTGGCCAAGGGAGGCCGCAGCAGCCGGATGTAATTCAAAGGCGGCGAACCGCGAATGCCAATCCGGCCCGAGTTCCGCCTGCATCCGCCGCTTGACAAAGGCCGCGCCCATCGGAGGCGCCTCGCTTTGCAGCTTTTGTAATTCCTCTGCATATTCCGGCGGCAAAAGGTCGGGAACGCTTGCCATCATCTGGGCGACCTTCATCAGCGGGCCCTTGAGGCCGCCAAGGGCTTGCGCCAGAGCCGCCGCATGGCTGCCCCAGGCCCCCTCCCCGCCGAGAAGGCGGGCGCCAGCAATCCTGGCGGCGACTCCGCCGACATTGGCACCGACGCGGGCATAGCGCGCGGCGCGGGCAGAAAAGCGGTTGCCTTCTTTGTCTTCCATATGAGGACTCTATGTTGGGACTTTTGGCCAGCATGCAATGGCGAAAGTCCTCTAACCTGAACCAAGCCGTGAATTCGCTTGTTTTTGAAACCTGCATCCGCTTATGCCGCTCCAGCGCAAAACGCAATTTGCCGGTCTTCCGGCTCCGCATATCATCGAAGGCCTGACTGTGACAGCAGGCTCATGTGCAGATCCGGCGTTCATGATCTGACCTTGACTTTGGCTTGCCAAAAGAGCCAAGGCAGGCGACAAGCCCTCATGCTCCACATCAACGGCATCACCTTGCGGCTCGGGCCGCGGCTCCTCTTCGACAAGGCCACGGTTGCCCTCCCAGATCATGCGCGCGCTGGCTTCGTTGGCCGTAATGGAAGCGGGAAGACAACCCTGCTCCGGATGATCTGGGGAGAACTCGCGCCGGAATCGGGGTCGATCTCATTGCCGCGCACAGCACGTCTTGGCCGTGTTGACCAGGAAGCCCCGGGCGGCCCCCAAAGCTTGATCGATTTCGTCCTTGCCGCCGATCTTGAGCGTGCCCGCTTGCTGGCCGAAGCCGAAACCGCAGCCGATCCCGCCCGTATCGGTGAAATTCAAATCCGCCTCGCCGACATTGCGGCGCATGCGGCGCCCTCGCGGGCGGCAAGCATACTCGCCGGCCTTGGCTTCGATGAATCTGCGCAGCAGCAGCCCCTCTCGCACTTCTCCGGGGGCTGGCGGATGCGCGTCGCGCTGGCTGCGGTTCTATTTTCGCAGCCGGATCTCCTGCTTCTCGATGAACCAACCAACTACCTCGATCTCGAGGGGACGCTGTGGCTTATCGATTATCTCCGGCGTTACAAGGCAACGACCCTTGTCATCAGCCACGACCGCGATCTGCTCGACGGCGTTTGCGATCATATCCTTCATCTCGATCAGGCCAAGCTCTCTCTTTGGCGCGGCAATTATTCGAGCTTCGAGCGTCAGCGGCGCGAACAGCAGGCGCTCCAGCTCAAGCAAAAGAAGAAGCAAGACGACCAGCGAAGGCATTTGCAGGCTTTCGTCGATCGCTTCCGCGCCAAGGCAACGAAAGCGGCGCAAGCACAGTCGCGCCTGAAGATGCTCGCCAAATTGGAACCTGTGACGGCGATCATCGATGGGCAGGTCCTGCCCTTTCATCTGCCCTCGCCACGAAAGCCTCTGAACCCGCCCCTTATCACGATGGATGATGCAAGCACAGGATACGGCGGGGAACCGGTCCTGCGCCGTCTATCGCTCACGATTTCGGATGACGACCGGATTGGCCTTTTGGGAGCCAATGGCAATGGCAAATCGACCTTCGCAAAGCTCCTCTCCGGAAGGCTGAAACCACAAGGAGGCACTGTCCGGTATTCGCCGAAAATGGAGGCTGGCTTCTTTGCCCAGCATCAAATCGATGATCTCGATCCTGATGCAACGCCTTATCAATGCGTCGCCGCGCTCATGCGCGAGGCAACCGAAGCGCAGATTCGGACCAAATGCGCGCAGCTCGGCTTTCCCAATGTGAAAGCCGATACAAAGACCGCACAATTATCGGGAGGCGAGAAGGCCCGCCTTCTGCTGGGACTCGCAAGTTTCAACGGCCCGCATCTCCTCATTCTCGACGAGCCGACCAATCATCTTGATATAGACAGCCGCGCCGCCTTGATCGAAGCGATCAACAACTACCGCGGCGCGGTCATTCTCGTGTCGCATGACAAATATCTGCTGGATGCCTGCGCGGACCGCCTCTGGCTCGTGGAAGATGGCACGGTCAAACCATTTGATGGAGACAGCAACGATTACAACAAATATGTCCTCGAACGCAGCGGAGCTAGCAATAGCAGGCAGGTAAAAGCGGAATGCGGCGAGCCGCGGCAGGCGGCACCCTGCAAAGCGGCGCCGCGCGCCTCAAAAAATGCGGCCCGCTTAGCCAAGCGCGTTTCAGCGGTCGAGGAAAAAATGCACAAATTTCGAGATTTGATGGCGCGGATCGATGAGATGCTCTCCGATCCGGCTGCCTTCACAAAAGACCCTGTAAGGGCTGCCCGCTTGTCGGGCCAGCGCGGCGAGCTTGAACGATTGCTCGGTGCTGCGGAGGAGGAATGGCTGGATCTCGCTGGCGCTCTCGATGCGGCTGAGGACGCCTCTGCTCGGATCGAGTAGATTACTCTAATGACGTATGAAGCTGAAGATCTTCCAGAGTCCCAGCGCGAAAATAACCAGCAAGGACAGCAAAATCAGAAAGGCGAAAATTCTCGTTCTCAGCGGAAATTTCACCAGATGAGAGACCGGTGCTTGAACAGCGGGCGCTGCCACTGGGGGAGATGGGGGCTCTCCTCCCAGCCACAAACAGACCGCAGCCGCCACAGTGTCCGTGTGGCTGATCGATAGGAGACAGCCGGGATATGTTGGCCTGCCTTCGCCGCCGAAGCCGAGTTCGACACTTCGGAAGCCTTCCGCTGTGGGATGTACCGCGCCCGACTTGACGATGGCCCGCTTAGCCGCGAGGAGAGCCTGAAAGGCCGGTTTTATCCTGGGCTGCCCGGTGCAGTGAGCAATTTCCGCCGCTGTGAAATTGGCGGTGTAGAATTCGTGTTGCGCATAATCATCCGCATCAGGCAGAGACGCAATGTTTTCGATTTCGAGGCCTAGGCCCTTCGGTTCATGAAGTGCGGAAGCGCTGATGAGCGGGATCCCATCCGCGGTGACCGGCGTAATGTGCACGAGCGCGCTTTTGCCTTCCAAGAGACTGTTGATCGTAAAGAGGGCCTGATTTGTCATGGAGGTCAAAGCCTGTTTTTGGCCGGAGAAAGGCCTTGGAGCCATATGAATTAGCGCATGGAATGGGCAAAGAAAAGCCCAGGCTTGCCGTTCGCAGCATCCGGCGCCTGCGGCCTTATCTGCAGTAAATTGCTAAAAAGTGACCTTCACGCCGCCGTAAAGGGCGATGGGTTGGCCGGGCGTGACCATGCGCGGGTCGGCCACGAAATTCACCGGGTTCCCGGCATATTGGGCATCTGTGCCCCGGTCGAAGAACGTGCCATAGGCAAAGTAGTGATTATTAAAGAGATTGTTGATGAGGCCAAAGAACTGCACATTTTCGGCGAGCTGATAGTAAGCGTGGAGATTGGCCACCCAATACATCGGTAATTGAGGGTTCTGGTTCGACTGATCCCCAACGTAATACTGGCTGCCTACCATGAGCACGTCGAAGCCAGCTTTGAACTGCGGTGTGAACTGATAGTCGCCGCCAAACTTTAATTGCTGGCGGGGAATGCCGGGAATGTGATCGCCAGGATGCACAAAGATATTGCCGTTTGCATCGGCAAAAGGGTTGAATGGAGAACTCAGCGTTCCGGAGAATTGATAGGTCGCGTCGACATAGGCCCAATTGATGTAGGCGCTGAAGGCCCCAAGCGATAAATTCGCTTGCGCCTCTACGCCCTGGCGCAAGGTCTCCGGCACATTGGTAAAGTAGCCAGTTCCCAGAACGACGCTCGCGAGCTGGATGATGTCATTGGTGCTGCTGGTTCGATAGAGGCCCGCTTTCCAGTTCAGCATCCCCCCATCCGGGATCGCGAAATTGCCGCGCAAACCGGTCTCGATCGTATGAGAGACGACTTGCTGGAGCGGCGGATCGGAAATTAGGGTGCTGGCAAGCGTGCAAGGCCGCGTGGGATTGGAGCAATCAATTTCAAGCGGCGTTGGCGCGCGGTTCGCCTCCGAATAACCGGCATAGGCGGTGAGATTCGGCAACAGCTTATAAGTCGCTCCGATGACCGGGTTGAGCCGCGTGAAAGTGTAGCTTGAATTCAGATCAGGCGCATTGCCGCTCACATCCTGGGTTGCGATTTGAGCGACATTGAGCCGGGCGCCGGCGGAAAGATCGAGGCCGGGCGCAAGACTGAAGGTGTCGAGCGCGAACAATCCATAGTAGGTGGCCGTCCCTGCGAGATAGGTGGATATATAATCGGTGAGCGTCTGATCCTGGATGATCTGTCCTCCGCCAGGAATCCCGCCATTTGCGATCATAAAATTCGGCTGGATCATACCAAGCGCGGCAGTCGCATTATAGTTTAGCCAGCTGCGATCGACGCTGCCGCCAAAGTTGAGATAGTTATCATGATCGAGGATTTTGCCGGTATCGGTTGCCTGCAACAAGGTGCCCACAGTATTCGCGTGCACCGATGTGCGATCGATCACCCCGTAAGGAAAGTTGACGGCTCCCGTCGAAGGAATAATCTGGCCCTGCTGATTGACAATGAAAGCGCCGTTGTTCGTATCGCAGAGCTGGCCCGGCGCCCCCCCTGCGAAGCTGCAATCTTGAATATTGGCATCATTACCATCCACATGCCTCTGCTGAAAACTGCGCAGATAAAAATTGCTCTGAACCGTCCATTCCGGGTTGATGTTGAAGCTGCCGGTGAAGGCAAGCATGCCCACCTGGTTGAGCGATGTTTGCGGATTGGTGAAGACGGAGCGGTAATCAGAATCGATCAAAAGGATAGGGGTCGCGCCGACGATGCCAAGGCTATTGCTGGCGCCCGACGCGATCAAATGGTATTCATTGCCTGGCGTGCGGTAGCCAAGATCGCCATAGAGGCGGAAGAGTGAAGACGGCGAAAAATAACGCCAGCCGTCATCATGTGTCGCATCGCCCGTGACATAGAGGCTGTAATCGCCGATCTGTTTGCCATATTCGAACTGCCCGCTGACGCGGCCGTATGATCCTCCCATGGCCTGGGCGTAAAACCCTTGCCAGAGATAGCCATTCTTCATCTGCAAGCTGACCGCGCCGCCCAGGGCGTTGAGGCCGAATAGGGGGTTGTTCGTGAACATAGTGGCGGTGTTGATGGCTTGCGGCGAGATGAGGTCCCAATTGACCGTATCGCCGAAAGCCTCATTCACGCGAATACCGTTCTGATAGACCGCAAGCCCCTGCGGCGTGCCCTCGATCGGTGAGGCCACGAATCCGCGATAGCGCAGATCCTGCGCGAAATCATTGCCATTGACGTCGATCGAGACGGCGCCCCCAATCTGTTGCTGCAACGTGTCTGTCACGTTCGGTGAATTGGTGCGGGCAAAATCCTCGGCCGGCACGGTTTGAACCATGGCGGGGATTTTGTCGGCTTCCTCTCCGGTTCCGGGAAGCGGCGAAGTTGCGACCACCTCCACCTCGGGCAGTTCAAACGCCGTTTGAGGCGCGGCCTGCGCAAAGCTTTGTACCGTTCCCGATGACCAGAGCACGGTGCCAAGGCCTAGAATTCCTGAAAAGCCCGCCAGCCGCCGCATGATATTTCTCCTAACTCAAACTCTTAACTCCAGACGCCCTGACAGGCCGCACAACCGGATGCCTAGATTCAAAAAATCCGAGAAGCAATAGAATTTAAGACCAGATCATGAAAAATAACCAGACGTGTTGCGAGGATACACTTCGCAGATTAGCCAACTAATAAGAATATTTCAGCATATATGTTGGAGTTTAGCTTGGAACTCGAGCATTAGATTGCTATCTAAGTTTAAGAAAATAGCCTGAAAACTATACTTAAATCTCCCTGCGCCGCCGGGAGAATTTCCCCTTTATTCCGGGAAGATTTCCCGAAATGGGGTCCGGCGGAGTGGCTGCATTCCTCGATCAGGGCACAGGAGCGGTCTATTGCACCCGTCAGCGGCTTTTTGAATTATCTCGAATAGGCGGGCGGAATGTCTGGTCAATTGGTTGATGAATGCCGCTGCCGAATGTCTTGGGATGGCCGGGAACTTATCCCGTTTCTTCCTCCCGGCATTGCTCCCTGCTTCGTGTCGTGCTCCCATTGCGGACGGCAATTCCGCCCGGCCCTTTCATCAACGCAATGTCCCTTCGATTTCGTCTCATCTGCCTTGTTTCAATCGTCCTTCTTGCGAGCCTTGTTGTCGAAGGCGGCGCCGTCTCTTTCAACGCCTCGCACTCGGTGCGGACAGAAATGGATTCAGCCCTGCTTGTGGGCCAGCAGATCGTCAAAAGCAGGCTGGAGCAGCTCTCAGAGTCCTCTCAGCCGCAGCGTGATCTTCAGCCGCTGGTGGCCGCATTCAAAGGCAACCGGCATCTTCGCGTGTCTCTCACCGGCAGCGAGGCTTCTACTGTCGAACCATCCCAGGAAGAGTCGCATTTCGGGATGGTCCCATCCTGGTTTATGCGGCTCCTCGCCATCCCTCCTGCCTCCATCCGGATGCCGGTTATCATCAGCGGACAAGACTATGGGAGTATTCTCATCGAGGCGGATCCGGCAAACGAGATTCTCGAGGTCTGGAACGATCTCGTCGACGGCTTTGTGGTGCTCACTTTATTCTTCAGCCTCAACATTTTGCTGATCTACTTTTTCATCGGCCGGGCGCTGCGTCCCCTGGATCACCTTGCCGGTGCGCTGGAACAAGTCGGCCACGGGCATTACGAAATGAGGATCAGCGGCAAGCCGGTGTCCGAAGTGTCGCGGCTGCAGGCCAGTTTCAATCTGATGGCTTCTGAACTTGCGAAAATGGACGCGGAAAAACGCCATCTGAATGAGCAGCTTTTAAATTTGCAGGAAGAGGAACACCGGGAGATTGCGCGAGATCTGCATGATGAAATCAGCCCTTTCCTTTTCGCCGTAAATGTCGATCTTGCCAACATCTCGCGGCTTGCGTGTCAGGGGAAAAGTGCCGAGATTGCGGCACAAATCCAATCAACCTTGGATGCGGTTTCGCATATGCAGCGGCAGATCCGCACCATGCTCAACCGCTTGCGCTCGGGAGTCCTGGCCGATTTCGGCCTGGTTCCGGCTATAATGAGCATGGTGGAGTTCTGGCGGCGGCGGCATCATGGAACCCGCTTCAAGGTAAATCTTCCTCGAGACGGCGTGAGCTTCGGCGCCTTGCTCGACAGCACAATCTATCGCATCGTTCAGGAAAGCTTGAGTAACGCGCTGCGGCATGGCAAGCCAGCCGGGATCTCGGTATCCGTCACAGAGGCTCCAGCCAGTGATCCGAAACCCGGCCAGGTCACTGTCGAAATCACGAATGATGGTCATGGCATTGACGGGAAACGCGGCTTCGGTTTCGGGCTGATCGGGATGCAGGAGCGGGTCCGTGCGCTCGGCGGCGAGCTTATCCTCTTCCACAAGCCAGAGCTCGGCTTTTCAGTGACGGCACATCTCCCAATTCATGCGGCGGCCATCCGGGAACACGCCGGTTCCTCTAAGGGCAACTATGAAGGTTCTCATTGTTGACGATCATCCGATTGTTCACGCGGGACTGCGGCGTCTCATCGCCACTGAACCCGGCACCGCGATCCGTGAAGCCGTAACGGCGAAGGATGCTTTGGCAAGCTTTAAGGAAGACCGGCCAGACCTCGTGATCATGGATCTCAACTTGCCGGGCAGCGGCGGGCTGGAAACAATCCGGCGGCTGAAAATTGAAGACGATACGGCACGGATACTCGTGTTCAGCGTGCATGATGATTCGATTCATGTCGCACGTGCTTTCGAGGCGGGTGCGCTTGGCTATGTGACGAAGAATGCGCCGCCTGATCAGATTTCCCTTGCCATCTCGCGCGTCTCCGCCGGGCAGCATTACATTGAGCCCGATATCGCTCAGGAGCTCGCCTTGCTCACCGTCCGGACACCCGGCCGCCCATCCCTCTCGCATCCATTCAAGGAGCTGACGCGCCGCGATCTCGAGATCCTCCGGCTCCTGGGGGAAGGCTATAGTCTCATGCAGATCGCGGATACGATCGGCCTCAGTTATAAGACCGTTGCGAATAACTGCAGCCAAATGAAAAACAAGCTCGGCCTTGCCCGGACAGCGGATTTGATCCGGATCGCGATCGAGCATCAGATCCCTCCTCAGACGAGAGCGGATTGAGGGCAGTCCGCCGGCCAAGGCTAGGCCCGCCTCTCCCGCCCGCGGCACGCCGCGGAAAATCGGCCATCGATTGACACCCGCGCCATTCGGTCTACTGTCACAACCGTAACGGTCCCTCGTTTCGAGGGTTAAAAGGGAATGTGGTACGGTACCAGCTTGTCAAAGAGGATGCCTCAAGCCACAGCTGCCCCCGCAACTGTCAGCGGGTAGCCTTACGCCGATACGCCACTGGGATGGGGCAACCGCAACCTGGGAAGGCGGCGCAAGGTGACGACCCGTGAGCCAGGAAACCTGCCGTTCGATCGAGCGAAGGCCGGCGGGGCGCTCTGGCCTTCATCGATGCCGGCGCATGTCCCGCCGGCGAAGGCTCCGGATCTTGCCGGGGCTCCTGGTGCGCGCCCCTTTGCGAGGAACCGGGGCGCCAAATCATGAATCTTTCCAAAATCCCGGCAACGATCGTTACCGGCTTTCTCGGGGCCGGGAAGACGACGCTCATCCGCCACCTCCTCCGAAATCCCAAGGGGCGCCGTCTTGCCCTTATCATCAATGAATTCGGCGACGCCGGCGTTGATGCGGACATATTGAATGGCTGCGGAGATCTCGCGTGCAGCGCAGAAAATATCATCGAACTCGCAAATGGCTGCATCTGCTGCACGGTCGCCGATGATTTTCTGCCCGCCATCGAAAGCCTTCTCGCGCTCGATCCAGCGCCTGACCATATCATCATCGAAACGTCTGGCCTGGCTCTCCCCAAACCCTTGGTCAAGGCTTTCGATTGGCCAGCCATTCGCGCGCGCTTGACTGTCGATGGTGTGATCGCAGTCGTCGATGGCAAAGCGGTCGCGGATGGACGTTTTGCCAATGATCCGGCCAAGCTGGCGCGCCAGCGGGAAGCCGATCCTTCAATCGCGCATGACAATCCGCTCGAAGAAGTTTTTGAGGACCAGGTTTTGTGTGCCGATCTCATTGTCCTCAACAAGACGGATCTGATCGATGCAGACGAGCAACGCCAGATCGCTGCGAAGATCGCGGCGCTTGTTCCCCGCGCGGTAAAAATCGTGCCAGCCCGCGAAGGCCTGATCGACTCTTCCATTCTGCTCGGCCTTGATGCTTCCGCCGAAAACGATCTTGCGGCGCGGCCCTCGCACCATGATGAATTGGGCGGACACGATCACGATGATTTCACGAGCGCCGTTTTTGAAATAGGCGCAATCCACGATACCGACGCGTGGCTTCGCCGCCTGGCGAATATTGCGGAGCGCCATGACGTCCTGCGAATCAAGGGTTTTGTCGAAGTACACGGCAAACCGATGCGGCTTCTCGTCCAGGGCGTCGGCAATCGCTTTCAAAAGAGTTTCGACCGGCCTTGGGGCGAAGGCGAGCCGCGTCTCGGACGCCTCGTCATCATCGGCGAAAAGGGCCTCGACATGGCGTCCATAGCGAGCCTGCTCGCAAGCAAGGGAGCCTAATCGTGCATCTCCTTCGCACGGAATTGCGATCGCTCGATGAAGCAGAAGCGGCTATCGATCTTGGGCAAAGTCCAGCCGGCATTTTGTTTCTTTCTTTCTCCGATAGTGATCTCAGTCTCGTTGCAGCGGCGGCCCAAGGGCGCTCTCAAAACGCGATGAGCCTGCGGCTCGCCAATCTCGGCACACTCAAGCATCCCTACTCGGTTGATCTCTATATCGAGAGGGCCGTGAGCCATGTCCGCTTTGTCCTCATCCGCCTGCTCGGCGGGCTCGATTATTGGCGCTATGGTATCGAGGAATTTTCCCGCGCGGCGCAGACGCATAAATTTGCGCTTGCGATCGTGCCTGGCGATGCGATGGAGGACATCAGGCTCGAGGCCGCCTCGACGCTACCAGCCGCCGATCTCCGCCAGATTCACGCGGCCTTCCAGCGTGGCGGGATACAAGACATCGCCATGCTCCTCGATTTCATCGAAAACCGTGCTCACACTCCGCAAGCGTGGCCAGGAACACCCAGCGTGCCGGAAACGCCAGCGGCAGGCCGGTTCGAGGCAGGCTGCCGTAAAATTGATCCTGCCAATGGGCAGGCGCTCATCATCTTCTACCGTTCCATGATGCTGGCAGGCGATACCGTGCCGGTCATCGCACTCGCGGATGCACTCGCCGCGCGCGGCCTCGAAGTTGCCACGATCTTTGTCGCAAGCCTCAAGGATGCGGAAGCCATCCTTTGGCTTCGTACCGAACTCGCGCGCACGAAGCCGGATATCATCATCAACACAACCGGCTTTTCCGCCCGCTCCGATGCGGAAGCAGGCGTTCTCGACGATGCCGATGCGCCCGTCCTGCAAGCCATTCTTGCCGGGGCAACAGAGGCACATTGGCAGGATAATCCGCGCGGCCTTGGCGCTGCGGACCTTGCCATGAACGTTGTCCTCCCGGAAATGGATGGCCGTCTGATCACCCGTGCGATTGCCTGCAAGACGCAGGCCGGACATCGCGCTGACCTTGAGTTCACCCCCCGGGTTCATGTGTCTTTGCCTTCACGGGTTAACTTCACTGCTGATCTCGCCGCAGCTTGGGTGACCTTACGCAGGACTCCCCGTGCGGCCCGCAAAATTGCCTGCGTGCTTTCGGACTATCCAGGCAAAGAAGGCCGCGCGGGCTTCGCGGTTGGTCTCGACACAGGAGCGAGCGTCATATCCATTGCCAATGCCATGCGTGAAGCGGGCTACAGTATTGAAGCGCTCCCGCAGGCAGATGAATTGATGCACCGCCTCGAAGGGGCGGCCGTAAATGAGTGTCTCACGCTTGCTGATTATACCCCGGCGCTCGAAGCCATGCCGCCGGCGTTTGTGCAATCGGTCTATGCGCAATGGGGACCGCCCGATGCTGAGGTGCAAGATGGGGCGTTCTCATTTTCAATTGTGCGCGCTGGAAATTTGCTCATTGCTCTGCAGCCCGATCGCGGCAGCACTGCAACCCGCAAGGCTGACTATCATGACAGCGGTCTGCCGCCACGCCATTCCTATGTGGCCTTCTATGTCTTTCTTCGCCAAATCGAAAAGATCCATGCCATGATCCATTGCGGCACCCATGGCACGCTCGAATGGCTGCCCGGCAAGGCCGTTGCGCTCACGGATAAGTGTGCGCCTGAGGCAGTGCTCGGCGCGCTGCCGGTGATTTATCCTTTTATTGTCAACAATCCGGGTGAGGCCGCGCAGGCGAAACGGCGCATCTGCGCGCTCACCATCGGCCATATGACGCCGCCTTTGACGATTGCAGGCAGCCATGGCCCCGCGCTCGAAATCGAAGCTCTGTTCGATGAATACGCAATTGCTGAGTCGCTCGATCCGGAACGCGCGCGGCTCCTGGCGCAAGCCATTCTTGAACGCGCGAAGGAAACCGGGTTGCTGCAAGACAGCAGAATCAAGGAAGGAACCAATCCGGATGTTGCTTTGCGCCAGCTCGACGCTTGGCTTTGCGACTTGAAAGATATGAGGATTGCCGATGGCCTGCATGTCTTCGGGAAGTCCCCCGGCCCCGATTTGCGGGATGCGGCGGTAAACGCTCTCGCGCAATCAATCCAAAACGCCAGCACAAGGCAAACGGATGACTCGCTTGCACTCGATCGCCTGGGCGCTCTTGTCGATCGTTGCGGCGAAGCGGAGAGCGCCGCGCTCCTTGCCGCGCTCGATGGCCGTTTTGTCGCGCCTGGGCCGGGTGGCGCGCCATCGCGGGGACGCCTCGACGTGCTCCCAACGGGACGCAATCTCTACGGAATTGATCCGCGCGGCGTGCCAACACGGACGGCCTGGGAAATCGGTCAGCGTGCTGCCCGGGAAGTGTTGAATCGCCACCTCCAGGATCATGGAGAGTGGCCGAGAGCGATCATCATGGACCTTTGGGCGAGCGCGACGATGCGTACCGGCGGCGATGATCTCGCACAAGCCCTGGCGCTCATGGGCATCAAGCCAGTCTGGGACAATGCCTCCTCGCGCGTGAGCGGCTTCGAGATCATTCCACACGCTCGCCTCGGCCGTCCGCGCGCCGATGTCACCTTGCGCATATCGGGGCTTTTCCGCGATGTTTTTCCAGCGCAAATTGCCTTGTTCGATCAGGCGGTCCAGGCCTTGAGCGAAAGCAGCGAAGACGATGAAGTAAACCCGATTGCGGCAGCACGCAGGGCCAAGCCGGAGAAGCTGCTGCGGATCTTCGGGGCGGCGCCAGGCCTCTATGGATTGGGCTTCGTTCGCGCAATCAATGAGAATCCGGAACTCTCACGCGAGGAACTCGGCGCGCGCTATCTTGCGGCGGCCTCGCACGCTTATTGCGGGGCGCAAGGTGAAGGCCTCGCCACGGGAGCTTTCGCCGGCCGGATCGCAGAAGCCGATGCTTTTATTCACGTGCAAGATCAAGACGAGCAAGATATCCTCAATGCCGATGCAATTCTCGATCACGAGGGGGGCTTTACCGCAGCCGCGCAGCTGCTCGGGAATGACGTGCCCGTTTATCATGTGAGTTCCGTGCGTACGGATTCCATCAAGGTGCGCAAACTTGAGGAAGAGGTTGCGCGGATCGTGCGCGGCCGTGCAACGAATCCGCGCTGGATCACGGGACAAATGCGTCACGGCCACCGCGGCGCTGCCGAAATCGCCGGAACGGTTGATAATCTTTACGCTCTCGCTGTGCTAACCGATTGCGTGGCGAGCCAGCATTTCGAACTTCTCTTCGATGCAACCTTTGGCACGCCTTCGGTGCGGGAGTTTCTCATCAATGCCAATCCGAAGGCTGCGCATGCCATGCTGAAGCGCTTTGAGGAGGCGCTTTCCCGCGGCGTCTGGAAGAGCCGGCGCAATTCTACACTCGCCTGTCTTGCTTCGTTGCGGGAGACGCTTGCATGATCGGCAAGGCTTTGTTGCGCAAAGGCTGGTGCCCCGGTGTAAGGCGGCCGATGCCAGCGAAGGATGGGCTGCTCGTCCGGCTCCGGATCACCGGCGGGATTGTCACGGCCCCGGTCCTGCGTATGCTCGCTCACGCCGGGCGCGACCATGGCAATGGGTTTTTCGATCTTTCCGCGCGCGGCAATCTACAGATCCGCGGCGTCCGTGAAGCCAATCTGCCCGCGCTGGTCGAAATGCTCGGCGAACTTGGCCTCGCCGGTGAAAACGCAGCGTCCGAGGCTGTCCGGAACATTCTTTTAAACCCTTTGGCAGGCCTGAACGGCTGCAATGAAACAGTGGAAGCGGCAAAGGCGCTTGAAGGACTGCTTGCGAACAATGAGGATTTGCACGCTTTACCTGGCAAGTTTGGATTTCTGATCGACGATGGCGGTCCGCTTTCACTTGGCACGATCGCCGCCGACATCCGTTTCGATTGGGTGGGCGGCACGCGGCCTTTCGCAATCGGAATCGGAGGATGTGCGAGCGAAGCGGTTTTCCTCGGCCAGTGCTCCGCAGCGTCCATCCCCTCAATCGCGGCGCAGCTCGCAAGGGCTTTTTTGAAATTGGGACTCTCAATGGCGGAAACGCCGCGCCGGATGCGGAACCTCATCGCGCACTGCGGGGCAAAAGCCATTGCCGGAGAAGCAGGACTCTGCATCTGCGAGACGCCCAAACCCCGCTCTGCCGGAGAGCCCTGTCCGGTTGGGCCTATGCGCTTTTATGATATAGCCTGCTTCGGAGCTGGCGTGACTTTTGGGAGTCTCGACGCCGATATGCTCGAGGCTGCGGCACAGGCCGCCGAAATTTACGGTGCGGGCGAGATCAGATTGACGCCCTGGCGCTCTTTGATCATTCCACACATTCGAGAAGACCAAGCCGGTGCGATCAGTGCCTTTTTCGCCAAAAGCGGCTTCATCGCCGAGCGGGAAGATCCCCGGCTGGCGGTGGCAGCATGCGCCGGCGCAGCCACCTGCGACAGGGGCACGACCGACACGCGCTCCGATGCCTTGTCCTTGATGATCTTGGCACGCCAGCTTTATAAGACCGGCATTGCGCTGCATGTCTCGGGCTGTGTCAAGGATTGCGCGCGGCAGGCAGCGGTTCCCTTGACACTCATCGCGCATGACGGAGTCTATGACCTCTTCGCGGATAAAGCCGCGCGGAATGCCGGCATCGGCAATGCCAGGCGCCTCGGCATCCCGGCGGTGCAGAACCTACTAGCTGCAGCCGTGCACAAAGCCGGGCATGGTATGAGTTGAAACAGCAATGAGCGGGACGCCAGCAGTGAGCCGCTTCAATTATCTGCGCGACGGCGCGGAAATCTACCGCCGTTCCTTTGCGACGATCCGCGCCGAGACCGATCTCGCCCGTTTTACGCCTGACCAGGAACATGTGGCAGTGCGCATGATTCACGCTTGCGGCATGGTCGAAATCGCTCAGGATCTCGTATTCTCCGATGGAGCCGTGGCACAGGCGCGGCACGCGCTGAAGCACGGCGCACCAATCCTTTGCGATTCGAAGATGCTCGCGCGCGGAATCATCACGGCGCGCTTGCCACGCGCCAACGAAATTCTTTGTACGCTCGATGATCCGGCTGTCCCCTCACTTGCGCAAAGGCTCGGCACCACACGCAGCGCTGCCGCCCTCGAACTCTGGCGCGATAGGCTTGACGGCGCCGTTGTTGCGATCGGCAATGCGCCGACCGCATTGTTCCATCTTCTGGATATGCTCGATGAAATGCCCGCACGGCCTGCCTGCGTTATTGGAATGCCAGTCGGCTTCGTCGGGGCAGCCGAATCGAAGGATGCGCTCATCGCTGACCGCCGCGCGGCTTTCATCACCATCAAGGGACGCAAGGGGGGCAGTGCCATGGCAGCCGCGGCGTTGAATGCCATCGCGAGTGAAGCCGAATGACTGAGGTGTTTTCTCCGGCTGGCCGCCTCTACGGCGTGGGGCTCGGTCCGGGCGATCCCGAGCTTGTGACGGTCAAAGCCGCAAAAGTCATCGCCGCCGTTCCGGTCGTTGCCTATTTCGCAAAGCAGGGCACGCGCGGAAGAGCCCGCGCTATCCTCGATCACTGGCTTTGTGATTCTAACCTTGAATTGCCTTTGGTCTATCCTCTGACGACGGAAACCCATTTTTGCGATCCTGCCTATGTGGCGCAGCTGCGCGGCTTTTATGCAGATGCGGAATCGGCCATTGCGGCGCATCTGCTGGCTGGCCATGACGTCGCTCTTGTTTGCGAAGGCGATCCGCTTTTCTACGGATCCTTTATGCATCTTTACGTGCGGCTGAAGGATCGCTTCAGCGCCGAGATCATCCCCGGGATCACTGGAATTTCAGGGTGCTGGAGCGCCGCGAAGGCGCCAATGGCCTGGGGTGATGATGTCTTGACCGTTCTCCCCGGCACGCTTGATCAGGAGATGCTGCTACGCCATCTTGGCGCGAGTGATGCCGTGGCCATCATCAAGATCGGCGCCAATCTTACAAAAATCCGGGCCGCAATCACTGAGGCCGGACGGCTTGCGGGCGCAATCTACGTCGAGCACGCAACAGGGGAAGCCGAAAACATCATTCCTCTCGCCGCCAAGAGGGACGATCATGCACCCTATTTCGCCTCGATCCTGATCCCCGGCAAAGGAAGGCGGCCATGAACGTGCGGGGCAGCTTACGGATTGTCGGCATCGGCCCAGGCAGCGAGGCCTGGATTACACCCGAAGCCTCGGCGCTCATCTCGAGAGCGACTGATCTTATCGGTTACGCACCCTATCTTGACCGGCTTCCCCTAATGCCAGGGCAAGTGCGCCATCAAAGTGGAAATGGTGAAGAACTCGAACGGGCGCGCCATGCTTTGCGCCTTGCCGGCGAAGGCCGCGATGTTGCTCTTATCTCAGGCGGTGATCCTGGCATATTCGCGATGGCGGCAGCAGTTTTCGAGGCGATTGACGAAGACGAGGCTTGCTGGCGCGATATCGACATCGCGGTAAGTCCGGGAATTTCCGCGATGCAAGCGGCGGCAGCGCGCATTGGTGCGCCCTTGGGGCATGACTTCTGTGCGATTTCTTTATCGGATAATCTCAAACCGTGGCCTTTGGTGGAAAAGCGGCTGGCAGCAGCAGCAAGCGCGGATTTCGTGATTGCGCTTTATAACCCTGCCTCGGCGGCACGGCCCCATCATATCCACGAAGCTTTTGCGCTGCTGCGCGGCCTCAAACCCGCTTCGACACCCGTCGTGCTTGCTCGCGCTGTGGGACGGGCGGATGAACGCATTTTGGTGGAGTCCTTGGAGAGCGCCGATCCCGGCTTTGCCGATATGAGCACGCTTGTTATTGTCGGCTCCAGTGAAAGCCGCATAGTTCCGCGCAATGGATCAGTCCCTTTCGTCTACACACCCCGCCGGGCCAAGGTTGCGCGATGACGAAAGAGAAATTCCATGACTGCGGCTGGGTCATGCAAAATCTGGCCCGCGTTCTGCCGGGGCCGCGCGACCATGATGACTGGCAGACCAAGACTCCGCGCTGCAAGAATCTTGGCGTAAGTCGCGGCACCGCCGCTGTTCTTGCTCACGATCACGTCGATCGATTCCTCGCGCATGAGCTTCTCCTCCGCCTCTGCCGTGAAAGGGCCGCGCCCCAGAATCACCCGGTGATGCGGCAGGCAAGACAATGGCGCGAGCGGCTCGATCGCGCGAATGAGATAGAAATGCTGGGGCGCCGGCGCGAAAGCCTCGATCTGAAGCCGTCCAACCGTCAAAAAAACGCGCTTCGGCGCTTGCCCGAGCGCTGCGGCGGCGGCGGCCATATCGCTGGCGTCGATCCAGCGGTCAGCAGCCTCGGGGCGCCACGCAGGGCGCGAGAGACTGAGAAGCGGTATATTTACGTGCGACGCCGCGAGGGCAGCATGGCGCGACATTTGTTCCGCGAAGGGATGCGTTGCGTCGATGAGCACATCGATCCGCTCGGATTTGAGATAGGCCGCAAGACCGCCGGCGCCGCCAAAGCCTCCGATACGGTAAGGAATCTCAGGTACCTGCGGCGTCTTGGTGCGGCCCGCATAGGACAAGATGGCGGAGATGCCGGTTTGGCCCGCAAGCAGACTTGCAAGCTTGCTTGCCTCCGTTGTCCCGCCAAGCAGGAGAACCCGCATCACACTTCTCCCGTGCTCGCATTCTTATGACTTCACCGTCTTCCAACAAATGGCTGTCGCTGATTGGCATCGGCGAAGACGGTATCGAGGCTCTTTCTCCTGCCGCGCGGACCTTGATCGCGCAAGCTCAATTGATCATTGGCGGCGCCCGCCACCTCGCACTTGCGGGGCCCCTTGCAGCCGAAACCATGGTCTGGCCTTCCCCCCTTACTGCTGCGATCCCGCAAATTCTCGCGCGGCGAGGATCACCCGTCTGCGTTCTCGCCTCGGGTGATCCTTTCTTTTACGGCGTCGGCAGTCTGCTTGCCGGGCAGATCAGCCCTGACGAGTTGCAATGTTTTCCGGCCCCGTCGGCTTTTAGTCTCGCAGCGGCACGGCTCCATTGGGGCTTGCAGGACTGCACCCTTATTTCCCTGCACGGACGCGAGTTCGAGCGGATCATTCCGGCGCTGCAGCCAAACGCCAAGATCCTGTGCCTTTCATGGGATGAAACGACCCCGCCGCGCCTTGCAAAGCTGCTGAAAGAGCGGGATCTTGGCCAATCACAGATCACTGTCCTTGAGGCAATGGGAGGACAAAGGGAGCGTATCCGAGTCAGCACCGCTCAAGATTTCGACATCGAGGACATCAACCCTTTGAATCTCATAGCGATCGAAGTCGCCGCCACGGCCCAATCGCAGATTCTTCCTTGCGTGAGCGGTCTTGCCGATTCCTGGTTCGAAACCGATGGCCAGCTCACCAAGCGCGAGATCCGCGGCATTGCGCTCTCATCGCTGGCGCCGAAGCGTGGCGAACTTTTGTGGGATGTCGGCGCAGGGTCGGGATCGATCGCGATCGAATGGCTCTTGTGCGACCCCGCGAACCGGGCGATCGCGATCGAAGCGCGGGCCGATCGCGCGAGCCGCATCGCGCGAAATGCCACACACCTCGGCGTGCCCCACCTCCGGATCATCACTGGCACGGCGCCAGAGGCCTTCACGGGTCTCCCGCAGCCGCATGCGATTTTTGTCGGCGGCGGGGTAAGCGACCCATGTCTGCTCGATGCCGCTTATGCTGCCCTGGCCGAAGGCGGGAGGCTCGTTGCAAATGCAGTAACACTCGAAGGTGAAGCTGAACTCATCCGGCGTTTCAAGACGCGGGGCGGCGATCTTGTGCGGATTGAGACCGCGCGCGCCAGCCCTCTCGGCGCCTTTTACGGCTGGCGGCCAGCCTTACCGGTTATACAATGGACGGTGATGAAGCGGTGACGGCACTGAGGCTGCAGATGCGGCTCCAAAAAGCATCCGTCAAAGAGCCGGCGGAGACATGCGCGGTGCGGCGAGCGCTGCACGCAATTGCTCGATCTGGCGTCTCACCGGGCTGGGAGGTATCCTCCCGCTGCTGCGCGCCTCCCGCGACTTATAGATCAGAAGATCAAGATGGATAATGCGTGCCTGCAGGCGAAGCGATAGCCCGATGAGATCGCGCAGGCGCGGCGGCAATTTGGCAAGAACATCCTTGCTCGAGACAGCGTCTTGCTCGGATAGGCGAATCCGGCGTTTTTCAGCCGCAGCCTCGGCACGGGTCAGTTCGCCCTCGTTAACTGCACGCTGCAGAAGCAGCCAGGATGCCGATTGCATGAGTCTCGTCGTCAGCCGCATGCTTTCGACGGCGTAAGCAATCGCCGCTGGACGGGACAGATGCTTCGCCTCCTCACGGCCATCGCCGTCGAGATAGGCCGCAGTCTGGCTCACGAGGTCCATCCCCTCCCGGAAAAGAGCCAAGAATTGTTCGGACGCCGCCAGCTTTTCGCCGAAGGAGACCATTTTTTCGTCTTTGGATTTTTCATCCTTAAAAAGCACCGTTTGACCCATGGATATGCCTGTTTTTGCCCGGCCTGGCCGGAAAGCACGAGACACAGACTGCTTGAGCAGCCATCTTGTGGCCATCATAGGTCAATTCCCGGCAGTGCGGCGGTTCATATTTAATTAAGATTAACGCCGGATTTGAACGGGGAAGCAAGGCTTAGGCCCGAGTGAAAGCGACGCTCGGGCGGACCAAGGAGAATAAGATGGACGATGGGAAAGCAGCCTCTTCGAACGCGGCGGCAGCCGGACCGGGGCCGGTGCCGGAGAAAATCGTCATTAAATCCGCGCTCGCGACCCTGGGAACGCCAGAATACCACACAAGGCTGGATGAACTCACCCCGGCGCGGCGCGGACAGCGCAAGGTGATGATGGGCGATGACCCTGCCCTTCCCAAAATGCCGCCGGCGCCAACGCTCTTCGATTTCTTCAGACTCAGATTTGATCGCGGCGCTGCAAGCCATCTTCTGCAAAGCGCTAGGTCATAAACTCATAAAGGGGATTCCGCTGACGGCTTGTTTCTGATTCAAACTCCTCAAAGGAGTTTGAACGATGACGCCACGCCGATATGAGTTGACGGACTTCGAATGGTCGATCATCCAGC
>Ga0209061_1002264_pt1 | contig 25427 bp, 19 predicted proteins | sample Coa_R1_10_FD_187157 | JGI IMG/M metagenome (GOLD analysis project Ga0209061, IMG submission 187157) | Surface soil microbial communities from Centralia Pennsylvania, which are recovering from an underground coalmine fire - Coalmine... | ecosystem: Environmental > Terrestrial > Soil >...
CGTTGCAGCGGATCCTGCTGACGATAGTTTTCCAGGTGCTCCATAAAGCGATGGATGGGGCGTAGTTCTAATCCGGCCTGTTTGCGCGCTTCGCTAAACTCCTCAGCCCAGCGCGAAGCGAACAGCTCCAACCCTCCTTTCACCAACTTATCCTGGTGATTGTTACGCTGTTCGTATTGCAGGACTTTGCGCGCTTTTTCAATGAACGTTGTGATTGCGGTTGTATTTGACATAATATTTCTTTAGAAGAGATAAATTCGGTTGAGCTTTTAATGATCCCTCTCGTTATCAAGGGACTGGAAGTCTATTCTATCACAGGAGGGGAAAAACAGAAATGCGAAGACGGCCTCTCGTTCTGCTCCGGGTCAGTGCTGTAAAGAATGCGAACTGACGATCCATTCACATTTTCCAGTTCAATATGTTACAATGTAAAAAGATCATAGGCTCTGCGCTCTTGTATTCGGGAAGGAGGTTTTTTTCTTGCTGCCTTTTGATGTACTTGCCTGATATGATTCGGTGAAAAGAAGCGCTACAGGCAGGTACAACGCATTCTGCATAGTTCGTCGCGATTTTCCACGTTACATTGTGGTACACCGGGCCTGATGGCCAGGACTGGAGGAAACCATGACGACTGCCAACGACTCTCCCCCGCGTTCTTCGATGGGAGTGGTTATCTTCTCAAGTACTCTTGGGACCGCCATTGAGTGGTACGATTTTTTCCTGTATGGCACAATGGCGACGCTCGTTTTTCCCTCGCTCTTCTTCCCCGGAAGTAACCTGGTTGTTAGTACGTTGCTCTCTTTATTCACATTCCTCGTCGGTTTTATTGCGCGTCCTTTTGGTGGCGCGCTTTTTGGACACCTGGGCGACCGCATTGGCCGCAAATCCACGCTGATTGCCACGCTCCTGCTGATGGGTCTCTCAACCCTGATTATCGGCTTCCTGCCTGGCTATGCCACCTGGGGACTTGCCGCACCGCTGATTCTTGTCCTGCTGCGCCTGTGTCAGGGCCTGGGCGTTGGCGGTGAGTGGGGCGGTTCTGTATTGCTGGCAATGGAGTATGGCCACCGGCGCAATCGCGGCTTCTGGGCGAGCTGGCCACAGATGGGTGTGCCCATTGGACTGATTCTCTCAACCATCATTGTCAACATTGTTCAGTCGGCTGCGGGCGCGAGCTTCACCACTGGCTTAGCCTGGCGCATTCCGTTCTACGTAAGCGCCTTACTCATCGTAATTGGTCTGTATGTGCGTTTGCGTGTCCTGGAGACGCCTCTCTTTGAGCTGGTCAAGGAGCGGAGGCGCGATGTTTCGGCTCCGATCATCGAAGCGTTCCGGCATAGTACTGCCGAGATTTTACTCAGCGCGGGCGCGCGTTTTGTTGAGCAGGCCCCATTCTACCTGTTTACGACCTTTGTCATCACTTACGGGGTCGATAAGCTGGCGGTCGGCCGGACGCTCATTCTGAACGGGATTACCATCGCTGCAATTGTAGAGCTTTTCACTATCCCACTTTTCGCTTTTCTCTCTGACCGCTTTAACCGGCGCAACTGGTATCTTATCGGGTGCATAATCATGGCCGCGTTTGCTTTCCCCTATTTCCTGATGATGAATAGCGGAGTAGCAGCGGTCTTCATTTTAGCGATAGTGCTCTCGCTTGCCCTCTGCCATGCCTGGGTCTATGGCCCACAAGCTGCGCTCATCGCGGAGCGCTTCGGTACCCGTTCGCGTTACAGTGGTGCCTCACTGGGCTATCAGCTCGCGGCTCCTTTCGCCGGTGGGCTGGCGCCAATTATCGCTCTCCTGTTGCTCAATGGCAAGACAAACCTTGCTGCGCTTGGTCTGAGCGGCGTGGTGATCAGTATCGGCGCGGGCTCCTGGCAGGCGGTATCGGTGTACATTATTGTGCTGGGCGCTATCTCGTTTGCCTGCGTGCTGGGTCTGAAGGAATTGTCGAAAGCTGATATCTCAGATGTCGATGCCTATAAGATCACCGAAGCGCAGATCGAAAGTGCGCCGGCTGTGTCCTCTGATTAAGCACAGCCTGTGCTCTTGATGAGCGTTCCAGGAGCGGAACGAGAGTCTTTGCCGGATAGGCACAAGCACACCATTTCGTGAGACCAGATATCCTGGCCTCACGAAACCGGATAATGAAGTTGCGCGTTCTCTCTTTCAGGCCGATTTCTCCGCGTCTGGCGAGGCGAAGTGAATTTCCAGAGCTTTATTGACAAAACGTGCTCTCACGGCTTCCTGGTTGGCCAGCACGGTGGGTAAGGTGATATCGCGCTTGAAATTGCCGATCTCCACGATCATTTCATCACCCTTTTTGGTCATGATGACTTTGTCCATTTCTACATGTGGTAGAGGCAGCCTTAGTACGTACACTTCTCCCTCGCGCGTTATCTCCTGGATGGGGCCGCGATGAAAAACCTGCGTCGGATCTTGCTCACCAAAGACCGCCAGGGCCAGCTCGTTGAGCTGCTCTATTCCCAGGATCTCACGCGAGCGATAGGGCACTTCCCAGATTGGCAGCGGTGCGAATGTCGCGTGGATCTGCTTGCGCAACTTCTCCTGTGTGCGGTACATATCCTGCAAAAAGGTGTCCTGATAGTTAGAGGCTGGCAGTACCCGGTTGCAGATCACCGCATCGATAGGATAGCCAAAGAGGGAGAGATATGTTTCTGCTCGCAAAGCTTCTTTGATTACCATACGTTCAGGATTGACCACCGGGCGGTACGAGCTGGTTTCGGGATCACTCAACGCCGCGCGCAGAGTTTTAACGCGCTCGCTCAACTGCTTCACCGCGTCCATTACCTCGCCTGAAGGGATGAACGGCTTGAGGAAAGGTCGCGCAAGGTTCAGGGCGCTGCTTTTCAAGTTTAGGCTGCCGAAACGCCCTGCATACCACTGGAACGTATCGGGCATGCTCAGGAGGCGCACAGTCTCGCCGGTAGGGGCTGCGTCGATAACGACGATCTCGAAGCTGCCATCGCGCGCGTTGCGATAAATGTTAAGCAGGCTGACAATTTCGTCCATGCCGGGAACGAGCGCCAGTTCCTCTGCCATCACCGGGTCAATGCCGTGTTTGCGCAGAATATCGCTCATCTTGTCCTGGAGTTTGCCCCAACTCTGGCGCATTTCATCCAGTACATTGACCTCCTGCGCCCAGAGATTTGGCGCTAGCTCCACGGGTTCCGAGGCCAACGGCCGGTTAAAACAATCGGCTAGGCTGTGGGCCAGGTCTGTGCTCACTACCAGCGTGCGTTTGCCCAGGGCTGCTGAACGTACCGCTGTTGACGCAGCGATAGTGGTTTTTCCCACGCCACCTTTGCCGAGATAGAGAATAATGCGCATATAGTTCCTATTTCTTATAATCCATACTAAAACGATAAACGTTTGTGCGCGTGCCTCTCTCGTCTTAAGCATCGCGCACGATCACGCTCATTATAAGCCACCACAGCTAGTGACCGTAGAGTCGCTGTCAATCTCGTGTATATCTACGCACAAGAGCAGGTCCGGGTTATGTTTTTCCTCTAATTGGGAGGAGCGCGAGGTCTTGCCTGGAAAAAGACTCTCGGTATCGGCCTAGCTGATACCGAGAGATGGTCTATCGTATCCTTATTTCGTTGCGTGTCCGTAAGATAATGCGCTTCCGCAGGCAGGGTACGGAATCAAAGCTCAATCTGTCCTTGCAGAACCATTTGCTTCAGGAACTCCAGACGTCGCACAATCTCAACGCGGTCGCTTCCGCCGTGCTGGTACCACTGGCGCAGCCAGAGCAGGGACATAATCTCTTCTTCGTTAAAGCCCTGGAGGGCCAGATTCTCTAACTCAGTCTCGGCCGTCTCGGCTGTCTGCACCCTGGCATATGCTTCTTCAGACTGGATTTGGGGATTTGTCATAGGTTTTCCTCCGCCTTTATAGAATTGGGTTTTCCTCCGCTTTTTTCCGCTTTTTTCATAAGTATTGTTTGTTGGCTGGACTATACTCAAATCAGCACAATCTGCAAACTGACGTGACCTGTAGCCCTGCACTCTTGAAAATACAGCAACTTTTTGTTTCTCTCAGGAACAACACCCCACTCCTACCACAAATTCCTATTTCCTGATAAACAAAGTGTAAGCGGAAACGTGGGCTTCGGCTATCTCCAAAATAACTGTTCCGATGTGAACTGCTTCACCCGTTCCCGTGCCACGAGATTTCAGCGAGCACCATTGTATATCAAATATACGAAGCGAGTGTTAAGAAGTTCCATCGAATGGCCACTGAGCAACTGAAAACAGCACTGTAATCAGGAACTCTCTCTATATATAAGTATAGAAACGCAAAAAAGTTACAATCCTTTTATCTCTACCCCTCTGCATGATCAGAGGGAAGCGAGCGAAAAAAGGCGGTAACCTTTTTTCGCTCGCTTCCCTCAAAATTGCTCTTGACAGGCCTGGCTATCTGCGCACGACGACGTTGACCAGTTTACCCGGTATGTAAATGACTTTCTGAACGGTGGAGTCGCCGATGAAGGAACCTACGCGGGCGTTTCCCAGGACCAGAGTGCGAATGTCCTGCTCACTGGTATTGGCCGCGACTTCGATGCGTTCGCGCACCTTGCCATTGACCTGCACGACGAGCGTGAAGCTCTTGTCTTTCGTCATCTCCTCGTTGTATTCTGGCCAGTCGCTGTTGTGGATGCTTCCCTCGTGCCCCGTCTGCTGCCAGAGCTCCTCAGTGATATGAGGAGCCAGAGGAGCCAGGAGTTGCATCATAGTTTCCAGGGTGCGCCGGAAGGCCGCGCTGTGTGCAACTTCCTCACCTTGCTGTTTGATCAGCGCATTGTTACACTCCATGAGAGCTGCCAATGCTGTATTGAAGCGCATGCTGCTGATCTCTTCGGTAACGCGCTTGATGGTCTTGTGGCGCAAGCGCTCGATAGCTTCGCTCTCTCTAGTTTCAACACTGCTGGGGTAATCGACCCAACTTTCGTTAACCAGGCTCCAGAAACGATTCAGGAAGCGCCAGACTCCTTCCAGGTTCTCAGGTAGGAAAGTACCTCCCTGGTCGAATGGTCCCATGAACATCAAGTAGCAGCGCACCGTGTCGGCACCGTACCGCGATACGTAATCGTCGGGGGCTACCACGTTGCCGCGCGACTTGGACATCTTTTGTCCATCGGGACCAAGCACTGTGCCCTGGTGGAACAGGCGCGTGAACGGCTCATCGAATTCCAGATAACCCATGTCGCGCAACGCCTTGACAAAGAAGCGCGCGTATAGCAGATGCATTACTGCGTGCTCGGCGCCGCCGATATACTGGTCTACCGGCAGCCAGCGCCGCATAGCTTCCGCGCTCCAGGCCTGCTGATCGTTATGTGGATCGGCATAGCGCAGGAAGTACCACGAAGAACAGATGAACGTATCCATCGTATCCGCCTCGCGTGTGGCCGGGCCGCCACAGGTCGGGCAGGTAGTATGCAAAAAGTCCGGCTCATAGCGCAGCGGCGACTCGCCGGTGGCTTTAAATTGGACGTTTTCGGGCAGGTAGACCGGCAGTTGCTCCTCCGGCACAGGCACCATACCATCCTTATCGCAGTAGACTATCGGGATAGGCGCGCCCCAGTAGCGCTGGCGGCTGATCAGCCAGTCGCGCAGGCGATAAGACACAGTAGCTTTGCCGATACCCTTTGCTTCAATGTACTGAATCACTGCGGCTTTGGCCCGGTCGCCCGGCGTGCCAGTAAAGGGGCCAGAATTGACCATCGTGCCATACGCCAGCTTTGCCCCGTGCCAAGTTGCAGGGTCACTTGGCTCCTCGTCGTCCGGACGGATGACCTCGACGATTGGAATGCCGAACTTGCGTGCAAACTCGAAGTCGCGCTCATCATGGGCTGGTACGCCCATAATTGCGCCTGAGCCATAGCCCATCAGCACATAGTCCGCGATCCACACAGGTACTTTCTCACCACTGACCGGATTGGTCACATAGCCGCCGGTGAAGACGCCTGTTTTCTCTTTCTCGGTGCTCATGCGCTCGATTTCGCTCATGTGCCGGGCTTGGTCGATATACGCCTCGACGGCTGCACGCTGTTCGGGCGTCGTTAGCTTTTCCACCCAGGGATGTTCAGGGGCTAGCACGAAGAAAGTCACGCCATAAATCGTGTCCGGGCGAGTGGTAAAGACCGGGATCTCCTCGCGCTTGCCATCAACCTCAGCAATAAAACGGATCTCTGCGCCCTCGCTGCGCCCGATCCAGTTGTGCTGCATCGTGACCGTTTTTTCTGGCCACTCGATCTGCGAAAAGTCCAGCAGCTCTTCCGCGTATTTCGTAATGCGCAGCAGCCACTGATCGATCTCTTTGCGGACAACCCTGCTGCCGCAGCGCTCGCAGGTGCCATTATCCAGCACCTGCTCATTGGCCAGGGTCGTATTACAACTGGGACACCAGTTCGCCGGGGCTTTTGTGCGATAAGCCAGCCCGTGTTTATAGAATTGCAGGAAGAGCCATTGTGTCCATTTATAGTAGTCTGGCAGGCAGGAAATGATCTCGCGCGGCCAGTCCCATTGTGCGCCCATCATCTTCAACTGCCCGCGCATCTTCTCAATATTCGAGAGTGTCCACGTGCGGGCCTGCACGCCGCGCTGGATGGCCGCATTTTCGGCTGGCAGACCAAAGGCGTCGAAGCCCATTGGCTGCATCACGTTATAGCCGTGCATGCGCTTGAAGCGTCCGTAGGCGTCCACGCCAGAATAGTTATACCAGTGGCCAATGTGTAGATCGCCCGAAGGATAGGGCAGCATGACCAGGTTATAAAACTTCTGTTTCGGCGAGTCATCGGGGGCATGATACATCTGCTGTGCCTCCCATTGGACCTGCCATTTCTTTTCGATTTCCCTGGGGTTATACTTTGTCCGCGTAATCATTGTTGCTTCCTCGGTTTCTCGCCCGTCCCTCCGTTCGCAGGCGAAGCAATCTGGTCAGGATACCAGCAAGTCGCTAGTAAAAATGCGTGAGAAAAAGGACAAAATCAGACAAAAAATCCTTTCATCCCTGTGGGACGAAAGGACTTTCCGTGGTACCACCCACGATTCACAGCTCAGATAGAAAGAAAGGTGGACCTGAGGGGGCTCGAACCCCTGACCTCATCCATGCCATGGATGCGCTCTTCCAGCTGCGCTACAGGCCCATGTACGTTCTAAGCTATGCACTCATTCTACGCGATATCGGGCGTCCCGGCAAGCCCTGGGATTTTGATCTCAGACGAGAAACTCACTCCGTCACTTTCGATCTCAGGCGAGTTCAGCCGACAATATAGCCTTGCACCAACCGGCTACTCTCTGCACAGCCCTGGCCTACTACTCCTTTTCAATCCCGGGCAGGCTATCTTGTACTATACCACAACCCTTTGCGATTTGCAAGGGAGGGTGATTGGTACAGTGGAGATGAGGGGGCTCGAACCCCTGACCTCGACAGTGCGATTGTCGCGCTCTTCCAGCTGAGCTACATCCCCGCGACGGAGAGATAATAGCACACTTTTTTTGACGTGTAAAGAGGCAATAAAAAGAATTTTTGTTCTGTTTTTAGCAAGATTTTTACTGCCTGGTTGGCATTTGTTGACAGGAGGAGCGCAAAGGGACTATAGTACTGGCACATTTATTTTTGTGAAAGCTACCTTAAAATGTCGTAGGGAGGCAGAGCATGGCTTTGAGCTGGTCACAATTTCCCCCGGAACGCCTGCTATCTGAGCGTTTCGGCTTGCAGAGTTTCCATCCGGGACAGCGCGAGATTATTGAACATCTGGTGCAGGGCAAGCGTGTGCTGGCTATACAGCGTACCGGGTGGGGTAAGTCATTGTGTTACCAGCTTGCCAGCATGTATTTTCCTCATCTTACGCTGGTTTTTTCGCCGCTGAAAGCTCTCATGCGCGACCAATGCCAGCGTTGCAACGCTCGCTACCATATCCCGTCAGCTATTGTCAGTTCAGATTTTTTGCCGGAAGAGAATGCAGCGACTTTGGAACAAGCGGTGGGAGGAAAGATCAAAATCCTTTATATCGCGCCAGAACGCCTGGATAATCAATTGTGGCAGAATTACGTAAGGCAAATGCGATTGAGTATGATTGTTGTGGATGAGGCACATTGTATTTCTACCTGGGGGCACGATTTTCGCCCGCATTATCGCAGGATTGTGACCCTGCTTGAGGCTATCCCTGAAACTGTGTCAGTGCTTGCTCTGACGGCAACAGCTAACCAGCGCGTCGAACAAGATATTAGAGAGCAAATAGGAACAAATGCCCTGGTCATTCGTGGATCGATGCGGCGGCCTAACCTCCATCTTAATGTGGTGAATGTCAATGGAGACGAAGAGAAACTTGGCTATCTCGCGGCTAATTTGCCAATCTGGCCGGGTTCAGGGGTAGTTTATACAGCCACAAAGAGCAGTGCCGAAATGATAGCAACTTTCTTACAAGAGCAAGGAATCAAGGCTGAGTACTACCATGCGGGTAGGGAAGATGCCGACCGCCAGCATATAGAACAAAGTTTGATGACAAATCGATATAAAGTGGTTTGTTCGACAAACGCGTTAGGAATGGGTATTGATAAACCGGATATAGGCTTTATTGTACATTACCATATCCCTGCTTCTCCTATTCACTACTACCAGGAAATTGGTCGTGCTGGTCGAGACGGGAATAATGCAAAATGCGTGCTGCTCTATGATCCAGAAGATCTGGCTATTCAGCACCATTTCATTGAAGGAGCGAAGCCTCCAGCTAGGCATTATGAGACTGTGCTTTCTTTGATTAGAAATGAGGTTCAAGGATGGCGCTTAACCGATCTTTTGCGTGTAACGGGTCTCTCTCAAAGTGCTCTGAGAAACATCCTGATAGATTTGGAAGAGCAGGGCTTGATTCAGCGTATGAAGTCCGATAATCATAGGCAAACCACTTTATATGTTTCCAAACACTTAGGGCGGGTAGATGTTGCTCTTTATGAGAGGGTACGTATCCAAAAAGAGTCAGAGTTGGCTGATATACAAGCCTATGCGCAAAGTGATCAATGTTTTATGGGTTATCTTACCTCATATTTGGGCGATGCGCCGGGATACCACTGTGGGACGTGCGGGAACTGCCAGCAAGACAATTGGAAAAGCGTTCCAGTTTCCAAGATATCCCTGGAAGCTGTTGAATATTTTTTCGAACAAACTTTCTTGCCTCGTATCGAAAAACATGGTACGATAAAGCAGCCAGAGCACGAGGCTGGTTGGTCGCTTTCGTATCATGGAAGTACCAGGATAGGCGAATTAGTGCGAGCAAGTAAATATGAAAATGCCGGTCCATTTGCTGAGCAATTAGTCCAGCGTGCGGTTGAGGTAATATGTTCCCGTTATCCACTGGCAGATCTTGATGGTATAGTAAGTGTGCCACCAACGAAGAGTGGCAGGCTGGTAGAAGATTTTGCTCATCGTGTTGCCAGCAAGTTGGGAATAAGGTATGTTCCTGCGTTAGTGAAGCTGCGAATGACTCAGGAGCAAAAAGTATGTACCAATGCTGTACAGAAAAAAGAGAATGTGAAAGGCGCTTTTGCCGTTTTGGAACCTTCTCAGGTTATAGGGCGTGTTCTTTTGTTGATAGACGATATTTATGATTCTGGTTATATACTGCGTGAAGTTGGAGCAACGTTGATGAAAGCTGGTGCAAAGGCCGTGTACCCATTGACAATCACGCGGACAATGCATTCAGATGACCAGTAAGGAGGGACCTTATGGCACAGGATTTACGCGAGCAGGCATGCTGGATAACTCTAGCCTTTGAAAGCGGACTGAACATCCGTCTGATAAACGACATTCTGGTCGCCTGGTGTTATCAGCAGAAAAAGAGCCTGCAAGAGTTTTTTGCAGTCAACTCGTCGCAGTGGGTCGATGTGTGCGGTCTGAGGCTGGAGGCCGTGCAAAAGCTTGAGCGAGCGCGAGAAAAACTTGTTGCCCAGTCCTTCCTGGTTGAGCAGTTGGCGAATGCTTCGATCTCTCTCCTCACTATCTTTGACGAGGAGTATCCCAGGTTATTGAAGACTGCACTTAAACGCAACCAGACACCACCAGTACTTTTTTACAGTGGCGATTTGAGCATTTTGCAACGGCAGACGATTGCAATTATCGGTTCGCGCAACGCGGGCGAGCAAAGCCTGACTTTTACCCACGATGTGGCTCGCTACCTGGCCGGTCGGGGGGCGAATGTGATCAGCGGCAATGCACGCGGCGTGGATCGAGCAGCCTATGAAGGCGCAATCGATGGAAATGGCCATACTACGGTTGTACTGCCACATGGGATTCGCAAATTGAGTGGGGTGAAAATGCGCGAGTTGTTGCCGAAAATTGATGCTGGTGAAGTGCTGCTACTAAGCCAGTTTCATCCAGATGCGCCCTGGGTGGTGAGCCGGGCGATGGAACGCAATAAGGTGGTAACGGGTCTGGCGCAACTGGTGATTGTGGCAGAATCTGATACAAAAGGCGGGACATGGGAAGGGGCCAATGGAGCTTTGGCCCAAAAACGCCTGCTTTATGTTTGCCAGATGAATGTACCATCGCTTCCTGGCAACGAGGCTTTGCTCAAACGCGGCGCGCGCTCATTGCCCTGGCCCGCAGATAATCTGGCCGACGAGCTTGCACCTCTCTTAGATGCCGGCCAGGAAGTACAGCGAAGGCAGATGGGTGCATCATTGCCTCCTGGTCAGCTTTCGCTGCTGGCTATTTCCAATCAATAGCTCGCAGTACGTGTGTTTTCCAGACTGGAACTATCAGATTTCTCAATCTAGCAACTTCCGGCTGGACATCATTTATTTTGTCAGGATGAAGTAGGAAGATATTCCTACTCCATCCTGATCCATCGTTGCCTGATGGCATGTACTACCGCCGCTGTACGATCATTGACCTCCAGTTTGCGCAGGATGGAGGTAATATGGTTTTTTACCGTCTGGTCGCTGATATCTAGCAGCTTGGCGATCTCTTTGTTGCTGTTGCCGCGCGCGATGTGCTCCAGAATCTCTACTTCGCGCCCGGAGAGCGGGCAGGGTTCCAGGGGACGTGCTTCTTCCTCCGCCCCGGTGGCCATCTCGCGGAACGATTGCAGGACGCGGTTGGCCAGGTGTGGTTGAGCTAGCACATCATCGTTAATCAGATACTCACCCTGGCTCACTTTGCGAATGGCTTCGACCAGCTCATCGGCTGTAATATTGCGTGTGTAGTACGCTGCTGCTCCTACCTTGACTGCCTGGAAAAGCCATTCTTCTCCCTCCAACCCTGATAGGATGATTACGGCCGTTTTGGGCGAGAATGTGCGCATCTGCCGAGCAATTTCCAGAACATCAATCGAGTCGAAAAAGGTGTCCAGCAGCGCGACATCCGGTTCTTGCGTGCGCGCTGTCTCAAGTGCCTCGCTCGCGCTTGTGGGTTGCCCGACAATTTCGCATCCTCCCATGTGTTCAAGAATAGTAAGCACTCCCTGGCGAAAAATGGGCTGTTGCACGACAACCATCACCCGTAGTGATTGTTCCATCATGCTTCGTTTGCGGGGAACCGATGCCTGTTTACCAGCACCGCCGCATCTCCTTCCTGCTTGTTTGGATCAGCAGCAACAGGACTGGGCTATGAATTCGCTACCACATGTCTCTGCCGCTAGTCCTTACCTCGTCTATCGTATGAGCAGTTATCCTTCTTGCTTTGATAGCTCTCTTTTGTAGGAGTATTGTATCATGAAAATAGTAGTACTTTCAGTTTACCCTTCCTCCTGGTAACATGTTTCATGAGATTGGCTTCTGCTTAATTCTGTTGTTTCCTCCCCAGGCATGGACAGAAATGGTAAGATAGAGGCAGGAGAATAAACTCAACGGGGAAGGACTGGCGGAAATTCTGGATACGACTCTGAGTGTTCTGGCGCGAGCGGCGGGCTACTTCGCCGAGCGGCGGGCTTCGCTCTACGTGGTTGGCGGCTCGTTGCGTAATCTTTTGCTGGGCGATTCGTGCGCCGATTGGGACCTGGTGACTGATGGGGACGCGCATAAGCTGGCGCGTCGATTGGCCGATAAGCTAGGAGGCTTCTACGCCTATCTGCACGAGAAGGCTAGTCGCGTGGTAGTCCGTTTTTCCGGTGCTGCCGAAGATCTTGTGCTGGATATCGCTCCGTTGCATGGCGAGACGCTTGAAGAAGATTTGCGCTCGCGCGATTTTACGCTGAACGCCATGGCCGTTCCGCTTGTGTCCCTACTTGAACATCTGGCCCGTTCTGACTCGCTAAAACACACTAATCTTCCGCTCATCGATCCATCAGGTGGCCGGGCCGATCTGGAGAGGCGCTTGCTGCGAGTGGTTGACACAGAAGTGTTTCACCGTGATCCTTTGCGTATGTTGCGCGCTCTGCGCCTGGCGCGCCGCTATACCCTTACTCTTGCTCCAGAGACCGAGGATCTTATCAGGCGCGATGCCTCGTTGCTGCCGCGCGTTGCTGTTGAGCGTATTCACGAGGAACTGTATAAAATTCTCGCTCTGCCAGGCGCGCTCGATGCTCTGCATCGCCTGGATAGATATGGCCTGTTGGCGGTACTGATTCCTGAACTGTCACCTGCGCGTGGTATGCCTCAGCCGCCTCCACATTCCTGGGATGTGCTTGAACACTCGATGCAGTGTGTACGCTATCTGGAAGAGCTGGTTGATATCCTGGCGGCCGAACCCTCTGTTCCTTTCGCATCTGATCTGCTTGTAACCCCTGCTGCCGGTGAGGATCTGGCCGCTATTCGGAAGCTTTTGCACGAAGGAGAGCAGCAGCAGATCTTTCGCTTCGCGGATGCTCGCTCGCCGCGTATGAAGCTGGCCACGCTTCTGCACGATATCGGTAAGCCGTTAACTTCTACTGTTGATGAGCAAGGTGCCATCCATTTTTATGCGCACCCACAGGCCGGCGCGCCGGTGGCCGGCGAAATCATGAGCCGGCTTGGGGCCAGTACTCAGGACCGGCGCCTCGCGCAGTTGGTTGCCGCTCACCATATGCGCCCCGGCCAGTTAGGCCAGGCGGGTGCGGTAGTGACGCCGCGCGCGATTCGCCGCTATTTTGTCGATTTAGGGCCAACCGGCATCCTGGTGGCGCTCTTTTCTCTGGCAGATCATCTGGCAACGTTGGGGCCGCAGCCGCGCACACTGGCCTGGGCACGGCACCTCTCCGTTGTGCGTCTGCTGCTCGCCAGCTACATTCGGGAGCGAGAGAAAATCCTGCCTCCGCGCCTCGTTCGCCCGGAAGAACTGATGAGCCGCTTGAAACTCCAGCCTGGTCCTCTTCTTGGTCAATTGCTAGAGGTGATTGCCGAGGCGCAGGCCGACGGGGTAGTCCATTCGCGGGAGGAGGCGCTTTTGCTGGCAAGTGAGTATCTTCAGCGCCAGACACCGGAATAATCGCAGATGTGGCGTAAAATCAGAAACCGTGGGTCCATCGAAGAACTGCTTCACTGCCACTGTGCTGTCCGTCACAAGACACGAAGTCAGGTATTCTTCTCCGTTACGTCTGGCTGCACGGTTGTACATGCTGAAAGCACGACATCGAGAAGTGAGGGAAGGACCAGACCATGCCCTGTATCGAGGATCGGTGAGCAGAGATACCGATAGATTTTTCCCCAATTCCTTGATGAGGGGACTCCGCTTGTCTTGATTATATCATACGTCGTTCCAGATAGGCCCTGCCTTTCCAGGCGCGTAAGTTGACAACCACCTCTTGATGGCATACCATTACAATGCACTCGCAGACGCGAACAGATGTACCCCGATGCGCAGGCATGGGATGGAGTAGTTTTTCATGAAGAAGGCAATTGCGATTCTCTACCAGGGACGCAAACAGGATACCTCAGAGCTTGCTCGTCAGATTGCCCCTCAATTACAGGCTCAGGGGCACGATGTGCGTATCATCGATATGCGCGCGGAAGGCGAAGAAGCTGCCGATTGCCGGCTTGAAGATTGCGAGTTTGTGCTGGTCCTGGGGGGCGATGGGACGATCCTGCACGCAACCCGCCTCTGCGCACCCGCCAACGTTCCAATTGTGGGCGTCAATTTCGGACGAGTTGGTTTTCTGACGGAGCTGGAGCCAGACGAAGTGACGGAAAAGCTGCCGCTTTACCTGGAGGGAGATCAATCAGTCTGGATCGACAGGCGTGCTATGCTGCGCGCGGAGTTACACCAGGATGGGCGGCAGGAAGAGTTTCTGGCGTTGAATGATATCGTAATTGCTCGTGGCACCTGGCCACGCGTGGTGGAGATTCATATCTGGGTGGATGATTATTTTTACAACAAGACCTACGCTGATGGCATTATTCTCTCGACGGCCACCGGTTCGACGGCTTATAACATGGCAGTTGGCGGGCCGTTGCTTCATCCGCAGGTCGAAAGTTGCGTGCTTACGCCTATTGCTCCTCACCTGGCTTTTGATCGCGCGTTGATCTTGCAGCCAAATGCCAGGGTGAAGCTCCAGATCTTCACCGACTCGCAGCACGGCATTTTTTCGGCGGATGGTCAGATGAACCGCGAAGTGCAACATGGGGCGATGGTAACAGTCAGTAAGAGCCAGTACGAGGCTAGATTTCTGCGGCGCCGGCCGCCAACATATTTTTACCAGATTATTTCCGCCAAGTTGAGGGAGAATTCCTGATTCAACAGAAACAGCAGGTGCAATGAGTTGCTATGTTACTTGAGTTAAGCATCAAAGATTTCGCCATTATCGACAGTCTGCACTTGCGCCTTCATCGTCTCTTCAACGTGTTTACAGGCGAAACAGGCGCGGGCAAGTCAATCATTATTGATGCCGTTGGCGCTTTGCTTGGCGGCAAAATTGGCGCAGATTTTGTACGAGCAGGCGCCGAGCGGGCCTCTGTTGAGGGTATCTTTACCATCAATCCCCTTCCTCCGATTAAAGAAGATTGGCAACCCTTTGAGTCAGCACTGGAACCAACTGGCTCGAATGGGGCTAGCACGCTGCTTGAAGCGATGGAGCGAGCCGAGGCTTATGCTAGCTCGATGGCTGCCGATGCTGAGAGCGCAGATGCAAGCGTGGCCCTGGCTACGCTGCTGCACCAGTATGATATTACGCCCGAAGACGATCAACTCATCCTGGCTCGCGATATCTTCCGCTCCGGTCGCACCGTCGCGCGTATCAATGGCCGCGCGGTTTCCCAGCAAGTGCTCCAGCAGGTTGCAAGCTGGCTGGTTGATATTCATGGACAGAGCGAGCACATGAGTCTGCTGCGCCCCGAACAGCACGTGAATTTTCTGGATCGCTATGTCGAGCTTCTTCCCCTGCGCAACTCTCTGACCGCCAAAGTAACCGAGTGGCGCAACGCTCGCAAGCAGCTTCAGGATCTACAACGAAACGAGCGGGATGTCAGTCGCCGCGCCGAGTTCCTGCGCTTTGAAATTGATGAGATTGAGAAAGCTGAGTTGCAGCCAGGCGAAATTGAGGAACTGGAGGCAGAGCGTAAGGTTCTGAACAACGCCGAACGCCTGCGCGAGCTCTGCGCCCAGGTCTACGGAGCAATTCAGGGTGGAGAAGCAGGCGTTGATGGTTTCCAGCCTGCCCTTGATCTACTGCGACCCGCGTTGCGTGTGCTCAATGAGCTAGTTCGCCTGGATAAGAATCTCAAAGATGAAGAGGACGGTCTTGCCGAGGCTGTTTATCGCCTGGAAGAGGTGGCGACCAGTATCAGCGGCTATCAGAGCGATATTGAAGATGATCCTCAGCGCCTGGCCGAAATTGAGGAGCGCCTGGACTTGATCTCGCGCCTCAAGCGCAAGTATGGCGCGACCATTGAGGAGATTTTGCAACGTGCTGCTGAGGACCGCGCCGAACTGGATACGCTGGTGCATCGCGATGAGCTGGTCGAGCAATTGCAGCGGCAGGATATGCAGCTACGTCGTGAGATTGGCCAGCTCGCCCAGCAGATCTCTGAACGCCGGCGCGCAGGAGCCGCCGCGATGGCCGCGGCTATGGAGGAGCAGTTGAACGATCTCAATATGAAACGCGCGCGTTTCCTTGTAGAGATCACCCAGACGCCCGATCCCGACGGCGTGCCCGCCAGCCTTGATGGTCAAGAGGAGCATTACTACGCCTGCGATACCACCGGAATTGACCACGTTCAGTTTTTAATCGCGCCCAATCCGGGCGAGCCGTTCAAGCCGCTCACCAAAATTGCCTCCGGTGGCGAAACCTCGCGCCTGATGCTCGCGCTCAAAACCATCCTCTCGGCGGCAGACGCAACGCCGACGCTAATCTTTGATGAAATTGATTCGGGCATTAGCGGCAAAAGCGGCCAGATCGTCGGCGAGAAGCTCTGGCAACTTACGCGTGATCATCAGGTCATCTGTGTCACTCACCTGCCGCAGATTGCGGCCTTCGCCGATACGCATTACAATGTAAGTAAGCAAATCTTCGACGAGCGTACCATAACCATTGTCAATGAGCTGCGACCAGAGCAGCGCGTGCGCGAAATCGCGCATATTATGGGGGGCGAAGTAACCGAATTTTCTATGAAAAGCGCAGAAGAGATGCTAGCTCGCTCATATCTCTGGAAGGAAAGCTGGACGCGACATTTGCCCCAGGCGTGATAGATATTAGAAGGGACCTTATCCATGGGTAAAAAGTTACTGAGCACTATTTTGCTCTTCCTCGTCTTTATCGGCTTCCTCTTTTTTGGCCTGTTCCAGTTTGTCACGGCTGGGAAAGACCCGGAACTGTATATTTATGCGCTGCTTCTGCTGGGTTGCTCTGGCTATGCGCTGGTCTCTATTCTGCTGTTGCCGCGTAAAAAACAGCCGTAAATGAGACGACAAAAACGATGGCTGAGAATCTAAAAAGCGATAATGCCTCTATCGCCGCGTCCACTTTTCGCCTCGCCACAGTTGATGACATCGCGCTCATTAATGAACTGGATAGCTTCAGCACCTCTCCGGCGCGAGATATCCATCGTGAAATTGAGAAATACTTTGGTTCAGTCGATCCGTCAACTCATGAACGTACCTTGATTTTCCTGGCCGATGTCGAGCATCGAACCGTAGCCAAGTCAGAGTTGATGTTGCCTCCTCAGGAAACGGCCGGCGCAATCGGCTATATTAAGCGCGTGGTGGTTCACCCGGATTTCCGCGGACGTGGCCTGGCCCGGCAACTGATCCATCATCTGATAGCCTATGCCCGAAATGAATTGCACCTTGCAGCACTTGACTTGCATGTCTGGGAGGGAAATCAACCTGCCGTGCGTCTGTACGAGTCGCTAGGATTTGAGCTGCAGCATCGAGAACTCTATTTTCGCCTGCGTTTGTGACAAATCTGTGACGAAAGCCGATGAGTTCTCGTCTTAATTTTTGCTGGGGGTAGTCCTGTAATAAGTCTAACAGGCCAGGGCAAGCGATGGTGTAGATTCCCGGCAATTTTAGGGGAGGTTAGCGAAACGCCCGGTTTTTGAACCTCGCGTTTTGGCCAGAGTTATGCTCTGCGCTTGAAATTCGCCCCATAAGTGCTTTCAAGGACTCGGTTGGTGGTTCATGCCTCCCACCGGTTTTTGTTGTCACGCTAGAGGAGAGAAGCGCACACGTATGGAACAGCAGCTTGCATTTCCGCAGATACAGAAGGCAGCTTCACCCCCGCAGTGGTGTAAGCTGTTCATCCAGAGGCTTTTATCTCTCTTTTTCGCCGACGACCGCTCGCCGGACAATCGCTCGATTATCGATCTCCAGCGCAGAGCCTGCTGGATTGGTCTGGCCCTTGTTTTGCAAGCGCTCAATGAAGCGGTTTCTATTATCCCTCCGCAATGGTACACGGCCCATCTGCCTTTTATCGATCCCTGGAAAGGCACTATCTCCTTTTGCCTGATCCTGGGGAGCTTCTTCATGATGTGGATGGCTTTTCGCCAGCGGACGCTGCGCCAGCAAAGCCGCCGCCTGGCCAAACACCCGTATCGCTGGCAGTGCGCGGCCCTAATTCTGGTGCTGCTCACCTGTATCGCCGGAGTGGCCGAGGTTGGCCTGACAATCCAGGTCGACTTTTTGCAGGCTCCGCAGTATACCAACGATGGCACATCGCTCGATGCGTATGCGGCGATGGTGCTGCTGCAAGGGAAAGATCCCTACGTCGATTCAAACATGGAGCGCGTTGTGAGGCTCTTCTCACTTGACCCTTCCTGGACTACTCCGCTACGTGAAGGGCAGTTTGCCAATCAAGAGACGTATCCGTCGCCCGTTGAAATGCGCACAGTGCTTGATACCGACCTGAAATCCGGCCAGGCTCCCGAATTTGAGGCGAAAGTGAGCTATCCTTCCCTCTCTTTTCTGACCCTGGTGCCGCTTGTCTGGCTAGGCATTGGGAACGTCCTCCCTTTCTATTTTCTTTGCTATATTGTGCTGGTTGCTCTAGGCTGGTCGGTGGCGCGCAGGGAGCTGCGCCCGTGGATTATTGTGTTCGCGCTCGCGAACGTTTCCATGTGGTCCTCGGTGGTTGGCGGCAATCTTGATCTGCTGACTATTCTGTTTCTTGTGCTGGCCTGGCTCTGGCGCGAACGCCGCTGGCCGTCAGCCCTCGTTCTTGGACTGGCTATGGCCTGCAAACAGCCGGCCTGGTTTTATGTGCTCTTCTACGCGATTCTGGTTTTCCGTACCTATGATTGGAAAGAGGTTGTGCGGCGTCTGACAATTGCCGGTCTGGTCATGCTGGCGTTCAACCTGCCATTTATTCTCTGGGATGCGAAGGCGTGGCTGGCCGGGGTCATGGCTCCGGTGAGTGATCCAATGTTCGCTACAGGCGTAGGCATTGTGGGCCTGGTTGGCTCACCGTATCTGCACTCGTATCTGCCCAGCATAATTTATGCGATCCTGGAGTATGGCGTCTTCTATCCGCTCTGCCTCATGTGGTACTGGCGCGTGTGTAAGGCCCATCCCGAGGCGGCGATGCTGCTGGCTGTGCTGCCGCTCTTCTTCGCCTGGCGCAGCCTGCCATCGTACTTCGCCTGCGCGGCTTTCCCAATGTTCATTCTGCTGGCAGCGCGCGGCAATACGAGCAAAGGCAGTCTGCCGCGCCATCCGCCTGCTCTCACCGGGCCGACCCATAGCAATCCTTCAGAGGATGCCTCTGAGGAGCAGCGAGAAAACGCGAAGCACGAGGTCCTGGCGCTGGCCTGAGGCTTCCTGGGCGACGTTTCGAAATGTGATCTGAGCATACTAACCAGGGTGAGAGACATGAGTGTTTTCCTCCTCAGCGTTTTCTGTTGCTGATAAGGGCCTCGATGGGGTCATGCCATATGTCGCGGGGGTCTCGCCTGGCGGAATGGGCCGGGCGAAGCGCCAGCGCCTCATCCATAGTGTCAGCGGAATCAAGAGTAGCAGGACGATCAATGAGGTCCATTGGGCTTGCTTGAGTCCCCAATCAAGGGTAAAGAGCGGGACGATGGTATTTGCACGAGCAAAGAAGACCAGAAACTGACTGATGGCGTAGCCGAATAGGTAGGTGAGCAAAAGCATGCCGGGGCGACGATAGCGCCGGGCCAGAAACAGGAGCACTCCAATCAGCAGCAAGTTGAGCAGGATTTCGTAGCCGGCAGCCGGCTGCACCGGAACATGGCAGGTACCCGCTGCTGGGTTCTGGCAGGCCCAACTGGCAGGATTGTCATAGACGGTGGACCAGGGAAGCGTGCTGGGGTACCCGATGATATCGCCATTAATCAGGTTGCCGATTCGCGCGAACGGCTGGGCACAGGCGGCGAAGAGCGCGCCTGCATCGAGCACGACCAGAGGAATTGAGTCGTTCTTTGATGGCTCGCCAGAACAGCACTGGCATAATCAGAAAAACCGCGCCGTAAAAGGCCATGCCGCCTTCCCAGGTTGCCAGAATATTCAGGGGTTTCAGGAGGTAATCCGCTACCAGGTCGGGTTGCTGGACCACGAAATAGAGGCGTCCGCCGACAAGCCCGGCTACAACGCACCACCAGAACATCCGATAAATTTGCTCCTCTTTGATGCCCTGGCGTGTGGTGTACCAGCGGATTAACCAAAGGCCCATGACAATGGCCACGACATACATCAGGCCATACCAGTGCAGGGCCAGCGGGCCCAGGCTGACGATAATTGGATTGATGTTAATGTGGATATATGGGCCGATCTGAAGCCATCCCCAGTTGATCACAAAGGCCAGCGGTGTTGAGATGCTTCGCATTCTTTTCCCTCTTTTTCCCAGGAGAATTATCTGTTCGGGTTATTTCCCTGGTTTCTTTCAAAACACCCTGCACGCGAGTGTGCAGGCGTTGAACACGGCCAGACTGCTTATGCCCAGGATCAGGTCGAACACGGCCACGCTACCTGCAAAGGTCATCACCGAGCGTCCAAGTCTCACATGCTGGCCGGAGAGCGTTCGCTCTTGCGAGGTTCGCCGCCAGCACTCCAGACAGGCCAGCACCGCTGCCAGAGATACCAGCAGGAAGGTTAGTGGCCAGCTCCAGGAGAGCAGGGCAATGCTCCAGTTGATTCTCATCCCTGCCGAGCGTGCAACCAGCGTGCCCAGCACGAGTATGGTACCCAGCAGCACCGAGCGCCCGGTTCGGGTTTTGATGCGCCCGGCGAGGAACCCTGCAAGAGGAAGCAGGAGAGTACCCAGCCCACTACTGACAAGCAAGTAGGCGGCGAACAGGGTCAGGGTGAACGACGACGTGGGAGCAAACAGGTGTTGAACGAGGGTCGTGGTGCTCACCACGTTTAGAGCGTAGGCCAGTCCAGGCAGGAGCAGAACACTGCTCCGCGAGACGTGCGGACGCATTTCTCTGGCCCAGGCTTCGGCAAACGCGGCCGGATTGGGACCAACGACCGTTTCCAATGATTTTCCATCCATCGCTGCCTGGATCAAATGCTGCTCCAGTTCTATCTGCATTTCTTTCCTGCTTTTTCCGGCAATTCCCCGCAGCTCCCAGTACCGCGCACACGCCTCACTAAGGTCGGAGATCTGGCTGAGGGTGTGCTGATCGAGGATCGACATCCGAACGTGCTCCTTTCAAAATCTGTGAAACGGCCTGAGCAAAGCTTTCCCACTCGGCCTGCCACTGCGCTAATTGCTCGTCTCCTTTGGAAAGAAGACGATAGTACTTGCGCGCAGGCCCATCGGTTGAGGGGACGAGATAGCCCTCAATATAGCCACGCTGTTGCAGACGACTGAGTAGTGGATAGATGCTGCCTTCGCTCACGAGGGAGAGTCCCTGCTGAGCCAGGCGCTGGACCATTTCATACCCATAACAGGGCCGTTGAGCAATTGTGGCCAGCAAGCACATATCTAACGTCCCCTTGAGCAACTGGGTCAGACGTGCCTCCATCGTGTTCTCCTTCTTCACGCTTTTGTCTTACAATACACTGAAGAAGAGTGTAGCACAGAGTATCTTGTAATACAAGAGAGTGAAGGGAAAGAGACCTGGCTCAGTTTAGTTCCGCTGGCTGGTCTCTTCCTGTCTCTAGTAACTCTTGTTGCTCTTGTTCTGGCAGAGGATACAGATCATATTTGAGCTGAGTGACCTGTAGCGCGTTTGGTTAAGATTGTCTGCCAGCTCGACCCTGCTTGCGTCCCATGATACAATTTTGAGCATACACAGCCCAAACTCTAAACACTATCAAGAAGAGACTTAAAAATGACTGCAAAAAAGACGACACATCCTCAGCTAGCTCAGGGTGATGAGACTCGGATACAGGCTCTACTTGCTCGCCGCCAGGAAATTGCGGAGAATCTTCATCAGAGTACCAGCCGCGCGCAGGCGGAAGAAGCGCTCGCGGCGACTTTCGCAGCTGATGAGGCAACCCAGATGGGTTTGCTGAAAAGCCTGGCGCGTACACGCGATGTTGCTTCCGCCGATCTCCTGCTGGCGATTCACGAGCTGGCTCCCATAAAGACTGTGCGTAAGGAGGCCCGCCGGGCGCTTATTCAACTGGCGGGTGCGAAGATCTATCCCAGCTGGACGCCGGAGGCGGAGCCGCCCGCCGTTGTGGGGCCAGGTGTAGAGTACGCTCCGCGTTTCTGGAAAGGGTCCGTGACGGAAATGCGCGAATCAGGCGAACTACAGCTGATCCTGTGCTGGGAGCAGGGCTTCGAATACGGCGAAGCCCGTATGTTCTCGTTCCTGCTCGATTTCTGGCAGGGGGGAGTGAAGGATTTCCTTACCGATGTTGGCACAAAGCGGTATATCGAGGAGCGCCTGAAGGAGACTCAGCAAACCATACGCGCTGCCGAGGCTGAGGAAGGCGGAGCGTCACCGACCTATATTGAATGCACGCTGGCCGAAGGACGCCGCCTGCTCAACGAAGCTCTGGATGTCAATCGCTGGCGCAAGACAGAGCCGCACAAGGATTTTCGCCAGAATCTCCCGCTGATCCAGCGGCTGGTACTCCATGCCGACGAGACTGGTGAGGACCATGGCCAGACATTTATCAGTCGCGGTCTGGAACCAGATATGGTCGCGGCCAATTTTACCGGCGGCTGGTCGATGGGTGATTATGGTCTCTGTTATGATCTGCTCACGCGGAATAGCCCCTTGCTGGAGGGGCGCGGACGCGACGAATGGATTGAGATGCGCCGCAAATGGGCCGACGAGGCCCACCCTGCGCGTTTTGAAGTCTACTTCTTACGCGAGCGAGAGCCGCAGGCGTCGGCGCTCTGGTTGCCGACCTCCGTGCTCAGCACGCGGGCAAACGGGCCGAAAGAGATTGAACTGGGCTGGTCGCTGGAACTGACCGAGACGCAACTAAGCGGGACGCTGCCGGAAATGCCTATGGGCACGGCGGTTTATAAAGAGACCGGCCGCCACTGGTTCTGGACGATTTTCAGCCTGGAACAGGAAAATGGCGAGTGGCGCATCGCGCGCATCAAGGACGAAGGCGCGACGATCCAGGGGCTGCCGCTGGAAGAACTGCGTAAACGCCTGCAAGAGCATGACGAAGCTATCCAGAAGATTGTGCGCGAGCACCAGCCGAACGACCCTGATGCTCAGCAGTATTACGAAGAACTGCTCTGGCGCACCTGGAAAACCCTCTCGTTTGATGATGCGCTGCTGGTAAAGAATTCGCTGGATAAGGCGATCTACGAGGATGCCTACGGGCGTGCGATGGGTATCCGGGCGGTAGAGCGTGCGGCTGTCTATGCTGAAGAACTGGTGAAGCGCTTCCCCGGCGACCTCGATCATAAGACGGCTCTGCAGCGCCTTGGGGCACTCTATATTGCTCTAGCAGAGCGTTTCGATTCGCTGGGATTGAGCGAGCGGGCCGAGCGTTTTGCCAATCAGGGTGAGGCCACATTGCGCGAAACGCTGAGCGAAGGCGATGCGCTGGGATACCTGCTGGTGGCTGAACTGCTGCTTGGGAAAGAAGAGTATGACGAGGCTGAGAAGTTGCTTCTAGCTGCCCGTGGCTTCGCCCAGGAACGCGATATACAGACCCAGGTGGAGTTTGATCTTGCCAACCTTGCTATGGCGCGTGAGCGTTTTGCAGAGGCGCAGGGCTATCTGGAGCGCTTGGCCGAGATCAACCCTCAATATCCTCAGCTCTGGACAACCCTGGGCTTTGTCCAGCGCAGCCAGGAGAACGCCCCCGAGGCCGAGATTTCCTTTAAACGCGCGATCGAGGAGGGGCCGACGGACGTGCGTGCATATTCGGAGCTGAGCGCTCTCTACCTTGACCAGCGAGAGCTTGATAAAGCTCGCGACGTGCTTGCTCAAGGTATTCGCAATATCCCTTATTCGGCGCACCTGCGTGCGCTCATGGCCATGGTCTATATTGAGAAGGGAGACCGTCGTCGCGCGCTGGAATATGTGCAGGAGGCCGAGCGTATCAACCCTGAACTGGAGATCGTGCAGGCTATCCGCGAGCTCTTGAAGAGGAAATGATGCGAGACGAGCGCCCACTGGCGTATCATACCGTGACTCTGGGCGAACTGACCCGCGAGGGCCTGGCCACGGCCGAAATCAGTGAGCCAGGCCCAGATGGTGAAGTGCATACAACGGTGCTTCACGTGCCCGCTGGCCTGCCAGGTGAGCGCGTGACGATTGCCGTGGAGCCTTTGCCTGCGCTGCCCAAACGCCGCAAACGGCATTGGAAACCCTACCCGCGCCGTGTGCAGATTACCGAGATTCACGAACCGTCACCGCTGCGTGTCCAGGCGCGTTGTCCTGTCTTCGGCGTGTGCGGCGGCTGTCAGTTCCAGCATCTTCAGTATAGCGCCCAGCTAGAGTGGAAACGCGAAACGGTGCGGGAACTCCTGCGAGACATAGGCAAGTTTGAGCAGCCGCCCGTGCTTGATACCGTGGCCTGCGACGACCCCTGGCATTATCGCAATCACATGCGCTTTTCGGTCAATCGCGAGGGGCAGCCCGGCTTGACGGCGCGCGGCACCCATCGTGTGCTGCCGCTGAGCAATTGCCCAATCGCGCATGAAGCTATCAATACCGCGCTGGCCGTTTTCAGTCGGCAAGTCAATCCGCGCCCGCAGATCCTGGTGCGTTGCGGCTCCGCGACTCGCCAGATGCTCATTCAGCCCCGGCAGCCTGCCGAAATCGTCGCGGAACTCGCGAACGCGGGTCTGGAGGTGCGCGAGGAAACGATGGATGAGCAATTGCGTGGCGAGACGTTCCGCATTCGGCCCAGTTCGTTTTTCCAGACCAACACGGCCCAGGCAGAGAAGATGGCGCAAATGGTGCTGGATGGCCTTTTCCCGCCCGGACAGGTCGAGGCCGAGCCGGCCAAAGAGCAGCCCGTTACCGTGCTGGATGCCTATTGCGGAGTTGGCACCTTTGCCTTGCTGCTGGCCCGCCGGGCTGTAAAAGTAATCGCGATTGAGGAATCGGCCAGCTCGATCAAGGATGCGCGCTGGAACCTGCGCGCATCCGAGAATGTAGAAATCCTGCAAGGCAAGGTTGAAGATTTGCTGCCTACTCTCTCTGAACGGCTCGACGGACTGGTAATCGATCCTCCTCGCGCCGGCTGCCAGCTTCCGGTGCTCGCTGCCCTGGCGCGTAACTCTGTCAGGCGCATCGTCTACGTCTCCTGCGACCCCTCAACGCTGGCACGAGACCTGAACACGCTTTGTCACGAATACGCCGCGTATCACCTCTGCTCGGTTCAGCCATTGGACATGTTCCCGCAAACGGCGCATATTGAGAGCGTCGCGATTCTGATTCGGAGATGAGATATTCGCGCTGCTGCCGGCATTGGCTATGTACCCGACCAAAAAGCTGCTTTCGACTCTCCGTCTAGAATGACTTTTTGCCTCAGCATACTCATACACAGCTTTCCTAATCCACTGAAATGAGGTCAAAGGATTCTCAGAGAGTCCTTCGTTCTTTTACAAACCGGTAGGCTCCGAAAGCACAGACGAGGGCAAAAAAGATGGCACCAGCTGAGAAGCCTGG
>Ga0209061_1002265_pt1 | contig 25426 bp, 25 predicted proteins | sample Coa_R1_10_FD_187157 | JGI IMG/M metagenome (GOLD analysis project Ga0209061, IMG submission 187157) | Surface soil microbial communities from Centralia Pennsylvania, which are recovering from an underground coalmine fire - Coalmine... | ecosystem: Environmental > Terrestrial > Soil >...
GGAATACTGTGCGTTTTCCGGGTTACAGGCAAAACCCACAAGGCGCCGGCGCTGCGCGCCGGGAGAAAAAAGGATTTAGAGACGATTTTGCTTGACATCGCTGACGACCTTAGAGATGAGCGGAGCGAAGGATCACGGTATGACGCTCAGAATAAACTCCGCAAAGAATCCCCGTATTTTTGCTTTCCAAATGCCGTGATTCTTCGCTCGCCATGCTCGCTCAGAATGACAGTTCTTTGGGTGACGGCCATGAGGCTGTTCTGCGCTACTTGTTACGGCAACATGACCTGCCCGACGAATGGGCAGACGCAAGGGCCATGCCCCAACTATGCCTTCAGCGCCAGCACTAATCGCATTACGACTTCGGGATTCACTTATGACGCCGGCGGCGGGGTGAATGCCGCGAGACCTATTGCGCTGTGGTAGTCCCCGGGCTCATGTCCAGGTGGTGAACTGTCATGGGTTGGTTCTGAGGCCAGGAAGGGTTGTGGATTCGATTGCGGGTTGCAAAGTCGGAAAGAGAAATGACAATCAGGATACAAAGCCAGAAAATGGCGACCCCCACCACCACGCGGATGAGCTTTTCGCTATGGCGGAGGTGCATGAAGAAGAGAACCACGATCGAGGCCTTGCAAACCGCAATGGCAAGCGCCACGACGGTATTAAAGGCGCCCAGATCGATATAAGCCACACCGGTGGTCAGAGCCGTGAAGCAAAGGAGGATAACCCAGACGAGAACGTAAACCTTTTTCCTCTCCACGTGAGAGACAAGCTCAGACATATCAAATCACCCCTTAGTAACGGCCTCCGATGAGATAGAGCAGGGGAAACAGGAAAATCCAGACAATATCGACAAAGTGCCAGTAAAGCCCGGCGATTTCAACCGCGTTATAGTGGCCTTTGGAGAAAGCCCCGCGCGCCGCCAGAATGATCAGGGTGGTCATGATGCCGCACCCCACAATCATGTGCAAGGCGTGAAGCCCGGTGAGCACGAAGTAGAAGATCATAAACATCTCCACCTGGTGCGCATGCGGGCCGGCGTAGGTGAAATTCACGCCTGGAGCCAAACCGTGCAGATACTCGTGCCGCCATTCCATGGCAAACTTGATGAAAAGGAAGATCAGTCCGAATATCAGGGTGACGACCAGCAAGCCGATCAGGTCTTTGATCTTTCCAAGCTGCGCCGCGCGAACGGCCAGAGCCATCGTCAAGCTGCTGCAAATCAGAACAGCGGTGTTGGTGGCGCCCCACAGAACTTCCAGGTGATGGCTTCCAATCTCAAAGCCGGGATAATGCAGATAGCGATAAATGGTGTAGCTGGCGAAGAGGCCGCCGAAGAAGAGGACTTCAGTGGTCAGGAAGACCCACATTCCCAAGCTGGCTGCCTGATATTGCTGCACCTGATCATCGAATTGTTCCGCTACCAGCGTAGCATGCTGTTCTTCAGACAACTGCTTTCCTCCTCACTCAAATTACAGCCCGATGGGATTCTCTGGAACAGCCTCCAGTCGCCGTCCGCTTCAGGAAGCCGCGGTCGTGACGGGCGCCGGATGGGCGCCGTAAGCATAAGCTTCCTCAGTCACGACCGGCGTCTTGTCAAAATTATGGACCGGCGGAGGCGAAGCCGTCTCCCATTCCAGCCCCTTCACGCCCCAGGGATTAGGTCCGGCATCCGCGCCATATTTCAGCGACCAGATGAGATAAAACAGGGGCATGATGTAGCCTACGGCGAGAATGGACGCCCCCGCGCTTGACATGATGTTCAAGAACTGAAAATTGGGCGGATACATCGCATACCGTCGCGGCATGCCCTCAAAGCCCAGAATAAATTGCGGGCCGAACGTCAGAACAAAGCCGATAAAGATGATGCAGGCCGCAAGCCTTGCCCAATAATCGGGATACAATTTCCCCGTCATTTTGGGCCACCAATAATGCAGTCCGCCCATATAGCCCATAATCGCGCCGCCCACCATGATGAAGTGGAAATGGGCAATCACAAAATAGGTGTCGTGCAGGAAAACATCCAGGCCCAGGGAGGCAAGGAAAACTCCGGTCAATCCTCCAATCGTGAACAAACCGATAAAGCCCAGCGCATACAGCATGGGCGCTTCGTAAGAAACAGACCCTTTGTAGAGCGTGGCCGTCCAACTGAACACTTTGATCGCGGAAGGAATCGCCACCGCCATTGTCATGGCGGAAAAGAAAATCCCGGCATAAACCGACTGCCCGGAGACAAACATATGATGTCCCCACACGAGAAAGCCGAGGAGCGCGATTCCAAAGCTGGAGAATGCCACAAAGCCGTACCCGAAAACTCTCCGGCGCGAGAAAGCCGCGATCAGTTCGCTGATGACGCCCATCGCGGGCAGAACCAGGACGTAGACCTCCGGATGGCCAAAGAACCAGAAAAGGTGCTGGAACAGGATCGGATCGCCGCCCAGGGCGGGATCAAAGATGCCCACGTGGAAGAGGCGCTCCAGCACGACCAGAACCATGGTAATAGCAATTACCGGCATCGCCAGGATGAAGATGAGGCTGGCCGCATACAGCGACCAGATGAAGAGCGGCAGGCGAAACCAGGTCAATCCCGGGCAGCGCATTTTGTGGATGGTCACCACAAAATTCAGGCCGGTGAGAATGGAAGAAAATCCGGAAATGAAAACCGCCATCGCCGCCGAAACCACGTGCGTATCCACGTAGCTGGTGCTCAGCGGGGTATAAAACGTCCATCCCGTATCGACGCCGCCCGCAATCACGGAATAGAGCAAAAACATGCCCGCGGTGATAAAGATGTACCAACTCAGCAGATTCAGCTTCGGGAAGGCCACATCCCGCGCGCCGATCATCATCGGAATCAGAAAATTGCCCAGCACTGTCGGCACCACAGGGGCCAGGAAGAAGAAGATCATGATGGTGCCATGAATGGTAAAGAGCTTGTTGTAGGTTGCGGGCTCGACAATCGCGCCCTGGGGCGAGATCAGATTCAGCCTCATCATGGCCGCCGCCACTCCGCCCACGATGAAAAAGAACGTGGTGGACATCAGATAGAGCCACGCAATCCGCTTATGGTCGGTCGTCAGCAGCCAGGACTTGATGCCATACGCCGCGTTGAGATAATGAACGCGGTATTCCTCAGCTTGCGGTTGCTGAAGCGTCGTGGTGGTTACAGTACCCATTACTTCGTCTCCTTCGTCGGTTCCGCCCCTTGCGCGCCCGGAGTGGTTTCCAGGGATTGAATATAGGCGATGATCTGAAGGATCTGATCCTCCGAAATCTGCCCCTGGAAAGTGGGCATGATGGGCTTATAACCCAGCACAACCTGCGACGAGGGGTCCAGAATCGATTGCCGGATATAGGCGTCGTTGGCGATCACCGTCTGCCCGCCTTCCAGCCTCACCTTGGAACCGTACAATCCCACAAAAGGCGGGGCCTTGCCGGTGCCGTGACAGGTGATGCAGCCATAGCTTTCATAGAGTTTTGCGCCCGCCGCCGCCATCGATTCCGTATGGTGCATGCCGCCGCTCAGCCACCTTTCATACGCGAGTGGCGTCATTACAATCACATCCCCGCGCATCTCGGAGTGAAAAGTCCCGCAGTACTGGTCGCAGTAAAGCGGAAACGTGCCGGTCTTGGTCGCCGTGAACCACTCGGTGGTGTAACGGTCCGGCAGAACGTCGGTTTTGATCCGAAAAGCAGGTACCGCAAAATCGTGGATCACATCCTGCGAAGTCAGGGTGAGCTCAACGGGAACGCCCACCGGAATATGCAGCGTGTTGATCTCTCTGGGTCCCTCGGGGTGCTGAAGCTTCCACATCCATTGCTTGCCCACCACGTAAACGTGCACGGCGTCCGCCGGCGGCCGGTTTTCACGAACGAAAAGGTCAGCCCCCCACACAAAAATGATAATCACGATGATGATCGGAATCACCGTCCAGGTGACTTCCAAAGGAATGTGGCCGTGAATCTGCTGCGGAACTTCGTCCGGAGAGCGGCGCCGATACTTGATGGCAAAAACCAGCAGCAAGATGAAGATCAGCGCGGTGAAAAATATCGAAATCCCAATCACAAACCACAGCAGGTGATCGACGGCGGGGGCCATCGTCGAGGCTTGTTTGGGCAATAGCGGAAGCAAACAGAGCATTATGGTGTTTCACCTCAAATCGGCGGCGGATCAAACGGCAGCGACGCTCGCTACGCCGAAGCCTGATGATGACTCCGGCCGCCCCGGACCATGATCAGAATCAGAGTGCCGAGACAAAGGACGGTCGCCGCTCCGCCCAGCATCAGAACGCGCTGAACGATCCAGTCGTACTTTCCCGTCGCCGGATCGTACTGGCAGCAATAAAGGATCAACTGATCCACGGGCGACCCGATCTTGTCATCGGAAGCCTGCACCAGCGCCAGGCGCAAATCGCCGGCTGGATATTGCAGGCCGTAAAAATATCGTGAAATTTTTCCTTGCGGCGTCAGCACGACAATGCCCACCGCATGCGCGTAGAGTTGAGTCTTCGGATCGTAGTGGTAATGGAACCCTACGGCATCCGTCAGCGCCTTGATCGACGCCTCGTCGCCGGTCAGAAAATGCCAGCCGGTTTCCGAACCCTTGCGCCCATAAAGGCCCAGGTAGATGGCTCGTTTATTGGCTGCCATTTCCGGCGTGTCATGAGGGTCAAAGCTGACGGTGACCACCTCAAACTGCTTTCCAACATCGAACTTCAGCAGCCGCAAGCTCTGCAGAAGGTTGTTTTCCTCCATCGTGCAGAGATTCGGACAATTGAAATAGATCAGCGAAAGGATCACCGGCTTGCGACCAAAGTAATCGCCGAGGCGCACCTGCTTCCCGCTTGCGTCTCTAAAAACCAGGTCGAGCGGAACCTGCTGGTTCAGCCGCTGATCGATTCCCACGCCCCGTAAAAGCGCTGGAACACGCTTCGAATTCAGGGTTCCTGTTCTCCCGGCAGCCGGTGAAAGTCCGCCTCCGGGCAGGGTTGACGATGAACTTGTATCCGCAAAGGCAGCCGGCAGACCCCACGCCGCGCCACAGCAAATCATCACCGCCAGCAGCAGGGAAACGACCCCTGGACGGCTCTGCCCTCGCCGCTGCTGGAGGGCAAATGAAGGTCGGGCAAGCGATGAGTGGCTTTCTCTGGCACGATTGAAAATCCAGCCTCCGCGATCCGAGTCTGCTTGCATTCTTACTTTCACTTTCATTCTTTCACTTTCATTGCGGCTGCGGCCCCTGAACGCCTGTTCCGGGCGGCCCAAAGTCTCCGCGTGGCAGCGTATGAGGCGCCGAGACGCTTCGCGTCACCTGCCCCGGCTGGCGGACAGGCAATCCTTTCTGAAGCAACAAATCCATGGCCTGATCGATGGGTATCCGAACAATGCCCGCCTTTCTGTCCACCCAACCGTAACTATCCAGAACCTGGTTCTGCTGCTTGAGGTAATCCTGTAGTTCCTCGCCGGGGTGTTCCTGAATGAGCGGAGGCGGCGGCGTCTGCTGCTGCGTGAAAAAAGCCGTCGGAGGCTTTATCGGCCGGCGACCCACAAAGAAGTGAAGGGCCAGTTCGGCCACGATGAAGCCAAAAATGATGAGCCCCAGAATCCCTACGCCGAACCACATCAGGCTGCGAACGTTGGCGTCGCGCACCTCGTGAGCCGGGGAAGGGTGCGCCTCAACCGATGGTCTTGTCTCACTCATGTTGCAGCACTCCCGCAAAAGTTGGATCGTGCAGCGGCACCAGAGGTTTGGTTTTCAACTGCGATACGAAGATGGCCACAAAAATCCCGCCCAAGCCGACGAGCGCCACCCAGTCTGACCAGTGGAATTGCGGCCCTTTCGCCTCATAGGCAGGAGCCATCAACCAGAAGAGGTCAAAAACGCTCATGATAAACAGCAAGCCGGCGACGCCCACCAGATACTGCTTTCTGAAGGTGATAAACCGCTGGAGGAGCAACAGGAAGGGCACGGCGAAATGGAAGATCACGAGGGCCAGCGCCACCCATGCCCACTGGCGATTCGTGCGAGAAACATACCAAGGTATTTCATTTTGCAGGTTTCCCGACCAGATAATCAAGTATTGCGAGAAGGAAAGATAAGCCCAGAGCAGCGTGAACACCAGCAGCAGGTTTCCAAAATCATGAAATTGGGACGGCTGGATCACTTCCGACATCGGCTCCCGATTGGAAAGCAGGTAGGCCACAATGGTGATGAAAGCCATTCCTCCCACTGCCTCCGTCACCGTGAACATCATTCCGTAAATGGTGGAAAAGAAGTGGGGCTCGAGCGACATCACCCAATCGAAGCCCGCAAACGTCACCGTGAAGCCATAGATCACCAGCCCCGGGCCGCTCAGGTTTCGCATTCTCCGCTGAGATTCAGGATCGGAGCCGCCGTCCTGCCGCGTTGACCAGCGATTCAGAAAGTAGGCCAGCAGAATCCAAAGCACCCAGTAAACGATCTGCCGCACAATGAAAAAGGGCGTATTCAGATAAAACGTCTTCTGCTGAATGATAGGATCGGCTGCCACATCCGCCGGTCGAGACCAGATGTAGAGGTGGTGCATGCCAACGATGATGGGGATGAAGAAAATGGCCATCCAACAGAGGGTCTTGGCAGCCGCTTCCAGAGGCCGCCTCAGCACAAAACCCCACCGCCCGCTCACCAGGTGATGAAGCATGAGAATGCCCATGCAACTGAGCCCGATCCCGAGCCAGAAAACCTCGCCAAAAAGATAGGAACGGAGGAACTGCGTGGGGTGAATCACCAGTTCGATTACACAAAGGGCCAGGCAGACGATGCCGACTCCCAACGCCTTACGCTGGGCATTGCCGGTTTGCTCGAGCATGAACGATTGGTCTGAATTCATTTTCCCTTTTCCATCAGGAGCTTGAGCCGCTCATTCTGCGGAACCTCGTTCAAGGTCGCATTCTGGCTGAGCTGAAGAGCTCGAATGTAGGCTGCAATCCGCCACCGATCCTTGACCGAAACGCGATCCGCATAGCTATACATCGTGCCGTAACCATTCGTGATCACGTCGAAGAAATGCCCGACCGGCGCGTTCACCAGCCGCGCGATATGATAAGAGGGCGGCGCTGGAAACCCGCGTCGCACGATCATGCCGTCGCCCGTTCCCGCATAGTCGTGGCAAGGGGTGCAATAGATGTCATAGCGCTGCCTGCCTCGCTCAAGGTCAGATTTGGTGATGGGGAACGGAAACACGTTCGCAAGCTGGCCATTGATGCGGCCGGTGTAAAGAAGCTCGTCGGTCCGCAGATGACCCCGCGCAACCGTCCCCGGCACCATGGGACGTTCGGAACGGCCGTCGGGAAACAAGGTGCTGGGCGAAAGCGGGTCATATCGCGGCTCCACATGCATATCCAGGCGGCAACCCTCAACAAAACACAGACAGAAGAGAGCCAGACACAGCAGAGTCCAAGAGAAAACCGGACGGATGCGGCGCGACCGGCTTTGCTCACATTTCTGCCCTTGACCCAGAAATCTCATAACTCTGCGGCCCAGGACTCCGCGCGACCGTCTTCCTCCGCTTTGCTTCGCTTTCATCGCCGAATCTCTTGTCTCCATGAATGGTTAAACCGGGACAATGCTGACCTCTCGGGCATTCAGACCCTCCAGGAAGCGCTTCGTTTCATCCAGGCTGAACTTGGGGTCTTTCGACTTGATGCATAAAAAGAACCGATCGTGGCTGGCCAGCTTGAAACGCGGCACGTTGAATACCGGATGATAGGGTTGCGGCAGCCCGCAAAGGAAAAACATCCCGAAGACGCAGAAAAGGGCCGCGCCTAGAATCGTAAGCTCAAACGTAATCGGAATGAACGAAGGCCAGCTATCATACGGCTTGCCGCCGATATCCAGAGGATAACCAATCACATTAGGCCAGTATTGCAGGATGAAACCTCCGACGCATCCCGTCAGGCCGCCGATGAAGGTGATGACGGGAAGAAGCGGCAGCCGAAACCCGACCGTTTCCTCCAGGCCTTCGACGGGAAAGGGCGTGTAGGCGTCAATCTGACGATAGCCCTCTTCCCGCACCCGATGCGCCGCAGAAACCAGGTCGTGCGTATTGTCGAACTCGGCCATCAGGCCATAAATAGGATGCTTCGCCATAGGCTCAATCACATGTTAAAGTTCCACAGCCCGTCCAGGAAGGGCTGAACTCCACTCCATTACTCCGCCGCGCCCGCAATAACGCCCGCCTCCTCGGCTGTTTTATGAACCAGATCCCTCATTTCAAATATGGAAATCGAAGGCAGCAAGCGCGCAAACAGGTAGAACAGGCAGAAGAACAAGCCGAGCGACCCGAAGAGTACTTCCCAATCAGTTGGGGTCGGATAGAACTGACCCCAGGATGAAGGCACGAAATCGCGGTGCAGGCTTGTAACGATAATCACAAAGCGCTCCAGCCACATTCCCACTTGAGCGACACCGGCGATCAGAAAGAGAGCCACGGTGTTGGTCCGGATTCGATAGGACCACAGGAACGTCATCGGAATCGCAATGTTGCATGCGATCAAGGTCCAGAAAACAATCGCGTAGGGTCCGGTCATGCGATTCAACATCATGTAGCTTTCAAACTTATCGGCGCTGTAAAACGCCATGAAAGCTTCCATCACGTAGCTGTAAGTCACGATCATGCCTGTGGCCAGCAACAGCTTCCCCATATTGTTCAGGTGGCGGATGGTGATGAAATCCTCCAGATGGAACCACTTCCTGAGCGGAATCGCCAGCATGATCACCATTGCAAAGCCCGAATAAATGGCCCCGGCAACGAAGTAAGGAGGGAAGATGGTGCTGTGCCAGCCAGGAACTATGGCGATAGTAAAGTCGAAGCTCACCACCGTGTGGACTGAAACCACCAGAGGCGTTGCGATGCCTGCCAGAAGCAGCGAAGCCACTTCATGCCGCCGCCAGTGCTTGACAGAGCCGCGCCAGCCCATGGAGAAAAATCCATAGGCCGCCTTGGCCAACTTGTGCTTGGCCTTGTCCCGCAGCGTGGCGAGGTCCGGAACCAAACCCACGTACCAGAACAAAAGGGAGACGGTGAAATAAGTCGAGACGGCAAACACGTCCCAGACGAGCGGGCTTCGAAACTGCGGCCACACGCCCATCGTGTCCGGGTAAGGAAACAGCCAGTAGAAGAGCCACGGCCGCCCCATGTGAACCAGGGGAAACATTCCCGCGCAAGCCACGGCGAAGATCGTCATCGCTTCCGCGAAGCGATTGATGGATGTTCTCCATTTCTGCCGCATCAGCAGCAGGAAGGCTGAGATCAGCGTGCCGGCATGGCCGATTCCGATCCACCACACGAAATTGGTAATGGCGAAAGCCCAGGCCACCGGAATGTTGATGCCAAACTTGCCGACGCCAATAAAAAACAGCTCCGTAATTCCATAATTGAGGACAAGGAACAGAAAGAAAGCGATAGCAAACCCAAAGATCCAGCCCTTTCGCGTTCGGCCCAGCACCACTCCGGCTATCCGGTCTGAGACCGAGCCATAGCTGTGACCGGGCGCAATCCATGGGCTGCCCGGTTCGACAAATACCGGCTTTTCCTCTGTGACAGGATCGACGGGATCCATGAACTATGACTCCTTAATCTCAGGGTTCGGATTCCACAATTTGGCCAGATAAGTCGTTCTCGGCCGGGTGTTCAGTTCTTCCAGCAACCCGTACTTGCGGCTTTGCGCCTTCAATTTCGCAACCTGGCTATTCTCATCGCGGATATTGCCGAAGACAATCGCCTGGGTCGGGCAAGTCTGCTGGCAGGCCGTCAGGACTTCGCCATCCTTCAGCTTGCGCCCTTCCTCTTCCGCATAAATTTCGTGATAGCGAATCCGCTGAATGCAGTAAGTGCACTTTTCCATCACGCCGCGGCTTCGCACCGTGACGCGCGGGTTGCGCAGAGGAAACAGGCTCGGGCTGTCCCAATCCGAAAACAAATAGAAGTTAAAACGCCGCACCTTGTAGGGGCAATTGTTCGAGCAGTACCGCGTTCCCACGCAGCGGTTGTAAATCATCTCGTTGATGCCTTCGGGGCTGTGGACGGTCGCCCCCACCGGACACACATACTCGCAGGGAGCGTTCTCGCACTGCATGCAGGGAACCGTTTCGTGATAAATTTCCGGATTGTCCAGGTTGCCGCGAAAATACGTATCGACGCGAATCCAGTGCATGGGGCGCCCGCGGCTCACTTGATCTTTACCGACCACCGCGATGTTATTTTCCGCCTGACAGGCGATCATGCAGGCATTGCACCCGATGCAGGCGTTGAGATCGATCGACATCCCCCACTGATACCCTTTGCTATAGTCGTAAGGGGGATACAACGACTGCGCCTGCGTCGTCATATCTGGAGCGTCTTTTGCAAAGTCAGGATTCTGCCGGTATTCCTCCAGCGTAGCCACCCGCACCAGATCCCGGTGAAATGCAGAGACCGTTTCGCCTTCCCTCGGGTTGGAGGGCTGACCGATCACGAAATGGTGCTGCGTCATCACCAACTCATAGCGTTGGTTTGTTCTGGCGACTTCAAGCCCAGACCCAAACCAGGCATTTTCCACCGTGCGGATCGAGTAGGCATTAAACCCTCGATCCGTCCCAATGCGGCCCGCGCGCTGCCGGCCATAACCGAGCGTGACCACCACACAGTCATCGGCCTGGCCCGGCACAACTAGAAGCGGCCCTAAGACCTTCCGGCCCTGAAAGCTCAGTTCGACCACCTCATATTTACTGGACTCAGTAGGCCCCGGACTGTACCAGGGGCCGCCGGTTCCGGGACCCATACCCGGCCCCTGGGGCTTCACGGTTTTCATCTCTCGATTCAACCGTTCGGCGGTCGCCGGACTTACCATCACGGCGTTGTCCCAGGTAAGCTTGGTAAGCGGCTTCGGCAACTCCTGCAGCCAGCCATTGTTGGTGAAACTGCCGTCCCAGATCGTGGGGTCCGGTATAAACACAATCTCAAGTCCCGAACCTTGAGGCTCAGAACTCGCGGGAGTCACATCGAGGTCTTTTCGAAGCGCGACCTGCTTAGGCTGAAACGCTGTGCCGTCAATCACGCCTTTTTCGAGCCACGACTCCCACTGAACTTCAAACGCCTGGGGACTCAACTGCTTCTGCTGCGATTGCCAGTAACCATGCACAATCGTGTGCCCTGTCCGGCCCGGCTGCCCCTGGAAGAGCGTCAGCAATTCATAAGCCGACTTGCCATCATAGAGCGGCGCAATCAGCGGCTGAATGGTGCTCACCGTGCCATCGTAAGCGCGAACGTCGCCCCAGCTTTCCAGATAATGAGCGGCGGGCACGTGCCAATTGCAAAGCACCGAAGTTTCATCTTCATAAAGCCCCAGATAAATTCTTTGCTGAACCTTCGTGAGGTTTTCGGCAAAAGGAATATCTGCCGGAGCAGCATAGACCGGGTTGTGACCCAAAATGATGAGCGTCTGGACCTTGCCCGCCCCCATATCCGAAACAAGCTGGCGGAGGGATTGGGTTTGATTTGTGGGATTGACTTCAATCGAGTCAGTGTAGACTACTGTCTTGCCGACGTTTCCCAACGCGGCATTCATGGCATGCGCCAAGGCATGAACTACAGGCGGTTGGGAATCTCCGGTGACGATTACGCTTGAACCGCGATGGTTCTGCAAGTCACGAACGAGAGCGGGGAGCCAATTGGAGGGCAGATTCGGAAGAGAAGCCTCGCCAAGGCCCTGAACTTTAACCCCCAACGCTCCGGCGAGCGCGCGCGCAAACGTCTCCACCTGGCTTGGCCGCAATCGCAATCGGTGATCCGCCTGCACTCCGGTGATGGTTGGCGTGGGTTCCACCGCATAAAGGCGGTTCATTTTGGAGTCAGGCCCCGTCACCCGACGCTTATTTGCAAAATCATAGGCATAGCGCACGCCCGCGGGATGCGAGAAAAGGAAATCCGAATCCAGCGAGACCACGACGTCGGCCTGATCGAATTTATAAATCGTCTCGACATACTCTCCAAAAGCCAGCCGAGCGCCTTCGCGCGCATTGTCCCGCGCCAGCGGCTCATATGGGTGCCACTGCGCCTGCGGGAACTGCTTCAACAAATCGCGCAGTTGATCTCCGAGCGTCGGCGAGGTGACGGTGCCAGTCAGGAAGCGCAGCCCAGCCCCCTGGTTCCTCAAGTGGGCGGCGCGCAACTCATCCACCTGCACCAGAAAATCGCTCCAACTTCCGACCCGGCCCTCGCGGATCAGCACCTGGGAACGGTCCGGATCGTAAAGATCCAGCACGGAAGCCTGCATGAAGATATTGGCCCGGCCAAGGCTTCCGGGATTGTCATTATTGCCTTCGATTTTCGTCGGCCGCCCCATGAAGCTCCACACCAGGACACCTTGCCCCACCCCTTGCCACGGCATGGCGCTGGCATAGAACAGAGGCTTTCCGGGAACAAATTCTTCCGGCGCGTTCACGTAGGGAACAATTTTTTCCACCGGCATCTTCGTGCAGGCGGTCAACCCCGCCAAAGCCGCTGAAGCCCCCATCAGCTTCAATGCGTCGCGCCGGTTCATTCCGCTGCGGGACTTCTCCACGCCGTATGGAAACTCGTTGTTCAGAAACTTCTTATACTCCTCGGTTTCCGCCACCTCTTCCAGGCTGCGCCAGAACCTCTTGCCCGCGTCCGCTTCCAGCTTGCTCCGTATGGAAACCAGATCGAGGCGCCCGTTTCCGTTGTCCTTACTGCTCATGAATTCTCCCAACTTCCCGGCTCGAATAAGTTACCGGTGACAGGTGTAGCAGTCCGTGATGATTCGCGGAGACTGAATGTGATACTCCTTCACCAGCTTGCGGCCTAAAGCATCCTGGTCCGGCGGCGGCTTGTAAGTGACGCTGAAAACGTATTGTTTGGGTCGGACGTAGCGCCAGGGATGCTTGTGGCAATTAATGCACCAGCGCATGTAAAGCGTGTTCGCCCGATAGGTGATCGGCATATCGCCGATCGGGCCGTGGCACGTGGTGCAACCAATTCCTTTTGCAATATGAATGCTGTGGTTGAAATAAACGAAATCCGGGAGCTCATTCACCCGCACCCAGGTGATCGATTGATCTGTCAGGTAGCTTTCGCGCACCGGCTCGAGCATGGGGCTGCTCACCCAAATCTTGGAATGGCAGCTCATGCAGGTGTGCGTGGGCGGGATGCCTGCAAACGAAGAAGTTTCAACTGACGTGTGGCAGTAGCGGCAATCGATTCCATCGTCTGTGACGTGGTGCTTGTGGCTGAACGGAACCGGCTGAACCTGGTGCTCACCCAGGTAGACATTGTAACTGTTGTTGACCTCCCAGGCGATGATGCAGATCGCCGCAATCAAGAGCACGATGCCGTACAGAGTGGCCTTCGCAAGGGTATTTGCTGCGCGATGGAAGATCTGGGCCATGAAAGTGCCTTCGTCGAAATTACAATTTCAAATTGCGCGCCAGCCTGGATGTTGCGTGATGCTCACCGAAGAAATGCTAGGGCAGAGCCCGCTTGGCGAAAAGTTTGATGCCGGTTTCGGTCAGCGTCGCAGAACGTAGACGCCGACGCTCTCCCGCATCAAAAAACACGCTCCACTGAATCACATCGAGGTCGAACTTAAAGAACAGATAACGAAGTCTCTGACCAAATGTGGAATCTTAGGGCGCAAGAGTGGCCGCTGTCAAGAACGTTCAGGGGGTTGAGGTTCGCTGAATCACGAAACAGTATATCCATCGGACAATGGACTGTCAAATTTTTGTAAAAATTGGCACAGCCTATTCACATCGTATCCCCTCAGGGGATTGAAGCGCCCCAGAGTTAAGAGGTGAGGGAAATTGGCTGCCTTTGGGAAGCCAAGGGATTGTGTTTAACGGCCAAAGAGGTCCTGAAATTCTTCCGAGCGCTTGCGCAGTTCCAGCCAATCAAAGAAAAGGTCTGGCGTTTGCAGCCAAACGCGAAACCAGGCGGCGATTTCCTGCTTTTCACGTCGTTTCTCGGGTCGGATCTTGGGATTGGCCGCGAGGCTCTCAGCTCGTTGCTTTCCTTTGCGCAGAAGCGACTGCACTAATGAAATGCCAGTTCGGTCATTCGTTTTCTGATATTCACAGTACGCTGCGTGCAAACTTACCAGCGAAGCTTCAGCGCTTGCGAGATCGTGGAAATGCAGTGCATCCTTCAGACGGCTGGCGTAAGGCTCCGGCATTGAGGAGTCCACATACGGGTCTTCGTATTCGACCACTTGTCCAGCCTGATGTAAGACTTGGGCAATGTAAGCCGCAGAAGTTGCGCCTCTGTCGCCAAGTTGCCGGTGGAGTTCCTGTCGGATGGCTTGCATTTCAGCGCGCCTGATGACTTTGAACCCTTTCTCAGCGCAAATACTGAGAATGATCTGCTTCTTGGAAGGCGATGCGCGAGCCATAAGCTCATCGAGGGGTATGCTTGGCGGTCGGTCGAGCATCGCGTTCGGTTGATTGCGCCTCCCGACGCGAACGAGCCACATTCCGATTGTGTTCCGCCAAGGTGTCGGCAAAGTAGTGGCTACCGTGATGGTTGCTGACAAAATAGAGCGCGCTCCCGGGAGCAGGATGAAGGGCGGCTTCGATGGAAGCCATGCCCGGGCTGCAAATCGGGCCAGGTGGCAGACCTGCGTGTACATAGGTGTTGTAAGGCGAGGGGTTCAGAAGGTCGCTCTGCGTGATGGGGCCGTTGAAAGGATCCGACAGGCCGGCGGTCTGGCTCAGCCGCACAGCGTAAATTACGGTCGGATCGCATTGCAAGAGCATTCCTTTCTGAAGTCGCCGCAGGAAGACGCCTGCTATCATCGGGCGCTCTTCGGGGTTGGGCGTTTCCTTCTCAACCAGCGATGCCAGCGTGATGATTTGGTGCAAATTTCCTGAAGGCGAAGGCAAATCCTGCCGAATATGGGCGTCGAATTGCTGCCGGAAACGAGTCAGCATGGTTTCAACCACCCGCGACGCAGAGACTCCCCGGGGGAAACGGTAAGTGTCGGGAAAAAGATAGCCTTCGAGTGAGTTCGCTTCGGGGTCAAGGTCCCGAATAAGGTCAGGGTTGCCGGTCGCCGCCAAGAACCGCTGAGGGTTTAATCCGATCTCACGCTGAAAAATGCGAGCCATGTCAAAGCGGTCTGATCCCTCAGGAATGACGATAGCGTGCAGATAGACTTCGCCTCGAACGAGTTTCCAATAAACCTGCGAAGCGCTGAGCGGACGATCAAAGAGATATTCGCCAAACTTGAGCGTTTCATGATGCCAGCGGCCCACCCAGTATCGGAAAAGGAAGGGGAAGCGATGAGCCAGAACGCCAGATTGGACAAGCAAGTCTGCCACCCGAAGCGCGTGAGCCCCAGGCGGAACGACCAGAACCAGGCGACCCTGATAGCCGCGGTACGGAGTATAAAGCTCTTTGGCGAACCAAGCCCCGGCGCCCAGCACGATAACCAGAGGAATGATGAAGAGCCATCTCCTCATGCGTTGGCTCCGGGGTCTACGGCCTGATTGGCCCTTGCGTCGAGATAGCCTTGCAAAATCAGGGTGGCGGCCACGCGATCCACCGCCCGCTGGCGTTTTTCGCGGCCCATCCCTGCGGCGCGAAGCAGGCGGCCAGCTTCGGCGCTGGTGAGCCGCTCATCCCACAATTTCACTTCGCAATTCACGCGCCGCCGCAGCTTTTCCGCAAATCCGGCCACGAGCCTGGACATTTCATTTTCTGTGCCATCTTTGCTGAGCGGATAGCCCAGAACGACTTCGACGGCTGAATAATCCTCAACTATCGTCGTCACCGCCGCAAGATCAGTCGCCAGATTTTTGCGCTCAATCGTTTTCAGGCCTTGCGCAATGATTCCCAAGGGGTCTGAGACGGCAACTCCCAGACGCCTGAGCCCGAAATCAATGGCCAGCACCCTTCCTGGCACTTATCTTTCCATCCTGCAGTCCGCCATGCGAACTGACCTATAAAATCGTTCCGGCGAGACCATACCTATGCCGAAGCTGGCTTTGGCGTCACGACCGGAGGCAGATCAAAGGCCTTGATTTCAGACTGGAATTGCACCCGCCGATGGCTGCCATCACAAAAAGGCTTATTCTCCGAATGCCCGCACCGGCACAGGCTCACCGACGTGCGCCCGGCCAAACCAAAAACGTTCCCTTCCTGATCAACGATCTCAAAATCGCCCTCAATACGCATCGAGCCGTTATTCCGAACCGTTATTTTAGTTGTCGCCAAAATTCACCTCTTTGAATTATCAGAAAGTCGTGACAAGCTCCTACGACTCACGCTCTGTGATCGCGCCGCTTATCTCCAATATAACCTGCCAGGCAGGACGCAAATCAAGATTCCGAAGAAGACCAGCGAGATCGCGCCGTGCAAAATCATCCAGCTCTTGCGAAACATGCGCCATCGCCCGGAGACCAGTCTTCGGGCGCGAATATAAGCGATCCCGTGGAGAATCAGGAGGCACAGCACCAGAATCATCTTGGCCTGAAACCATGTGGCATGCAGATAAAATGACGCGCGCCCCGCAACCAGGAGAGCGCCGGTAATCAATGTGATCAACGCGCCGGGGTTGGCCATCCCGTTCAGCATTCTCATTTCCGCCTGGCCCAGCGCCGCGCGAGTCTCAGGGAAAGCCTCCTCAGCATGCTGGCCGAGAAGGCTTGTGGCCACCAGTAGCCCCCCAATCCAAAAAACCAAGCCAATAATATGGAATAGCAACACCCACATGACCATGCCGTTATCTCTCCTTATCCTTGCACTCAGACGCTCATGCTGACTCGACTTTGCCGAAGCGTGTTATATTCCCCCTCTATGGCTTGGACTATCCTCATTATCGCCGGTTTGTTTGAAATTATGTGGGCTTTGGGGTTGAAATACACCCAGGGATTCACGCGGCTGGTCCCTTCCATCATCACCATTCTGGGCATGGCCGCCAGCATGATCCTGCTGGCCCGCGCCACCCGCAGCCTTCCCATCGGCACCGCTTACGCCGTCTGGACTGGCATCGGAACAGTGGGCGCCGCGATCGGTGGGATGATATTGTTCGGTGAATCTCGCAGCGGGGTTCGGATCATTTGCATCGGGCTTATTCTGGTCGGTATTATCGGCCTGAAGGCTATGCATCATTAAAGGCAGGAGCTCGAAATTCGCGCCCCTGCCCCGACATTCTTACGCTTGCGCCAACTGAGAGGTGCAGTGAGGGCAGCGAGAGGCCTTAATGGGAATGCTGCTGAAGCAGTAAGGGCAATCTTTGGTCGTTGGCGTGGCAGGAGGCTCCGGTTTTTTCATGCTGGCAAACCACTTCACCACCAGAAACATCGCAAAAGCAACGATGATGAAGTTGATGATAGTGTTGATGAAATGTCCGTACGCAAGCACGGCCGCGCCTGCCTTTTTTGCATCTGCCAGCGTAGTGTAATGTGTTCCGGTGAGACTGATGAAAAAGTTTGAAAAGTCAACATGACCCAAGAGCAATCCCAGAGGTGGCATGATAATATCGCTTACCAGCGACTGAATGATTTGCCCGAAGGCGACGCCAATAATAATGCCAATCGCCATATCGAGCACCGAGCCCTTCATCGCAAACGCCTTGAATTCTTTCCACATAATATTTCTCCTCCTGAAAACCTGCGATTTGGATTCATCCGCTGGAAAGAGACTTTGTTCCGAATGGGCCGTGATGTCAATCAGAATTTTAGGCGGGATTTACCTACTTCTTGATAACTTCTGCAATACGATCTGACTCACAGTGCGACTTGGTGGGCCGAAAGCACACCCTGCAATAGCTCTCGTTAAATGCAGGAGGCCGGTGTGGAACGGGATGTCAGGTCAGCGAGCTTCGAGCAATGCACAACTTAAGGGAGGAAGAGAGACGCTTACTTCACCGCTCATGCGCCTCACCTGGGATGTTACTGCCGACGCTGAAATGGATTCCGTAAATTCCCGGCCTAGTCTTGAGTCGGCGATTTGAACTTTCTGATTTTCCTTCGTCCAGTTGGCGAGGACAATCCCGAACCTGCCGCCTGGGTCGCGCCATGCGGAGTGGAACACAACCGGGATTTCATGGACGTCGCCGTCATTTTCCCATTTCATCGTCTTGATGCCCCTCACCTTGGCGGGCCGTTGCATTCTGCCAAACACCAGAAAGTCTTTAGCCTTGCCGCGTCTTAATGCGATCGTAGTCCGCAGGGCTTCCAGCGAGTCATCATTGTTTCCAACCGGAGGCTGCCAGGGCGCCCAGTTGAAGGTGTCTTTATTTAATAGCCGGCCGTCGCCGGTGATGACCCCGCCCGGAATTTCACCCACAACCAGGTTATAGGCGCTTCGGATCGGCATGTGATACGGCTCAGGCGCCGAGCCAAAACCGCCCTGTATCAAGACAAACTCATGATAGAGGAAGTGATACAGTGGGATGAAATTCGTTTCCCATCCCTTGTGCCCGGGAGGAATCACCCGCGCATCGCAGATCTGGAAGTCAGACATGAAGCACTCGTTGGGAGGCTGCTCCACGGAAAAAGCAAGTTTGCGCGCCTCTCCGCTTGCGCTTGCTGCTTCCGCATTAATCCGCCGGAACTCCTGGATGAGCGATTGCATGGCCGCTGTCATCCACTTGCCGGGGTAAGGTGGGTGGCCGTGATCCTTAGCAAAGCAGGGGAAAGTAGAGCATCCCACGTTCTGATCAAGGAATTGCACCCAGTCAAGACCGTCATCTACGAGATGCCGAATGAAATCACGCGCAATCTCCGTGGTCCGGGGAACGCCTAAGCAGCAGGCGTAGCTTGGGCGCCAGGTTTGGTCCCACCACTCGCGCCAGAGTTCTTGCTGATGAGTTTTGCAAACGGTTGCAGTACCGTGATGATCCGCGAAATATTTTCTTCCATCGTAATCTGTCCAAAAATGATGGATCACCCAGCGGGTTCCGTTACAGAACGATCCTACGTGCCAGCCGCGCTCCCTCATCAAAGCCGTGAATTCGCGCAGGGACTCGTCCCCGCCTGCAGGCGGAAAACAGTCAGGATAAATCCAGGGGCCAGGCCGTTCCCACGACATGATGACGGCCACAATCGGAGCCCGGATTCTTTTTGAGATATTTTCCACAAGCGGCACAATCTTGGGATAAGGAAGAAATTCCCGGTTTGGCTCGCCAGGCCCCATATCGAGCTGACCCTGGATTCTCACGATGATATGGGGCGGTGAATCGAGGAGCCAGTGGGGGACGTCCGTTCGCTTATAGAGTGGTTTTTGAGCCCAATGTTGCTTCAAACTCCAATCACGATAAAGCCCGGCTGCATCGTACCAGTCACCTGTAAAAGTCCGGAGCGCCACTTCATACCCCAGACTTCGCTCCCCATTGGCTGGCCAATCCCCTACATGCGCTATTCCAAGGCGAATGCCTGAACCACTATGGACAGGTTTGATGAGTTTGATCGATCCCGAAGTATCGTGGCACGCCAGGTAGACGCCCGCGCGGTTGTTGTAATAGGCCAGGAACTGGGCAAACATGCTTCCCGGATAGTGGCTGGTGTCTCCATTCTCCGGACGAAATTGCCAGGCGTGAGGGCTGTCAGGTTCAAGATCCTGTGGCTTAGGCGCCGCGAAAAGGCGACCATTGGAGTAAGGCTGGAGGATTGCCTCGCTATTGGGTTCACCCGCCAGACGATACGAAACAACAATGAAAGGAAACTGCACATCCGTGATGCGCAGATCGGCGTGGTTCTGAAGTGTGAGCGTCCAATAGCTGTTCGGATCACCCGCTGGGCTCCGAACTGTCACAGTTGCGGCCAGGTCAAGCCCCGCGAGCCCGTTGAAATCCGCTGTCAGAATCTTTTCCTGACCGCCTTCAGCCGAAGCCTGCTGAGACGTTCGGATTCGCACCTCCCTGGCCTGGGTGGAAGCGATTTGGTGAAACTCAGCCTCCTGACCAAGGTATTGAATAACAAAGACAGGATGATGATCATTGGAAGGCACGAACTCTTGATCAGCGGCATTCGCGGCGCGCAGTGAGACCAGTTGAGCTGTCTTGGGGTTAAACTCCAGGTGGTGATTGCCATTGCTTAAAACGATGCGTTCAGGCGAATCGGGGTCTTGCGCCCCTGGATTTTCGTCCGAAGCCAGAGAAAGCTTGGATGAGCCTGGCAGAAACCGTTGGAGCCGCTTCGTAGCGAGCAATAAGGGCGAAAAGATCATGGTCCTTCGCGTCATCATGCCTCCTGAGTGGGCGTGGTCAGAAGCTGGAACACAATCCGGATTGAAATGAAGCCGGCATCAACGCGGTAAGACCCGGCCCGCATTTTACCAGTAGAACTTCAGGGCGAACTGAATCTGTCGCGGATCGTTGGGCGCGTCGCTCGTGCTCAGAATCTGGCCAAAGTTGGCCGTGTTCGTAAAATTACGGAACGATGGCTGGCCAAATTGTGGTGTGTTGGTGATATTGAAAAACTCCGCGCGGAATTCCAGATGCGTGCTTTCAGTAGTCTGAAACTGCTTGAACAGTGAAAAGTCCAGACGATGGAATCCCGGCCCTGCCACTTGGTCCCCCATGCCGCCTAATGAAGCGAAATCGCTCTGCCCGATGGTCGCCGCAGCCGGCGGATTGCGAAGGCCAGGGGATTCATCCACTGGCTTACGTTATGTTTCCCCGCAAGGGGATTTTGACCAGGCACAAGCAATGCGTAGCAGCCGATCCATCCCAGTATGTTCTGCCTCGTTCCTTCGTTAACGGTTTGAACCGAACAAGGAATAGAAAAGGGGAAGCCGTCCTGCAACGTCAAAATCCAATTTGTCTGCCAGCCGCCAGCAAGCTGATTCAGCAGGGAGTGCGTATAGAAAACTCTCCGATGCTTTCCTTACTGAATTCGACATGGGAGTCTTTCCTCCTTCTTCCCAAATTGCTTTCCGAAAATCTTTTTGGTCAGCCGATCAAATCAAGCCGCCGAAGCGAAATGCCTTCGGCCACAGAACATGATGGAGTTCATTGAAGTCGCGTCCCAGATCAGAATCGGTCCACGTAGTTGCTAAATCTTCAGAAAAAGTGTTGCTACACGATGACCTTATATGATAGTTTGTAATCCTTTCTTACGTAATTTTTGAAAACATATATATCAACTTGTAGGTCATGTCAAGCCCTCTTTGAATATTGAGAATTTAAGCTTGGTTGAAGATTTCAAGCGGAACACCTCTACAATTTTTCAATGCTTCGGGGACTATTGCTTTTGAATGTGCCGCTTGCGAGACTACACTATGTTTTTGGAAGCTAGAGTTGGCGCAAAATAGCTTGGTCATTTGGTATTGAAAGTTTGTGGAACTTTGCAAATACGCGAAGTGGGGTAAGCTTTTCGATATGGTCGAAATAACTGATTTGGATGCTTTAAGCGCTGTTTTAGAGCCTGTCAAGAAGATGGATGTTACGCATCTGGTGGTGGAACGACTGCGCATGCTTCTTGAGCGGGGAATTTTGAAACCCGGCAGCAAATTGCCCCCGGAACCTGATATGTGCAAGCTCCTGGGAGTAAGCCGTCCCTCGCTGCGGCAAGCTTACAAAGCCCTCGATATTCTTGGGGTGATTCGCGCCGTGCCTGGAGACGGGACCTATATTAATGAATCCACATCCAAGATGCTCTCAGTCCCTTTGACGTTTCTGATGCTGATGAAGAAAATCAGCCTGGATGATGTCTTTGAGTTTCGCATTCTGCTGGAAGTGGACCTGGCGCGCCGTGCAGCCAGCCGCGTGTCTGAGGCCGAGATGGCCGCCATGAAGGCCCTGTTAGAAACGATGGCCGCTTCTCTTTCCGAGGAACAGAAGGAAGCTTATCTCGAAGCCGAATATGAGTTCCACAACTGCATCGCCCGTGCCGCTCGCAATCCCTTGCTGCTCGAAGTCATCTCAATGGTGAGTGGATTGTTGTGGGAGACGCGCAAGGAGCTCGTCAATTTCGTTCCGAGCCGCAGCGAAGACTTCAAGGAGCATCACCGCATCTACGAGGCCATTACTGCCCGCAACCCCGAGGCTGCCGGAGATGCCATGCGACAACATCTGCTGACCGCTCTGAACCTGACAAGAAGCGAGGCGTTCTTAAAGAGAAACGAGGCTTAACGGCTTATCTTGATCTCGCGATCGCAACGAGGTGGGATGAGGAATGGAAAACGCCGCTCGTTTAGCGTAACTCTCCAAAACCTGCGTATCTGGACAACCAGCTCGATTGACGAAAGGCAATCATGGGAACATTCCGTGTCGGGCTTACGCGTGATTTTCTAACGCCCTCAGGCGAACTCGCCATGGGCGACATTGGACTTCATAAGCTTAAAAATACTCCGGGCGTCTCTGTGGAGATTTTCACTCATCATCTGCCGGAGGTCACCCCAGCGCAGATCGCCGGTTACGATGCTGTCATCTCCCTCGCTCCCCGATACACGCAGGAAACCTTTACCGAGTCCGACTCAAGGTTAACTTGTTTAGCTCGTTTTGGCGTCGGCTACGACATGGTGGACATTCGCGCGCTCACGGAACACGACGTGATGCTGACGATCACCCCGGACGGCGTTCGGCGTCCCATGGCAACAGCCGTGATCACCCTCCTGCTCGCGCTGGCCCATGAGGTCCTAGCCAAGGACCGTCTGGTGCGCGAAGGAAGATGGCAAGAGCGAGCCAACATTAAGACCACTGGCCTGACCGGAAGGACTTTCGGATCCATCGGCTTGGGCAACATCGGGCGCGAAGTGTTTCGCATGCTTGAACCGTTTGAGATGGTTCATCTGGCGACCGATCCGTATGTAAAGCCCGAAGATGTTGCAGGCTTGCGAGTCAAGTTGGTGGACCTGGAAACGCTGATGCGGCAGAGCGATTTTGTGAGCGTACATTGTCCTTTGAATGCCCAAACCCGTGGACTGATTGGCGAACGCGAGCTTTCCTGGATGAAGCCTACCGCCTACTTTATCAGCGCGTCTCGCGGTCCGATTGTTGACCAGGCAGCGCTCTACCGAGCACTTAAAGAACGAAAAATCCGCGGCGCTGCGCTCGATGTGTTTGAGAAGGAGCCCGTGCCAAACGACGAGCCTCTGCTGAAACTGGATAACGTGATTTTGACGCCTCATACCCTCTGCTGGACCGATGAATGCTTTCTCAGGATGGGTGAGTCGGCTGTTGAATCCGTCCTCACAGCGCTGCGCGGAGAAATTCCCCCTCACGTGGTCAATCGGGAAGTCCTTCAGAAACCCGGAATGCGCGCCAAGCTTGAAGCAAATCGGGCTCGGTGGCAGGCAATTTCACGGAAAGGCGCGGAATGAACAGTCTTGCGATGAAGCAGGCCCTGGGAAAAGGCGAAGTTGTGGTGGGAACCTGGGTGTTTGAATTCGGCACGCCGGGGATTGCGCGGCTGCTGGCCAGTACGGGCATCGATTTTGTGGTCTATGACATGGAGCACAGCGGATTCGGTGTGGATACCATCCGCCACCTGATTGCCCAGACTCGCCCACTCCATCTGGCTGCGCTGGTGCGCCCTCCTGCCAATGAATATCATCTGATTGCCCCGCTGCTCGATGCCGGAGCCTCTGGTGTCATCGTTCCTAAGGTCGAAACCGCGAGCGAGGCTGAGCGGCTGGTGGACGCTTGCCGGTATTTTCCGGAAGGCCATCGCGGGGCTGCCTTTTCCATCGCGCATGATGATTTCCTTCCCGGCGACGTGCCGGAGAAGATGCGAACCGCAAATGAGGCCATGATTTGCGGCATCCTGATCGAAACGGCTCAGGGGGTGGAGGATCTCGACCGGATTCTGAGCGTGAAAGGAATCGATCTCGTCTGGGTGGGCTTCCTCGATTTATCGCTTTCCATGGGTATTCCCGGCCAATTCGCCCATCCTCAATTTCAAGAAGCTGTGCGTCGCATCCTTCAGGTTTCCAAAACTCACCGGAAACCCGTAGGCATTCTTTCCGCCAATCCTGAACAAGCCAGGCGACACCTCCAGCAGGGATTTCAATGCATCGGCTATGGGGGCGACATCTGGCTGCTACAGCGGGCGCTTTCCGAAGGTGTTCAAGCCATCCGCCAGCAACTATCCCAGGGGAATGCATCGTGACACTTAAACTCGCTTTATCGGATTACACATTTCCAAAACTGGAATGGGAGCAAACGCTGAGGCTCGCGCGCGACCTCGGCGTGGAAGCTGTTGATATCGGGTTGTTTGCAGGCCGCTCACACCTGCGGCCGGAAGACGTTCTCGGTCATCCCGCTCAGGCCGCCGCGCGCGTTACGCAGGCTCTCCGGACATATGGTCTGGAGATTGCTGATGTGTTCGGGCAACCTGGAACCGCATTTGAGGAAAAAGCTTTGAATCACCCGGACGCAAGCGAGCGCAAGAAAGCGACCGAATTTTACTGGCGCCTTCTGGAGCTTGCTCTGCGATGCAATGCGAAGCATGTCAGCCTGCTTCCCGGAGTTCATTTTGAGCAGGAGAGCTACGAAGACTCCTTGAAGCGCTGTGTGGATGAACTGGCATGGCGGGTGGAAGCGGCAGCGCGTGTGGGCGTCGCGTTTGCCGTTGAGATGCACCTGGGTTCTATCGCCCCAATGCCGTCTCAGGCCCAACGCCTTCTTCAAATGACGCCGGGGCTGACGCTGACTCTCGATTACACTCATTTTACCTATCAAGGGATTCCGGATGACGAAATCGAGCCTCTTGTCAGGTCCGCTTCCCACTTTCACGCCCGCGGCGCCTGCAAGGGAAAGCTTCAAGCTTCATCCAAAGAGAATACGATCGATTACCCTCGGATCCTGCGCGCCATGAAAAAAGCGGGCTATTCGGGCTATGTCGCCCTGGAATACGTTTGGACCGAGTGGATGCGCTGTAACGAAGTGGACAATCTCACCGAAACGATCTGGCTGCGGGATCTGTTAAGGTCCGTGAGGCTTGAATCTTAGTTGTAGCGCTGGGGTCCCCACCGGCGATTTTTCAGAGCTGAGGGCCTGCCCTGAACGAAGTGAAGAGAAAGCGCCGCTACAGATAATACTGTCCCTGTAATTTAGCGACCTCAGTAGCGCTGTGGCTCGCAGGTTCGCTCACGGATTTTCTCCCTCGCCAAATGCGCCATCAGACACACCCAAGGAGAAAACGATCATGACCGAAGTTAGGATTGGAATCATTGGAGCGGGCTGGTGGGCTGTAAAGAATCACATCCCGGTGCTTCAATCCCGTAAAGACGTAAAAGTTACTGGAGTTTGCAGACTGGGGCGAGACGAGTTACGAAAAGTCCAGGAACAGTTTGGCATCGAGTTCGGGACGGAGGATTATCGGGAACTGCTCGCGCAGGAGAATCTCGATGGCGTCGTCGTCAGTTCCCCGCACCCTTTCCACTACGAGCACGCATCGGCTGCGCTCGGACGCGGACTCCACGTGCTGTGTGAAAAACCGATGGTG
>Ga0209061_1002269_pt1 | contig 25352 bp, 30 predicted proteins | sample Coa_R1_10_FD_187157 | JGI IMG/M metagenome (GOLD analysis project Ga0209061, IMG submission 187157) | Surface soil microbial communities from Centralia Pennsylvania, which are recovering from an underground coalmine fire - Coalmine... | ecosystem: Environmental > Terrestrial > Soil >...
GCCGGTTATATCACCGTGCGCAGCCTGATCGGCAAGCCGGGCCTGATCGATCTCTGATCGCGTCCCTCGGGTGGCGGGCCGCGCTGAGCTGTCCCCGAGGGACATGGCCGGGTTACCCGGCCCGATCCCACGAGTTGGGCGCGGAGGTGCTCGGGCCTCAGCCCCGCGCCTCGCCGCCCGAGCCGGGCCTCGCCGGCCAGGAGCACTCGGCCGGAGGCTCTGCCCTCGCCGACCCGTCCCCTTCGCATCCACCTCATCGCCGTGGTCGTCCGGGAAGCTGCAAGCCATGGTTCCGGCCCGTTCGAGGGCTCAGCCCTCCCCGGATCTCGATCGAGGCCAAGACCGACCCGAAAGGATGCTGGCGGGCTGCCGCATCGGGGCGCGACTCGATCGTCCTTCCCACCAGGCTCCCCATCCCAGTCTCGGGGCCCGCGGTCGGCCGCGAGCGGCGGTCAGGGGCGGGGGAGCAGGATCAGGCCCGAGACGGCGATCAAGACCAAACCGAAGATCATCTTGAACTTGCCGTCGCGCACGAACGCGAAGCCAAGCAGCAGCAACCCAACCGGAAGGTGGTTGAGGATGGAAGGCCCCAGGGAGGGAAGCGTCGCCATGGTGGTCGTGGGAGGGATGGCGGTCGCCAGCGTCAGGAACACCACGGCGATGATCTCGAGCGGGAGGACCCCCTTCCCCTCGCGTGCCACCATGTAGCCGCCGATCAGCGGCAGGAGCACGACCACACGCAGGAAGACCGACGAGCCGTCCACGGGGGGCAAGCCGATGCTGATGGGCTGTGTCGACGTCCAGAGGATGGGAATGTCCATGGCTCTCCCTGCTCCATCGCTGGCACCAGCCGGCGCATCGGTGGGGATGGAACGAGGCCGCGTGGAACACGGGCTGGGGGATGACGCCCATCGCTCCCCACCTCGCGCCCTGGTCATCCTCTACCGGGCACGCGGGGTGGTGTCGGTGCACCACCATCCGCCCAATCGGCGTCAGTGGGCAACGAGCCTTGGAAGGGCCTTCGCCTCCTGGACCCAGCGCTCCACCTCCTTCAGGGTAGGAAGACGACGCACCAGCCTCTTCTCCGCGTTCAGCCGCTCCAGGGTCCCATGGAGGGTGGTCGGCACTCGATGAGCGAGCTCCGCCGGGGAGTCGACCCCAGCGGCCTCGAGCAAGTCCGAGTACTCCTCACCGACGCCTTTGATTCGCATCAGGTCGGCGCGGTTGACCCACTTCAGCACCTCTTGCTCGCTCACGCCTACCTCCGCGGCAAGGTGCTTTCGCCCAGATCGGGATCCGGCGCGTTCCAGGAGGGCCTCGGTGGTACGGATACCGAGCGACATCAGCTTCTGGCCCAGAGCTGGCCCGATCCCCTCGACCTCCTCGATGGCAGCCATGCACATACCTCCCCGGGTGGGTGTGGTTCCTGATGACCGTAGTCAGGATGTCTATCCGGAACCATAGTGCAGCGCGAACGGATGGATGTGAAGAGCAACTTCGGAACCTGTGCAAAACCTTCGTGCCTGTACCCATCTCACTTACCCACCCGAGCCACTGAGCACGACCAGCCGTCACGTTGACGTGAGCTCTCCGCTGCCGCCCCGATGGGTTGTCTCGTCCAGACGTCGCGGCTCGGTCACGACCATCGTCGAGCCGATCCTTCGTGCCGGCACCGATCGTCGATCCCGGATCCAGCGAGCTCGGTGACCGAGCCTCGCGAGATCGCGCACCGGCCGCCGGCCCGGTGACCGGCCACTGGCTGGCGATGGGGGACGCCGAGCCCACCCCCCTCAACCCCGCCGACCCGCGGCGGGGCACCCATTCGAGGATCCGGGGATGGCAAGCGATCACGTGGATGATCGCGGCCTGCGGAGCAGGTTGCAGAGCGCCAGCACCTCCTGGTGCAGGTCGTACAGGGCTTGCCGCTGTTCCTGACTCTCCAACCCCAGGTTGATCGCGGAGACGATGTACAGCTCGGCACGCTCGAGCTGCCGGAGGGCCAGCTCGATCTTGGCCAGCTCCGGTTCCGGCTCAAGACGCCGCCACCAGCCACTGCGCCTCGCGCTCACCATCCCGACCATACGGAGCGCCCTGTGGGGAACCCGTTTGGATCGCGAGGCCGGTCGTATGGATCTCGAATGGGTTCCGGGCCAGCCACCGCCCAGCGCCGAGCCGACGGCCCCTGGCCGACGCCGAGGAGGCCGAATGTGGTACACACGAGGCGAGAAGACGGCGGTCGTGGCCACGAGAGCGACGGCGGCGATCACGACCCTGGGAGGGGCGTCCGAGCACGACCCCGAGGGGACGGGATTCCTCCTCGGCGAGGTGGCTCCGCGCCCGGCCTCGCTGCCCTTTGGAGCATCCCTCCCCCTCCACCCGGCCGACGCCCACGCCAGCGCTGCCGAGCCGGCGATCGTCCCGCGGCCCGCTCCCATCGATCACCACGGGCGACGAGCCCCGCCGACGACGGAGGGATCGTGAACGCGGACCTTTGGCGCCAGGACCGCCGGCTGCGCCGGGCGTTCCCTTACCTCACCGGGCTGGCCGGGGTGGTTGCGATCACCGCCGCGGTGGGCGTCCTTCGGCCCGTCCTCGAGCTGCCCAGCCTGGCCGTGGCCTACCTGCTCCTGGTCCTCTGGCTGGGCGCCCGCTGGGGATGGCCACCGGCGATGGCGACGGCGGTGCTCGGGTTCTGCGCCTACGACTGGTTCTTCGTCCCACCCCTCGGCACCCTCTGGATCAGCGCGCCGCATCAACTCCTGGACCTGGTCATCCTCCTGGCAGCGGCCCTCCTTGGCGGTCGGCTGGTGTCCACGCTGGCGCGGCAACGGGCAGGGGCGGCGGCGTCGGCGCGGGAATGGGAGATCCTCAATGAGGTGGCGGTGGCCGCCCTTCAAGAGCCAGAGGGGGGCTCAGCCCTCTCCCTGCTTTGCGAGCGGGCGGTGGAGCCGGGAGGGTTGCGCTCCCTGACCCTGCTGGCTGAGACCCCCGACGGGCTGGAGGTGGTCGCCGGCGCCCCGCTCACCGCCGCCGAGCTTCGGCAGGCCCGCTGGGCGGCTCAGAACCGGCAGAACCTCGGGGCCCGCTTGAGCAGAGGCCGACTTGAGCTGCTCCGCACCATCCCGGCCAGGCCGGAGCCTCGCTGCGTGGTGCTCACCGGAGGGGTGGCGGTGCTCTGGCTCCGGAACGAACGCGAGGAGCCCGGGCCACGCGAGCGGCACCTGCTGGCCGGGCTGCTGGGGCTGGCCGGGCTGCTGCTCGATCGGCGACGGGCAGCGGCTGCGAGCGAGCGGGCACGCCTGCTCGAGGTCTCCGACCGCCTCAAGTCGGCGGTCCTGTCCTCGCTCTCCCACGAGCTCAAGACCCCGATCGCCTCGCTCCGGGCCGGCCTGACCACGCTCGCGATGCCGGAGGCCGGCCTCCCCGCGGCCCAGCGTGACCTGGTCGCCGGGCTGGACGGCCAGGCCGCGCGACTGGACCACCTGGTTGGGGATCTGCTGAGCATGGCACGGCTGGAGGCCGAGATCGGCTTGGAGCTAGCACCGCAACGGCTGGAGGACGTGCTGGGGACGGCCATGCACACCCTGGGGCGCCTGCTCGAGCCCTTCGAGGTTCGGGTCGACCTCCCCCCGGAGATCCCGCCCGTGCTGGCGGATGAGCTGCAGCTGGGACGGGCGCTCCGCAACCTCCTGGAGAACGCCGTGGAATGGACCCGGCCTGGCGACCGGATCGAGGTTGGGGCACGAGCCGAGGAGGAGACGGTGCGCGTCTGGGTCGCGAACCAGGGGCCGGCGATCCCCCCCGGCGACCTGGAGCGGATCTTCGACACGTTCTGGACGCGCCGCCGCCAGGGCTCGGGGCTGGGCCTGGCGATCGTCCGTCGGGTGATCGACGCGCATGGCGGGAGCATCCAGGTCGACAACCAGCGGGACGGGCCCAGGTTCACGCTCACGCTCCGGAGGGCGAAGGTCAGCCCCGAGCAGCTAGAGGAGGCCCAACGGTCGGCGGACGTGTCCTGATCGTCGACGACGAGCCGGAGATCCGGCGCATCCTGAGCACCGGTCTCGGCTACCAGGGCTATGACGTGCGCGCGGTTGACAGCGCCGAGACCGCGCTCGCGCAGGCCTCCAGCTGGCGACCAGACGTCGTCCTTGTCGACCTCGGCCTGCCCGGCACGGACGGCTTCGAGCTGCTGCGACGGCTGCGGGAGCACGACCGTCGAGCGGCGGTGGTGGTGATCAGCGTCATGCCCGGCGAGCGCGACAAGGTGCGGGCCCTCGACCTCGGTGCCGACGACTACGTGGTCAAGCCCTTCGGCATGGCCGAGCTGCTGGCCAGGATCCGGGCCTCCTTGCGTCGTCAGGCCGCCGTCCCCAGCGGTGAGCCCGTGCTCCGGGTCGGGGACCTCGAGATCGACCTCGGCCACCGGCAGGTGTCGGTCGGCGGCCGCCCCGTGCACCTCACCCCCACTGAGTACGAGGTCCTGCGCCTCCTGGCCCTCGACGCCGGACGCCCGGTCACCCACGACAGCCTGCTTCGGCGGGTCTGGGGGGCGCACGCCATCGGCGATCGCTACAACACTCGCTACGTGGTCGCGCAGATCCGGCGCAAGCTTGGCGACGACCCGGCCAGACCGCGCTACATCGCGAGCGAGCCCGGGGTCGGCTACCGTCTGCGGGAGCCAGAGGAACGGCGACGAGGGGCCGCGCCCTGATCGCCCCTCCGTCAGCCCCGTCGCCGGATCCCTCCTCTCCGGCGAACCTCGTGGACGCCGGGCATGGTCGAGTCGGGAGGTGACCAGGAGGGGACCCCGACCGGGCGGCGGGACCTCCGGTGGCCCCGGGCCGAGCCGATGGCCGGCTCCCAGCCCGCAGCGAGGGGTGGGCATTCCGGCGCCGTGACTTGTGCCCGCCAGGCCATCCTCAGCCGCAGGGCCGGGAGAAGTAGGCGACGCCGTAGGGCGAGTCCGAGAAGTCATACCAGCCGCGACATCGGAAGCCGTGCCCGCTCAGGAACTCGCGCACCTGGGCCAGCAGGTCATGGGAGTGGTACTCGACCACCACTCGCTCGACCCGAGGGAGGGTCCGGGCCGCCCCCCGCAGGACATCGACCTCGGCGAACTCCACGTCCACCTTCAGAAGATCGATCCGACCGAGCCCCAGGCCCTCGGCGACGTGGTCGAGGGTGTCCACCTTCACCTGGAGCTGCTCCGCCGCCCCGTCCTCGGGCGTCTCAACGATGGAGCCGGCCAGGGTGCTCCCGCCCACCGCCAACGTGGCCGTCCCCGGCGTTGCTCCCAGCGCGCAGGGGACCAAGGTGACCTGGTCCAGCCCGTTCCGGGACACCGTACCCCAGAGCCGCCGCGCGCAACCCGGGTTGGGCTCGAAGGCAACCACCCGAGCCCCGATCTGAGCCTGCCGCACGGCGAAGGCCCCGACGTTGGCGCCGGCGTCGACCACCGTCCAGCCCGGGTGCGCCACGAAGTCCTCGAAACGCTCGTAGACCCGCTCCAGATAGATCTCGGCGAAGGGGAAGGTCTCTCGGCTCGGGATGGCAATCTGGTAGCGGACGCCGCGCAGCCGCAACGTGGTCTCCATCGGTCGACGCACCACTCTCGCCATCACCTGGGCAAGGATGAAGCGGGTCACGCTGCCGTACTCTTGCGGCCCCCGTGCGACCCGATACAGATCGAGCGCCCTGCCGACCAGGTAGGCAAGGCCATGGTTCCGCCTCAGCACCTGATGATGCTGGGGGTGGTTCCTGAACCACGCCTGAACCCCGCCCAGGCCAATGCCCAACGCACCGTCGGGTGGCCTGAAGGCTTGGTCAGGAGCCTGCGAGCGGCATGCCGGTTCAGCGGAACGCGAGAAGATGATGGCAGCCTGGTGAAGGAGCCATGACCGTCATCGCCCCTCCCTGCCGCACGCCGACCCGAGCCTATCCCCCCGGCTCAGGGCAGGGGCCGCGCGGCCTCATGCGCCGTCGGTCGACCCCAGGCCACCGGCAACCGGTTGGCCCATCATGACCTGGCAGCCTCGGGGACGCAAGCCCCTCCCCACGGCACTCCTCGCTGAGTGGAGCACGGAGCCCACGCTGAGGGCGAGCGGCCTCTCAAGATGGGGACGACGGGTCCTGCTCGCCATCGCCCTGCTCGCGGTCGTCTTCGTGAGCGTGGTCGGCGTCACCTGGGCGATCACCCCATCGACCGCCGACGCATTGGCTCGGGTGAGCGCGCTGGATCGTGCCCATCACACCGTGCCCCTCCGTCCCAACCAGGTCCCCCCTGAGCTGGCGGCAGCGCTGATCGCGGTTGAGGACACCTCCTTCTACCACGACCACGGCATCAGCGTCGAGGGACTGGGCCGAGCTGCTCTCTACGATCTCACCCATGGTTGCACCTGCCAGGGAGGGTCGACGATCACCCAGCAGCTGGCCGAGGATCTCTACCTCCACGGTGACGACGCCACCCCCTGGCTCCGCTGGGTCGACATCGTGCTGGCGGTGAAGCTGGAGTCCCACCTGAGCAAGGCGCAGATCTTGGCCGCCTACGTCTCCGAGGTCTACCTCGGTCACGGGGCGGTGGGCGCAGCGCAGGCGAGCGAGATCTACTTCCACCGACCGCTGTCGCAGCTGACGCTGGCCCAGGACGCGATGCTGGCTGGCCTTCCCCAGGCGCCGAGCCTCTATGACCCGCTGGCGCACCCGAAGCTGGCACAGGCACGGCGCAACGCGGTGCTGGAGGCGATGCGTCAGGCAGGGCTGATCAGCGCCGCGGAGGCCCGCCAGGCCGCGTCGGAGCCGGTATAGGGCCACCCACACCCAAGGCCGAGGCCGCGCCCCGGAGCGCTGGCTGGCGTCACCAGCAGACGATCCACGAGAGGGCGGATCGATCGTGGCTCCTGCCGCGGCGTGGGCGAGCTCAGGAGGGCGCCGCCACTGGGGCCGGGGGCGAGCGTTGGAGGTGGGTCAGGAGAGGAGGTCGCCCGGCCGGAGCCGGCGGAGCGGTCGAGGACGGGGAGGTGGGCGTCGGGCTGGCGCCGGCCGGCGACGCGCTCATCGGGTTGGCCTCCACCGTCGACGGTCCAGGGGCGGGGGAGGCGGTGCATCGCACCTCGTGAGGGATGCTGCTTGATGGCCATTGATCACTCAGCGGCAACGGGGTTCCATCATGTCGGGGCCGGTATGGCGCTCGATCAGGTCGCGCGGCGAGCCCTCGGCCACGCCCTGGCAGGCCCCTCACCTTTAACCCGCCGGACGGCTCGCCGACCTCGCTGTCCGCGCGGTCGGCGAGCTATGCGAAGTCGAGGAGGCGACGGCGCGCTCGCGAACGATCCTCCGCACGGTAGGTCGAGCAACGGCCGTGGATCAGAAGGTTGTCGAACGCCGTCAGCTCCGGGTCGAGGGTGTCGACCGGGGCACGCCCCAGCCAGACCCGGATCCGGGCGCTGTCGCTGGCCGGGTCCAAGCCCCAGCACGCGAAGCTGGCCGGCGCTCACTGGCGAGGCGCAGTCGACCATGCACATGGCGGAGGTCCTCCCGGCACAGCTGGGCCCAGGAGCCCGAACGCCTCGCCCGGCCACACGTCGAAGTCGATGCCGTCTAGGCGACGAACGAGCCGAAGCGTCTGCTCAGCTCCCACGCGCGGACGAGTGCCTCAACCGATTGACTCACCCCTGTCGATTTCCCTTCATCCTGCCACGTGCCGGTCCCCGGCCACGTGGACCGGGAGCGATCGCTCCGCCGGCTGGCGAACGGCTCGTTCCGGCGCATGGTGGCCGACGTCTGCGTCGAGCCCGTCTGCACGGACGGGGCGTCGGGGCCGCACCCGTGCAGGGGGCCGTGGCTGCCAGCGTCTGGCAGGGTGGGCTGCGCATCGGACTGGCCGTCACCGAGAGCGACCCGGCCCGGTCACCGTACAACGGCTCGAGCTCCGTCAGCTCGGCACCGATCGGCTCGACTGAGCCGGAGGCAGCGGCTCGCCGGTCTCAAGCAGCGTCTTTAGGCTGCTCAGGATGTAGCTCCAGCCCTTGACGTTCTCAGCGGTCTTTGGCGAGCGGTCCAGGCGGTCGTGGACGAGCGTCAGCTTGCTGGCCTCGGCGCCCTGGGGCTCAATCTCCCACGAGACCCGGCTCTCGGGTTCCTCGGCCAGTGCCGGGTCGTAGAGGCTTCGCCAGGTGTGGACGAGCCGGCGTGGCTGGTCGCACTCAAGGATGGTGTTGTCACCCCAAAGCTGGCTGCGGTCGGGCGACCAACTGCGGAGTGGAGAGCCTACCTTGAAGGTCGACTCCTGCTGCGCGCCGTGGAAGAACTTGGCCACGAGCTCGGGCTTGGTGATCGCCTCCCAGACCCGCTCGGGCGTCGCCCGGATGTAGAGCTGGTAGACCTGCGTCGCGCTGGTGCCGGTGGTCATCGCCGTACCCTCCAACCGGTCCTTGAGACCTAAGAGCGCCGTGACCTGCGGTACGCGGTACTTGTCGATCCAGCGCTCGTAGATCAGCCGGATCGGTACCGGATTGAGGTGGTGGTGCTTGTGGCGCCCCCTGCGACGGGTGAGGACGAGGCCAGCCTGCTCCAGGATGCGGAGGTGCTTCATCACGCCGAAGCGGGTGAGCTCTGGCACCTCCGCCTCGAGCTCGGTGAGCGTGCGGCCGTCGCGCTCGAAGAGCCGGTCGAGCAGCAGCCTCCGGGTGGGGTCGGCCAGCGCCCGGAAGACCAGATCCTCGTCGTCCATCGCGGATCACCATAGGTTCCCATCTAGTCACGTGTCAATATGGGCACATGTGATGCGAGGCATCATCTGGCATGATCGGATCAGCGTTTTGCCAAGAGGAGCGAGGGGGATGGAGCGGGTCGCATCGGGATCCGGGGCCAACTGGGAATGGACACCGGAGCGATCGTGGATGCGGCCCGCTGAGCCAGACGAGCTGAGCCACGGGGCGCTGTGGGACCCCGACCGGCCCAACCGCTTCGGGCCGGCCCGGCTGATGCTGGACGGAGCGTGGCTGGCCGCGGCGATGGGCGTTGTGGGCACCTGGTCGTCCTCCCCCGAGGACGCGACGGCGGCTCACAACGAGACCCGAGCAGCGCGCCCGGACCGGTTCCTGCTCGGCCTCGGGGGCAGCTGTCTCGGACACCTGAGGGGGGACCGTTCGCGATTGCTGACCTGGATGCCGGAGCGCTCCCGAGATCGGTCGGCGGGTGCCCGTCCGTGCCTGACAACGCCCGAGCACACCCGCCAGGCTCGCACCGCCCTGGGCCCGGGCAAGCCGCTGCTGGCCCCCGAGCAGGCGATCGTGCCGGAGATAGACCCCACCAAGGCCCATGCGTTCGGCCGGCAGCACCTCCACACGCACCTGCAGGCCCCCACCCCCCTGAACAGCCGGTGCTGGCTCGGCTTCACCGAGGACGATGTCGCCGACAGCCGCAGCGACCAGGTCGTGGACACCCTCGCCGCCCGGGGCGGCAAGGACCGCATTCGCGAGCGCACCGCCAAGCATCACGCTGCGGACGCCGACCACGCCCGCTCGCAGATCGCCGCCGAAGGGAACGGCCCACCGCGGGAGAAGTGGCGCACCTTGGCCCACGAGGTGGGCCTGGCCTGACCGTGGGCGCTGGCGCAGCCGCGGCCGTCGTCGAACCGATGCGGTATCGGCTCGTGCTGCCGTCGCCCCAGCTGGCGACGTACGTACGCTTCTACCGGGTGGTCGGCGAGGGGGCAAGCGTATGCGCGATCCATCGGGCGCCCTGCTTCCCCGACGGGAACGTTGAGCTGGTGATCAACGTGGGCGACGCACTGGAGCGGTCGGACGGAGAAGGAAGCGCCTGGCAGCGGGTCCGAACCGGCCATCTCCTGGCTGGCCCGGCGGATCGCGCCGCCGCGCTCCAGTGCCGCGGGCGGATCGCGGTGGTGAACGTCAGCTTTCGCCCGGGGGGCGCGCTCCCGTTCCTCGGCGTGCCTGCGGGCGAGATCGCGGGGCGCTGGCTCGGACTTGAAGATCTCTGGCCGCAGGCCGACGTCCGTCGTCTGGGGGCCAGCAGCGAGCAAGCTCCTGGCTCGCTCGTGGCTGCCATCGAGGAGGCGCTCATCCGGCGCTTGGGCAACACCAGTGGCCCACCAGCGGCGCTCCGGCTCGCGCTGCGCCTGATTGATCGGGCAAGGGGACGGCTGGCCATCGCTCGCCTGGTCTCGCTGCTCGGCATCAGCGAACGCAGCCTCGAACGCCTCTTCCACGATCACGTCGGGCTGTCGCCCAAGCGCTATGGGCGGGTGGTCCGTTTCCGGCATGCCCTGCGCGCCATCCAGGATGGGGCGGCGCTCAGCAGCGCCGCCCTGGTCGCAGGCTACTACGACCAGTCCCATCTGACCAACGAGTTCCGGGCGATCGCTGGCCTGGCGCCCACCGCGCTGCTCCGGGCTTGGCGCGCTGGCGGATTCTTCCAAGACGGAGAAAGGGACGCCCTGGCTAACTGAGCGCCGAGATGACTGCAGTGCGATGGCTTCGCGCTCAGCCTCTGGCCCAACTGCTCGTCTACGCGCTCATCCTGTTGCCGGCAGGGCCACTGCTCAACTCCGGCGTGAAGGCGCTCATGCGAGCGGTCGGCCGCGGCCCTCTGCTCGCCTGGGACCTCGTCGCCTACGCGATCGGCGATGTCCTGCTCGTCGTGGTGCTGCTGCTCGGCATCCGTTTCCTGGAGCGGGTTTCCCTCGCTCAAGCGGGCTTGCCGCGGCGTCACGCAGTGCGCGACCTCGGCCTAGGGTTCACGGGCGGCGCGTTGCTGATGGGAACGATCATCGGGGTCCTGGCCCTTGCGGGTTGGTACCGAGGCGCGGGCGACCCGACGGCCGGCGTTGTCGCGGCCCTGGCGCTGTTCTTCCTGGCCGCGGTGAGCGAGGAGATCCGATACCGCGCCATCGCCTTCCGCCTCGCGGAGGGGTCCCTGGGCACCTGGGCGGCGATCGTGGCCAACGCGCTGCTCTTCGGCCTCGGCCATCTCGGGAACCCGCACGCAACCGCACTCACAACCTTGGCGGTGGCGTTGGGAGGCATCCTCGGGGCGCTGCTCTTCGTCGCTACCCGGACCCTCTGGCCAGTGATCGGCATGCACTGGGCGTGGAACGTCGTCGAGGGCTCGGTCTTCGGTGTCCCGGTCTCGGGCCAGCCGGCGATTCCGAGCCTGCTGCACGGTCACCTGAGCGGTCCGGCCATGTGGACGGGGGGGAAGTTCGGGCCCGAGGCTGGCCTGGTGGCGCTGATCCTCCTCGCGGTGCTCAGCGCCGCACTGCTCTGGCTGGCGGTCCGCCTCGGTCACATCGTCACGCCGACCTGGCTGGAACGTCTGGCTCGCCAGCAGCGGTCTGCGTCCGAAGCCACACCGTGAGCGCTCGACCAGGAAGCCGTCCCGACGATTGGTCACGGTGCGGGTGCCGAGCAGACAAGCCGGCCCCAAGCCTTCATCGCCGTCCCGTTTGGGGCCTCCGCCCCTCGGCGAGCTGGCCCGAGACGAGCCACCCACATCAACCGCTAGGCTGCCGCGAGGGTGGCGGTGGCACGGCGGCGGGCCGGGGCCAGGGCTGCTCAGAGCGCTAGCCGGCCCAGATCACGCGCAGCCAGGCGCGCATGAGGAGGCGAAGGGCGCAGGAGCGCCGCTTGTCCCAGGCGCAGGCTCGGGCAAAGATCTGAGTGGCCCGAGACGGGGCACAGCGGGAGGCGGTCACGGGAGGGATGCCTTGCTCGGGCGCCCACTGCTTTGAGCTGACGGAAGTGAATTGTAGTGTGTTGACACGTCAGCTGTCGTTAACCCTCAGGGCATTCCCGCACGCCATGCGGTCAGGCTCCGATCTGCGTTCGTTACCCCTGCCCTGGTCCAGGGCGAACGGGTAACGGCCGCACCCGTGCCCTCCTGTGCCCGCTCGTCAGGTCGCGAGCTCGGCCCCAAGCCAGAACACGGCCAGGGTGATCACGAAGACCGCGAGGGCCAGGGCCCGTGAGAGCAGCACCAACGACCGCGAACGGGTCTGGCGGCCCGTCACGACGTGCAGCGCCGTGGCCACCAGCAGGACGACCGCCAGGACCGTCTTGATGACCGCCAGCGACGGCCAGCGGAGCTGCGCGGCCAGCGCGAGCCCAGATCCCCCGATCAGGAGCCACGCCAGCACCGATAGCCCGGCGAACGCCCAGCCGACCTGGCGCACGAATGCCCGGAACTCCTCGCGCGGGAGGGCGCGCAGCGCCACCAGGACTGCGGTGGCCAGCGTCGCCAGGCCGCCCAACCACAGGGCCGCGCCGACGAGATGCAGCCAGACCAGCACCAGCATCCGGGGTCTCCAGACTACCGGCTGATCATCATCCGGGCTTCACCCGGTGCCAGGACTCGCCCAGTGCCCTGATGTGCTGCTCCCTCTTCTTCACAGATGCGGTAGGTGGACACTGCGCTCGAGCGCGACCAGCTCCGAGCCCAGCAGCAGGTCCCGGCATCAGCCCCCATCCCCGGGGCGGAACCCCACGGCGCCCGGATGAGGACCTGCTTCTCGCGCACGATCGTAGTCGGGACGGATGAGGTGACGGCCCACGGGATCGCGAGAGCGTACGAGACGGTAACGCCGACCGGCACCGGCTGGCCAGTCAGCATGGTGACCAGGCAGGCCAGGCCGAATGCAACCACGACAGCACCGGCCGTGGCCAGTCGGAACATCTCATGGGCGGTTCGGGCATGCATCGTGGCCCGCCGGACCCCGCCTTTGCACGGCATGAGACTGAGAACGAGACCGCCGCCCTCCCATTCTCAGGACGGCCACAGAGGGGCCGAAGCCCAGGATTTGAACACAAGATCGCGTCCAGCCCAGACGTCCTTGACGGCCAGCGGCACGGGGCCGGTAGCCACGACCAGCGGGGCGATGGGGCTGGCACGTTCACCACCGTTGCCGCTGAGTAAGCGATAGCACTCATGCGGCATCCCTCACGGGGTTGCCCTCGCGGGCTTCGCGCCTCCTCGCCGCGTGCCCGGCAGCCCGGGTCTCGCCGGGGTCCCCACGAGGCCGTCACACCTCCAACGCTCGGCCCAACCGATGTCCTGGATCGAGCCACAGCCATGGCAGGTCCTCGAGCTGGCAAAGCACCGGTTGGCCTCCACCACCTCCGAGCCGTACCAGGGGACCTGGTAACGAAGCTGACGGCGGATCTCGGCAAGCCCCTTCTGGCGCGGCCTGCCGGCGGCGTCCAGCCCCTCCACCACGATCCGGCCGTGGGTTGTGGCCAGCCGGGTGGTGAGCCGAGGGATCTCGTGGCGCCGGAGGGCGGCGAGATGGGCCTGGAGCCGCGCTCGACGCCGTTCCTTGCGCCGGCAGCGATTCGAGCCGCGCCGGCTGTGGGAGATGGACCCGGAAGACCACCACCGCTCGGTCCCCGACCCGCCTCAGGGTGGCGGCGAGGATCCGCGCCCGGCCCAGACGAACCAGCCGCTCCCGCCGGCAGGGGCGCTCGCACGTGCGCACGGTCCCGATCTTGGCCAGGGTGACGTGGCGGCGGTCGGGCTCGACCCGAATCACCCCGGTGCCGAAGGGGCAGCGGTCCGGGGCTCGGCCCTTGCGCTTGCCCCTCGGCAAGCCGACCGGGTCCCCACGAAGCCAGCTTCGTGGGGCGCCCCCGACCCGGCGACCGTCGAGCTTGCCCGCCCGAGAGCGCTGCCAGCGCCAGGAGGCGCGCGTCCTTGATCCCGTTGGCGAAGGCCTCCTTGGAGGGGACCCCGCGAAGCAGGCTTCGCGGGGACCCCTTGGCGATCTGGGGCCACCACCCCTCGCCGGTCTTTTGATCCACGCGCTCGCTGGCCTTCGCCCGGTTCCAGCGCCAGCGGAGCTGGTCCAGGTGACCCGCCTTGGGGGCTGGGTCGAGCTCGCCGAGCCAGCCATGGGCGATTGCCGCATCGGGCCGGCGACCGAACGCCTGCAGCAGATGTCCCAGGAGATGGCCGGCTCGCTGGGGCTGGATGCCGGGGAGGTGATCTTCAGGTCAGTCGACCGCTACCTGCGGGAGGCGGGGCTGGAGGAGGTGACCCGCCGGGAGCTCGAGCTGCCAGTGGGGGGAGTGGGGTGGCCGGACCGCTCCTTCCTGGCCAGCAACGGTCGAGGCCGAAATCACCCGTATCTGCGAGGTGCTGCAGGCCAGAGGCGTCCTCTCCGCGGAGGAATAGGAAGGTGAGATCCCCCTCCTCGACAAGCCACGCCACCCCGCGATGAGCCCGCCCAGGACGCTGCCTTCGGATCATTCGATCCCGGACACGACGGGTGACCGCCGCTGCCGACCTCGACCGTGAGCGAACGGATCGAGGCACGGTGGGCCAGGGCTGGCGGCCAGCACCGAAGCGTCCACCTTGGGGGTTCTCAGTCCGCGCCCGGTCGGTGCGCGGATGAAGACGCTCTGCCCGGCCGTCAGGCGCACCAGCCCCGAGGGCGCCCCTCGCCACCGCCGATCACGACCGCGCCCCGGTTGACCGAGACCGTAACGTCGGGCACCTTCGGGTTCGTCCAGAAGGCCGAGAACACGACCGGCCCCTCCGCGGTCCCGCCCCGGCCCCGGAGCCGGGTCCCCGGGGCCACCTGCAACCGCGCCGGACCGAACCGGCTCAGGACGATCGCCGCCGGCGGCGACCCACTCCCGCCGCACCCGAGGGAGAGACGGCCCCCAGGCGACCGGTGGCCGCGACCGCCGGGGCGGTGAGCCGCACCGTGCAGGCGCTGCTCCTCTTCCGGGAGCACCGCTCGCTCCGGGTGCACGAGGTCAGTGGCGGCTCGGCCTGCCGCGCTGCAGGGGATCGACATCCGACGCGCGGCCCAGCCCATCCTCCAGGCCCTTCGTGATGAGGTCCGGGAGACGGTGAGCCTGATCGTCCTGGAGGGCGCATGGGTGCGATTCCTGGAGTCCATCGAGGGCCCCGAGGACGTGCGGGTCAGCTCCCGCCTGGACCAGTCGCGTTCGGCGCACTGCACGGCCATGGGCAAGGTCCCGCTGGCCTGGCTCCCCGGGACGAGCTGGAGCGACCCGGAGCCCCGTCTCCCAGCCGCGATCCCGAACTCGATCGTCCACCACGAGACGCTGGAGCGCGAACTGAAGGCGATCCGCGCCCAGGGATACGCCACCAACCTCGAGAGGAGCCCCCTGGGCTACACGCGATCGGCATGGCCGTGCCCGGCCCGGGTGGAACAGGCCATCTGCTGCACGGCCTGACCGAGCGCCCGGCGCAGCCTCCGCGCGGCGGCATCGAGTCGGTGCCGTTCAGCTGGCCTTTGTTGCATGACTGCGCAATTGCGTGAATCGAAGCTGAGGGAATCGTCTCATGGAACGTGGCTAGGATTAGAATGACAGCATTGATGCGCAAGCTAAGGAAGGTCTCGCGTCCTCGTCACTGCGCATCCTCGCCGACCCCGTCCGACTCCGGCTCCTACGCGAGCTGCCCCAGGAGGACGCCGCCGAGATCCCGGTCGGCGAGTCGGCCCAGTAGCTGGGCGTGTCCGGCACCATCGCCTCCCAGCACCTGCGTGTGCTCAGCGCAGCCGGTCTGGCCGGCCACTGCCGCAACGGGCGCGCCGCCTGCTACTACATCAAGTCGGCGGCACTGGCGGCGGCTCGGCAGTCGCTGGCCCGCGAACTCCCCCGGATGTTTACAGCCGAGCCCCGACTCTGGCGGCTGTCGGCACGCAACCAGCTGATCGGCAAGGTGGTGGAGATCTGCCGGGGCGAGGTCTCGACCGCGGTCGGCATCGACATCGGCGGTCACACCGTGACCGTGGTCATCACCACCTCCTCCGCGGATCGGCTGGAGCTCGCGGTCGGTGACGTCGCCGCGGCGATCTTCCGCGCCCACGACGTGATCGTCCGGAAGTAGGAGGGGACCCATGAGAGGTATTCGGTACGAGGGCCGGGTTTTGGCGGTGGCGGCGATCGCCCTGCTGATGGCGGCCTGTGGGGGTTCCACCACTAGCGAGGGAGCCGCGTCGGTGCCCCACGTCTCCGGTACAGTCAGCGTCCTCTACGCTGCCTCGCTCGAGAACCTGATGGAGAAGGATCTAGGGCCGCACTTCGACGCCGCCACCGGTGGCCGCTTCGAGGGCTACGCCGGCGGCTCCCAGGCGCTGGCCAACCAGATCAAGGGCGAGGTCCGGCGGGCCGACGTCTTCATCAGCGCCGCTCCTGCGGTCAACGCCCTCCTCGAGGGGCAGGCCAACGGCGATTGGGTGAGCTGGTACGTGAGCTTCGCCAAGGCCCCCCTGGTGCTGGGATACAACCCAGCCAGCAGGTTCGCCGCCGTCCTGAAGAAGGATCCCTGGTACGAGGTGCTGACCCAGCCGGGAATCCGAATCGGGCGGACCGACCCCGCGCTCGACCCCAAGGGGGAACTCACAGTGACGGCTCTGGAGCAGGCGCAGACCGTCTATCACAAGCCCGGCCTGGCGGCTCAAATCGAGCGCTCCTCGCAAGTCTTCCCGGAGGAGGACCTGGTCGGACGGCTCCAGGCCGGCCAGCTCGATGTCGGATTCTTCTACAGCAACGAGGCCAAGGCGGCCAGCATCCCAACCGTGAGCCTGGGCAAGATCGACCTTGGGGCGCAGTTCACCGCCACCTTGGTCCGCGACGCTCCCAACCGGGCCGGCGGGATCGCGTTCCTCGAATACCTGCTGGGGGCAAAGGGGCGTGCCATCCTGCTCCAGAACGGGCTGAGCCTGCTTCCCTACCAAGTGAGCGGGCAGAAGGGAACCGTGCCCAAGGCGCTTCGAGCGGTGCTCGGCCTCGGTTCGTGAGGGAGTGAGAACCCGGGGAGGCAGCCCGCTCTACCTGCTGGCAGGGCTGCTGCTCCTCTACCTCGCGGTGCCGGTGGTGGCCTTCGCGGTGCGAGCGGCGGGCTCGGCACAGCAGCTCTGGAGCGCCGAGCTGGCGGCGGCGCTGGCGGTCTCGCTCGAGACCGCCAGCGTCAGCACCCTGGTCATCGCCGTGCTCGGGGTCCCTCTGGCCTACCTCCTCGCCCGGTCTCAAGGCCATCTGGCGACGGCGGCTGGGTTCGTGGTCCAGCTGCCGCTGGCCTTGCCTCCTCTGGCCTCCGGGATCTTCTTGCTCTACGTTGTCGGTCCGTACACGCCGCTCGGCCAGCTCTTCGGCGGCCAGCTGACCGACACGCGAATCGGGATCGTGCTCGCCCAGACCTTTGTCGCCGCCCCCTTCGCCGTGATCGCCGCCCGCTCCGCATTCGCCGCCCTCGATCCCGGCCTGGAGGACGTGGCCGCCACCCTCGGCCATCGCCGCTGGTCGCGCTTCCTGCGGGTGGCACTGCCGGCCGCCGCGCCCGGGATCGGAGCTGGCCTTCTGCTCTCCTGGTTACGGGCCTTTGGCGAGTACGGGGCGACCGTGCTCCTCGCCTATTACCCCTACTCCCTCCCGGTCTTCACCTACGTGCAGTTCACCGGCACCGGCCTCAAGGCCACCCTAGGTCCGGCCGCCTTCGGGCTGGCCGCCGCTCTGGGGGTCTTGGTGATGGCCACCCTGGCGGGCAGGCTCCGGCTGCCTCATGCTGTGCCCCGCCCGCTCCCGGAGCCGATGCTTCCCCCGGCCCGACCGGGGCCGCGGCTGGCCTTCGACCTGGATGCCTCAATCGACCACTTCCAGCTCCAGGTGAGCCATCGACTCCGGGGCCATCACCTGGCCATCCTTGGCCCGTCCGGAGCAGGCAAGACCTTCACCCTGCGCCTGCTGGCGGGCCTGGCCAGCGGCCGGACCCAGGTCCTGGTCGACGGTCGCGACCTGGCCGGGCTGCCGCCCGAGGAGCGAGGCATCGGCTACGTGCCGCAGGACGCCTGTCTGGTCCCGAGCCTTCCGGTCTGGCGCCAGGTGATCCTCGGCCCTCGCAGCGACCCCAGGCTCGCCGCCCACTGGCTGGAGCAGCTTCACCTGGACGGCCTGGAGGGTCGGCGCCCCGACCAGCTGTCGGGCGGGCAGCGGCGGCGGGTCGCCTTGGCCCGGGCACTGGCCGCCAGCCCGCGGCTCTTGCTCCTGGACGAGCCGTTCACCGGCCTGGACGCGCCGATCCGGGCCGAGCTCCGCTCCGAACTGCGGCAGCTCCAGCGGGAGAGCCAGCTGACTACCGTGCTGGTCACCCACGACCCGGAGGAGGCGGCCATGCTGGCGGATGAGGTTCTGGTGTTGAGCGATGGGAGACCCCTGCAGGCCGGCGCCCAGGCCGAGGTCTTCAGGGCCCCTTGCTCTCCGGCGGTCGCCCGGCTGCTCGGCTTTCGCAACCTGCTCCCGGGCCGACTCACCGACCCGGGGAGCCTGCAGGTGGGGGGATTCCGCCTGGACATCTGTCCGGTGGACTCAACACCTGGTTCGTTGGTCACCTGGTCCATCCGGCCCGAGGCGGTGCGGGTCGGTCGGGGGTCGGTCGTCGGGCGAGTCGTGGACCGGATCGAGCTTGGCGGTCAGGTGGAGCTGGCGATCGAGCTCGAGGGCGGCCCGACAATCACCGCCCGGACCGAGAGGTCGGTGCTCGACGTCGGCCAGACCTGCCGGCTGGAGCTGCCCGCTTCGGAGATCCTTGTCTGGCCATTGCCGCCGAGGCAGTGAGGGCCATCAGGAGGGTCAGCGTCCGCGGTGAGCGTCAGGCTATGAAGCGTCCGGCGGGTTGACCCCTAGCGTCCGCGCCCGCGGTCGTTGCGTGGCGTTCACGCCAATCGCCACCCACCGGACGCAAAGGGCTGGCCGGCGTGACAGGAGCGGGGCGTGGCACCGCCCCCACTCAGGGGTATCCACCCACCGACCCGATCCCCCTTCGAAAGAGGACGGGTCCTATTGGTGCCGGTGCCAGCCGGTTGATGGCCTGGGTCGCTCAGCGACGCGATGGTTGCGGTGGTCGGTCAGCCGCCGGCCGCCGGAGGTGCTCGGTCTGAGGGAAGCGTTGCAAAGGTCGCCCCGTGAGATGGGGGACTGAAACTGGTCTGGTCCCGGCGGCCGGCGGCGCCGAGCCCGGACGAGCCGCTCTGGCCGGTGGCCTGCTCTGCGGCCGAGCTGCCGACCTCAGCCGCAACAAGGCCCGGCGCTACTATCGCCGCCGGCGCCTGAGCCGGGCGTCGCCCGGCGTCGTCTGCCGTCTCTCCGGGGCTGGCCCGGGAACATGTGCTGCGTGTCGATATTTCGTAATGATGTAATCAATAACCTCGAACAGGAGGTGTCCGATGGGTGCGTTCACCCCCGAGGAGATCGAGTACCTAGGCGGCCAGCGGCTGGGCCGGCTGGCCACCGTAGGCCGGGACGGGCGACCCCACGTCGTCCCGGTGGGCTTCCGCTACAACCCCGAGCAGGAGACGATCGACATCGGCGGCCACGGACTCGCCGCCACCAGGAAGTACCGGGACGTGCTCCGCGACCCCAGGGTGGCCTTCGTGGTCGACGACGTGGTCTCGGTCCAACCCTGGCGCGTGCGCGGCGTCGAGATCCGGGGAGAGGCCGAGGCACTGCCGGTGGGCGGGAAGACGGTCATGCCCGCCCTGGACGACGAGCTGATCCGCATCCGACCTCGGTGGGTCCGGAGCTGGGGGTTGAACGGCAAAGGCGAAGGCGCCGTCGGCAACGTGGGCTGATCACCCCTCGCCGGCGGCCAGGAGCCGGGACTGTCCGTCTCCGCCCGTGACGCCGTCCAGAGCCATCGGTAGAGACCGTGGGTGGCGAGCAGGTGGTCGTGGGCGCCCCGGCCCTCCTCCAGGGACCATGATCTCGTCCAGGCGCTCCATACCGTAGAGCTGGTGGGTGATCAGGAGCACCCCGGCACCTCCTGTCCCAAGAGGTCGTCGGCCAGCGCCCCAGCCGGGCCAGGGTGGAGAGCCCGTCCAAGGCGGCGTGGCGCAGGGCCGCCTCCTCGGGGGTCACCCGTTGGATCTCCCGGTAGGCGAGTGAGGTAACCTCGTCGATGGCGACCACGATCCGGGGCAGGCGCAGGCCGCTGCGCCCCAGCTCCTCCAGGCTCTGGGCGCCCCGGCGGCGGAAGACCTCCAGCCGCTCCTGGAGCGCGCCCACCAGCTGGGCCGATGGCGTGGGCGCACTCCCCCACCTGCCCCACCACCGGGACGGGCAGGTGAGGCAGGCCAGCGAAGACCTGGAGCTCGGCCCCGCCCTTGAGGTCGACGAGCAGGAGCTGGATCCGCTCCGGGCCGTAGGTGGTGAGCAGCCGGACCAGGAGCTGGCGGAGGAAGGCCGACTTGCCGGTCCCGGTCTGGCCACCGATCAGGTGGCCCCGGTCCGCTCGATCTTCGATCAGGCCAGCGCCGAGAGGTGCGGATCCCGCACGAACGCGTTGTGGAGCAGCCCGAGGAGCGCTCCTGAGAGGCGGTCCGGCTCCTCGACGAGGGAGAAGGCGACGTGGTCGGCAGCTTCCCCGACCGTGGGGCGATCATCCGCCGGGTCGGCTGCTGGCCGAGGATCACGAGGAGAGGATGGTGGCTCGTCGCTCCATGGGGGTGGGATCGTCCCGAGCCGCCCAGGCCGTGATCCCCGACCAGGAGGTGGTATGGGGCTCCCACACCAGCTCGTGGTCATCGGGTGACACGGTGGTCGTCGTACACTCACTTGCCCGGACGTGGCCCAAATGAGCCGGTGGGCGAGGGACCCCGCATTTCCCGAGACGCTCAAGGACAAAGCGAGGGCGACGCCCCGATTCCGCAGTATGACGGGCGTCCATCGAGCGCTGGCGGAACCGGTCGCGAGACAAGGTGGTGCGGATCGTGGCTACCAGCGCCGGATCCCCCGAGTGATCCCTGATATATGAGCTCTGATCCCTCGCGGTCGAGAATAGGAGCGCGGTCAGCCTCGCCGTCGCTCACCGTCGTCATCCAGGGCTTCGACCTGCCTGGACGCTCCTGCCGGCCGGGACCATCCGGGACCACTTATCAGGAGGTGCACGTCGGGCTGTGCAGCCGAAGTCACGATCGGCTCGGGTTGTCGGTGGTCCCGCATCGCCCCTGGCAGGTGGCCGAGCCGGTGCCCGGCGACGCGGCCTCGGCTCGCTGGGAAATCCCGGTGAGTGTCCGACGCGCCGACGCTGGCATCGACTTTGGCGGCCCCTTCGTTCGCGGCGACCGCACCGATCGGCACCTCGGTCTGGCCTGGGGCGAGGTACCAGGTGACGGCCTCTTCCACCTGTTCCGCGCTGCAAAGCTCTGCCTTGTGGATGTCGATCCACGACTCGTGGAGGAGGCCCTCGAGTTAGGGCGCCTCCTCACAGCCAGCGTCCGCCTCACCGACCACAACGGCAATCCGATCTGCGCCCGGATCCGATCCCCAGACGTGACCTGGTCGATCCCGACGGTAACTTGAGACGGTGTCGGACGAGCGAGGTCGCAGTGTACGTGCACCACAACCACTCCGGTTGCGACAGACATAAGGCGCAGATAGTTGCCGGGACACGCGGTCGGGGACGGAGCCGTTCAGGAGACGTCCAGTCGGCCCTCCTTCAGAAGGTCCCGGGTCCCATCGGTGGGTCGGCCGTCGGCCGGTGGCAATGCCACCACTCCTTGCGGGACTCTTCCAGGAGGGGAAGCTAAGGCAGGCAGAGAAGCGGGGAGCGGGCGGGCACAGCCTGGACCGACCTGCACCGATGCCCGCGGGGACCCGCATAGCCTGGAGCGGGTACGGCACCACCTCTACCGGGCGCTGGGACGAGGGACGAGATCATGCGGACGGTGTCGCCTTGTCCCGATGTGTGTGCATGCCTGCGTCAGCCGGAGCATCGTCCCGCTGTTACAGGGGCCGCTCCGTGAAGTAGGCGATTGAAATCCGGCGCTCCGGACCGCTCAGACATTGGAGGTCCGCTTGTTCCAAAGGCGGCCCGCGAGATCAGGGTCGCGGCCCGAGGTCATGGAGCCATAGCTCGCTGCGTCTGGCTCCAGGGCTGTCGCTCGGAGCCCGTCACCCCTCCAGCGGCCGCAGCGCCACCGCCAGCCCCGGCCGCTCGCCGTAGCCCTTGGTGGCGTGCAGCTCGGCCACCTGGGCGTCGTCCCGGATCACCCCCGCCCCCCACCAGTGCGTCCAGCACCGCCCGGGCCAGCTTGTCCAGGTCGGGCCGGACGGCACGGCCGAACGGCGCCGAGGGTCGCAGCCCTCGCCGACCGTAGTGTCAGCGGGGCCGGATGAAGGTGAAGGCCAGCTCCACCGCCACCGCCCCCGCCAGGGGAGGGCGCCCGGCTGACGCCCGGCGGGCGTGCCAGGTGACGGCGTCCCGCCAGGGCCGAAGCCGTCCGCTGTCGGCAATCACATAGGTGCGGCCGTTGCCGGCCCGGATGGGGCGGCCCGAGCCCTGGGGGACGGGCTCACCCGGGACCTCGAAGCAGATCGTCTGCGCCAGCGGCGCGAGGAGCCCAATCCCCATGGTTGCTCAGCGGGCGGACCGGAGGATGAGCAGGACCAGCCCAGCCACGATCAGGGCGAGCCCGATCAGGTCCCGGACCTCGAGGTGGCGGAGCTGTCGCCTGGCCTCGACCGTCAGGGCCAGAGCCCGGCGCATGGCGGCGACGATGAGCGTGCGCATGCGCCCAGGGACGGCGAAACGCGCCTCACCCATGCCCCTCCCAGCGATCGAGCAGCCAGGCCGCCACCCGAGCCGCCATCCCGGCCCCGGCCAGAGCCAGGGCGACGTGCAGGCCAAGAGCCGCGTGCCCGGCCAGATCCTTGGCAACGGCGGCGGCCTGGGAGGCCGCGCGGCCGACGGCGGCCGCGACCTCCCGACGGGCGAGCAGGTACCACCCCAGCCCGGCGATGGCGGCCAGGGCCACCAGCTCTTGGAGCTGGGACCGGGGTGGCTCCTCCCTCACCGCTGCCCCTTGTCCACGACCGCCGGGGCTCGCAGCTCGGGCCAACGCTCCTCCAGCCGCCGGCGCGCCTCCTCGCCGCTGAGGAAGGGGGTCTGGAACTCCTCCCCCTCCATCCCGAAGACGTACACCCCGCGCCCCGCCACCCGGGGCAGGAAGGCGGCCGAGGCGTCGCCCTCGCGCAGGATGGTCTCCGACTGAGCACCGCGTCCTCCGCCATCGGCCCCGAGTGCTCACGGTACTCCTCGATCCGGTCGATGCTCTCCAGGATGTAATCGAGGAGGCCCCGGTCGCGCTCGGTCTCGTTCACAACGGAACCGCCTCACGTTCGATCCGCTCGATCACCCACCGCTCCCGCTCCAACGCTGGCTCCATGGGAAGCTCGGCCACGTGGACCGGACGCCCGAGGAGGCCTCCAGGTCCAGGTGAAGACCGCTCACGTCCATCAACGAAGCCCCCGGCTCGAACTCGACCAGGAAGTCGATGTCGCTGTCGGGCGTGGCCTCCCCACGTGCCACCGAGCCGAAGACGCGCACGTTGCACGCACGGTTGGAGGCGGCCACCTCGAGGATCTCGTCACGGCGCGCCCGTAGTTCGGCCAGTGTGGGCGGCCGGCGACGGCTGGAGTGAATCGTTAGACCCCCGGGCCGATCTCGACCCCGACATCGAGCGCCCTGGCGAGCCGGCATAGGGTCCGCACCGCCGGAAGGAAACGGCCCGTCTCCAGGCGGGTAACGGCGGCCTGGGTGGTGCCGAGCCGCTTTGCCAGCTCGACCTGGGTCAGACCCGCGCGCCGCCTGGCACGCGCCAGCGCACGACCGAAGCCAGCCGCGTCGGTACAGCTGGGTGAGGACGTAAAGCGAGTGTATTACAAGTGCGTTACAAGCTCTGGCCGGCCACCCTGCGACAGGCGCGGCCTCCGGCGAAGACCTGGATCAACCCCGGCCTTGGGAGGGGACTCGGCTCGCCCGGCAAGGCGAGCGACACCGGTCGCGAGCCCTTCCCATCCGTCCAGCAACCCTCAGGAGGCATACTCGACACATGAGGGATGACCGCGCCGCTCCGCCCCTCGACACCACCCCGCCCGCCGCCGGACCGGCCGCCAAGGACCTGCTTCGCCACTTCCTGGACCGCCACAGCTCGTCCACCGCCCGGGCCTACACCGCCGACCTGGAGGACTTCGCTCGCTTCCACGGCACCGCGGTGGGGGACGCGGTGCGCTCGCTGCTGCTCGGGCCCGAGATGGCCCGGCGGCTGGCGCTGGACTACGCCCTGGAGCTGCGCCGGCGCGGTCTCGCCTCGGCCACGGTCCGGCGGCGGCTGGCCACCCTGCGTGCGCTACTGGGAAGGGCCCAAGCCCTGGGCTGGATTACTTGGGAGCTAGAACTGCCCACGGAGCAGGAGGTGAAGGTGGCAATGGCGGAGAGGGCCGAGCGGGAGCGCTCCTCCTACCTCTTCCCCCGGCACCCGGGGGAGGCGGACCGGCTGGACCTCCAGCACCACGCCCTGCGCGAGGCCCTGGGCCGCAACCACCTGGCCCCCGTCTCATCGCCCTCCCGGGTGCTGGACGTGGGCACCGGCACCGGGCGCTGGGGGTTCGAGCTGTGCTGGGAGCACCCCGAGGCGCTGGTGGTGGGGCTGGACCTGGTGGCGGGACCGAGGGAGCATCCTTCCGGCTACCGGCACGTGCGGGGCAACCTGCTCCAGGGGCTGCCCTTTTTGGACGACACCTTCGACTTCGTCCACCAGCGCTACCTGGTCTCGGGCATCCCCTTGGCCGAGTGGCCGCGGGTGGTGGGAGAGCTGGTCCGGGTGACCCGGCCCGGGGGTTGGGTCGAGCTGGCCGAGCCGGTCATGGGCGATCGCCGCATCGGGCCGGCGACCGAACGCCTACAGCGGATGTTCCAGGAGATGGCCGGCTCGCTGGGGCTGGACACCGGGGATGTGGTCTTCAGGTCGGTCGACCGCTACCTGCGGGAGGCGGGGCTGGAGGCGGTGACTCGGCGCGAGTTCGAGCTGCCGGTCGGGGAGTGGGGCGGCCGGGTCGGCTCCTTTTTGGCCAGCAACGGTCGGGCGGGAATCACCCGCATCTGCGAGGTACTACAGGCCAGAGGCCTCCTCTCCGCCGAGGAGGCGGCCGACCTCATCCGCCGTGCCATGCGGGAACTCGAGGAGCACCACACGATCGCACTCCTGGCCATCGCCCACGGCCGCAAGCCCGACCGAGACCAACGAGACCGATAGGAAGGTGAGATCCGCCTCCCCGACGAGCCCCACCATCACCACGGTGAGCCGGTCCAGACGCCGCCTCCGCATCATCTGATCTGACACGGCCGGTGACCGCCGTCGTCGACCTCGACCGCGAGCGACCGGATGTGCTTCGGTGGGAGCCTTATCCGGCGAAGGGGTTGACAACAGCTGACGCGCCTATACACTACAATCCACTTCCATGAACTTGAAGCAGTGGGCGCGCGAGCAAGGCATCCACCCCGTGACCGCCTCCCGCCGGTTCCAG
>Ga0209061_1002270_pt1 | contig 25348 bp, 22 predicted proteins | sample Coa_R1_10_FD_187157 | JGI IMG/M metagenome (GOLD analysis project Ga0209061, IMG submission 187157) | Surface soil microbial communities from Centralia Pennsylvania, which are recovering from an underground coalmine fire - Coalmine... | ecosystem: Environmental > Terrestrial > Soil >...
CGGAGAGTTCCTGAGGAGCTGGGTTTATTTCCTTCCTCCCTTATCCTCTTTTGCTTTGATGTCATGGCGTCAGCGGCGAATTGCTCTAACTAGCATATATTGTTACTTATCCAAAGAGCGATAGGTACGACTGTTAATCCAAAGCAATCTGCAGCTCACAGTGCGACGAGACTTATTAGGGCAACAATGAGAAATGCAATGCCAGCATAGAAGAAGCTACCTGTTAGGAACCACACTATTATTGCAACTATAACTGCAGGTAGCAGCACGAGCAAGACTCCCACAATCAGGACTATGACGAGAATACCTATTATGAGAAGGATGATAGAGCCGAAAATATCTGCGAGACCCGTCAGTATGCCAAGGCTCGACGAACCTTGAAACAGGGAAAATACGATTGCATCTAATGGCAAAAACATCGAGTTCACTTATTCTCCTTCTAGTTTTGGGCCTTCCTCATTCCGTCTATTTCTTTTGCGTCGATTGATTGACTTCAAATAATTGCAAAAGATGCCGAAATAAACCATTTGTGCTGTTTGCTATAGAAGACTTCGCATTTCAGGTTGTGATAATAAACTGGCCGGTTATTGATTCCTCTGTGGAATAATAATGGATAAAACAACAAGAGTAATAAGGCAGGCTTGCGATCGTACAAGTGATGGAGATTATCAAGGTAGGAAAAAGAAGGATCGTTCCTCCGGCCGTGCGAATTGAACAACGAATCGTCCTTTCGTCAGAAGTTTTGAGACGATATTGCCGAGTCGGCCTGATCTCCAATACCCCAAAGTGACGTGATAAATGTCCGAACATATTGGCACAAGACAACTCTATCCTATCAAAGGCGGATACTATGTTCCAGCTGAAACGTTTGTCCTCCTCCAAGATTTTGAAGAGCAGTTCTGGCCCGAAATCGTTTCTATTGTGGCGTCCTACACAAATGGATATAGCAAGAAAGTCTCGCTCTCCAAGGAGGAGGCCGCAGATCTTCTGGCAAAATTTCCGAGGAAAGAGAAATGCGAGCTCGTTATCGACGAGAGGATGCAGAGAATCTTGCTTGCCCTTGTCGAAAGATCGCCCAGAAGAATCTGGGAGATCGCGGAGATCGTGGAACCGCCACTTCAGAGGGGTCGCAAAATAATTCCGAGCCCAAATCTTAGGTCGGCGATCAAGAAGATGAATGGCTCCCTCGTCATGAGTACAAAGAGTGAGGTCGAGATAACTGCGAGCGGAATCAAGGCCATCACCAGTATTGTTGGAATCACAAGGATTGTAGAAGCCCAGAAAGCAGGGGCAGTAGCAAAAGCTGCCCGAGAGCACGACCTCCAGCAGAGACGGGAGCAGCACCTCACCTCTGGAATGCTCTAGCACGCGTGGCAAGAACAGACATATCGATCAGCCTACGCGGAGAGGAGGGGCTCACCTCGTCTTTATCTCCGAAAAGTAGCAATGGAGCCAGACTTTTTTGTTTGGGATCCTATTTACTTCACTTAAGGCAAGTGAAACGCCTAGAGCACCGTACTCTGTCGCTGCTAGAACTCTAGCACAACAGGTAATTGCCTAAAGGGGAATCTGATAACTAAGAACTAGCATGCGAGGAGAAAGGTTTGACATACGAAGCAGATGCGGATGAAGAACTGATCCGCAAGAAGCCAGGCAAACATGCACCCCAGGGATCTACCGGGGATAGAGCAATACTCGTCACCTTCCGCGACCCGTTCATAGAAAATGAAGCCCGAGGTCTCGTGGAAGCCGCAGGGTATGTCATCGCGGGACGGATGGCTACGAGGAGGCTCAGCCACCCGCAGTACGGAGTTGGCACTGGAAAGGCAGAAGAGATCAGAAAAATGGCAGAAGTAGAAAAAACTGATCTTGTCATTGTAGACGGGAGGCTCTCGTCCTCGCAGGCGCACAACCTTGCCAAGTTTACCCACCAGCAGGTGATAGACAGGGAAAGACTCATTCTGAACATTTTCGACAAGCGCGCAACGACTAGCGAGGCAAAGCTGCAGGTCAAACTTGCTGAGCTAAAGTACGAAATTCCAAGAGCAAGAGAAGCTGTCAGGCTCTCGCTCAAGGGAGAGCAGGCCGGATTCATGGGGATGGGCGAGTATGCGGTCGACGTAAAGTTTAGGGCACTTAAGCGTCAGATGGCTGTCATCCAGAAGAAGCTCGACCAGGCTAGAAAGAGGAGGGATCTGTTCAGAACTTCGCGTGATCGTCTTTCCCTCCCACTCGTTTCTCTTGCTGGCTACACAAGTAGCGGCAAGACCACCCTCTTCAACAAGCTAGTCTCAGAAAGCAAAGAAGAGTCCTCAAAACTGTTCACTACTCTGACTACCACGACCCGGGGCTTCGAGCCGCTCCCCGAGCGAAAAGTCTTGCTATCCGACACGGTGGGCTTCATCAGCAGACTCCCAACCTACATGATTGAGGCTTTCAAGTCCACGCTCGAAGAACTAACTTACGCAGATTTGATCTTGCTTCTAGTTGATGCAAGCGAACCGTTTGAGGTTTTCAAAACAAAGTACACGAGTTGCAGGCAAGTGCTTGAACAGCTCCACATAAATCCCTCGAGGATCTTTGTCCTGCTGAATAAGCTCGATTTATCTTCTGTTGATGAACTTCGCGAGAGAATTCTCTTTCTTGGGGACATGCCAAGTTTAGGTATTTCAGCGAAGACAGGCGAGGGTATCAGGAAGCTGAGGGTAAACATAGTTGAACGTGTCTTTGAAAAGGCAATACCTGAAGCGGCAATCCGTCGTCAAGATGAATATGAAAAGGATCAGGATTTGATCTCGAAGGAAAAAGAAGCAGAATTGGCAAAAGCAGAATGACCGTCTGATGCCTAGGAAGTTCGTAAATTCGAGTAAAAGTATCGCAAGGTATGAGTGATCGGCTGGCGATTGTCCGCAAAAAGCATCTTAGAAATTGCTGGCGGCGTTGTGCTGTTTGTCCTTGGTGTCCTCTTTGTCGTTTACATCCAGCCCAGCCCATCAAATCTTGCTTCCGATGCAATCTTTCTCGGTGCAGGGGTCCTGATTACTCGGAAAGGAATCAAGGATAGGGCTGTTCGCTCGATCGAGCCCAGCAGCAAGGGTATTGCTACTGCTAAATCTACCAAAACTCAGGCGCTGACAGAGCGTCAAGGTAAACAAAAACAAGCGCAATCCGCTCGGAGGAGACTGAAAGACGAGCGACAAAAAACTTACCAGCCAAATTCAAAAAACAAAAACCAAAATCACTAGTAATGTTTCGAAATCCGTCGAAGAGTGAAGCAGTTGCTTCAGTGCGATGTCTTTAACGAGGTTTGTGCTCCTCGGATTTCTTGATCCTCGCGTCCCTGCGTAGAGTCTTCGCGCTTACGTGGCAGCCGCAATCGCAATCAATATCGATTCCAATGCATGCGCTGTGCATGGACTTTCCGCACAGAGTGCTGACCAAGATGAGATAGTCTGCTCCCGCGTCGCTATTCAGACCCGGCGAGTGCGCATGCCCAGTGTTGTACATTCTTTAAAGTATAGTGTTTTGATGCATTCGAAACTTAGCATCAAGCGCAAGCAACTGCAAATCAATTCGGAATGCGGCTCCTGCGCGTTTTATCTTGGAGAATAGTTTCAGTTGTTTTTCCCTTCTTCCTGTTCTCGTAATATGCGGCGAAGAATTTTTCCCACCGAAGATTTCGGAAGTGCCTCTCTGAATATGAATTTCCTCGGCACCTTGTAGGTAGTAAGTCGAGCTTTACAAAAATCTCGCAGTTCACCTTCTGTTGTTTCTGATTTCAGGACTACGAATGCAACAGCTACCTCTCCTCTTTCTTCATCGCGAATTCCGACAACGGCTGCCTCCATAACGTGTTGATTTTCCAGCAACGTACTCTCAACCTCATGGGGCCATATCTTAAAGCCAGATGAATTGATGACGTCCTTTTTACGACCGAGTAGATATACTCCTTCTGTGGCTACGAAGCCGACATCTCCGGTGCGAAGCCACCCGTCCTTCGTAAATGCCCCCGCCATTTCTCTATCTTTCCAGTATCCTTTCATCACCTGAGGGCCTTTTGCTGCAAGCTCACCGACCTCGTCTTTACCGAGCAAAGTTTCACCATCGTCTCCCAGTGCCACAATTCTTGTATCAGGCAGTGGGACTCCGACGTAGAGCTGGTCAAAAGCTACCGTGTGGTTTAGGGGGACAACAGTGAGCTGTGGAGCTGCCTCCGTGAGTCCCCATCCGACATTGATCCTGATCCCCGTTTTCTTCTCGAAACTCATGAACGTTTCCGCCGAGAGTGCGGATCCTGAGCAAAAGCAGATCTTTAAGGATGAAATATCTCGATTCGTCAATATGGAATCTTCCCGCAGCAATGAAACGTAGACTGTCGGCACTCCAGCGAAAACAGTGACTTTGTACTTCTCGATCGCTTCGAGCAGTTTGACCGGGTCGAACTTTCTAAGGATAACCGTTCTTGAGCCTGTGAAGATTGCACAGTTAACCCCGCAATTCAAGCCTCCGCTATGCGTCATAGGAAGGATTTGAGCAAAGGTTTCGCTTCCCCGCTTCAGAGCCCAAGCATTGGAGAGCCTACTTTGAACCGCCAAGACATTGTCATGACTTAGGACTACCCCCTTTGAAATTCCAGTTGTGCCTCCCGTGAAAAGTATGCAAGCAGGGTCGTGGCTCGCAATCGGCGTCTCCACTTTTCCGATGCGTTCTGTAGCACCGTGTTCCCCGATGAAATCGTATGGATCAGCGTCGGGATCCGAGGGCACTTCAAGTGTTTGGATCAAATCAGCCTCTTGTGGAGGTGAGTCTTTACTTGATTTGATAAAATCGTGCTTTGCAGCATCGGCCACTAGGAGCGAGGCACCACTTTCTTTCAAGAAGAAGTTGATTTCCCGCTGGCTCGACCTATAATCAATCGGGACTGGAATTGCACCCGCCTTGAGTGAAGCGTAAAACGCTGCCACGAACTGCCAAGAGTTTGGTAGAAGAATTGCTATCCTGTCTCTCTTTTGGATTTTGTAATTCGACGCGAAGTCGGCCGCGAATTGAGAGGTAAGCGAATCAAATTCGCCGGAGCTGAATGAGCGTTCTCCGTCGATTATGCACGTTAGGTCCTTTGCGGCCAGAGAAAGGCAATCTTGAAGGAGCAAATTTGATAATACCGTGTTTGATTCTCACGGACATCAATAGATTTTCGGTAGCGTTTCGGTGATACGTCAAAATAAGAATATGACCCGCACATCTGACGCGTTGGTTATCTTTGTCCGAATTTCTCAATCTTCTTACAACAAGAGGAACTCATTAGATTCCCCGAATTGAGGATATCATTGAAGTTTGCCATCGTACGTAACCTATATGTAATGAGTTCATATAGTAAAATTCGAGTATCTCTTTCACACAGGCGCATTTTTTTCATCCCATCTTCAACTACGTTGAAGATGCGCAATTCTTGTAGCATTATCAGCGAATGTATCAAATTCATCCTTTGTGGGTTTGGAATACTCAAATAACATCAGGATAAGGTTCTCAACGTTAGCCTTTCTCTCCCTTTGAGGTCTTTGTTTGGTTATAGCGCCAAGCCAACAGATGCGCGGCCCTTACAGAAATCGAAGATCGGGTAGAAATTGCAGTAAGAATCTTTCTTCTACAAAGTCATCGGAATTTCATTTAAGAATCAAAGTACAAAGAAAAATCGCAACTTAATGTCGGTGGCAAAGAATAGTGGTGAACCAGTGTTACCGTGCCGAGATCTCTCCAGGTGAGAGAGCGCTCCAATAGTGTTTTACATCTAATGTTACTCTTTCACCGATGTAATCGAAGCAGGCAATCATCTCGGAATAGAACAGAGTGGAGACAGTTAGCAAGTGAACTACAGGGAATTCGGCAAGACATCGTTCAAGACATCCTTGGTAGGCATGGGAACCTTCTACGACGCAATGTGGATAGTTCAAGCAATGGTCTTTGGAGTCCAACGAGGACGCAAGGAGAAACTTGAAGCCCTAAGAACTGGCCTTCAAAACGGAATAAATTTCATTGACACGACCGAAATTTATAGATCTGAGTCAATCGTCTCCGAAGCTGTCAAGGGGATGAAGAGAGACGAGATTTTCATAGCTACAAAGGTATGGAGTAATCACCTTACCGAGGACGCTCTCATTCGGGCGTGCAAGCGCAGTCTTGAGAGACTCGGAACTTCGTACGTTGACCTTTATCAAATTCACTTTCCAAACTCCAAGGTACCGCTAAAGGAGACCATGGGTGCAATGGAAAGACTTCTCTCAGATGGACTAATTCGTGCAATTGGCGTCAGCAACTTTTCTCTGAAGGAAATGATGGATGCACAGGACGCGTTAGGTAAGGCAGAGATTGTCTCCACACAGATGAACTATAATCTGGCCCACCGGGACATAGAGCGAGACATTCTACCGTACTGCCAAAGAGAGAAAATTGCTGTCATCGCATATTATCCCCTTGGCCATGGAAAGCTCGGAAGACCGTACGACGGTTTCGCTCAACTAATCGAGTATGAGAAAGAGAGGCCCAATCTGGATGTTGAGAAGTCGCATCAAAGGAAAGACGACTGGCTTCCTTCTCAGGTAGCTCTGAGCTGGCTCTTCTCAAGAAATGAACTTGTTTTCCCCATCCCCCGCGCCTCAACCGCTAATCATGTGTTCCAAGACGCCAAAGCCTGCGACCTCGTTCTCTCTCCTGAGCAGATTCGATTTCTGGAGGAGAAATACCCACTTTGAGCTGTTCACATTTTACCTAGAGATGAACATCAAGTAGACTCAGTTTTTCTAGAGAGAATAATCCAAGGAGATGATAGCTACGCCAGCTAAAGATCAAGTAGCTATCGCGGGACCCTCACAGGGTAATCTTAAGAAATCGTGGAAACTCGCAAGAATAACTGCGATGACAACGATTGCTCTCATCGTCGCGGCCATTGTAGCAAGCGAAAGGATTGCTACATCGCTTCCTTCAATAAACAATGACTTGAACGCGAGAGGGAATGCGCATATGGAACGACAAGCGACGATATCATCTTAGAGATTCGTGCTTTTCCTCTGCCTCTAGCTTTACTGTCTGAAACATCCTGATTACCTGGTATGTTTTGGAACGTGAAGCGAATCACGTTCGGAAAGAAGCCAGCCAATTTCGAACTCTTAACTGATAGCAGATAGTTCTATCAGATCAATCAGTTAAATTGAAAGTTCAAATTGAGAGAGATTCAAGGCGAAGCAACCTGAAATTGCGGCGAAGACTTCTTGGTAGGAGGACATCGCTTTGAGGCGACATCCTCTTCTCTATTTCCTCCTTTTGGGAGGATTGAATGGCATTTGATGAACCCCAGTAGAGCAGAGAGTGTGGGAGACGTTTGAAGGCTTTTGGACGTGTAGAGATGCGCAGGCTCTACCGTTTTACTAAAGCGACTTTGCTCGTTTTTGGCGGGCTGCTCATTGCCTATGGCACCTGGTTCTTCCTCGGCTCTCTCTTGAGCAACCCTGATGACGGCGCTTTCTGGCTTGGCATTCTTCCAATCTACGTAGGTTCCATGATGATTATTATCTCGCTGGCAATGAAGGAGGACTGGTTTACAAATGCGAGGAAGTACTGGTAGACGCGGTAGAGAAGAAGACTTCAAATCATAATGCTAAATGAAGCCAAACAAGCCCATATCTTCATTTTTGAGAAACTACAGAAATCCGCGAGGTTCTTTTCGGAAGATGGCAAGAAGTAAACGCAAGAATACCTTTGGGATTTCAGTCGAACCTAGTTGGGCCATTGATTACTGTGTTCGCCTTGGAATTCTTGCAGAAGAGCTTGTTTTTTCGAACGTATGGGTTCCTGATGGCGGACCGCAGCCTCCTTATAGTGACAGCGTAGTTACACTGACTGCCCTAGCGAGCCGCACAAGGAGTATCAAACTCGGGAGTGCTATATTCAACTTCTACACTCGAAATCCCGCTTGGATAGCCTCGAGTTTCGCTGCAATTTCCGACCTCGCCTCACATGGAAGGAGGAGACGAGCCTCTCGAGAGAGGATGGTGCTGGGCATCGGGATTGGATCGGGGTACAACGTTTCAAAGTTTGGCATTCAGAAAAGAAGCGGGACAATTTCCAACTTGCGCGAAGCAATCGAATCAATTCGAGAGCTCTTTGTTGGTAAGCAAGTCACTGTGCGAACGGACGCTTTCTCTATCGAATCTGTATCAATAGGAAAATTAGAAAGAAAGATCCCAATTTACATCGGCGCAGCCGGACCAAAGGCGCTCCGACTTGCTGGCGAAATCGCCGATGGAGTGATTCTCACCGATCGAGTACCGGCCGATCTTCCGAACAAACTGAGACCAATAGAATTGGGTCTCGGCGATTCTTCGAGAAGGCGCAGAGATATCGAAATCGTAAACTCTGTTGTGATATCGGTTGATGAAAACGGCAGAAGGGCAAGGGACGCTGCTCGCACCTCGTGCGCCTATCTGGTAGCATGGATGGAGGACTCAAAGGCTGCGGTGCTCGGTCTCGACGTTGAAAAGAAGGCAAAGATTGTCCGCTTTTTGAACGCCGGAGACGAGCATTCGGCAGCGAGAATTGTCGATGAGAAAATGGTTACTACACTGACAATCTCCGGCACGAAAGAAGAATGTGTGGAAAGATGTAGAGAGCATCTCGAGTACGACATTGATCAAATAGTCTTCTGCGAGCCCTTCGGACCCCAACCCGAAAAGAGCCTCAGAATCATAGCAAAAGAAGTGATTCCGAAAATCTGAAGGGAAAACCGATTAGCCATCCGCCGCCACCAGTAGAACCCGAAAGGTATCCTGGGCTTTCGAGATGACTGCAATTGTTGCAAGCGGCATCATTTTCTTTAATAAGGGGGAAGATGGAGAGCAAGGAATCAATAAAGCAGTGAAGTTGATGTCCTGCCAATATCTGTCGCCCAACACGGGCCTCCCAAACCAAGTGAACTACTTTCTAGTCTAAGGTCAACCGCAGTCCTCACCTTGTTTAGAGCTCTTCCTGAGAAAACTCGCATGTCACCATCAGAATTAGAGGGTACTCTATCTCTTCGTACAGTATTGCAAGACGGAGGTGTCCTTTAACAGATTGAGCATCGTAATGAAACCCAACGCGACAGGGGAGCAGGTCAATGAAGTCGTCAACAGGATAAAATCGGCGGGTCTAAAGGTCGATATTTCGTCTGGCGAGTATCAGACCGTCATAGGAATCATCGGGGACGAGAAGAAGGTAGATTTTGATCAGGTAAAGCTCATGCCTGGTGTCTACGACGCGCTGCGGATCCAGGTGCCGTACAGACTGATGAGTCGCAGTTACATCCCAAAGGATGTGGTGGTAAAGGTGAAGAATGTCAACATCGGTAGGGAATATCCACCGGTCTACTTTTCCGGTCCCTGCTCAATTGAGAGTTACGACCAGCTCTATAGAATCGCCAGGGAGATCAAGGATGCGGGTGCCCATGTCCTTCGAGGAGGAGCATACAAGCCCAGGACATCCGTCCACTCTTTCCAAGGGCTCGGATTGGAGGGCCTCAAGCACCTTCAGGCGGTTGGAAAAGATCTAGACATTCCCACCGTGACCGAAATCCGCAGTGAGTTTGATGTTGAGACAGTTGCAAAGTATGCGGATGTCCTGCAAATAGGTGCAAGGAACATGTTCAATCAAGACCTGATAGAAGCAGCGGCGAGGACTGGAAAACCAATCTTTTTCAAGAGGAGTTTCTCCGCACAAATCGATGAATACTTGAGTTTTGCAGAAAGAATAGTTGCAAGCAAGAATCGTAACATAATTCTGTGTGAAAGAGGCATCATGCCGCTTGGCGGATCGTTCAAGTCGCAGACCAGGTTCACTCTAGATTTGAATGCAATCCCCGTCCTAAGAAAGGAGACGCCATTCCCTGTGATTGCGGATCCTAGTCATGGCACGGGAAGGCGCGACCTAATAGTTCCGATGAGTCGCGCCTCCATAGCTGCAGGAGCTCATGGACTGATGATCGAGGTCCACGACAGGCCACAGGAAGCCCTCAGCGACGGGGCGCAGGCAATCGAACCCAGCGAACTCGCGAGGATCATTAGGGTGTGCAACCTGCTTCACAAAACGATAAGTGAGTCAGAGGCTCCGTTTTCCGGTGATGTGCCGAATGGAACCTCTCTCCCTTAGGATAGATTACTCTCGAACGAAGAAGGGCGTGGTCTCGAGGACTACTATCTGCGACATCACAGTCCAAAAAGGCATTGCTGATCACATCGGGGAACATGTCAAGAAGATTTTGGCATCTTCTGACAAAGAAGGGGTCTCCTCCGTCTGCGTAATTACGGACAGCGTCGTAGCAGGAATACATGGAAGAAAACTGCTTTCCGTTGTTTCAGAAATCTCGCGCAAAGTCAGCCTTGTCAAGTTCGAAGCAGGCGAGTCGAGCAAGACGCTTGCGACAGTGTCAAAGATTGCGGGACACCTTGACAGGAATGGCGCAGACAGGAACACCGTGCTCTTTGCCCTCGGAGGCGGAGTGGTCGGCGACCTCACTGGGTTCGTCGCGTCAATTTACAAGCGGGGTGTGCGATACTTTCAAGTTCCCACGACTCTTCTGGCGCAGGTTGACTCGAGCATCGGAGGTAAAACAGGAGTTGATACCGAATGGGGGAAAAATCAGCTCGGGACTTTTTACCAGCCGCGAGGTGTGTTCATCGACCCTTCTCTTCTAGATACCCTTCCAAGCTCAGAGTTGATTAACGGGGTTGCGGAGATCGCCAAGACCGCGATAATCTCGGACAAGAGAATGTTCGAATGGCTCTGCGCGCTAAAGGATAATATCATTTCGCTTCCGAGTTTGAAGAACTTTATCGGAGAGACCTGCAGGATAAAGGCAAGCATTGTTTCTGAAGATGAAAAAGAGGATAACTTGCGTGCAATCCTCAATTACGGGCATACAGTAGGCCACGCTATTGAAGCGTCGACTGACTTTGGATTGAGTCACGGAAGGTCGGTCATTTTAGGAATGCTGGCTGAAGGTTGGATTGCAGAAAAGATGGGTATCTTTTCAAGCGAAGATCTGGAACGACAGAATGAGCTTCTTTTGAGGATCCTGAGCGGCCGTCCCAGCCTCAGATCTAATGTCAAAGGCAGCAACAGTACCAATAGGATAGTTCTCAGAACCCTGAGGAATGAAAGAAGACTAGAGAGGCTTGCATTAGCAGATAAGAAGAGCACAGCTTCATCAAAGACAATTCGCATGAGCCTTCCTGAGAAGATAGGAAGAATGAGTAGGACGGAGAATGAAGGTAGTTACCGAATTCCAGTGCGGAGGGAACTCTTCCTTGAATCGATTCGATACCTACGATCGCTATTGGAAGGCTTGCGGGCGCTCTAATTCATGCAGTACTACTATCCAATTTCTCCAGACTCGTGGCCATCTTGGCAAAAAAAGTTTCGAAACGTCCTTTGTCCCTTCTCAGCTTTGTAACAGTTTCTAGCGATTTTTGAAGTTGCGAAATCAATCGTTCATTGTACTTGTTCAAAGACTGAATCTCAAAGTACACGTCGGGACTCTCTGAAAACACCCGTCTGCTGAATTGCAACATACGGTCAAAGCTTGGGCCGGCGATTATCTCAAGTCCTCGCTTCTTGCCTTCGGATAACAGCGAGTCATCCTTGTTCCTGACAACAACATCGGCGAATACGAATGCGAGCAAGTGGGGGAGCGAGAGTATGATTGACATCATCGCATCGTGGTCCTCCCAAGTCATATGTCGGATCTTGAACTGAGGAAACAAATTAGAAATGAAGGCGTCGGGTCTCTGGCTTTTCGTTCTTATCTCGATAAGTGAGTTTGGAGCAAATGGGTGAGCATCGGGTCCGAAGAGCGGGTGGATAGAATGTAACCTGAGATTTCCAACAATTTTCGAATTTTCCTGATGAATAAGTCCGGACCTTGCCAGCGGGAATTTGACCGATGTAAGTTCAATTAATCTGAGAGGTGAGAATCGCTTGTCTACCCCTTCCTGCCTCCGTGATATCTTCATTATTTCGCAAATCATTCTTGAAGTATTTTCGATGCTGACGGCGATCACAACCAAGTCGCTTTCTGCGAACGCCTTTTCTAGAGCTGTGGCATACTTGCAACCCACTTCAAGTGCAAGTTTCTGTGCCTTACCAGGCTTATTATCAGTAAGAGTGACATTTCTGCCAAGCCCTTGAAAGTAAATTGAGACCCACTTTCCCATTCTGCCTGCTCCGATGACCGTAACATTCCTGATGTGGGCATTATCCAAGAACTTGACTATCTCGTCCCTGTATAGTTCTCTCCGCTGTTGATTCTTTGAAGATGTTATCAAATCCTGCAGTACATCATCTGCAAGAGACCGGTCGACTCCGACCGACTCGGCATATTCTCCGATGGATCGCCTGAGTTCAGATTCCACCTTGAGGTTTTCAATAGGAAGTTTTCCAATCTTCTTTGCTCTAGCCACATCTACTGAAAGAGCCTGCCTCTTGCTGATTTGATCAATTATCGATCTCGTTACTGTTTCAATCTCACTGCGTAGCTGCGCGAGGCCATCTCCTTCATTCCCTCCCACCGTTGAGGATCCCTCAGGCGACATTCGCTTTCCTCTTTTCGAACAGTGATCATCCATTGGCAATGAGATTTCACGGTTGGAAGAATTGTTAGGCAGGCGTCCTGCTAATCTGTATCAAGGTTGGTTGTTTGTCGTCTGTCTTCTTTGCGCCCTAAGACTGGTGGAATGAAACCCCCTTTGATTGCAAGATCTGCCATTGTGCAGGCTGTCATGCACTCCACCACAGGAACTGCTCTGGGGACGACGGTTGGGTCGTGTCTCCCGGGGACCTGGAGGGAAGTTATTTTGCCTGACTTTAGATCCATGGTCTCCTGAGGGGTCGCAATTGAGGAAGCTGGTTTGAAAGCGACCCTGAACAATATTGGCATTCCAGTTGTCATACCTCCGAGAATACCTCCAGCATTATTTGTCTTCGTAATCAATTTCCCGTCTCTGATTTCGACGTACGTATCATTGTTTTCACTTCCACGCAATTTTGTTCCGCCAAATCCAGATCCGAACTCTATGCCCTTCGCTGCCGGTATAGAGAAAATGGCCCTACTTAGCTCGGATTCTAGTGAAGAGAAAATCGGTTCGCCCAACCCTATGGGAGCTCCGATAGCCACGCACTCTACTAGCCCTCCAAGCGAATCACCCTCTCCACGAGATTTGATCACGAGGCTGAGCATTTTCTCCGCTGCCCTCATGTCGGGGCATCGGACCTCGTTGGAATATCTGCTTGCAATGAGCTCGTCTGTAGTCATCTTCGAGACATTTGCTCTGATTCCTCCGAGTTCCAGAGTGTAGGCAAAAATTTGAATCGAAAGGGTCTGGAGCAAAAGCTTTCTCGCTATTGCACCAGCCATGACATAGCCCGCTGTGATCCTACCAGAAAATCGTCCCCCGCCCCTGTAATCATTTAGTCCAGCGTACTTTACAAGCGCGGGGTAATCCGCGTGGCCCGGCCTGGGTATGCTCACGAACTTGTCATAATCAGAGCTACGCATGTCAGAGTTCCAAATCAGCATGCAAATCGGGGCCCCCGTCGTCTTTCCTCGGAAAACGCCGGAGAGAATCTCCACCTTGTCTTCCTCGGATCTCTGCGTCGTGACAATCGACTGGCCCGGCCTTCTAAGATCGAGAAGAGTCTGAATTTCATTTTCAGTTATCTCGAGCCCGGCTGGACAGCCATCAACGACAACCCCAACGCAGCGTCCATGACTTTCGCCAAAGCAAGTGAAAGCAAAGCTGGAACCAATTGTGTTCGCACTATTCGTCAATTGCGCCTCTACCTCCTCTGTCTTGTTTTGGCCATGCCTCACCCTTGCTTACAATGCTCAAAGATTTGACTTTGTAATCATCTCTACACAATGCCTGGAGATCCTCAATGAAGCTCGGGTACGACTTGTTGACGCAGGATGGATCCTTAATTAGGAACTGCCCGAACCGACCAGAGAGACCCGCAATGGTGAAAGCCATCAACATTCGGTGGTCGTTTTGCGGGTCCAGGACAAGAGGTTTTCGCTTAACCGCTACCGATGGCTTCCTTCCTTCCATTAGCACCGAGATTGAGTCCCGCGTTTCCCCAATTTGCACGCCGAGGCGAGTAAATTCTTTCGCGAGAGTGCTCAACCTGTCGCTTTCCTTGAACCTCAGGTGTCCCACATTGTAGATGCGGGCTTTGTGATCTGTCCCAGCGGCAATTGCAACGACAACCGGAACTATGTCTGGAGAATCTTTGAGGTCAAAGATCAGTGTCTTTCTCTTCGTGCGCTGTACTGCCCTGAGAGCATCGATGGTCGCTCTGTCTTTTGCAACCGATATTCTTGCTCCAAAAGTATTCGCTATTCCTAAGATGGCAGAATCTGGCTGTGGTAGCTCTGAATCAATTCCTTGAAGTTCGAGCTTTCCTCCCGAGCTAAGAGCTGCGCCGATGAGGGCCGCAGCGGAACTCATGTCTCCTGGCACGCGAAATGCTCTGCCACCTACAACTTGCTCTGCTCTTACCCAAAACTCCTTTGCTTTCTTTTCCGAGCCTCGCACGCCTCGAGTAGATGATTGTTTGACCTCAAAACCATATCGCCCTAATACCGCTAAAGTTGCATCTATGTATGGCTCAGAGACGCTTCGGGCGGGATTCGAAATCACGATCGTGGAATTCTCCTTCGCCCGGGTACATGCAATGAGCAGGGAAGAGATAAACTGAGACGACATTGATGAATCGATGACACATCTTCCGCCCTTGATGCCGCCTCCCTTCACGTTGATCGGCAAAGTGAATGAGCTCTTATTATCTGAATAACATTCCACACCCAGTTGGGCGAGTGCATTGAGGAGAGGTTTCATCGGCCTCTTGGAAAGACTAGGGTCTCCGACAATCGTTGTATAGCCAGAATTTTTTGTAATCGCGGCAAGGGAGATAGCGAATCTCGCGGTAGTTCCGGATCCGCCAACATTGATGGGTCCCTTTGGAGTGTGAAACTCTCCTCCTAGTCCTTGTAGAGTGATTGTCCCGCTGCAATCTTCGCTAATCCTCGTGCCCAGTGCCTTCAGAAATCTTATCGTTGCCCTGGCATCATCTGACAGGACTCCCCTTCCGAGTCCGGAGATGGTGGACCTGCCTTTTGCTAGAGATGCAACGAATAGGGCACGATGAATGTAGCTCTTGCTCGGTGGAAGGACTATATTGCCGGCGAAAAAACTCGGTCTCTTCCCGCTTATCTGGAGAAACTCTTCCCGCGTTTTCAATTGCACCTGATCTGAGATCATCCGACGGGCACCGCCGATTCTTTGCTCTCTTTTTATCCATTCGACTTCAGTTACTGGAGTTGAGCGCAACTACCCTCTGACTCGTTTTCAAAGAGAAAAAAGAAGAAGACTCAATAGGTGGAATTCTTGGCACGTCCTATCTCTTTGGCTGAACGACGCGAGTCTCGATGGTGCGCATCCCTGTATCAAGTTTGTCTTCCATCCAAGCTCTCCCTATTCTACCAGCTGATTTCTTATCTCGGCAGAAAGCAAAGATTGCTGGCCCCTTTCCAGATATTCCTGCCGCTGTCGCGCCCTCGAGAATAGCATCCAAGACGGGCCGCAGCGAATATCTCAGAGCAAGGCTCTGTACCATAGAGTTGAGGAACATCGCTTGGGGCAGATCTCCCTTTAAGGCATACTGAAAGGCATCGCCGCTCTCGCGTCTAAAATGCGTATAGGCTGATCGATCTATGCTGCTGGTGAACTTGCGCTTTGCTCGAGGCGGAATGAGAAGCAGAACGGTGTTGCCAATTGACTCCGGAACATTAGCATGCTTCAGGATCCTGAACTTTGAATTATCGGTCAAAACAAGGCCTCCGAGAAGACAGGCGGCTGCATCGTCGTAGGCCCCAGTGATTGAAGCGCCAGAGTCCTTGGACGCACGACAGCTCACGTCTAGGACGTCCTTTGGATCAGGGTCATCTATGAATAGTCGGAACAGGGAGTTGACTACGGCAGTCGAAACCGCGCTTGAGCTCTTGAGGCCGCAAGCTGGAGGAATCTCTGAAGCAATTCGCACAGAGATTGAATAGTGGCCATAATCTTCAAGAAGACCGCTTCGAATTTTGTTCAGGAATTTGAACCCGTAGTCGATGCATTTTGGAATCAGGCCGTGAACATCTCTGTTTCCGCTAGAAATTGCGACCCTTCCGCGGCTTCTGTCATTCGAAGTATGTTCAATTCTCATCTCAGAGACGCACTTGAGATCTATCGCAACCGTCGACCCCCTTCCTGTGGATAGGGCATTCACAACGGAGACCGCAGAATAGGTTTCAGCTCGTGCTCGCGATCTGAGATGTTGAACTAGAGGCACAGGACGACCTCCTCGCTGTTTCGTGCTTTTCTTAGTTTCCTTCAATATCGTCATGTGGACTGGATCTTATCGACTGATTGCCTCGCGAGGGTTTCGACGAATGATAACTTGGGCGAGACTCCAGTCCAGATTTCAAACGATTTTTTCGCTTGTGCCGCAAGCATAAGGAGACCATCCAAGGAATCTATTCCAGCCTGCCTCGCCCTGCGCAGAAGCATACTCTCTCTTTTGTATCCAAGATCCAGAAGGGCAAATTCGGGGTGGGCCGTCTGATTAAAGCTAGCGTTTAGGCCTTCAAGAGTCGCTTTTTCCGAAACCGCGTTTATCATAAGCCGCGATTCCAAAACTGCCTTTCTGAAAGAACTATCCTTGAGATCTTCTATCTCGAACTCCACGCTCTGATATGTTGAACGGAATTGTCTGGCAAGTGCCTCAGATTTGGATTGAGAACGGTTCAAGATTACAATGTGATTGAATCCGAATTTGATCAGTGCGTATACACCTGCACGGGCTGCACCGCCTGCTCCCAGAAGAGTAGCCTTCCTTCTACTAGCGTTTTCTCCGCCAATGCCAATGCGGTCTCTATTTGATGATGCATTTACTCCCAGACGTTCCAGAGACGCGATAACTCCATCTACATCTGTGTTGAAACCTTTCATAGTAGTTTCATTGGTCGGGTCAAATTGGACCTCAACTGTGTTTACCGCGCCGACAGCCGTCGCAACCTCATCCATACTTGAAATGTAGGGGATTATTCTCTCCTTGAATGGAGCCGTCACGTTGAATCCTAGTACGTCATTTGAGTCGATGATAGCGCTCACGGCGCTTTCGAATTCAGTTTCCTCGAGGTCAAGAAGTGAGTATTCTACATTCAATCCGAGGATTTGGAACAGCGCGTTGTGTATTGGCGGAGAAATAGAGCTCTGGATGCCCGTCCCGAGAAGGAAGACTCTAAGATTCTTTCCATTCCTCTCCTTCAACCTTCTATCAATATCAGCGTGGATCAATCCGCCTGTCTCGAACTCGCTGCTTGGGATGCCGCTGATTCTCTCTTGCAATGTTCTCTTCACGTCAGGATTGGATGGTTGTTTGCGGTAGGAGTTTCAATACCCTTTTCTCAGAGTCCCGACAAAATCTGACGCATTGAAATTGCATCTATTTGGCCGGGAGCGACAGCTTCACGTGGTAGCGAGGAGTATGTCAGCGGACTGCCTAAAGAGACACATGCAATCCTTGAAAAAGGGCCCAAAGGGCCCATGCAAAATGCAATCAGTGCCTGCTTCGACGAGTCTTTCTTCTTGTATAAAGAGAGAATACGAAGATTGTCTTGGAACTTCTGTGCCATGCAGACGATTTTCACTGCAAAGAGCGATTTGCTAAATTCTTGGAGGCTACATGCCCTCTTCCATAGCTCGGCTATACTGATGCATCCGTCGAATGAGTGGGAAGATGCGATCAGATTTGTCTCTTTGGAGTCGCCCAGAACGGCTTGAAATTCAGTAGTATACGCACGAAGAGATGCAACTTCAATGTCGACAAAAGGGGGGTTTGCCCTACTTATCATTCTTGAAATGAGTGCAATACGTTCGCTTTCGCTTCCACTGAATTTTCCGCCCTCTGATTTGCTCCTCAGTGTGAGGATTTCGTTGTCGCCTTTGATGAGTCGGCAGATTCTATCTTGAACTTCGTGGCTTGCAATATTTCTTAGATAGTCTATCCTAATCTCAATGAAGCCTGGGTGCAGTGCCCTTGCCAACCTTACCTTACGCCCAAGTTCTTCAACCGAAGTGCCGGCGACCGAGACGCACACTTTTGAGGCGAAATCAACACTATTCAAATGCAATTTGTCCAGCTCTTCTACTTGGTGCGAGTTTGTGCACTCTTTACCTGATCAAGCCAGTTGATGAAATAAATTAATTAGGCTTAGCGCAGCAATTTGCTATTTTAGAAAAAGAAGCAAAAGAAGAAATGGTGTGCACGTTGCCCTCTCCCATTCTTCTTCCTACTTTGCGAGAGTTGAGACTATTGAGTCGGCAAGTTTCTTGCTTATCTTGCCTACCTGTGAAATTTCCTCAGGGCTGGATCTTCTAATTGCCTCGACTGATCCAAAGTGAGCTAACAAATTCCTTTTTCTCTTCTCGCCAATGCCCGGGACGTCGTCAAGCGCCGATCTTGTGGCCCCGCTTGCTCGGAGTCTCCTATGATAAGTGATTCCAAATCGGTGGGCCGTATCTCTTACGTGTTGAAGAACGTGCAACGCCTCAGAATCCTTTGGAAGGATAAGCGGATTTATTCTATCAGGCAAGAACACGATCTCCTCTCTCTTTGCCAGCGCAATTGTCGGAATTCCTAATACGCCGTCTCGGCGCATCTGTTCCAGTGCAGCGTTCAAATGCCCTCTTCCCCCGTCTATTACGACGAGATCAGGGGCATCCCTCGCCCAACGATCTTCCTTCTTATTTTTCTTCTTTCCTTTGTGCTCTTCCACAGATGCAGATGTAGCCTTATCATTCTCACAGGCTTGAGTCCTCTGTTGCTTATCGATGAGTCTCCTGATTCGCCTTGAGATCATCTCCGCCATCATCGAGTAATCGTCAATTCCATGCACCGTCTTGATCTGGAACTTTCGATATTGATTCTTGTCGGGAAAACCGTCTGTGAACACGGTCATAGCACCTACGGCTTCGTTGCCGCGAATGTTAGAGATATCAAAGCACTCAATTCGTCGAGGAATCTTTGAAAGCCCGAGCTTCTCCTTAAGCTCCTTCAATGCCCGGAGCCTCTCGCGCCTTTTCTCCTCACTTCGTGATTCCCGCTCTTTGAGCAAAGAGAGGGCATTTTCCTGAGCGAGCTTCATCAGCTGTGCGTTTACTGGGCTGGCTGACGCGGGAGAAATCTTTGGAGAAGCCATTCGCGTTGATTCCTGTAAATCTATGCTGATCGCGCCTTTAGGGGACTGTACATAGTTTCCGGCCTTGTTGCTATGCTTCTCCTCAATTACTCGAGATTTAGAGCCTGTGCCTGCAGCCTCTTCTATCATCGCCTCTATTTCTTTTGAATCATTCAGTTTCATGGGCACGACAATCTCCTCCGGATATCCCCTTGCTCTTGTCTCTTCTGAGGCATAGTGCTGCTTGAGGAAAGCAGATAGCACTTCCGCATCCTCGAATGACGGTGTAACTCCCTCCAGTAAAAATTTCTCCGACCCTATCACGTTACCCTCTCGTACTTCAAACACGATCGCGGCAGCGTTTTGCTCATCTCTGGCGACGGTCACTACATCCTTGTCTCTGGTGCCGCGAGAGAAGCTTATCCGCTGTCTGAGCGCTGTTGTTTCGAGGGAGCGAATCTCATCGCGGATCTTTGAGGCTCTTTCGTACTCCTCTGCTTCAGAAGCCTTCCACATCTCATCGTACATCACTTTGCTTAGCTGAACTAACTTCCCCTCAAGAAACAGTTGGAATTTTTTCACGTCTCTGTTGTATTCCTGCTCTGTAACAGCGAAGATGCACGGCGCCTTGCACAGTCCTATACTGTAGTCAATACACACTCTAAACTTCTTCACGCCGTCTAGGGGGAGTGTGCAGCCGCGTATGGGGAAAACTCTCCTTAGAAACTTCACCGTGCGCCTCGCAGCTCTGGCATTACCGTATGGCCCAAAGTATCTCCCACCATCATCCACAACCCTCCTCGTCACAAGTACACGAGGCACAGGTTCGTTGACAGTGACCTTGATGTACGGATAACTCTTATCGTCTTTGAGCCTGATGTTGTATCTCGGCTTGTGCTTTTTGATTAGGACGTTCTCGAGAATCAGCGCTTCGATCGGAGACTGTGTAAGGATATGCTCCGCACTGAAAATCTGCTCCTTTAGAGACTGGCCTATTGGGTCATCGAATCTAGGCCGCAGGTGTGCGGCGACCCTTTGACGGATTGAGCTCGCTTTTCCAACGTAGACAGGCTTGTCTTCGGCATTTTTCAGAATGTACACTCCAGGCTTTTCTGGAAGCTTGGCGAAGTCGCTAAGCTTTGTTGAAATCGCTTCTTGTCGCGATAGGTTCAACAATCTCTTGCTTTTCGCCTCGCCCATTCACCCTGCTATTTGGTCCACTGGCATTCGTTGCGGGGTTTGACGCCGATAGATTTTCTCCACGATCTTTACTAGTTCTTTCACTCCGATCTAGAAGCACGAGTTTTTTCAGGAACTGTCCCGTGTAGGAGCCCTCGACCATCGCAACGTTCTCAGGAGGACCTTCAGCCACGATCAACCCTCCCTTCTCGCCGCCCTCTGGTCCAAGGTCGATAATCCAATCTGCAGTTTTGATCACGTCGAGGTTGTGTTCAATCACAACGACAGTATTGCCAGAGCTGGTGAGCCTTCCCAATACATCAAGGAGCTTTTTGATGTCATCAAAGTGAAGGCCCGTGGTCGGCTCATCGAGCATGTAAAGCGTCCTTCCAGTGGCTCGCTTTGAGAGTTCCGAAGCAAGTTTTACTCTCTGCGCTTCTCCCCCTGATAGTGTCGTCGCTGATTGTCCCAGTTCTATATATCCAAGACCGACGTCATTGAGCGTCTCAAGCTTCCTCTTTATCCTGGGAATATTCTCGAAGAATCGAAGTGCTTCCTCCACTGTCATCTGCAAGACGTCAGAGACGTTTTTACCTTTGTATTGAATCTCGAGTGTCTCGCGGTTGTACCTCTTGCCCTTGCACACTTCACACGGTACGTAGACGTCTGGGAGAAAGTGCATTTCAAGCCTGATTATGCCATCGCCCTCGCAAGCCTCGCACCTTCCTCCCCTGACATTGAAACTGAATCGACCAGGGGTGTAACCTCTTGAGATCGAATCCGGTATCTTAGAGAAGAGGTCTCGAATATCAGTGAAAACTCCGACGTAAGTCGCCGGGTTTGAACGCGGTGTCCTTCCAATAGGACTCTGGTCTATGATGATCGCCTTGTCAATGTTCTCGATACCCAAGATGGAGTCGTGGGCTCCGGGCTTGTCCCTTGATCCGTAGAGTTTCTGTGCAAGCGCCCTGTAGAGAATATCATTGACAAGCGAACTTTTTCCCGAACCTGAAACTCCCGTGACGCAAGTCAGCACTCCGAGAGGGAATTTTACGTCTATATTGCGAAGGTTGTTCTCCTTAGCTCCCTTGACGGTGATGTACCTCCCACTTGGAACTCGCCTGGATCTGGGGACTGGAATCGATAGACGACCAGAAAGGTATTGCCCAGTTATCGAATCGAGATTCTCAGCGATTTGCTTTGGAGTGCCGGTCGCCACAACGAAGCCTCCGTGGACACCAGCGCCTGGTCCAAGATCTACAATATAGTCAGATTCCATCATTGTCTCCTCATCGTGTTCGACGACAAGGACAGTATTGCCAAGATCCCGAAGTGCTTTGAGCGTTGCTATGAGTTTCCGGTTATCCCGCTGGTGAAGTCCGATCGACGGCTCGTCCAGTATGTACAGGACTCCGACCAAGCTCGATCCTATTTGAGTTGCGAGCTGTATCCTCTGCGCTTCTCCTCCCGAGAGGCTCGCCGCCGCGCGGTCTAGGGTGAGATAATCCAGGCCTACGTTCATGAGAAAAGTTAGCCTTGCCCTAATCTCTTTGAGTATCTGGGTTGCGATTAGTTTCTCCCGCTCGCTCAAGTCCAAATTGGAGAAAAACTGCAAAGACTGCCTTATTGAAAATCGTGAAACTTCCGCGATTGATTTTCCATTTACCGTTACGGCAAGAACTTCGGGTTTCAGTCTATCGCCCTTGCACGAGGGACAGCGCTGGTTACTCATGAACTTTGAATACCATTCCTTCATGTATTCAGATTCTGTTTCAAAGTACCTTCTTTCGAGCTGAGGTATGACTCCCTCGAACTCTCTATCATAGTACCAATGTCTATCCCTTCCATTGCCGAATGTGAATCGCACCGTCTCGGATCGTGAGCCGTAAAGTAGAATCCGAAGGTGTTCTTTCTTCATCTTATTCACAGGAGTTTCAAGGCTGAACTTGTAATGCCTTGCAAGCGATTCAAGTCTATGCGTCTCCCAGCTGTCAGAATCGGACATTGTAACAATGGCGCCATCGTGGATCGATTTGGACTTGTCAGGTATTACCAAATCCGGGTCCATGTTAAGCAAGTATCCCAGTCCTAGGCACTGCTTGCACGCGCCAAATGGGCTGTTGAAAGAAAACATCCTAGGAGATAGCTCTTCAAGTGAGAAACCGCAGGTAGGGCAGGCCATTGATTGACTCTGGACTATTTCCTGTTCCTCCACCTGGTCTCCATTTTCCCTTTTTAGGTGAAAAACGACCGTTCCTTTCGAGAGGTACAGCGCAGTCTGGATAGAGTCGGCCAGTCTCTTCTGGAGTCCGTCGCGAACAATCAATCTATCTACGATAGCTTCGATGGTGTGCTTCCTCTTCTTATCTAACGGCCGAAGTCTGTTTGTCTCGGTCGAATCTCCGTCTTTGCTCTCCTCATCTTCTTCCTCGAGCTCGATAATCTTCCCGTCGATTCTTGCCCTCGAAAAGCCGTCCCGTCTCAGGTTCTTCAATACGTCTCGATGCTCACCTTTCTGACCCTTAATGACTGGCGCGAGAACCAGTATCTTTGTTCCTTCCTTCAATCTGAGAATCTGATCTACCATCTGTTCGATGGTCTGCTTCGCAATCACTCGTTTGCAGTTCGGACAGTGTGGCGTACCGATTCTGGAGTACATGAGACGAAGATAATCGTGTATCTCGGTGACTGTCGCAACGGTTGACCTCGGGTTCTTGGCCGCGGCTCTCTGCTCTATCGAGATAGCGGGGGATAACCCTTCGATATAGTCGACATCCGGTTTGTCCATCTGACCCAAGAACTGTCTAGCGTAAGCGGAGAGAGATTCGATGTATCGTCTCTGTCCTTCCGCGTATATTGTATCAAAGGCCAGTGAAGATTTTCCCGAACCAGAAAGCCCGGTCAGGACGACGAGCTTGTCCCTTGGTATGTCGAGATTAATGTTCTTGAGGTTGTGTTGGCGTGCGCCTCTGATAATTATCTTGTCCTTTGACTTTGGTGGTCTGGGAGTCTCGCCACCAAGATTGGAAGAATAATCAGTCGACATCAGTAAACACCCGGTATTCTGCCCGCAGACATCAAAGGGAAAAGCAGGAGGAAAGGTTCAGGTTCTGTTACTGAGGAAAAGCGAGCAACTTCGCTCTCTTTATTATCCGTGCACTTTCTCCCCTTTTCTTTTTCCTATCTCAATAACGCCGTTCTCTTATTCACTTAAATCGTTCGGTCGAGTGAAAGGGGAGGCTTAACCAAAAATGTGCGATTGGGCTCGATTCCTTGCACTTGCAGAAACCAGCGCTACTCTTAGGGTAACCGTGAGAGGAAAATCCGACTTTGGGGACAGACCCTCTCATACTTTCGGCGTATTTTTTGGGGTCTAACACTTGTATACTCTCGATTTGTAAGCTTCAATTTCGGCACTAAATGCACTTGTGGAAATGCTTCATTGCAATCATAATGTACGTGATTAAGTTCGGATTGAAGACTGGGCGAATACAAATCTATAGACCTATCAAGCTCCTTGAACCGCCGGCAGGTATCTGAATACCTGATAAGCCTCGTCGAAACGAAAAGCGACCGGCTAGCTAAATCGCTAAAATAGCAAAAGTGAAGTTGAAAGTGCTTTCATTTCTTGAAATCAATAGTCGGTCTTCTCAAAAAGAAAAAGACTTCGTTCCTTCAAGCCAAATTTATAGGGTCTTCAATCAATGCGGGACGGGAACGTGAAGGAATTGCTGTATGAATGTTCCAAAGAAGAACAGAGCGACGGTCGCTCCTAGCATTATACCTGCGAGTTCGGCAAAGTCTCTGATGAAACTGGATTCGGAGATGACTGAATTATAGTAACTAACGAAAGCAATGATGATAATCGCAAGCACTACGGAAAGTGTGATCGCCCTAGACATGTTAGAGGTCAGGAAATATGGTGTCGCCAAAATCACAGCATTAACAAAGTATGAAACGCCGGTAAACAGAGCTGAGATTGTTGCGCTGCCCTGAAATCCTTGCTTTGCCTGTGCGAATGCCGCTGAAGCCATTGCGATTGAAGCAGCCGCTCCGGCTACGATACCCGCGAGCCCAGTGAGCTCGGTCGAACTGTAAATGCCGAGAGAGCCAGCGTGTATTCCGGAGATTTCGACGATAGCATCCGCAAGGCCCAAAGTGATGAAAGAAATATACTTGACGTAGCTTCCTTGCGTTTGGTTCGCAAAAGTCTGCTCGTGTTCCTCTTCATCGCGTATCATCTCATCGAACTGTGGTCTATCTTCGACTGGAATCATTTTCGCAATCGATTTGTACTTCCTTATCGTACTCTTTTCATTTCTCTCAAGGAATTTGATCGCAAATGTTGTTCCGAGAATCAGACGGAGAATCATGACGAGAGAGATCATGGCTTTGTTTGGACGGGTCGCTTTCTCCTTACGCGCCGAAGAATACTTTAACCAAAACTCAAGGTGCTTTTTTTCGGTATTTGCAAGGTTCTGTAGCGCTTCACGGAGTTTTGGATTCTTGGTTCTTGAGGATGAGGCAAGTCTGGAGTATAGAGCGTAATCTGTCGCTTCGTCTCTGCAGCCCTCAGCGGCGACGTTTGGGAGCGTAAGTGTTTTTCCGGCCAAGATTTCTAATCCTTCCGCAGTCACGCCACTTTCACGAAGAGTTTTTTCTGCTTTAAGAGTTCTCCCTTGACTTTAGGGTACCGTCAAGTTAAGCCCAGTAAGATAAAGGGTTATGGCCAGAAGTGCTGTGTTGCACGATTCAAGCACGTAGTCTACTAATTTTGTCTCAAGTGTGCTTGTACTGAGGCGCCCAATCTCACGGCATGTCAGACGACAGGAATTGGAGCAAGTACAACGACGAACTTGTCAG
>Ga0209061_1002272_pt1 | contig 25346 bp, 24 predicted proteins | sample Coa_R1_10_FD_187157 | JGI IMG/M metagenome (GOLD analysis project Ga0209061, IMG submission 187157) | Surface soil microbial communities from Centralia Pennsylvania, which are recovering from an underground coalmine fire - Coalmine... | ecosystem: Environmental > Terrestrial > Soil >...
GCCCGCCAAACGCCGAGACGTACGCCCCCGCTTCGTCGCGTTTGCGCACGGAGATCGCGATCGGCAGGCGTGCATCGGCCGTCCCTCCCGGCTGCAACGCCTCGAGCGTCCGCTGCACGGCGGCGACGGCTTCGGTCTGCGCGGGTTCATCTCGCGGCGGAGCAGCGCCCGGCGGTAGCCATACCAGCGCACCATTCTCTGGGGGTGTCAGCCGTGCCGCGAACGCCTGCAGCTCAGCCTGCCACGCCTCCGGCCCGCTGCCCAGCGGTTCGATCGCAAGCGCCACCAGCGCATCGCCTGCCCGCGCCAGATAGAGCCCTGGCTCTGCCGGCGTAACGTCCGCCGTACCAGCCACGCCGGCCAGCCACTCACCAAAGAGCAGCGCAAGCAGATCGCGGGCGTGCGCTTCGTTCTCCGTAGAGGCCGTCACGGACGTTCTCCTGGCCGTTGTTTTTCCTTCCGCCGGTCACGATCGCACAACGAGCCTGCGAACGTCGATCGCAGGCTCGTGCCGACAACGTGACGTACCGCAGCGATTACACTCCGAGCGGCGAGGGTACGCCCGGCTTCTTCAACAGCTCGCGGGCCGGATCGATGTAGATCGCGCCCCAGCCGCACGCCTGCTCGCACAACCGGCAGCCGGTGCACTTGCGCTCGTTGACCTCGACGGCGCCGAAGAAGTCGCCCACCTTCGTGCCGATGGTCAGGCTCAGCGCATCGAACGGGCAGATGTTCACGCACAGCTCGCAGCCGCTACCGATGCAGTTGTCGTCGATCACGATCGCCTTCGGCCACTCTTTGCGCGGGAACGTCTTGCAGACGTCGCCCATGTCGTCAATGATGGCTTCCGGCGGGCAGACGACGCCACACGCGCCGCAGTCGATACACAGCTCGGGGTCGATCTTGTGGATCACGCTGCGCTCGCCCGAGATCGCGCCCGTGGGACAGCGCTTCGTGCAGGCCGTGCAACCGATGCAAGTTTCGAGAATAGCGTACGCCAAGACGGTTCCTCCGCGGGCTTGTGCCTCGATGCACAGACCGCGCCCACCCAGAGTATACGGCGTGTCTCATGCGCGCGCCAACCGAATACCGTGATAAAAGGATCGCCCATGCCGACCAGTGATGTGCTCTTCGAGCAAGATGGCCCCATCGCCACGATCACGATCAACCGTCCGGAGAAGATGAATGCGCTCACCGGCGAGATGATGCAACACCTGCACGATCTCTGGGCGCGCGTGCGCGAGGACGAGAGCATCTGGGTCGCGATCGTGACCGGCGCGGGCGATCGCGCGTTCTGCGCCGGCCGCGACCTCACCGCCGCCGCGCCGGGCGGGCCAGAGTACCACCGCATCCACAAGGCGGCAGGCATCAACACCGAAGGCGTGCTCGATCTCTTCTTGCCGCTGAACGTGCCCAAGCCCGTGATCGCGGCGATCAACGGCTACTGCCTCGCAGGCGGCTTCGCCCTGGCGCTCGCCTGCGATCTGCGCCTCGCCTCCGAAAACGCGCGCCTCGGCACCTCATCCACGATTCGCGGTCTCTTCGCCGGCGGCGGGCAAACAGAACGCCTGGTGCGTTATCTACCCTTTGGCATCGCGCTGGAGATGCTCTTCTACTCCGAGGCCGTCGAGGCGAAGCGGCTGCTTCACTTCGGCCTGGTGAACGCCGTTTACCCACAGGCCGAGCTGCTCCCTGCGGCGCGCGACTGGGCCCGGCGCCTGTGCGAAGTTGGCCCGCTGGCCGTGCGCGCTACAAAAGAGGCCGCCTATCGCGGCGGCCTCGACATGACCTTCTCCGAGGCGCTAGCGCTGGAGAACCGCCTCTACAACCAGATCCTCGAGACCGAGGACGTGCTCGAAGGGCAGCGTGCCTTCATCGAGCGTCGCAAGCCACAGTTCAAAGGGCGCTGACGCTTCACGCAGCCGCCGGCACGGCCCGCCGCCCTGGCGAGCGCAGCACAAGATAAACAATCCCCGCCACGATGAAGGCGACAACGCCCGAGATATCGGCCTGGTGCAGCACGTGCCGCGAAAGCGGGCTTGTCCACATCGGCGAGTTGACGAAGGGAATGGCCGCGATCGTGCCGATCAGCCATGCAACGAGCGCGTTGACCTTGAAGCCGCCGCCCAGGCGATAGCGCCGCTGCGGCAGCATCTCGTCGGGCCGCGGCGTATGGTGACGCACGAAGTAGTCGGCTAGCACCACCGCTGCCCAGCCAGGCGCCCAGAGATACGTCAGCAGCAGGAAGTTGGTGTACTGCGTCGCGAAATCGGAGTAGAAGAGCGCGACATAGGCCAGCACGCCACCAATGAGGCCACAGACCAGCGCCGCGCCCCAGCGGCTGAGCCGTAGGCCAGCCGCCAGCGCCGAGAGGCCCGCCGTGTACACGTCGAAGTAGTTGCTCCAGATCTCGCCCAGGGCCACGTACAGCAAAAACGGCACGCCCACTGCGCCCGGCAGCGCGTCCAGGATCGCCGCCTGCAGGTTGTTGCTGTTGCGCTGCGGGTCGAGCGTCAGCATGCAGACGCCGAGGAAGCCGAGCAGGCACGTCGTCAGCGCGATGCCGCCGCCCGCCGAAAGGATCACCGTTCTGGTCGAAGCCTGCGGTGGCACGTAGCGCGAGTAGTCCGAGGCGAAACTCCACCACGAGGCGATGAGCGCGAAGATCACGCTCACGCCCAGCACCCACTGGCCAACGTGATCGCCACCATGGAGCGTGCTGCCCGCGTCGAAATGCAGCTTCGGCACGAGCAACGCGAAGACGACCAGAGCAAAGACCACGAAGACCGGCGCGCCGAACCGCTCGAAGACGCTGATCGTCTGGTGGCCATACACGGCAACAAGCATCGATGCGATCACAACGACGCCCAGCAAGATCGCTTCAAGCGGCCTGGTATCGGCGATCCCGCCTTTGCCAGCGAGCGCCACCAGCGCCTGTGTGGCGATCACGCTATCCACCGCGAACCAGCCGATGCCGAGGAAGAGCGTGAAGGCAGCGCCGATACGCGCCCCATCGACACCAAACACAGCGCGCGAGGCAACGACCTGCGTCGTGCCGGTGCGCGGGCCGAGCACGCTGAGCGCGCCGAGCACGAGCGCCGCCAGCACGCCGCCGATGAGGATCGCCAGAGCGGCATCCCAGATTCCTAGCCCGGCGCTCAGGAGCAGCGCGCCGGTCACGATCGAGTCGAAGCTCGCCTGCGATGCCGCCCACAGCGGGAAGAGCCCCACCGCGGGTGTATGGCGGTCGGAAAGCGGGATCGGGTCGAGCGCATGCCGCTCGATCGAGAGGAACTCATCGGCGGGCACACCACGCAGATCGAGCAGATCGGGTTGCGAAACGGGTGTTGCCATGGCGTCCGCTCCAGCGCGGGCGCGGCACGGGCGAAATCGTGGAAAACGGCTGAGAACTGTCGGGGGTTGCAGCCCTGCTTCCTGCGCCGGCATTACCCGGATCAGGTTCGACGGTCGGCGGCGTTGCGGCCGCCCTCTCAGCCCGGCTTCCCGAGCTCCCGTGAGCGCTCTGCGATTGTCGCTTTCACGATACGGAAGCCTCCCCGCCGCGTCAACGCGGCCACGCACATCGCGGGGCTGCTCAGCGGCGGGGTGCACCCGACCCCGCGTGCTCCTCGGCCGCCACATGCGCGAACGGCGCGGAGCGGTCCGTTTCGGTCGCGTCCGCAACGATGACACCGCGCATGGCGCGCGCGAACAGCCCGGCAACCGGCACGCACATCCCCAGCAGCACCGCGCCAACGAAGAACACCGCCGCGACGCCCGCCGTCTGCGCGATGATCCCGCCGATCAGCGGCCCCACCGCCTGCCCCAGCCCCTGCACCGCCATCATGCCGCTGAGCACGAGCGCGCGGTGACGGATATCGGCGATGTCCAGCACCGCCGTGTTCGAGGGCGGTACCGTGAGCGCGAGGCCGCCGCCTGCGAGCGCCGCGCCGACGCCGGCCCCGGCCAGATCGCGCGTTGTGCCAAGCTGGACGAAGCCAGCCAGCGCCAGCACGACGCCAACCAGCAGCGGCGGCACACGGCCGAAACGATCGGCCAGCCAGCCACCGAGCGGCAGCGCCACCACGCCCAGCAAACCAGCCGGGATCAACCACGGCACGACGCGGTACAGCGGCCGCCCCAGCCGCTGCACGCTGTAGACATCGATATTCGGCAGAACGATGTTCATTGCCAGTGCCAGCAGGAAGAGCACCAGATAGAGATCGACAGCGCGCGCGTTCACCAGCGCCCGCAGCGTGGCACGCCAGCCGGCGCGCATCGACGGCCCTGGTCGGTAACGTAGCAACGGCGCCGCCACAAAGGTCAGCAACGCCAGCGCTAACCCGTTCCCAACCGCCACGACGGCGAACCCGACCGCCGACGGCGCCAGACCGACGATGAACGCGCCGCCCCCCAGCCCCAACGCCAGGCCAAGCACCTGCGCCAGGTTCAGCAGACCGATCAGCCGGCCACGCTCGTCGACCGGTCTGCCATCGGAGAGCGCCGCGGACAGCAGCGGATCAGCCAGCGCGTGCCCGGCGCCGAAGACGGCCGCGGCAGCCAGCACCGCCGGCGCGGGCCATTCGGGCCACAGCGCCAAACCGCCGATCAGCACCACGCTATAGCCAACGACGACCGCCGCGCGACGGCTCAACCGATCGGCAAGGTCACCAAGCGGCAACTGTGTGACGAGTCGGGCGATGCCGTATGCTGCCAGCGCGTATCCGGGCCACGCCGCCGAGAAGCCACGGTTGAACACCAGGTCATGCTGCAGCAGGGGGAAGAGCAGCAGCGCGTAGGCGAACTCGGCCAGCAAGCCCGCCAGCAGCACCGCGCCGACGCTCCACCGCCGCCCGTTCATGCCGCGCGCTCCCTGGTTTTTTGCAGCATCGGCGCTTCACGCGCTTGCGCGCAGTATGCGCGATGGCCACGCGCGAAACCTGAGCGCCTGCATCCTCCTCTGGCGAGCTCTAGCGAGGCTACGGCGCCGGACGCACCGGCTCGGCGAAGCGAATCTCGAGGAAGCCCTCCGCCAGCCGCGCGCCCACTGCCTCCAGCGGCGCCAGCGCTCGCGGCAGTGCGATCTCGCGGCGGATGTTGCCCACCTCGACGTACAGCTCGTCGCCCCGCTTCGTCATGCTCAACCGCCCTGCCTCGACGTTCGGCAGCGGGATGCGCAACCGATACCCGCCCGCGACCTCCTCGATGACCTGCGTCGGGCCGCGGTGCAGGATTGCAATCGGGTCGCGCTCGCCGAAGATCTGCCGCGCCAGCTCATCCAGCGCCGCCAGCCCGATCACCTCGTGCTCGCGACGCGCGGCGCGCAGCAGCGGCAACGGTCGGAAACTATCTTCAACCCAGCGGATGTACGGCTGTTGCCCCTCCCACAGCCGCTGCATGAACGGATCGGCACCGGTAGGGCGCGGCAGCACCTGGTTGAGCACTACCGCATCGATCGGATAGCCGAAGAGGTTGAGGTACGTCTGCGCACGCAGCGCCTCTTTGACGACCATCCGCTCGGGGATGACGACGAGACGATAGCTCGTGATCTCCGGATCGGCGAGCGTGCCGCGTAGACCGCGGATCAGCTCGGTCATCTGCTCGGCCATGTCGAACAGGCCGTTGCCGTCCCCCGCCACGCTTTTGGCGATGCCCCGTGCCAGGCGCGGGATTCTGTTCGTCAGCTGGCGCACGCGATCGGCGTACCACGGCAGCGTTTCCGGCATCGACAGCAAGCGGATCGTCTCACCCGTCGGCGCCGCATCGATGAAGACGGCATCGAAATCGCCCGCCTCGGAGAGCTCTTTCACCCGCGCCAGCGCCACCAGCTCATCCATGCCCGGGATCACGGCCAGCTCCTCCGCCGCGACAGTATCGACGCCTTCGCGCGCCAGCGCCTCGTTGAAAGCGGGTTGCAGCGTTTGCCAGTGGCGCCGCATTTCGGCGAGCACGTTGATCTCCTGCGCCCAGAGCCGGTTGGCAATGGGCGTGGGTTCGTCACCCAGCTCGCGGTCGAGCACGTCAGCGAGGCTATGGGCGATGTCGGTAGAAACGACGAGGGTACGGTGGCCGAGCGCCGCGGCCCGTACCGCCGAAGCAGCGGACACCGTGGTCTTGCCGACACCCCCCTTGCCAAGGTACAGAACAAAACGCATCGCTATCTCCGGGCGCGGTTGCGCCCCACTACATCCATCGTAGCGCGGTGCAGGGGCGAGCACCGCGATCCGATGGCCGGGTACGAACCGTCCTTTAGGACGGGCACGGCACACGTAGTCGATAAGCGTGGGTGCAGCGATGTCCGCGGGGCTCAGCCGAGCTGCACCGTGCGACCGGTGCGCGCCGATTCCAGCAGCGCGTCGAGCACTTCGACGCAGCGCAGACCATCCTCGCCGCTCGCGCTCGGCTCTTCGCCGGCTTCCACTGCTTCCACGAACGCTTCCGCCTCCGCCGTGTACATATCCCAGCCAGCGGGGATACCAACGACCTGGGGGTCGACGCCGTGCGCCTCAACCGTGCCGCGCGTCGCCTCGCCCAGCGTGTTGCGCGTCACGATCCAGCCCTCCGAGCCAGTGATCGCCAGATCGTTGCGCGGCGCGGGCACGCCGCGGAAGCAGCGCGCGACGGCGAAGGTGCCGCGCGAGAAGCGCAGCAACGCGATCGCACGCGATTCAAGCGCGCCAGCGTCCTCGGCTGGCGCATCGGTGTACGCCGAGACGGCGATGATCTCGTCGTCGAGCACGAAGCGCAGCAGATCGATGACGTGTACACCCGTGCCGGTGGTGATGCCAGCCAGCGCCAGCGCTGGATCGCGCCGCCACGCCGCCGTGTAGGGATAGCCCGAACCGGGGCGCGACGGCGGCACGGACCATTCGGCAGCCGCCTCGATCGGTGTGCCCAGCTCGCCTTCGGCGACGAGGCGTCGCGCCTCGCGATGCAAGGGATGATGACGTAGATGGAAGCCCGTACCCAGGCGCACGTTGGCGCGCGCGCAAGCGCGGATCATCTCGCGCGCATCGCCGCGGCTGGTGGCCAGCGGCTTTTCGCAGAGTACGTGCTTGCCCGCGCGCGCCGCCGCAAGCACCGGTTCGAGGTGCAAGCTGTGCGGTGTCGCCACCCACACGCAATCGACGTCCGGGTCACGCAGCGCCGCGGCGAGGTCGTCGTAGGCGCGTTGCGCGCCATGCTCGGCGGCAAACGCCTCGGCCCGCCCACGATCGCGGCTGACGACCGCCACGAGCCGGCAGTTGCGCGCCTTGTTCAGCGCCGGCGCAATGCGATTGGCGGCAAACGCGCCCGGCCCGATGATCGCCCAGCCCGCCGTCATGCCTCTTCCTCCAGCTTCTGGAACTGCGGGCGCAACCGCGCATAGGTTTGGTCGAGCGTCTCCGGTAGCACTTTCGTCTCTCCCACAACGGGCATGAAGTTGGCATCGCCCTGCCAGCGCGGCACCACGTGCGCATGCAGATGGTCGGGCACGCCCGCGCCGGCCACGTTGCCGAGGTTCATGCCGAGGTTGTAGCCGCGCGGCGCGTACTCGCGATCGAGCGCGCGCACGCACAGCTGCAGCACCCGCATCAGCTCGGCGGAGGTTTCGCGGTCCAACGCGGCGAAGTCGCCCGTATGCGCGTATGGTGCCACCAGCAGATGGCCGCTGTTGTACGGGAACAAGTTCATGATGACGAAGACGCGCGCGCTGCGGAAGAGGATCAGCGCGCGCGCATCATCGCCGCTGGCCGGCGCCTCGCAGAGAAAACAGCTCTCGCCGCGCGCTCCGGCGGCCGACTCCACGAACGCCCGCCTCCAGGGGGCGTACAATCTCTCCATCGCGCTCCTCGCAGGCAAACCACCGCGCCAAGTATAGCCGGGCGTGGGGTTTCGCTGAGCGCGTACAGCCGCCACAATGGGTGCCGAACGCCCACCGCGGAGCACTCGATGGACGACCGCCGCAACGGGGGCAACGGCAGCGCCCTGCTTCCCGAGCTGCCGCTCGACGAGGCCGAGGCGCGCTACGGCGACCTGCTGGACGACATCCGCGCCGTGCTGCGCGTGCCGTTCATCGATCCGTTCTGGCTGATGCTGCTCCAGCGCCCGGACGTCTGCGCGCGCCTATGGCGCTGGCTGGCGCCGCTGCTCGGCAGCGTCCAGTGCGAAAGCGCCGCCGTCACGCTGCGCCAGGAGGCGGCGATCCCGCTGGCGCTAGGACTGCCCGCCCACAAAGCCTTCCGCGGCGATCTCTCGCGCATCGAGATCGACGCCGACGGCCGGGCGCGTATCAGCAACTACACGATGGCCGCGCACTACGTGCTTCCCAAGCTCCTGCTCGTCGCGACGATGCTCCGCCGCGAGCTGTTGCAGCAGCCACGGCCAGCCCCGGATGGCGCTCTAGAGCCGTTGCCGCGCGGTGTCGCGCCGGGCGCGCCCAATGTTGCGCCGCTCGATCCCGACCGCGCCTTTGGTGAGCTGCCGACCCTGTTCACCGCCATCCGTGCCGCGCATGGCCACAGCGCCATCGCCGCCTACTACCGCACCGTCGCGCTTGCGGGCGACTTCCTGCGCATCGCCTGGAATGCGATCAAGCCGATCGTCGGCGATCCGCTCTACGACGAGCGCGTGGCGGCGCTTGCCGCCCTGGCAGCCGATCGGAGCGATGCGCTACGCGCCTTCGCCGCGCCGCTCGACCTGCCCGCTGAGGATACCCGGACGTTGCTGCCCACGCTGACATTCCATGCCGAAACGCTGTTTCCGCAAACGCTCGTCGAAGTCACGATCATCAAAGGGCTGCTTGACGGCCCGGACAGCGCGACGCGCAACCGCTATAGTCTCGTTGCGGACGGCGAAGGCTGAGTAAGGAGGCAGAGGTAATGGCAAGCGAAGCGCAGATCGCGGAGCTGCTCGAAAAGATGGCGCAGGAGCGCGCCCGGCTGATCGCGCAGGTGCAGGCGCTGAGCGAAGAGGAGGCGAGCCGCGTACCGGTGGGCAAGACGGGCGAGGAGGAGTGGACGGTCAAGGAGCAGCTTGCCCACCTCGCCGAGATGGAGCTGTCGTACGTCGCCTGGGTGCGCGCCGCACTCGCGCACGAGAACCCCGACGTGAGCGAGATGGAGCCACCACGTCCCGCGATCCCCATCGAGCGCGCGAACGAGCATACCGTTGCCGAGCTGCTCGACCAGATGGCGCGCGAGCGCGAAGAGACGCTCGCGCTGATCCGCAGCCTCGAGCCGGCGCAATTCGACCGTACCGCCACGCATCGCATGTTTGGCACGTTGACGGTGCTGCAGTGGCTGCGCTCGTTCTACCGCCACGACCGCATGCACAGCGACCAGATCGCCGGGCGCGAACCGGAGTACAAACCGCGCTTCACCGGTCCCGAGCCGAACCAGCGTCGCATGCGGCTCGAACGTGTCGCCCGTGAACAGGGCGATGCGGCGCTGGAGCAACGACCATGACACGCCCACGCGTGTTCGTCTCGCGCCGCCTACCCGGCGACGCCGTCGAGCGACTGCGCGTCGCCGCCGATGTCGACCAGTGGGAAGATGAACTGCCACCACCACGCCAAACGCTGATCGAGCATCTGCGTGAGGCCGATGGCGCCGTGACGTTGCTGACCGAGCGCATCGACACCGAGCTGCTAGCGGCCTGTCCCCGACTCAAAGTCGTCGCCAATATGGCGGTCGGTTACGACAACATCGACGTGGCCGCCTGCACCGCCGCCGGCGTACTGGCAACGAATACGCCCGGCGTACTGACCGAAACGACCGCCGATTTCGCGTTCGCGCTGCTGATGGCGGCGGCGCGGCGCGTCGTCGAAGGTGACGCCTTCACGCGTGCTGGCAAGTGGAAGACATGGGATCCCACGCTGCTGCTCGGCACCGATATCTGGGGAGCCACGCTCGGGATCGTCGGCCTGGGGCAGATCGGCGCGGCGATGGCGCGGCGCGGACGTGGCTTCGGCATGCGCGTGCTGTACGCTTCGCGGAGTCCCCGGCCCGACCTCGAGGCCGAGCTGGGGCTGGAGCGTCACCCGCTCGACGAGCTGCTGACCAAGGCCGACTTTGTCAGCCTGCACGTCCCGCTCACCCCTGAAACGCGCCACCTGATCGACGCTCGCCGTCTCGCGCTCATGAAGCCAACGGCGGTCCTGATCAACACCGCGCGCGGGCCCATCATCGATCAAGCGGCGCTCGTCGTTGCCCTGCGCCAGGGCAGGCCGGGCTACGCCGCGCTCGACGTCACCGAGGTCGAACCGCTTCCCACTGATGACCCGCTCCTCACGCTGCCCAACTGCATCATCACGCCGCATATCGGCAGCGCCTCGTTCGCGACACGTGCCCGCATGGCGGCGATGGCGGTCGAAAATCTGCTGGCGGCGCTGCGCGGCGAACGACCGCCGAACCTGATCAATCCCGATGCGCTTGCGCGCCGGCGCACCGTTTGACAAGAATGGTGCCCACTCCGTACCGTAGCCTTCGATGGTGGCGCTTTTGTCGCAAAGCGGATCGCGCGCGATCCGCTTCTCATGTTCTGACGCGGTGACGCAATGCCGAAATCAACGACGGCTGCCGGCAAGACCTGGCTGGTACGCGAACTGTGGGACCTGGGCGCGATTCAATTCGGTAACTGGAACCTCGGCCGCACGCAGAACTCGCCAGTCTACGTGAATCTCCGTCTGCTCGTGAGCAACCCGGCGGCGTTGCAGCGCGTCGGGCGCGTGATCCGCGAAGAATCGGAGACGCGGCTAACGATGCTCCACCCCGGCATGGCGCCGTTCAGCCGCTGTGCCGGCGTCCCCTTTGGCGGCCTGCTCATCGCCACCGCCTTTTCGCTCGTCTCCCGCGTGCCCATGATCTACCTTCACCCAACCAAAGGCGGTGGTAACGTCATCGAAGGGCAGTACATCCCCGGGCAAACGGTGCTGATCATCGACGACCTGATCACCGGTGGCACCTCGGTGATCGAGACGGCGCAACAGCTGCGCGACGCCGGCCTGTTCGTCAAAGACGCGATCGTGCTGGTGGATCGTCGCCAGGGCGCCCGCGAACGGTTGAAGCGCTACGGCATCAACCTGATCCCGATCCTCGATCTCGAAATGATCCTCAACTGGGGCATGGCGAATGGCCGCATCCCTGATGAGCGCCTATACCAGGCCTCGATCGAGTACCTGCGCGGCCGCGCCGGCGAAGAGCGCGACGCCGCGAGCTGAAGCCGCGCCTAGCCCAGCACGCGCACCACGCCGGCCATACCATCGACCTCGACGCGCTGGCCGTTGCGCAGACGCCGCGTCGCGTCGCCCACACCGGCCACGGCCGGCAGGCGGTACTCGCGCGCCACGATCGCGCCGTGCGAGAGCGGGCCGCCCGAATCGGTCACCAGCGCGGCAATGATCGAGAAGAGCGGCGTCCAGGCCGGCGTCGTCGCTGGGCAGACGAGCACATCGCCGGGTTGGACGCGGGCGAAATCGTCCGGCCCAAAGGCGACTCGCACCGGCCCGCTCGCCTTACCCGGCGAAGCAGCGTAGCCGCGTAGCAGGTTGGGCGCGGTCTGGCCGGACACGGGCGCGCCAAACGCCTTCAGCAGCTCCGGATCGGGCGGCGGCGCGTCGGGACCGGGTGGCGTGCCGATCCAGGGCGGCGGAGTCACCCGCTGCTGCCGCTCCCAGTCGCGCCGCCGCTCCTCCGCCAGCGCCTCCAGCGAGGGGCTGTGCGGCTCGCGCAGCGCCGCCAGAAGCTCGGGCGGTGTCAGCAGGAAGACATCGTCGCGCGCCGCCAGCCGCCCGGTCCGTACCAGCAGCTCGCCAGCGGCGAGCAGCGGCCGCCGCAGCAGCGACAACGTCATCTGATCGATGTACAGCGCGTGCGTCTCCCGCAGTGGCCAGACGGCGCGTGCCCGCGTCAGTGCCTCCTGGAACCGTTCGCGCACCTCGGGCGTGGAGCAGGCAATGAGAACCTCTCGCTCCAGCCGCTCCCGCTCGGCGAGCAGCGAGCGCCGGCGTTCTTCTGGATCGGGGAGCGCCGCCGAGAGATACGCGCCGAGCACCTCGAGCACGTGCTCCGGCGCCTCGATCCACGTCGGATCGACGATATCTTCAGCAGACGAGACGCGATGCCCGTAGCGCGCTAGATAGGCATCCAGCGCGTCGGCGATCGCTGCACTGCCCGCCAGCGCCCGCAGCGCATCGAGCGAACGCACCCGTCGTTCGCGCAGAGCCTGCGCCACCTCGGGTGCCGTCTCCGCCTGGCGGGCGATCGCGTACAGGGCGCGGTCGGCCTCCAGCGTGGCGTTATCATCGCCGACCAGCAGCCGGTAGGGCGCCTCGGGTGTCTCATCGCCGGTCGCCTCGCGGTAGGCATCGGCGAGTGCACCACCAGCGGCGAAAACGGGGAACACGATCAGGAAGTGGAACGGCCAGATCCGGCGCAGTTCGGCAAGCGTCGTCTCGAAGAAGGCGGCCAACGCCGGCGCGTCGAGCGTGCGCGGATCGACGGCGAGCAGAGCGGCGGCACGGCGCTCCAGCTCGGGTCGGTACTCCCGCTGCCAGCGCTCGGGTAACGCCGCGATCGCCGCATCCATCACGCGCCGATGCTCGGCCAGGCGCTGCGCCTGCGCCTGCGGATCGGTGAAAACCGGGAAGGCGGCACTATAGGCGTAGCCATCGAAGACCTTTGCGACCAGCACGACCGGCAGAGCGAGCTGATCGCGCACAGCAGCGATACCGCCGTACTGCAGCCCGGGCATGATCGCCGCGCCCATCGGCGAGAGCGCGCGAGGAAAGTGCACCGCGTCGCGCGTCCAGTAAGCGCGTGCATCGTCCTCGTTCTCCCAGCGCAGCCTAAATGCGGGCTGGTCCATGGCAGGGCCTCCTTCCGCTTACACCGTTGGAACTGCCATTAGTGTAATTTGTCACAAGGGGAGACGCTGTAAGAGCAGCAGCCGGAGCAAGCAAAACCGTGGCACTAGAAAGCAGCGAGCACGCACGGCGTATCGGCGCAATGTTCGGCCGGATCGCCCGCCGCTACGATCTGATGAACCGGCTGATGACGGCCGGTCAGGATCGGCGCTGGCGGCGGCTGACGGTTGCCGCTGCACTCGCGGGTGGCGCCCGCAGCGTGCTCGACGTGGGCACCGGCACCGGCGACCTGGCGCTCGCGTTGGCTACGCAGCCACACGTTGAGCGCGTCGTTGGCGTCGATATCGCAGCGCCGATGCTAGCGCTCGCCCGGCGCAAAGCGGGCGATAGTGTGCTGCCGCTTGCGCTCGCCTCGGCGGTGGCGCTACCGTTCCACGATGCTAGCTTCGATGCCGCGACGAGCGCGTTCGTCGTCCGCAACATCCGCGATCTGGACACCGCCCTGCGCGAGATCCGCCGCGTGCTGCGGCCTGGTGGGCGTTATGTCTGCCTGGAGATCACGCGCCTCGACAACGGGCCACGGGCGCGCCTCTTCCGGCTCTACTTCGACCACCTCGTACCGCGCCTCGGCGGCCTGATCGCCGGCGATCCCGAGGCGTACGCCTATCTCCCGGCTTCTGTCCATCGCTTCCTCAGCGCGCGCGAGCTGGCACGGGCGATGCTCGCTGCCGGCTTCACGCATGTGCGTTACCGCTACGTCGGCCCGGGCGGCGTGGCGTTGCATATCGCCGAAATCTGATCGCGGGAGAAAAACGATGAGTGAACCCATTGGCGATGCGCTTCCCCACACCGCGCTCGAGTTCTTGCAGGGCGGCCACAGCGTCGTCGTCTCCACCGTTGGCATCGATGGCAGGCCGTGGACCGGCGTTATGTCGTGGGTATACGCTCCGGACGCGAAGACCGTGCGGTTGATCCTGGCGCGGCACAGCCAGACCCTGGCTAACATCCGCGCCAACGGCCAGATCATGCTACAGCTCCTGGGCGACGGCTTCACCTACGGCGTTCGCGGCCGGGCGCGTGTGGTGCGTGAGTCGATCGACGGCGCGCCGGTGCCCGCGAGCGTCGTCGAGATGGAGGTTGACCTGGTGAAAGACGACCTCTCGGAGGGGCGTGAGTTCCACGCGCGCATCGAGTCGTGGTGGATCGACCCGGCGAAGCAGGCGGTTGAGGATCGCGGGTTGGAGATGCTCCGCGCGCTGCCCGCGCCCGAAGCTTACGGCGTTTAAACGGTGGAGCGCGGGCGATGAGCGAGACCGAGCGTGCGTGGCCCTTTGCCGCTGGTCCGCACCAAGCTGGCCTGGCAGTGCTACTGCGCGCCTGGTGGCGTGCATTCCGGCCGCGCACGCTCGTCGCCTCGTACACGCCGGTGATCGTGGGCAGCACGTTCGTTGGCGCGCACGGGTTCGCTGTCGTGCGTTTCCTGCTCACGCTCGGCGGGTGCGTCGCGGTGCAGATCGCGACCAACCTCCTCAACGATTACTTCGACCACGTCCAGGGGCTGGATGCAGGCCGCACAGGGCGCGCGAACAACGCCATCCAGGACGGCCTGCTCTCGCCCCGCGCCATCCTGCTCGGTGGCATCGCGATGCTCGCGCTGGCGGCGATCGCCGGTCTCATCCTGGCCATGCAGACAGGGCCGCTGATCATCTGGCTCGCGATCGCAAGCGCGCTCGCGGCGGTGTTCTACACGGCACGACCCCTGAAGCTCGGCTACCGCTGCCTCGGCGAGGTGACCGTCTTCATCTTCATGGGGCCGGTCATCGTCGGCGGCGCGGCGTACGTGCAGCAAGGGCGCTGGAGCTGGCCAGCAGCGTTTGGCTCGCTGCCGATCGCGCTGCTGACGACAGCGATCCTGCACGCTAACAACATGCGCGACATGGAGGATGACCGCCGCACCGGCAAACGGACGCTAGCGAACACCTTCGGCCCGCGCTTCGCCCTGGCCGAGCTGGGTACGCTCGTCTTCGGCGCGTACGTTGCGCTGATCGCGTTATGCGCTGCCGGCGTGTGCAACCCCGGCGCGCTGCTAGCGCTGCTGACGCTGCCAGCGGCGTGGACGATCGTCGCACGCGGCCGCGACGCCTTTTCGCTGGAGCGCGGCAGCTGGCTGATCGGCGCAACAGCCCGGCTCGACCGCAATTTCGGCCTGCTGCTCGCCGCTGGCGTCGTGCTGATCCGCCTGCTTCACTGAGAAGGTTGCGGCACGGCGTTGAGCGCGGCCGTCAGCCGCTCCAGCCGGTCGAAGACCGGCCGTGCCTGCTGCCCGTACACTGGCTCGGGGCGGAAGTTCGTCGCGCTGATGATCGCCGGGTACACCTGCAATCCCGCAACGCCTTGCTTCGTCAGCGCCACACGCAGGATGACCGTCTCGACCGCGGCCATGCCATAGGTCTGGCGGTCGCTGTTGTCGTAGTCGAAGACAAAGTTGCCCAGGCTATAGGCGATCACGCCGCCTTTGTAGAACTCGATCCCCTGCAGCACGTGCGGGTGTGCGCCTAGCACGAGCGCCGCGCCGGCATCGATCGCTGCATGGGCGAGGTCGCGCTGCACGGTGTTGGGCACGTCGGTGTACTCCAGACCGGCGTGCAGCGCCACGATCACCACGTCGGCCTGCTGTTTGACTGCTGCCACGTCGCGACGCACCGCGTCGAGCGTACCCCAGGCCACGCCGGGCCGCCCCGGCCCCGCTTCGAGGCTGCGTGCCACAAAATGCGACGGTCCGGAATCGTCGGGCACGTTCGCATAGGCTAGCCAGGCGATCCGCACGCCGTTCACCGTCATCAGCAGCGGGCGGTGAGCGGCGAGATCGTCGGCGCCGGCGCCGACGTGCCGCACGCCCGCCGCGTCGAGCGCCGCCAGCGTGTCAAACAGCCCTTGCGCCCCGTAGTCGAGCACGTGATTGTTCGCCAGATCGACAACGTCGATACCAGCCCGCGCTAGCACCTGCGCTTCTGAAGGCGGCGCGCGAAACGTGTAGTCCTTGTTCGCCTGCGTACCGCGGTCGGTCAGGGCGAACTCCAGGTTGCCGAAGTGCAGATCGGCCGAAGCGAGACGGTCGCGCACGGCGGCGAACGGCCAGTCGACACCATGCTGTTGCACCTGCGCTGCGACGCCGCGCGCCAGCATGAAATCGCCCATCGCATCGAGCAGCACGAACGAACGGTTGTCCGAAGGCTGCACCGCTGCCATGCGTGCGCCGATCTGCCGTGCCGCGTCGGTCGCATCGGCGCGCAGCGGTACGAGCGCCGCTTCGATCACGAGCGGATAGCCGGGATCGTCGGGAAAGCGCCCATCGATGCGTAACGCCTTGGTGCGCAGCCATGGCCCCGTCCAGGGCAGCACGGCCAACTCGTCGCTGCCGCTCTCCAGCTCCGCGAGCAACGTGCGCGCATCGGCCACACGCGCCGACACGGGCTGCAGCCTCACCGCGTTGACGAGCGCGCCGACCTTCGCCAGCAACGTCGGATCCGTCTCTGCAAGTCGGACCGGCCGCGGCGCGCTGCCAACCTGGCTCCAGTTGGTGATTGTGCCAGTCAGCAGTCCCACCGCCTGCGACAGGGTCAGATCGTCGGGCGCAAGCGTGAACGGCAGCGCCAGCGCTAGCGGCTGGCGGCGCACCACGATGCCGTTCTCGACCGGCGGCATGCCAGGAAGGCGCAGCATCAGGGCGAGATCGTCGCTCGATGCAAGCGCGTCGGCATCGCTGGCAACGGGATCGAGAGACAGCGACAGTCCGGCAGCGCGTGCGGCATCGAGCGCGGGCTGCGCAAACGCGGCGGCAGCCGCTGTCACGGCGATACGCGGCACGGGCAGCGCATCGGGGCTGGAGGCCACGGTGGCCTGCGCGGCAGGCGTGGTCGAAACACCCACCGGCTGGAGCGCGCGCGCCGATTCCGGTGTTGCCGTGGCGGAGACGAGTACGATACGCGGCGCGGCGGTTTCGTTGCGCGGCGCGCACGCCAGCAGCGCGCAGGCCGCGCCGAGCACGATCCACCAGGCGCTCCGCCGCGCCATCTCTCTCCCCTTCGTACGGACGTTCTCGCGTCAGCGTAGCATGCGCACGCGATCCCCTGGCGCCATTGCGTCATCGGGCACACACTGTTGAACAAATGCAGCGGGCAACCGCAGAGAGGCAGAGATGGGAGGACGCTTGCTCGGCATCGCGATCGTGCTGGCGGCGCTGGTGTGCGTCACCGGCGGCGGCATCGCGGCGTATCGGCGCGCGCTGCCGGGCGGGCGTTACGAGGGCACAACGCGTGGCACGATCGCCCGCGGCGCGATCCTCGGCGTCTTTCTTGGCATCGCCGGCTTCCTCGCGACGCTGCTCATCGTGCTTGTGATCCTGGCCGTGCGCTGAACGGCGCTACAGCAAACGCCGGATCGGTTTGCGACCAGGCCGCGGATCGTAATTCGCCTTGAACATTTCGAGCTTATCGCGCTCGATCAGATACTTGCCGGCGAAGAGCGTCGCGGGCATCTTCCCTTGCTTGATCAGCCGCCGCAAACTCTGCGGATGGATACCCAGCACGCGCGCTGCTTCAACAAGGTCCAGATAATTATCGAATGGCGTAGCCATGCGCGACCCCACGGCGTTGTGGACCGCTCCTCCGCGGCCCCATGCCGAAGCCAGGTCTCGGGCAGGGGTAAAACGGTTGAGCGCGTGCGCCATAGTAACAGGCAGTCAAGCAGTGGACAACGGTGCGCCGCAAAATCATCGCGCGGCGTATCATCATTCTTGAGAAGCCAGAACTTTCGTGCTAACGTTCGGCCACCATGTTCGTGATCGGCACCGCTGGACACATCGACCACGGCAAATCGACGCTCGTACAGGCGCTGACCGGTATCAACCCCGACCGGCTGCGCGAGGAACGCGAGCGCGGCATGACGATCGACCTCGGCTTCGCCTGGTTGCGTTTGCCGGGCATCGAAGGTGAGGTCAGCATCGTCGATGTGCCCGGCCATGAGCGCTTCATCAAGAATATGCTCGCCGGTGTGGGCGGCATCGATCTCGCCTTGCTCGTCATCGCTGCCGACGAAGGCGTGATGCCGCAAACGCGCGAGCACCTCGCCATCCTCGACCTGCTCGATGTGCGCTCCGGCGTCGTGGCGATCACGAAGATCGACCTGGTAGAGCCGGACTGGCTGGAGCTGGTACAGGCCGATATCGAAGAGACGCTGGCGGGCACCACGCTCGCGGAGGCGCCGCTTGTTCCCGTCTCCGCCGTCACCGGCGCTGGCCTGGATGAGCTGCGCCAGACGCTGGCCGAGCGCCTGCGGCAGAGTGCGCCCCGGCGAGATATCGGCCGACCACGCTTGCCGATCGACCGTGCCTTTACGATCGCGGGCTTCGGCACTGTGGTCACAGGCACGCTGATCGATGGCACGTTGACCGTCGGCCAGGAGGTTGCCATCGAGCCGGGCGGGCTGCGCGCGCGCATTCGCGGCCTGCAGGCACACAAGCAGCGCGTCGAGCGGGCGCTACCCGGCAGCAGAACAGCGGTGAACCTCGCTGGCGTCTCGCCCGACGATCTGCGGCGCGGCATGGTCCTCTGCGCGCCGAGCGGCCTTCAACCAACGACCGTCGTCGATGCGCGTCTGACCGTGGTGCGCGACCTTGCGCGGCCACTGCGGCACAACACCGAGGTCACGTTCCATACCGGTGCGGCCGAGGTTTCCGGCCGCGTGCGCCTGCTCGATGCCGATGCGCTCGATCCGGGGCAGAGCGGCTGGGCACAGATCAAGCTCTTCACGCCGGTGGCGGTGGTGCGCGGCGATCGCTTCGTACTGCGCTCGCCGAACGAGACGCTCGCCGGTGGCACGATCGTCGATACCGCGCCACGTCGGCACCGCCGCAAACACGCGCCGACGCTCGCCACGCTGGCCGCGCTGGCCCAGGGCGCGCCCGAGGATCGCCTGCTCGCGGCCCTCGCCCAGGCCGAACCGGCCGACCTCGCCACGCTGGCAGCCCGCTTCGGCGCCACGGCGGACGATACGCGCGCGCTGCTCGACCGGCTCGCTGCTGACGGCCGCATCGTCGCGGTTGGCGAGCCGCCGCTGTACTACACCCGGCCCGGTTACGACCGCCTAACGGAAACGGCACGGCAGACCGTTGCGGCATTTCTGGGCGAGCACCCGTTGCGCTCAGGCATGCCGCGCGAGGAGCTGAAACGCCGCCTGGAGATAGCTTCACCGCGCCTTTTCGCGAGCCTGGCAGCACGCTGGCATGCGGAAGGGTTGCTCGAGGAGCGTGGGGCAACCGTGTCGCTGCCCGGCTACGCCCCGACGCTGCCGCCGCGGCAGCGGCAAACGGCAGATGCCTTTCTGGCGCGGTTGCGCGCCCAGCCGTTCGCGCCGCCCGCCGATGACCTCCCCGATCGCGAACTACTCGGCTATCTGGCCGAAGCGGGGCTGGTGGTGCCGGTTGCAGAGGGCATCGTTTTCGACGCGCAGGCGTACCGGCAGCTCGTCGCCGGCGTCGTCGAGCTGCTCCGCACGCAGGGGACCGTGACGCTGGCGCAGGTGCGTGACCGTTTCAACACCAGCCGTCGTTACGTGCAAGCACTACTCGAACACCTCGACGAGCGACACGTGACCCGGCGCATCGGCGACGAGCGTGTGCTGCAAACGCTGCCGCCCGAGCTTGCCGCCGAGGAAAAGGGAGAGAGCGCATGACGCTGGACATGGGGCAGGTCGTGAGGTTGCTGCCGGAGCTGGTAGAGCGGGCCAGGACGGACGCCCACCAGCGTGAGCAGCGTCTTGACGAGGCGCTGCGCCTGCTTCACGCTGCCGCGAACGATCTTGCAGGCGTGGCGCACGTGGTCGAGGCGGCCGAGACGTCCTGGGCGTTAGCGCTGCCGTACCGCGAACCGTTCGATGCCGCGATCGCGCCGCCGGCGGAGCTGCCCACCGATTACACGGTGCTCGCCGTCGATGGCTCCAGCATCGATGTCGATCGCAACCTGCCGCTCGCCTGCTTCGTCATCAACCTTGGCTGGATGCACATCTGCTACGGCGACAAGCCCGCGGCGTGCTACGGCAGCACCGTCGATATCCAGCCCACCAGCGACGAGCTGTTCATGCGCGACAACGACGATCCCTCGCGCGAAACGATGGTGCGCGGTGAGGCACTCAGTCTGCTGCGCAGCGTGCGCGAGATGGCAGAGGCGGCGGCGTGCGCTGCACGTTTCGCCGATGAGCGCCCGCTGCTGGCGCTGATCGACGGCACGCTCGCACTCTGGAACGTGGAGAAGCGCGACCTGCCCGAGGCCGTTGTGACGATGCTGCGCGACGGTCCGCGCGGCGCGCGCCAGGCGCTCGACAGCCTGCGCGACCTCGCTCACGACCATCCTGTGCTTTTCGGCAGCTACGTCAGCCGCACCGGGGCCACGAACGTCGCGAACACGCTGCGTCTGCTCGCCTGCCCGGATCGACCCCACGTCGTCTGTCGGCGCTGCCCAGGTAAGGGCAAAGGCGAGCGGCCCTGCGACGCGGTCGGCATCGCCAGCGATGCACTCTTGATGCGCGCCCTGCTCGCGCCGTGGCAGCGCAGCGCCGTATTTCTACCGCGCCGCCCCGGCGCAACTTCCGATACCTGGTACCGCGAGGCGGGGCACGAGATCGGCTTCTTCTACCTCAATACCGGCGAGGAGATCGCGCGTGTCGAGTTGCCGCTATGGATCGCCGACGACGTTCACCGTCTCGGGTTGCTGCACGGACTGCTGGTGCGCCAGGCGCGGGACGGCATGGGCTACCCGCTCGCGCTGCGCGAGGCGCATGAACAGGCGGTGATCTCCAGCACCGATCGCCAGGCGTTCATCACCCTGCTCAGCCAGACGTGTGAGCAAAGCGGCATCCCCTGGCTGATCTCGGCCAAAGCCTGGCAGAAACGCGTGCGCGCGATATAACACGCTACCGAAACGCCGCCGCGGGCGCGATTCTGTAAGGCAGAACGGGCAGCAGCGGAGGTGCAACGGTGATCGATAGCCCTCTCGTCACGGCGGAACGGTACGGCCGCGTGATCAAATCCACGGTCGAGACCTTCGTTGCTGAGTGCTTTACGAACGCCGCCGCACCGCCGCTCGGCGAGCTGCTCGTGGTGGAAGACGGCACGCCCATCATCGCCATCGTCGCCGATATCAGCACCGAGAGCCGCGATGGCACCCGGCCGCTGGGGCTGCATGGCGGCCCGGAGGATGACCTGCAGCACGTGCTGGACGCTAACCCGCACATCCCCGCGCTGCTGCGCACGTGCTTCACCGGCGTCGTCGCCGGCTACTGGGAGGACCATCATCTGCGGCAGTACCTGCCCAGCGCGCCACCGCCCGTGCAGGCCCGCGTGCGCCGCGCCACCGCTGCCGAATGCGCTGGGCTGATCGCCTCGTTCGATTTTCTCCGGTTGCTGCTCGGCGTTGCACCACATGCCGACGATGCCATCGCCGCCGCGCTGCGCCGCCTCGCCCCACCAGAACCGGAGCGGCGGCCCTTCCTTGTGCGCGCCGGCAAGGCGCTAACGGTGCTGCTCGCCGAGGATCCGCCGCGGCTGCACGCGCTGCTGCGTCGCTTGCAAGGCTGAGGGCGTTCGGCCGGCTTCGACCACGCGATGGAGACACCCACAATGACGTACGAAAACACCAACGGCAATGCCCCGCTCCGCGACGGCACCGATGGTCGCATGACGGCCGAACGAACGGTCAGCCTCTGGTCCGCGCACGAAGGCCACGAGCACGACAGCATCGGTCTTGTCGTCAGCGGTAGCCTGACGGAAGGCCTCGAGATCCGCCTCGACGACCGCGTGCTACCCTCGGATGTGATCGTCGGCACGTACGTCACGATCGACGCAGGCACCCGCCGTTTCTTCGGCATGATCAAGGACATCAAGCTGTGCACGACGATCGCCCAGCTGGCGCACACGCCGCCCGGCCCCGACGAGGACTTCCTGCGCGAGGTCTACCAGGGCACCGCCGTGTTCGGCATGCTGCAGGTGCAGCCGATGCTGCAAATCAACGACGTGGACGGCGAAGGTCGCGCTCCCGAGCCGGTCAAAAGCGTCCCGCCCCATTTCTCTCGCGTGCGCCTCTCGACGCAAGAGGAGATCGAGCGCATCTTCGGCACAGAAGATGGCCGCCACTTCGTTATCGGCACGCCGCTCGATATGGAGGTCAAGGTCCGGCTGGATTACAAGCGCTTCATCGAGCGCTCCAACGGCGTCTTCGGCAAGAGCGGCACCGGGAAAACCTTCCTCACCCGCCTGCTGCTGCTCAACACCATCCAGAAGAGCAACAGCCAGAAGGAACAGAAGGACAAAGCCGTCTGCCTAGTCTTCGACATGCATAACGAGTACGGCTGGAAGGGCACCTCGGAGGATGAGCACCGCGAGGTACCGGGCCTGAAGCGGATTCTGGGCAGCGATGTCGCCGTCTACACGCTCGATAGTGAGAGCTCCAAGCTGCGCAACAGCTATCCGGACGGCGAGATCGTGATCGGTCTCGACCAGATCGAGCCGGACGATATGAAACTGCTGCAAGAGACGATGGGCCTCTCGGACAACGCCGTGGACGCCTGCGAAGCGTTGTACGAGAAGTTCCAGGAGGAGTGGTTCCGCAACGCGCTGGAGCTGCAGATAACAGAAAAGGGGGAGGAAGACCCGACCTCCCGTCAGTTGAACATCCACGCGGCGTCGGTGCGCAACCTCAAGCGCGCGCTGCAGAAGTTCAAGCGCGGCAAGGACTTTATCGTCGACAAAGCTCCGGAAGACGTGCTCGCGAGCCTGCTCAAGACGCTCGAAAACGGCCGCAGCGTGGTGATCGAGTTCGGCCGCTACGGCAGCGACCTCGATGCCTATATGCTCGTCGCCAACATCCTCACCCGCCGTATCCACGACCGCTGGCGGGAGAAGACCGAAAAGGCGCTCGGCACCGGCGGCGAGCATCCGATCCACCTGATCATCGTCATCGAGGAGGCGCACAAGTTCCTCGATCCGGCGGTGGCCGGCCACACCATCTTTGGCCAGATCGCGCGCGAGATGCGCAAGTACAACGTCACGCTGCTGGTGATCGACCAGCGGCCCAGCGCCATCGACCCGGAGGTGATGTCGCAGTTTGGTACGCGCATCACCTGCCTGCTCGACAACGAACGGGATATCGAGGCGGTGCTCTCTGGTGTGTCGGGCAAAAGCGGCCTGCGCGACGTGCTTGCCCGGCTCGACAGCAAGCAGCAGGCGTTGATCCTCGGCCACGCCGTGCCAATGCCGATCGTTGTCCGCCCGGAAACGTACGACCAGACGACCTACGCCCGCTTCCGCGAATCGTTGCGGTCATCACAGCCGGCGAAGTCTGATCCGTCCGACGATTCAGACCTCTTCATCAACTAGGCAGAGCGCGGTCGTCCCTCGCCGAGCCAGTAGACGCCGCGATACCGGTTCATGAAATGGTAATCAACGAGCGCGCGGCGTAGAGTGGCATAGTCGTCGGCGATCTGGCGCAGGGTCTCGTTGACCTCGCGTTCGGTGTAGGCGCGGCCCGGCTCGAAACGCGCGGCGACCTCCTCCAGAACGATCAGCTTGCGCGCGTCACCGGTGGGCCAGGCGAGGAGGCGGCCATCGCGGAAAAACGCCGCCAGCACGCGGCTGCGCTGGTCGGTGGCGCCGGCAAGCTCCAGCATGCGCGGCGACGGCGCGAGACGGCGCATCCGCTCGCGCAGCACCGGTTCGGCGAGCGCCCAGCAGCCATCATCGCGCTGGTAGACGATCCCCGCGCGCTCCAGCCGTGCGAGCTGCCTGACGGTCTGTACCGGCGGCACGCCGAGCCGCACTGCGATCGTCCCGGCCGGCAGCGGCTCCGCGGCGAGCAACCCGGCGATGCGCAGCCGCTCGCCGTCCGAGAGAGCTTTGAAGAACTCCAGCAGGAAAGCAAAGGAGGCCGCATCGTCAGCTGTGTCCGCCGCCTTGTCCGCAGCATCAGCGCGATGTACGATCCGCGCGCGATGGTCGGTATCCCATCGCCTGCCGGAGGCGTTCTCGCCATGCGCATCCCGAGCGTCAACGCGCTTCTGCATTACCTCATCCCACCGGTCGTCGCGGCCGTGCTGGTCGTGGTCTATTTTGCCATCTTCGACCGCTGGACCGCCTTCCACGATCCGATCAACAGCATTGTCGCGCCGATCCTGGGTGTCGTCGGCTTCGTCGTCGGCGCGGCGTTCGACTACGCGCAGGCCGCGCGGGCGCGGAAGCGCGCTGGTTCGTCCTGATCCAAGGCGGGGCAGCGTTGCCATGCCGCTATACGTCGCGTTCTTTACCTTCAAAGAGGGCACGACGACCGAACAGGGGCTGGCCGCCTACGCCCGCCGCCTGACATACCAGTATCCGCCGCGCGCCAACGTGCTGGGCGAGTACTGGGTCAACGGCACGCCGCAAGTGGTGCTGATCTGGGAAGCCGAGGACGAGGGCCCCAGCGACATGATCGAAGCTTACTGGGGCGACATCTTTGACGTGAAGATCTACCCCGCCAGCCGGCCGCAGCTCTCCGGCACACCCGAGATTCCGCAACGACCCAGCACGTCCAGCTCTCAAGGCAGCGCTTAGCGCTCGGCCGCGTCTTTTGGCGCCGTCGCGCCTGCTGAAGCGACGCCATCCACCGGTGCCGCTTGCTTAACGCGCTTCTGCCCGCGCGCTGCACGCCCACGACGCCGCGGCACCGGCGTGCGCTTGTGTTTGCGCTGCCGCCGTTGCTCGGGGATCGTTTCGAACGGGCTGTAGCTGGGCGGGATGCTGTCGTCGGGGCCGATCTGCACCGGCGCGTCCTGAGCACTCCCCTCACCGAATACCACGCGCCCCACGATATCGGTGTCGCTGTGCAGCATCTGCTCGCGCGCCGCTTCCTGTCCGCGGAGGCGTTCGGCTACCACGTAATCGAACACGACCTTGATCGCGCCCGCGATCGGGATGCCGATAAGGATGCCGACGATGCCAGCGATCGAGCCGCCAGCGATCGTCGCCACGATCACGAGCAGCGGCGGCATGTTGATCGTGCGTGAGTAGACACGCGGAATGAGCACATGTCCCTCGATCTGCTGGTAGACGCTATAGGAGGCCAGCACCGCGATCGGCTGCCAGACCGATTGCAGCAGCGCTACCGCGCCCGTGAGCGCCATGGCCAGGGGTACACCAAAGATCGGAATGACATCGCCCAGCGCGGCAACAATGCCGAGCAGCAGCGGATAGTGCACGCGGCAAACCAGACAGACGATCACCGCGAACGCGCCGAACAACGCGGAGGTGATCACCTGACCACGAATGTAGCCGCCAACGACGCGCTCCAAGCCAGCGAGGATCGGGTCGATGTGCCGCTCCGAGTTGCGCGGCACAAGCGCATGAATCCAGATGCGGATGCGACGGCCATCGGCGAGCAGATAGCCCGCGATCACGATCACGGTGAAGATCTGCGCG
>Ga0209061_1002273_pt1 | contig 25346 bp, 21 predicted proteins | sample Coa_R1_10_FD_187157 | JGI IMG/M metagenome (GOLD analysis project Ga0209061, IMG submission 187157) | Surface soil microbial communities from Centralia Pennsylvania, which are recovering from an underground coalmine fire - Coalmine... | ecosystem: Environmental > Terrestrial > Soil >...
GGCGTTCGTTCAACTCGCTCAGGAACGCCCGCCAGATTTCCAGCCAGACCTCTTGCTCCTCCCAATCCCGCAGCCGCCGCCAACAGGTCGAGGGGTGCGGGAACTCGTCCGGCAAATCCTGCCAGCGGGCCCCGCTGCGCAGAATCCACAAAATGCCTTCCAGCACTTTGCGGTCGTTGGCCGGTGGCCGCCCACCCTGCGGGCGTGGGGGGCGCTTCCGTAGCAGAGGCCGAATCTTTTCCCACTGCGCGTCGGTCAGCAGCCGACCGTATCGTGGCATCGGCCCTCCCCCTGGCGCTGCGCTTCTTTCTTACCGCCATGGGGAGAAACCAACTATGGCAAAATCAAAGCCTTGTACCCAGTTTTGCAACTGCTTCAAGTCACCGAGCGCATCAACAGTCTCGTCACCTATCTCAAATCGCTACAGGTGAAATAAACGGCGAAATGGATCGCCCTCACGTATTGGAAACATGAAGTATCGCGGGAGGAATTGCGTTACAGCGGTTGTCTAGTGCGGCTGTTCGAGCGCTTCAATAAGGGCAGGAACAATCTCGAAGAGGTCGCCTACGATCCCATAGTCTGCTACTTCGAATATCGGCGCGTTCTGGTCTTTGTTGATCGCGGCCACGGTCCGTGCCGCCTTCATTCCCACCACATGCTGAATTGCGCCGCTGATGCCCAGCGCTAGATACAGCTTGGGCGCCACCGTCTGTCCCGAGCTGCCGATCTGCCGGTCCATTGGCAGCCAGCCTTCGTCGCAGATGGGACGCGACGCGCAAATCTCTCCGCCCAGCAGCTTCGCCAGCTTTTCTGCCATTGGAATGTTTTCCGGCGCCTTGATGCCCCGCCCCACGGAGACCAGAATCGGCGCCTGCGTCAGATCGACTGCCTGCTTGGCCTCGCGGAATCTCTCGAGCGGCTTGGTGCGAATCTGCTCAGCCTTCAGCGCCACGTTCGCTGGTTTCACCGCCGCTTTGCCATTCGCATTTTTTGCTGCCAGATCGGCGCGAAACGCGCCCGCCTGGAAAGTAGCGATCCAGGGGACCGCGCCGGTAAACACCACGTCCGCCGCCGTCCGCCCCTGAAACATTTGCCGCACGAAAATCAGCTTCCCGTTTTCATTTCGGTAGCCGATGCAATCGCCAATCAGCCCCTTCTGCAGGGACGCCGCTAGCTTCGGCGCGAAGTCCCGCACCTGGTATGTATGCGGCAGCAGCACCAAATCCGGCTTCGCGCTTTCAATCACCTGCCGCAGCGCGATTGCGTATCCGTCCGGCGTATACTTCTCCAGCAGATCGTTCTCGACCAGTAGCACTTCGTCGAGCTGGTATCCGGCCAGCTCATCCGCCAGCGCCGCCACGCCTTTCCCGATCACTACGCCGAAAACTGGCCCCTTCGCCTCGTTCGCCATCTGCTGCGCGGCGACAAGTGTTTCAAAGCTCACGCGATTCCATTGCCCGTCGTGCTGCTCGGTGATCAAGACAATTTTCATCGCTCAGAGCACCCGCGCTTCGTGCCGTAGCTTTTCGAGCAGCTTCGCCGCAACCTCTTTCGGCGACCCGGTGATGAATTCCGTCTTCTTCGTCTTCTGCGGCACGTAAATGCGCTCAATCCTTTCCGTCGGCGCATCCGGCACGCCAAGCGACGCGCGCTCCACCGTGGCGATCCCTTTTTTCTTCGCCGCCATGATACCCTTCAGCGTCGCGTACCGCGGCTTGTTGATGCCCGATTGAATCGTCAGCACCGCCGGCAGCGGTACTTCCACCCACTCGAACCATCCAGCTTCCAGTTCGCGTTTCAGTTTCATCCGCCCGTCAAGCACTTCGATCGCCATGATGATCGTCGCGTGCGGACGCCCCAGCAATTCCGCCAGCAGCACGCCTGTCTGACCGAAACCCTGGTCGTCGCTTTGCAAACCAGTCAGGATCAAATCGAAATCTTCCTTTTCCATTGCCGCCGCGAGCGACCGCGCCGACGCCAGCGGATCCAGCTTGAAAAATTCCGCGTCCGCGACATGAATTCCGCGGTCCGCGCCCTTCGCCAGCGCTTCCTTGATGGTTTGCTTCGCGCGCTCCGGCCCCATCGAGATTGCCACCACTTCGCCGCCGTGCTTCTCTTTCAGCCGCAGCGCTTCTTCGAGCGCGTACGCGTCCGGCTCGTTGGTTTCGAAGCCGATGTCCGACTCGCGAATCCACGCTCCGGATTCCGCGATGGTAAGCGGCGCGTCCTTGGCGGGAACTTGCTTCACGCACACGCCGATCTTCAATTCACCCTCCGGAGGTGCATTTCAAAACCCTAATTTTGACTACATTCGCGCGAATCTCAGTGACGCGGATCACGGCTCCCATCGTTTAAAAATCAGCGATGCGTTCGTCCCGCCGAAGCCGAATGAATTCGAAAGCGCGTAGGTCACTTCCGCTTTGCGCGCTTTGTTGGGAATGTAATCGAGGTCGCACGCGGGATCGGGCTTCTCCTGATTCACCGTCGGCGGCAGGATCTGATCGCGCAGCGCCAGCACGCTGATTCCCGCCTCCAGCCCGCCTGCTCCGCCGAGCAAATGCCCGGTCATCGACTTCGTCGAGCTGATCGGCACCTTCTTCGCCCGCTCGCCAAAGACGCGCTTCAGCGCCTCCGTCTCGATCGCGTCGCCAATGGGCGTTGAAGTTCCATGCGCGTTTACGTACCCGATATCCTCCGGCGAAATCTTCGCGTCTTTGAGCGCCGCAAGCGACACGCGATACCCCCCGTCGCCGTGCTCCGCCGGCTGCGTGATATGGTGCGCGTCGCCGGACATTCCGTATCCGACGATCTCCGCCAAAATTCTCGCTCCGCGCCGTTGCGCGAATTCGAGCGACTCCAGAATCAGCACTCCCGATCCTTCGCCCACGACGAACCCGTCCCGCTCCGCGTCAAACGGACGCGACGCATGTTCCGGATCGTCATTCCGCGTGGAAAGCGCTCGCATCGCCGCGAATCCGCCGACTCCCATCGGCGTAATCGCCGCCTCCGACCCGCCCGCGATCATCACCTCCGCGTCGCACCGCTGGATGATTTTGAACGCGTCTCCCACCGCATGCGCCGAAGCCGAACACGCCGTCGCCGTTGCCGAATTCGGTCCTTTCGCTCCATATCGAATCGACACGTTTCCCGACGCCAGGTTCACAATCGCCGCGGGGATAAAAAAGGGAGAGATTTTGCCGGGGCCGCCTTGCAGGTACTTCGAGTGCTCGCGCTCGATCACGTCGAATCCGCCGATGCCCGAGCCGATAAACACGCCCGCCGCGTCTGCCACCTCGGGGCCGATCTTCAACTCCGCCATTTGCATGGCGAATTCCGTCGCCGCCAGCGCCAGTTGAATGAAGCGGCCCATCTTCTTCAGCTCTTTTTTATCCACCCAGTTCAGCGGATCGAAGCCCTTCACTTCTCCGGCGATCCGGCAATCGAATCCCGTCGCGTCAAAATGCGTGATCGGCCCGATGCCGCTCTTGCCTGCCAGCAAATTGGCCCAGACGGCTTCGGTTCCGATGCCGCATCCGCAGACCAATCCAACGCCTGTGACCACCACTCGGCGGTTCAAGGATGCTTCTCCTGTTCGGGATGGGGATAACCCGCCTGCCGGGTTGGCAGGCTTGCCCGCCGATCAGCGGGCGCCGTGGATTACTTACTTGCCTTGGCGTGCTTATCGATGTACTCGATCGCGTCTTTCACCGTGGCAATCTTCTCGGCATCCTCATCCGGAATTTCGATGCCGAACGCTTCCTCGAAGGCCATGACCAGCTCGACCGTGTCGAGCGAGTCGGCGCCGAGGTCGTCCACAAACGAAGCGCTGGGAGTCACTTCCCCTGCATCCACTCCGAGCTGCTCGACAATGATCTGCTTTACGCGTTCTTCAACGCTGGCCATTCGAAAAGTTCCTCCGATATCGTTGCCTGAGGCCCCAAGGCTGAACTTCTGGCTGGGGCCGCGCCCTGAACAACCTGCCCATTCTATGCGCGCCCCGCGCCGCGGTCAACATTTGCCCGCGCTTCGTTGATCACGCAAAGCGAGCGGAACCGGACGTGTTCCAGATCGCGATACTGGTCAAGTAGAAAGGCGAAACGTGAATCGAGCCACTGCTGCTTGTTACCCTCGGACGGTCGAATGGCAATCATAGGCGCGGCTGCTCGATTGTTTGCCGCTTCGTGCGTTCGGATGCGGGAGCGTATCAAAGGATTCCCGAGATCCAATTAGGGCTTCTGGGTGGGACGCATTGAAATTTCGCTAATAAAGCTTTGCGGAGCCTGCGTCAGGAGCATGGCAACGGCGTGCGCCACATCGTCCGGCTGCAGCATCTTGTTGCGGTCGCGCCCGCCAGGAAGGTTGAATTCGGTGGCCACCGAGCCGGGACAGATCGCGCTCACTCGAACCCCATGCGCGCGCAGGTCCTCCGCCATGCAGCCGGTCAACCCCAGCAAGCCCCACTTGGAGGCGCAGTAAATGGCGCCGCCGGAAAAAACGTTCTTACCCGCCAGCGACGCGACATTCACGATGTGGCCTGACTTCATCCGAATCATTCCCGGAGCGACCGCACGGCTGAGAAGAAACACAGCTTTTAAATTGGTGTCTACCACTTTGTCCCAGTCCGCCTCGCGGGCGGCCTGGAAGGGCCCGAAATGACCCACGCCGGCGTTATTAACTAGGATTTCGACGGGGCCGAGGAGTTGTTCGGTGGTGTCCACGAGTTTGGCGATGTCAGCCGGATGGGTGACGTCCGCGGCAACCGCAATCGCGACGGCGCCAGCGCGCGTGCACTCGTCCGCTGCCGATTCCAGCCGCTTCACATCGCGAGCGCAGAGGCTTACGCGGGCGCCCATGGACCCCAACCTGCGGGCAACTGCCAATCCGATGCCCCGGCTTGCGCCGGTGACCAGCGCTACTTTGCCTTCGAGCGGTTTTTCGGGCTGCATAGCTCCATCCGCCGGATAACGCGGCGGCCTGCCCAAACATCTCACCATAAAGGTGGCAAGGTCAAGGAACCGCGCGACCCGATGCGGATTCACAGAATTGAACGATTCGCGCTTGCGTGGTTAGAGCCGTTTCCCTATAATCCCGTCGATTTGGCAGATGGCGCTATCCTACCCGGCTGTGGTCCAGACTTCGATTGGCCACCCGATGAAAAAGTAGCCCAGGAGGCTCGAAACTGACCATGCGAAAGTATCTCAACGGAATCGCCCTTGCTGTGGCTGCTCTTTGCGTGGTGCCGGTGGCCGCCTGGTCGGTCTCCGCGCAGGGCGGTGCTCCGGCGAAAGGTCCTTCTTACACCATGCCGGAATACAATCAGTTCACGGCATGCCAGGCTGAAAAGGATGCGGCCAGCAAAGTAAAGTGCCTGGATGGCTTCGTCTCGCAGTTTCCCAACTCCACGCTGATGCAGTACGTGGACGTGATCTACTATCAAACTTATTACCAGCTGAAGGACTTCAAGAAAGCGATCGATTACGCCGATAAACTTGTTGCGTTGGGCGACAAGGCCGATTTGGCGAGCCGGGTTTCGGCGATGGAATTCCGAGTGCAGGTCTTCCCTTATGCCTACACCACCAAGGATCCCGATTATCAGACGCAGTTGACGAAACAGCGCGATTCCGCTCTCGAAGCGGTGAAACTCCTGCAGCAGTACAAGGCTGCGCCAAACTCAAAGCTAGCCGATGCGGACTACAAGAAGTATCTGGCGGTGGACTACGCTGCAGCCGGCAACGCCGACCTGCAGTTGAAGGACAATGCGGACGCCGTGACAGCATTCAAATCGGCTCTGGATAACAATCCGAGCGACGCGCTCACGGAATATCATCTTGGACTGGCGTATCTCGCGCTCACCCCTCCGCAATCGCTCGATGGCTTCTGGGCTCTGGCTCGCTCCGTCGATCTAAAAGTTCCCGACGCAGATAAAGTGAAAGACTATCTACGCCGCGCGATGCTCGCGTACGAGCAACCCGGGTGCGTCCCGCAAGTCGATCCGCAATTGACCGACCTGCTACAGATGGCCGCCAATTCGCCCACCCGGCCGGCGACTTATACGATCCCGAGCGCCGATGACCTGAACAAGCTTCGTCAGTCGAACGACACGAGCAATATCATCGCCGTGATCAATTCGCTGAGTGCCGGCGGCGACAACGCCAAGATGACGTGGCTGGCGTTCTGCGGGGCGGAATATCCCGAGGTGGTGGGGAAAATTATCGACGTACAAAAGTCCGATAATTACGTCGATTTCATGGTTTTCACGGGCGCAACGTCCCAGGAGATGCAGGCCGCGACCATGCCGAACATGGACGTAAAGGTCTGGACGTCTTCTCCGCCTCCGGGCGCGGTGTCCACGCCTCCCGCCACTGGCGACGCGGGTACGCAGGGCGCTAGCGCCGCACCACAAATCACGCCGCAGCCGGACGTCCTGAAGCTTGGAAAGGACGACGCGATTCGTTTCTCGGGAACCGTGGTTAGCTACGATCCTTCTCCGTTCATGTTGCACTGGGATAACGTGAAGGTCGATCCCAGCATCATTCCGCAAAAGGTGGCTCCCGCCAAACGTCCCGCGCGCCGCAGATAGGGCGCGCAAGCGATCGTTCGCGGCAATCAAAATACCGCGGCCGGTTCCGCAAGGAGCTGGCCGTTTTGTTTTCGATGATTGCTGCTAGAAATACCCGGGAAAATGCTAGGAGGGATGCGCGATCGAACTTAGTGCCGCCGATTCGAGCGGTCTAGGTGGTATTCACCGATTTTGCGGCTGAGGGTGTTGCGATGGATCCCGAGAACTTTTGCGGCGCGGCACTGATTGCCGTTCGAACGTTCCAGCACGCGCTTGATAAACTTCTTCTCGAATTCCGTGACCGCTTCTTCGAGTAGAATTCCGCGCTCCACCATCATTCCGACCAGTGCTTCCAATTGCTCTTTCACGAGGGCACGCTCCGCGGGTAACGTCCGCCAGCATAAAGCGCCTAACTCAGTCGAGTGCGTGGCCGGTGATGCGTTCGTAAGCCTCCCGGTACTTCGCCGTTGTCGCCTTCACCACCTCGGGCGGCAAGGGCGGTGCCGGAGGCTGCTTGTTCCATCCGATTTTCTCCAAATAATCGCGGACGTATTGCTTGTCAAACGAAGGCTGTGAACGGCCGGGCTGATACTCGGACGCGGGCCAGAACCGCGAGGAGTCCGGCGTCAGCGCTTCGTCGATCCAGATCAGCTGATCGCCCTCCAGCCCGAACTCGAATTTGGTATCGGCGATGATGATGCCGCGCGCGGATGCGTGTTCCACGGCCCGTTTGTAGATTTCGAGGCTGGTGTCCCGCAACCGCTCGGCAAGCTTGCGTCCGATGCGCTCGACGGCTTCCTCGAATGAAATGTTTTCGTCGTGGCCGATGGTCGCCTTGGTTGACGGCGTGAAAATCGGCTCTGGCAAACGATCGGATTCGCGTAGCCCCGCGGGCAGGGGGATGCCGCAAATCTTGCCCGTCTTTTGATAGTCCTTCCATCCGGAGCCGGTGATGTACCCGCGCACGACACATTCGATCGGCGCGGGTTCCGTCTTGCGCACGAGCATGGCGCGGCCGCGCAAAGAATCCGCGTACGGCGCCAGTTCTCCGGTGAAATCCGTCGCGGTGATCACGTGATGCGGCACGATATCGGCCAGCTTTTCAAACCAGAAGACGGAAAGCTGCGTCAGCACGCGGCCTTTATCTGGTATGGGCGTCGGCAGCACCACGTCAAACGCGGAAAGGCGGTCCGTGGCGACGATCAGCAGCCGGTCGCCCAATTCGTAGATATCGCGAACCTTGCCCCGGCCCCTAAGCTTGAGCCCCGGAAAATTTGTTTGCGAAACAACAGCGTTCATTTGAGGAGAAGCCACTGGTATTTTCCCTCGCTCACGAGAGGGCGGTATTCTAGCGCAGAGATCAGGAGTGTCAACCGCTAAAGCGGAATCGCACCCATCAAGACTTGCGCACGAATCCGCGCCCGCTTGGATCACGCGCGGCCCGCGCCGGATCAGGATACGCGAGATATTCGTGGCGGTGCGGAAAGTCTAGGCGGCGTTGCTCGCTGCGTTCACCGTGGCGGATTCGGCGGACGCGGCGTCCGACCCTTCCCATTTTACCGAAACGAGCTTGGAAACGCCCGGCTCTTGCATGGTCACGCCGTACAACACTGATCCCATTTCCATCGTGCGGCGGTTGTGCGTGACCACGATGAACTGCGTTTGCGCGCACATGTCCGCCAGCATTTTGTTGAAGCGTCCAACGTTCGCTTCGTCCAGCGGCGCGTCCACTTCGTCGAGGATGCAGAACGGGCTCGGCTGGTATTTGAACACGGCGATCAACAGAGCCAGCGCGGTGAGCGCTTTTTCGCCGCCGGAAAGCAGCAGCACGTTTTGCAGGCGCTTGCCTGGAGGCTGCGCCACGATGTCGATTCCGGATTCGCCGGAGCTGTCCGCCTCGCTCAGCCGCATCTCGCCGTGCCCGCCGCCAAAAAGAGTCTGAAACGCGGTGGCGAAGTTGGCGTTGATGATCCTGAATGCTTCCTCGAATTTTTGCCGCGATACTTGGTCGAGTTCGTTGATGGTGAGCTGCGTGTTTTGAATGGACTCTGCCAGATCATCGCGCTCGCGGCGCAGGAATCCTTCCCGTTCTTCCGCCTCGCGGAATTCTTCGAGCGCCATCATATTCACGGGCCCCATGGCTTCGACGCGCGCTTTCATTTCGTTGTAGCTGGTTTCCGCGGCCACGAGAGCTTCGCCGGCAAGGAGCTGCTGCTGCTCGAGCGCAAGTTCCTCGGGCTGTGCGTTGAGTTCGGCCACGCAGGTCTGGCGTAAATAATTGCGATCGGCGTCGTTGCGCGCCTTTTCGACTTGCCGCTGGCTGCGTTCGGCGCGCAACTCGTCGAGCGTCTGGCGCCGGGATCGCAGCATGTCTTCCAGTTGGCCGGCGCGATTGCGGGCCGCGTCCCATTCCGCCTCGAAAGAGGATTTGCGCACTTCCAGCCGGGCCTTCTCGCTGCGCAATTCGGCGACCTGCTGGGCTAGCTGGCTGCAGGACGATTCGACGTCGGATTTCTGGCGTTCGAGAGCCGCGTGCTGCTCGCGCAGCGATTCCACGCGCGAAGTTGCCTGCGCCATTTCCTCCGCAAGCCGCCGCTCCGACGCCTCCGCACTGGCCATGCGCTCGGCCATGGTCGCCAGCTCCTCGCGTCCTCCCACCACGCGCTCCTGCAGTGACTGTAAATCGCGGCGCATAGCGGCCAGCTTTTCGGCCGCGGCTGCTGCTTCGGCTTCCGCGTCGGATCGCGAACGCAGAGCCGTGGTGTGTTCCATACGCAAACGCCCCGCGCGTTCGCGGGCGGCTTCCGCCTCGGCACGTAAGCGCGAAATTTCGTCGCGGCCGGCCGCAAGCTGCTGGCTGGCGCGCAAAAATTCGCCGCGCGCCTGATCGCGGTGATGTGCGGCAGCGACGAGGGCCTTCTCGGCCTCCAACTGCTGGGCCGTCGCGAGCGAAAGCCGCGTTTCAGCCGCGGCAATTTCTTCGCTCAGCGCGGCCAGAGCCGATTGCTGCCCTTGAACGATCATTTCCAGCCGCGCCGCTTCCGATTCGTGATGCCGCAGTTCGCGCTTGAGCGCCAGCGGCCCGGCTTCTCCCTTGCGGCCGCCGGAAACCATCCGTCCGTGATAACAAGTGCCATCGGCCGTGAGAAAATAGCTGTGGGGATTTTCGCGAGCCATGCGCTCGGCTACTTCCGGTGATTCGGTGACGTAGGCCGTCCGCAACTTGGTGAGGAAATATTTCGTGGCCGGCCCGAGCGGATCGCGAAATTCCACGAGCTTATCGAGTCGCGCGAGCACGCCGGGCGCAAGCGGCAACTCCACTTCGGCTTCCGGTATTTCGAGATGAAGGTTCCGCAGCGAATCGACGAAAAAGGTGGCGCGTCCGCCTATCTCGTCGCGCAGCAGAGCCACGCCGGCGCGTGCGTGATCGAAAGTTTCCACCACGACGTACTCCAGCTCTTCGCGCAGAAATTGTTCGATGGCGCCCTCAAATTCCCCCTGCACTTCGGCATAATCGGCCAGCAATCCGACAGCCCGGAAGCTTCCGGAGGCGGCGAACTGGCTCGCGCCTGTGCTACTGGCGCCGAAGAGCTTTTGAACAGCATCAGCGGTATAGGTGCGCTCGCTCAAAATGCGCTCGAGCGAATTTTGCCGCGCGCGTTCGGCGGAAAGCTCTTGGCGCACGCGCTCGAGTTCGGTGCTGGTTTCGCTCTGCGATTGCCGCAGCGTTCCGATACGTGATTGCGCTGCGTGTACTTCCGCCGCCAGCCGCCGCGACTGATCCTGTGCATTGGCGAAAGCGGACTCGGCGCTCGCCGCGCGCGCTTCGAGCGTCGCACATTCTTCTTCGATGGCGCGCAACGCTTCCGCGCGTTGCGCTTCGGCTGCGGAATGCCGCGCCGCAGCCTCTTCCGCTTGCAAAGATTCAGCCTGCGCCCGCGCCGATTCTTCTGCCAGCCGCGCGGCCAGTTCGCGCAGCCTGGTGATGTGGTTTTCGAGCTGTTCCTGCCGCGTTACGCTATCCGATACGCGGTCGGAAGATTCTCGCAGCGCTTGTTCCACCCGTGCCGCTTGCGCCCTCAGCGCCACTACGGATGCGCGTTGCTCCGCCAGACGCGTGTCTAGCGCCGAAGCTTGCGTGGCCGCCTGCTCGATTTCCGCGTCGAGCGCGCTGAGGCGCGAGACGAGCTGCGCAGTCTGCTCGCGGTTGAACGTGATGCGATTTTCCGCGCGATCGAGATCGAGAGACGTTTGCCCCAGCATGTTGTGGGTCTGGCGCAACTCGCCTTCAAGTTCGTAGGTGCGCGCGGTCAGCCGCTCCTGCTCGTCGGTCATTTCCTGCACGGCGCGCGCTTCGCGCACTTCGGCTGCTTCCATTTCCCGCACCAGATTTTCCAGGCGCGCTGCTTCGATATCGAGATGCTGCGCCTTGCTTGCCAGCACCACGCGCAGCAATCCTCGCATCTGGTCGCGAATTTCGGCGTAGCGCCGCGCTTTGGACGCTTGGCGCTTGAGCGATGCGACCTGCTTTTCCACTTCCACCAGGATGTCGTTGACGCGCGAAAGATTAATCTTCGAGGCTTCCAGCTTTGCTTCCGCGAGCCGCCGCTTGGTCTTGTACATCGTGATCCCGGCGGCTTCTTCGATGATGGCGCGGCGGTCCATCGGCTTCGAGTTCAGCACTTGTCCGATGCGCCCCTGCTCGATAATGGCGTAGCTGTCGGGGCCGAGTCCGATGCCCATGAAAATTTCCTGCACGTCGCGCAGCCGGGCTACACGCCCGTTGATCAGGTACTCGCTTTGGCCGGATCGGTACAGACGCCGCCCTACTACGATTTCGCCCGGTCGCGGATGAATCGAGAGTTTTGCGTCGCCCCCCTTGCGTCCGCCGCTTCGCTTCGCAGACGCGAGGCCGGTCTCCACGCTATCGCTCTCGGAAGTTGCGCCCGCTGTGGTTTCGGCAGCGGCATCGCCCGCTGAAAGCTCTCTATCCGGCTGGCCCGCAATGGCGACCGCAGCCGCGTCACCGTCGCTGGGCGCATCGTCTCCGTTTTGTTGGCCGTCTATCACCTTTGCCACCGCCTCGGAAAGCTCTGGATCAATTAACGTGAGTGTAACTTCCGCCATGCCCAGCGGCGGCCGTTTTGCGGTGCCATTGAAGATGCAGTCTGACATTCGCTCGGCGCGCAGCATCTTGTGGCTCTGCTCGCCCAGCACCCATGTGACCGCGTCCACCACGTTCGATTTGCCGCACCCGTTGGGGCCGACAATGCACGTGATCCCGCTGCCGCTGAAGGTGATGGGAGTCTTTTCACAGAATGACTTAAAGCCGAATAGCTCGACTTTACGTAGTTTTAACACCAGCCCCTCGCTTGCTCAGCTCTCGCTGCGATTTCCGCAGAAGATGCTTCGGTCTCGACTTTATTGGGAGGTATTCCGGGACAGAAACGTTGGGAGGGACTATGATCGATGGCCCTTCCGCCTGGCGCTTCCGGATCGGCGGTTACGGGACCACAAATTAACACGGGTGAGAAGCTGTGTAAAGCGCGTTTCGCTTCTCTCATCACTTTGTGTCCGCCATTACGCGATGCATCCTTCCCGCCGGGACCTCCGATTGAAAATATGACGCGGCGCAACGGATGCGCTCGCTTCGCCGGCGCCGATCATTCGTTGTTCTTGGACAAGGCATTGCGGCGAAGGGTCTGCGCCGGAACACACGCCGTTCAGAGCCGCTAGCTTGCATCTCGGGCCCGCGTGCCAAGTACTTTCGGGTGGTTGACTTGACCCATGCCGCAGCCTAGCATGGCGCCCACTGAGGGGGATTGTTGAACCGCAAGTCCCAGCCGGCATTGCGCCGGGTCGCGTCGAGCGCGGCTATCGTGGCAGGCGTTCTAGCGCTTTCGCTCTTCGCGCTGCGCCCGCCGCATGGCAAGCCAGCCACAGCGCCACCAAGTGAGTTTTCCGCCCAGCGCGCTCTTGCTACGCTCCACCGCGTGCTCGGGAATGATATGCCGCACCCGATCGGCAGCGCTGAAAATGACGCCGTTCGCGTCCGCATCCTTGCCGAACTCACCCATCTTGGGTATGAGCCGGTGGTACACACGGGATTTGCGTGCAGCAATTTGGGCCGATGCGCCACGGTCAACAATATTCTTGCACGCCTCGACGGCACGGAACCCGGCGCCGTTCTGCTTTCGGCGCATTACGATTCGGTACCCGCCGGTCCGGGCGATTCCGACGATGGCGTCGGCGTCGCATCCATGCTCGAGATAGCGCGCGCGCTGAAATTCATGCCCGCGCCGCGCCACTCGATTATTTTTCTCTTCGACGATGGCGAAGAACCAGGTCTTTTGGGCGCTCGCGCCTTCGTGAACTCCGATCCGTGGGCCAAGCAGGTTCGCGCGGACGTCAACCTTGACGACCGCGGCACATCCGGCCCGTCGCTGATGTTCGAAACCGGCAGCGCCAACGATTGGGCGCTGAATCTCTACGCGCACCATGCCGAGCGTCATCTCGCCAGTTCGGTTTTCTACACCGCCTACAAAACGATGCCGAACGACACGGACTTCACCGTGTTCAAGAACGCCGGTTATCAGGGACTGAACTTCGCATTTATTGGCCGTGTGGCGCTTTACCACACGCCGCTCGATAATTCCGCCAACGTAAGCGTCGCTAGCCTGCAGGACCAGGGCTCAAACGGGCTTGCGACGCTTGTCGCCATGGCCAACGCGAATTTCCCATCCGGGCCTGATTCGGACGCCGTCTATTTCGATTTCTTTGGCCGACGAATCGTGCATTGGCCCGGTCGCTCGACGCTCGCGCTGGCAATTTTCGCCGCGCTGTTGATCATAGGCGAAGTGGCTTGGCTGATTTACACGCGGCACTTGGCGATCGAGCGGGTGCTGTGGGGTGCGATCACCTGGTTCGCGATTTTTATCGCAACGGCTATAGCCGCGCTTGCTCTACGGGTGATCTTAGCGGTGGCTGGCGCCACACCCGTTCAGTTTGTCGCGCACCCTTTACCGATGGAAATCGCGTTTGCAATGCTGGGCATCGCTCTCGTCATCGGAGCGGGTTCGCTGCTCGCTCCCGCCACTGGATTCTGGGGCCTGTGGACAGGCGCGTGGGCGTGGGGTGTTCTGCTGGCGCTCATTCTTGCCATCGAAAGCCCGGGACTGAGCTACGTGGTGCTCGTACCCACGCTCGTCGCCGTGCTTGCCATTCTGCCTGCGATGTTTGTCCCTGCGGAACTTCGCTGGACGCGCGACTTCGCGGTTCTGGTACCGCTGGTTGCATCGGCCATTGTGCTGATGCCGCTCATACTGTTGCTTTATCGCGCCATGGGAAACCAGTCGCTCGTGGGTATCGCGTTCGCCACGACGCTGCTGGTTACGCCGATCTTCCCGCTGTGCGCCGACGTGCGCCAGGTCCCCAGCATCGGCGGCATCGCCATACGCTGGTCTCCGCTTTTGGCTGTTGCGCTCGCTGCATTTGCGGCCACCGTCGTGCCAGCTTATTCCGCGAAATCTCCCGAGCGCGTGAATTTCGACTACGCGCTCGACGCCGATTCCGGGATGGCCCGCTGGATTGTCTATCCTGATTCCGGCCATTTGCAGGCGCCCATACAGCTGGCGGGAAACTTCCAGCGCGCTCCGCATGGCGCATTTCCTTGGGATCCTCACGTGAGTTTCGTTGCTGACGCTCCGCATCTCGACCTCACCGCGCCCACCTTCACCATTCTGGATTCCTTCGTCGCGGGAGATCGCCGCCACTACACCGCATTACTTCGCTCTGAGCGCGGTGCTCCCGAAGCTTCCATATTTTTCCCGCCCGGCTCCGGAGTCGAGTCCGTGCGCATCGAAGGACAGCCGGTTGAGCCCGAATCTCACCGCGTCCGGCAATACTTCCATGGCTGGATCGCCTATTCATCCCCAGCGATTCCTGCTGCCGGCCTTAACATCACGTTTACCCTGCCGGTTGGTAAAATGGTCGAGGTGACAGCCGTCGACCGCTCCTTCGGCCTGCCGCCCGTCGGCTCGTTCCTCTCGCGCGCACGCCCGCTCACGGCCACGCCCTCTCAGGACGGCGATGCTACAGTCGTTTCCCGCCGGGTCCAACTATTTCCGTAGGAGTCGGCCCTCACGGCCCCAACGCCCTTAGATTCGCAATTTAACTTGCATTTAGCAAGCGACATTTGATAGCGTTCGCCGGTGCCAAGGAGGTTGAGAACTGCTCGCCGATCTGGTTGCCCGGTCAGCGTATCGCTCGAAATTCTTGGAGACCGCTGGTCTCTACTGATCGTTCGGGACATGATGGTGCGCGCTTTTCGAACGTACAGGCAGTTTCAGCAATCCGGAGAGGGAATCGCGACGAACATCCTGGCAAATCGCCTGCGAAAGCTGGAGCAAGCTGAAATTATCGCCGCGGAGCCGGATCCGGCAGACAGACGGCGCGTCGTTTATCGGCTCACGGAAAAGGGAATTGACCTTGCGCCGGTTCTGCTCGAACTGCTGATCTGGGGCGCACGGCACGAGCCAACCGAAGCGCCTTGCGCGGCTATCGACGCCGTGGCCCAAAATCGCGCGGCGATCCTTGCCGAAGTTCGCCGCCGTTGGGCCGAGCGGGATGACCGGCCGTTGCAAGTGGATGGCCGCTGGGTTTGGCCCTAAGAAAGTGTCCGGCTCCTGTCGATCCGAGATCGGGTGGTTCGATATACCAATAGCATCGCCTGCGGCGCCATCGGGGAAGCTACCCGGGTCCAAACGCCGACAGGGAGGGTCGCAAGCGGGTCATAGTGCCCGCGAAAGCCAGCGAGGAATCAGAAGCGGACATTTTCTTCGCGGCCAAGCTGTTCGGCGTATCTCGCAAAAGAGCTCGCCAACAGTAACTTAAGAAAGAGCTAAGGAAACAACAGCAACGAGGAGAGATTATGAGCAAAATGCGCGTGTTGGTCGGAACTCACAAGGGCGCCTTTATTTTGTCGTCCGATGGCAAGCGGAAAAACTGGGAGGTCAGCGAGCCTCTATTCGCCGGCTGGGAGATTTACCACATGAAGGGTTCGCCAGCCGATCCCAATCGCATCTACGCATCTCAAACCAGTGGCTGGTTCGGCCAAATTATTCAGCGCTCGAGCGATGGCGGCAAAACCTGGGAAACTCCCGGCGGCGAAAAGATGCCCGCTCCGGGCGAATTTCCCTCCGGCGCGAGCAACAAATTCGTCTATGACACTTCAGAGGAAACCGGCAAGCCGCTCACCACGCATCAGTGGTACGACGGCACGCAGCACCCTTGGGAATTCAAGCGGGTCTGGCACCTGGAGCCATCGCTAACCGATCCAGATACGGTTTACGCTGGAGTCGAAGATGCGGCGCTCTTCAAATCCACCGATGGCGCGCATTCCTGGCAGGAACTCGCGGGCCTTCGCGGCCACGGCACCGGCCCGAAATGGAGTCCCGGCGCGGGCGGCATGGGCCTCCACTCGATTCTGCTCGATGCCAAAAATCCGCAGCGCATGTACGTCGCCATCTCTGCGGCGGGCGCCTTCCGCACTGATGATGGCGGCAAAACCTGGAAGCCCATCAACAGGGGTTTGAAATCCAATTACATTCCCAATCCTGAAGCGGAAGTGGGCCACTGCGTGCATCACATCGCGCTGCACCAATCCCGGCCAGACACCGTGTTCATGCAGAAGCATTGGGACGTGATGCGCACCGACAACGCCGGCGACCAGTGGCGCGAAGTGAGCGGCAATCTGCCCACCGATTTCGGCTTCGTGATCGACGTCCACGCGCACGAACCTGAAACCATCTACGTGGTGCCCATCAAGAGCGATGGCCACCATTTTCCGATCGACGGAAAGCTGCACGTGTATCGCAGCCGCACCGGCGGGAACGAATGGGAGGCGCTCACCAAAGGCCTCCCGCAGCGCGATTGCTACGTCAACGTGCTTCGCGACGCGATGGCCGTCGATTCGCTCGATCCCTGCGGCATCTACTTCGGCACCACCGGCGGACAGGTCTATTGTTCGTCCGACGCTGGCGATACGTGGCAGCCCATCGCCGAGAATCTTCCGGCTGTCTTCTCCGTCGAGGTACAAACGCTTCCATGATCCGCGTGGTGCTTCCAGCGCATCTTCGCACGCTTGCCAAAGTTGATGGCGAGGTGCAGGTAGACGTAACCGGGCCGGTCACCACGCGCTCGGTGCTCGATGCGCTCGAAGCGAACTATCCCGTTCTGCGCGGCACCATTCGGGATCATGTGACACTGCAGCGCCGCGCGTTCCTGCGCTATTTCGTCTGCTCCGAGGATTGGTCGCTCGAATCTCCGGACGCGCCATTGCCGGATGCAATCGCCAGCGGCGCGGAGCCTTTTTACGTCATCGGCGCCATCGCCGGTGGCTAATTTCACAACCACATCCGCAAACATTCGTAAGAGGCCTCCCGCGTGCCGAACAGCCCCTCCGAAAACAGCGAGGTACTTGTATCAGTCGCATGTTCCTGAAACGCATTTTCCGGCCGCCAAGTCTCAATACTTAGCGTGAGCTGCGGTATGCTTGCAATCCGGCACTTGCGGTTGTATGTTGCCAGACATTGGCTCCGACCAGTCTTTGCGGCTTGCGAGAGTTCTCCGGAGGGAAGACCTGGCTGCGGGAGCAAAGCGAAGAAACGATTTTCAAAGTTTCGCAACGAGAGGAATCTTCACCCATGCAGATCGTCAACGGTAGGAAGTGGTGCGTGCTTGGATTGATGCTGGCGCTATCCGCCGCGTCCGCGATGGCTAAGAAACCGCGGCGGATCGATGACCGAGCACTCCGAAACGCCGCCAGCAACGGCGACGAGTGGCTCAGCTACGGCCACGACTACACCGAGCAGCATTTCAGCCCGCTCAAGCAGGTCAATGACGGCAACGTGAGTAAACTTGGCCTCGCCTGGTATTACCAGACGTCTGACGATCCCGGCACCGTGGAAGGCTCTCCCATCGAAGCGAACGGTATCCTGTATTTCACCGCTACTTGGGACCGCCTCTATGCTGTTGACGCTCGCACCGGCAGACTGAAGTGGAAATGGATTCCCCAAATCAGTCACCAGAATTTTAGTCCGATGAATCCGAATGCTACCGACCGCGTCCGTATCGGCCCAAGCGTTTGCTGCGGCCCGGCGAATCGCGGAGTGGCGATATACGACGGCAAAATCTACATGGGCACGCTCGACGGGCGTCTGATTGCTTTCGACGCCGATACTGGCAAAGTCGTCTGGCAGGTTCAGTCCGCGCCAGAAGGACAGGACTATAGCATCACCGGCGCGCCGCGCATCGTGAAGGGCATGGTGGTAATCGGCAATGCCGGCGGCGAATACGCCGTCCGCGGATACGTTGATGCGTATAATGCCGAAACCGGCAAACGCATCTGGCGCACCTACACGGTTCCCGGCGATCCCTCCAAGCCGTTTGAGGACCCCTTTCTGGAGCGAGCCGCGAAAACTTGGAAAGGCGGCGACTGGTGGAAGTTGGGCGGAGGCGGAGCCGTCTGGAATGCCATCTCCTACGACCCCAAAACCAATCTCGTTTATCTAGGCAGCGGCCAGGGCGGTCCCTGGGTACAGAAATATCGCAGCCCCGAGGGCGGCGTGAACGAATGGCTCTGCTCGATCATCGCGGTGAACGCGGACACTGGAAAATACGTGTGGGCCTATCAAACCACCCCCGCCGATAACTGGGATTACGACGCTACCCAGGACATGGAGTTCGCTGATTTGATCATCAACGGCAAAAAGCGCCACGTGATCATGCAGGCGCCGAAGAACGGCGTCTTTTACGTTCTGGACGCCAAGACCGGCAAGTTCATTTCCTGCGCGCCTTACACGAAGGTCACTTGGGCCACCAGCTTTGATCCCAAGACGGGCATGCCGACCATTAACAAAGACATGATTTACGGCGAAAACGGCAAGCTTGTTTGGCCGGGCCCGGCCGGTGGTCATAGCTGGTACGCGATGTCCTTCAATCCGGAGACGAAGCTGGCGTACATCCCGGAAATTAAGAGCACGTTCCTTTATCGGGAGGCGCCAAACTTTAAGCCGGAAATGGGCGTTTATAAGTGGGGCATCACCCTTGCCCGTCCGACGCCCAAGCCCGGCGCTGCTCTGCCACCCACTCCCGGACCGGGGAGCGAAGCGCTCGAAGCTTGGGACCCAGTCACCGAGACGCAGCGCTGGAGCGTCGAGGGCTACGGCGGGAGCTATGGCGGCACCATGACCACCGCTGGAAATCTCGTGTTTGCTGCCTCTACCACGGGAGAATTTTCGGCATTCTCCGCGGATTCCGGCAAAAAGTTGTGGAGCGCCAAAGTGCTGCCCGAAACAGGCAATCCCATCACGTACAGCATCGACGGCAAGCAGTACGTTTCCGTCCTTGCGGGACGCGCCGGCAAAAGCCGCCTCTACACGTTCATTCTGGGCGGCACGGAGTCGATGCCTGATATTCCTCCGCAAACATTCAGGTTCGGTCCGCCACCCCCGCCTCAGCCGCACCAGGGCGGTAATAAACAGAACTAAACCTCAATCGCGGCATCCGTTCGCAATTAGAAAGTCCGGAGGGTGGATCCTCCGGGCTTTTCTAATTTTGTTTTTTTGTTGTCCTACGCAACCCGTGGAATTGATTTCAGTTTCGCGGTTCGAACCCGCAGCACGCCGCCGAGCCATGCCGCCGGAATGCAGAATATCATCCCCACCACCCAGGACCACCACGGCGCCTGGTGCGGAAACGCGTGCATCGCCCACGCCGTCAGCAGCACTTCAATTGCGCCCATGACCACCGCATCGCGCATCGGTGCGAGCCGTGAAATCCACGCCGTCGCGTAACCGCCCGCCATCACGGATAGAAACGTGTACGCGAACATCACCACATGCGCCGGCACGCTATTCTTCAGCGCATTCGCATCCGGCAGCCCGCGCGGGAATAGATGCATCATCAGCGGATTGGCTATCGCTTCGATCCCGAACGACACGATTGTCAGCACGATAATACCCGCGATGATCGCGCAGACCGAACGAAGGGTATTGCGCCACATTGCGCCGGAGTCTACCCCAATTCGCGAGCGTTGTCCCACACTGTCTCGCGCCCGAGTCACCCCTATTTAAGCTGGTTCAGAATGTCGCTCGGCACGCCGCTATCATCGGGTTTGTCCTTCCAGCCCTTTTCGAAGTATTTCTCCCAATCCTGCGCCCATGGACGCCCGTAGTAGTCGACGTAATCCGGATCGCCTGGCGAAAGCTGTTCGGGGCGGCCGTTGACGTCCTTGATGTTCGATAAGCACTCAATGAATGTAAATCGAGCTCTGGGATCGCCAGCCTTGGCCCAGAGAAGGAACCGGTCGTGTAGCACCACGGGCTGGACGAGCGACTCCGGGTCATACCATACCGCCTCGGTTTGCAAGCCGACGAAGTGGTGGTGTGCGTCGTAGAGCGGCTTGAACGTTTCCACCGTCTGCATCTCGTTGGAAAACTCGAACAACGTGTGCTGCGTCCAGCCCTGCACGTTGGCGGTCCAGCCAACGAGCGTGTCGCCGTCCCAGAACGCGATCGTCTCGCCATACCACTGCGGGACTTTCTGCACGTGGTGCGTCTGGCCCACTAGGAACTCGCGAATGAAATTGTCGGCAACGCCCGAAAGAAATTCGACGCGCGTCGGCGTAATGGTAAGTTCGAAATTGGACGCCTGCGATGGCTCAGCCCACCAGCGCGTGAACCCCTCCGGCCAGCAGAACGAGGCGCTCCACTGCTTCGCGTTATCCACTACCTCGTGATAGAGCATCTGAACGTAGCGCCTCTGATATTCCGGCGTCAGCAGTGACAGCAGTGTCGGCACCTGATTAATCCCGCCCCATTGCCAGCGCTCGCCGCGTCCGAAGAACGCGGAAAAGCCGCGCTGGTCCGGACCGGTAAAGCCCGGCGTGTCCGTACCGTTCGGATCGCGGATGTAGAATCCATCCCAATCGGGCGTGGTCGCTTTGGTGTAGATCGTCGGGCCCCCATGCGCCTTCGCCTTTGCCAGCAAAGCCTCCCATTGCTCTCTGGCCGTCTTGTAAGGATAGTGGCTGACAATTCGATCGCGAGGGTAGTCGATCCGGCAATCGCCCCAGGACGCCGAGGTCGGCGGATGCGCGCCGATGCGTCCGCTCTCCCACATGTGCTCCACCATTTCGCGAGGCGTGTTGCAGCGGTAGTAGCGCGGATCCATCCAGGATTTTTTGTCCAGGTAAAAATTCTTGGACGTGAAGAGATCGGTCTTAAGCGGCGTAACGCCCGGCTGTGGCGGAATCGAGACCGGCTTTGGAATCGGTCGCGCCCGGAATCCTCCGGTTGGCGGAGACTGTGGATTGAACCCCGGCGGCAGAACGGCTGGCGGCGGCTCCGGCTCGCCCGTCAAAACCGGATTGGGGCCTGGAGGGGGTACGAATGCCCCCGCTTCTCTTTCCTTTTGCGCTCGCGCAACGCGGATTGGTCCGGAACAGATGCCTGCAATCATCGAAGCAACGATGAAACCTAAGAACCCTATGTTTTTCATAAGTACGTGTCACCTCGCGATCGAAACACTACTTCGACGGGCGGATGGTAGTACCCGCCCCCGGCATTTTCAAGGTTTACCGGCCCTTGAAAGGATAAAAGGCGCGTTCGCGATCCGTCGCCCGATGAGTAAAAAGTAATACGCGCAACAGAGCAGTAGTTTCGTATAATGAGAATATTCGGACATAGGAAGGCGCAATAACGCATGTTACGAGGCATTCAGCAGCGCGACCTCGATCGCAATCGATGGATCAAGATCAGCATGGGAGTCATCCTCCTGCTGATTTGCGTCAGCATGGTGGTGACGCTCGTTCCCGGTCTGATGAGCGGTCCGAGCACGGACGCAAGCTCGCCGGATGCAATCGCTACCGTCGCGGGCCATCCTATTACCGTGGTCGAGTTCCAGCAGAAATTCGATCAGCTGTTGAGTAATCAGCAGGTGCCTCAGATGATGCGCCCCATCTATGCGCGGCAGTTGCTGAACGACATGGTGTTCCAGCAAGCCCTCAATTACGAAGCGCAGCAGCTGGGTATTCAGGTAACTCCGCAGGAAGAAGCGGAGCGAATTCGCCAGCTGGTTCCCAGCGCGTGGTCCGGCAATAAATGGAATCCGCAGGTTTATCAGAACACCATCCAGCAAGAAACCGGAATGTCGGTTCAGGATTTTGAATCCTCGCTGCGCGATTCCATGCTGCAGGAAAAATTCCGCGAACTGGTGACTGACGGGATCAAAGTGTCGCCTGAGGAGGTGCAGCAGGAGTTCCGGTGGCGCAATGACCGGGTGAAGCTTCAGTACGTGCTGATCAAGCCCACCGCGCTCGCGCCGAAGATTCAGCCCACCGACGCCGAGCTTGCGGCGTGGTTCTCGAGAAATCAGGCGCGTTATCAGATACCCGAGAAGCGGTCGGTGTCATACGCGCTGCTCGATTTGGCGAAGCTGCGAGCCAATACCAAAGTAACCGATGCGGAGCTGCAGGCCTATTACCAGGCGCATCTGGCCGATTATCAGGTGCCGAATCGCGTTCACGTTCAGCACATCCTATTCAAGACCGTCGGCAAAACAGACGCGGAAGTGGCTGAAATCAAGAAAAAAGCCGAGGACGTGCTCGCTCAGGCGAAGAAAAAGGGCGCCAATTTCGAGGATCTGGCCAAGAAATACTCGGAAGACGATGGATCGGCATCGAAGGGCGGCGATCTGGGATGGATTTTGCAGGGCCAGACGGTTCCGGCCTTTGAAAAGGCTGCCTTTAGCGTGCCCAGGGGCGGCATTTCGGACCTGGTGACCACTCCCTACGGCTTCGAAATTATTAAAGTAATCGACCGCGAAACGGCGCACACCAAGTCGCTCGCGGAAGTGAAGGGCGACGTTCAAAAGGCGGTGCTCGATCAGAAGGTCAGCGATCAAGCCAACCAAATCGCCGGCCAACTGGCCGATGCTGTCCGCGAATCGGACCGCCAGCCACTCGCCGCGCTCGCCAAGAAGTTCAACTTGGAGTTGGGGCAGGTGCCTCCCGTCTCCATGAACGACCCCATCGGTCCGCTCGGCAATTCACAGGAATTGCATGGCATCGTTGCCTCACTGCAGCCGGGCGAGCTGAGCCAGCCCATACAAACGGACTCCGGGTATGTGATACTGACAGTAAAAGACGTCGTGCCCGCGCACCAAGGGACCCTGGCCGAAGTTCACGCGCAGGCGCTGGCCGATTATCAGCAGGAAAAAGCGGTTGAGCTAGCGAAGCAGGAAGCGGCACAACTGGCGCAGAAAGTTAAGTCTGGGGAGTCGATCGAGAAAGCGGCCAAAGAATTGGGATTGACGGTGGCGGTCTCGGATTCCTTCGCGCGCAACGGCTCGATTCCAGCCGTAGGCAGCGGGCGGCAGCTCAGCGCCGCGTTCAATTTGCAGCCGGGGCAAATCGGTGGTCCGACGCTGATCGAAGGCAATTGGGTGGTGTATCAGGTCCTGTCGCACGAAACGGCAAACCCGGCTGATTTGGCTGCGCAGGAGGCTGGAATCAGGTCTCAACTGCTACAGACCCGGCAGTCGGCGGCGTTTGAGGCGTTCCGCACCTCGCTTCTCGATCAACTGCGCAGAGCAGGGAAGCTCACCATCAACTCCGATCAAATGAGCAGGATCACACAGAGCAGCTAGACGACCTGCCGAACTCACGTCTTGCGAACTTCTTGAAACCGCAAGTTCGACTGTATCCTACTGAAAATAATACTCTTACGTTTTTTCTGTGGGCGCTTGCTTGCCCATCCTCTCGTCCGCTAAAATAGGGGTTCCGTAGGGTGTTCCGAGGGATGTCCCCGGGGCTGACCCGCAGGCAGTTTCCTCCGCTGCCCGAAAGCGCCGACGAGTACGAGCTGTCCTCCCTGAGGAGCCATTTTATGCAGTCAAAAAAATCTAAATTCAAAAGAATTCAGGCGATTTCTACGCCGGATTTCGGCGGGCGAGTGATCCACTGGGTCCCGGTTGGAGCGCAGAATCGAAAGGCGCTGTTGAGGGCTAACATGATCTCGGGCAAAGCTGTTTCTCGGGGGAATCGCTACCTTTGCGCGCTGGAGCGCAACCAGAACGGCAAGTATAACGTCCGCATCCGGGCGTTTTTCGCCACTCTTGGTGATCGGGGCGAACGGACAATGGGCCGCGACGGGCAGCCCGCATCGGAATCCAGTGCCGGATGGAGCTTGCCGATCTATTTTCTGGCATCGTCGTTCAACGCGGCGATGAAGAAGCTCGACGAATCGCTGCAGATGCTGCAGAAAAACGAGGCCAAACTGCGGTTCTGGGGCCTGGAGCGCACGGACGATCCCAACGTAGCGGGGGAGCTGCTCCAGGAGTTTGGTCTATGGCTTGACCGGCGGCGTGACTTCCCACGCAAGACCGCGGAAATCACGGCTGCCTCAGAGAAACCGGTGACGGCTTCCGCGCTGGCGTCCGTCCGGCGCGTACTGGCCGATTCGCTGGCGCAGGAACGTCCGATGAGTCGCCCAGCGCTCGCCGGCGATTGAATAACCTCCCGGTCGCTTGTCTGGCCTGCCATCTCCGTGGTGCAGCAGCTTAAATGCGTACCCGGCGCTCTGCTTCTGGTTCACGGCTAAATCTATCCATAGCCTAGCCATAGCTTCGAGCCAGCGGGCATTGCGCAGCGTCCCCACATCGACGAGATTTAAGCCAGCGTCTTCAATCGAATTCCAAATCGAGGATTTCGGTGCCGCGTCGCCGCAGTGAAAGCCATCGGCGCGCTGCGCGCCGAACTGCGCGTTTCCGAAATTGGCGGTGTCGATGGTATTGAACGCCTTGACCACCTTTACGGCGGGAGCCCAGGAGGCGATCCGCTCCGCTACCGAAGTGGTCGTTCGCACCGTCAAACCCGAGAGATCGGGCTTCAGCGGATTCGTGCAGTCGATCACGATTTTCCCGTCAAGGTTTCCGCACTAGCGAATGGCATCCTGCGCGGCAGGCCAGGGAACGCACAGCGCAATCACCTGCGCTGCGGCGGCTTGGTTCGGCGCTGCGCGAATCTTTCCGCCTATTTTTGAAACCGTCGCGCGAGATTTTTCGCTTTGCGGGTCGGGCAGGCCAAAATGATGTTATGCCCCGCTGCCGACCACACAGGGGCCAGCGCGCCGCCAACGTTGCCCGCCCCGAGAACGGCAATCGTGTGCTTCGCCATTTCGCGACTCCTCTCGTTCGGAAACTATGATTGGGGTTCAACTACTTAGGGCGGATCAGGACCTCGCCGTGCGCGACAACGACATCATTCAGCGACAGGCGATAGCGGTAGGAGCCGGGATTCACGCCGGGGCGCGCAGCTCCGCTCGAAAGCCGCATCCCGGGCGGAGCCTGGAAGACGTTGGCTGAAAACGGCGACCGCTGCGGATCGAATTCGATCTTTAGATTCCCTGCGTTTGAGAACCAAACGACTTGATCGCCGGAATCGATCGCGATCACCTCCGGCACAATGCCCACCATTACGATTTTTTCCGCCACTCGGTCTATCCCGCCTCTCTTTCGCCTCGAATCATAATGCGGCTAGAAGCAGTTGCAAAACTGGGTACAAGGTGTTGACGACACCATAGTTGGTTTCTCCCCATGGCGGTAAGAAAGAAGCGCAGCGCCAGGGGGAGGGCCGATGCCACGATACGGTCGGCTGCTGACCGACGCGCAGTGGGAAAAGATTCGGCCTCTGCTCCCGAAGCGACCCAAGCGCCCGCAGGGCGGACGG
>Ga0209061_1002274_pt1 | contig 25345 bp, 28 predicted proteins | sample Coa_R1_10_FD_187157 | JGI IMG/M metagenome (GOLD analysis project Ga0209061, IMG submission 187157) | Surface soil microbial communities from Centralia Pennsylvania, which are recovering from an underground coalmine fire - Coalmine... | ecosystem: Environmental > Terrestrial > Soil >...
ATAAAATCGTGATCGCTGCTCGCGCTGCTGGGATCGACGCTATCGATGGCGCTTTTCCCGATTTCAAAAATCTGGAGGGGTATCGCAGGGAATGCCTGCGCGCCCACACCCTGGGCTTTGCAGGAAAATGGGCCATTCACCCTGACCAGTTGGAGATCGCGAACCAGGTTTTTTCGCCCTCGCAAGCAGAAGTTGACTACGCACGTAAGCTCGACGCCGCCTATGCGGAAGCCCTGGCCGCCGGTCAGGGAGCTGTAGTCATCGACGGCAAGATGGTAGATGCGGCCGTCGTGCGCAGCGTAAGAAATATCATCCACAAAGCTGACCTTATCGGCATGTAGATGCTTACCCTATTTCGATGACGAGGCGCGCAAAGAACATCGCTGCACTTTGTGCGTCGCGGTCGGCGATATACGCAGGAAGCGCTACATATTCAGGAAATCAGCATTTGCCTGGGCTTTGTATCAGACCTCGGAGCTGCCTCTGCGCAGGCGCTGCATTTTCTCATCCCATGCCTTACGCATAGACTCGTCAAGCGCCCGCGTGGGCACCAGCACGCGGCGTTTGAACGAGAGAACGGTCTGGCCGCGCTGATTATACGCGATGGTCTCAACCGTGACGATGCCGCGTTGGGGGTTGCTGTGAGTCAGGTGCTTCTCCAGCACCGTCGTCTCAGCGTAGATGGTATCGCCGTGAAAGGTGGGACCCAGGTGCTTGACGTTCTCAAATTCGAGATTGGCAATCGCCTTGCCGCTCACATCCTCCACGCTCATGCCCAGCGCGATGCTGAAGATCAACGGGCCAACCACAAGAGGCTTCTGAAACTGCGTCGTCTCGGCATAGCAGGCATCAATGTGCAATGGATTATGATTCATGGTTAGCATACAAAAAAGCGTATCGTCGTATTCGGTGATGGTGCGCCCCGGCCAGTGCTTGTAAACGGCCCCAATTTCGAACTCTTCATAACAACGGCCAAATTTCATAGTGATTTGCTCTCCTTTCTCAGGTGTATCTCGCCCTCGCTTCCCGCCTGAGTAAAACGCGATATATGGCGTAAGCTCCCATAGCCTCATTATACCCATAGATCGAGTACGGGTAGGAGCAAATTAAAAAACTCCTTTTGTTGATATATGTTTATCGGCATTTTCGGCAGAAAGTGACAATGAGATAGAAGCGTTTCTTTTATCATTTCATTGTCGAAAGTGAGAACCAGTTAATGAACACTCAAGCAAAACCGTATCGCTGGCATCCCACAATGGATACCGGCTTTATTCTGCTATGCTGTTTGCTGGCCGCCTGCGCTGGCTTATTTACGCTCCCGCCTCAGTCTGGCCAGGCAGCGAGCGCCACGACCATCATCCACGCAACCAGGGTTCATAGATCCCTGCCGCCACAAGCAAAGAGGGTCAGATGCCCTGCGGTGAACGGGAATCCCTGGTGCTATAATTTCTTGCACGGTACGCTTATCTATCAGGCACCCAGAACGTTCTGCCACTATTTCAAGTGCGTTTCCGACTTCTGGCAAGCAGATCGCGGCTACGTCGTTGAATGCCAGAACGGCCGGTACAGCCATTTCGGCGGTATACCAGGAGCCTGTAGAGATGACGGAGGAGTACGTAGAGCGCTGCACCAGCGAGTATTACTGCATACTCTCTAGATCTCAATATCTCTACTCCACGTCAGCAAATGCCGGAGAAAGTTGAAGGCGAGTTTCAACATTTCTCCTCCAGGATGGTGAGAGCCAGAGAGTTGCTTTCAACTCTCCCGACGCGGCATCACCGAGTCCAGTCTCGGTGGCGCCCTCTATCTATGACCAGGCGCATTTCTACTACATGCTCCAACTCCGCGTTTTATTTTCGTCACCTGTATTCGTTTTTATCAGTGTTCCATAAAGAGAGAACCGCTAGCAAAACTGAGCGACAAATTGTGCCGCTTCTGTGTCGAGAAACAGTCGAAAAACAAAGGAGCTAGTTATGACTGGTATACGTAACGTCATCTCAACGTTGACCCCAAACGGCGAGGAGTATATGGGGCCGGAGATTCTCCTCTGGCACTATCCCGAAAACAATATCATGAATGGCTCACTGCTCACAGTGGAGAGCAATCACTTCTGCGTACTCAAATCGCGGGGCGCGATCCTGAATGTCTATGAGACGGGCCAGTACACCGTGCAAACCCCTGATCGCCCGCTTTTTGGCTCGATGCAACAAGCCTTCTATGGAGGCCAGAGTCCCTGGCAGTACGAGGCTATTTACATCAACCGGGCGAAGCTGGTGCTGAATACCACCAGATCAATTTTACACTCTTCCAGCTATTCATATCTTCCTTCGTGATACGGTTCTCCTGCATGATTAGCCAATCCTCTAGGCAAACGTTATAGGGCATAACCCTTTCTTTTCTAGCTGGCAGACCTGCCTTGTTCTCCCTCCTGGCTAACATTCTCGCCCGTATTCCTTCCTCCTTTCGTAAAGCTGCTCGCGGGTTTTCAAGACCCCGCGTTTTATAATAATCGTACATAGCTAATCTGCTACGGCGAGGTAGTAACTCCGCTAACACCTCTTGAGGTGCAGTAGGATAATGCTCGTCGAGAATAGCTATTTCCTCGTCCGTCCACTGATGATTAGAGTATGTACCTTTGTAGAACAAGCCTGTATCACTCTCCCATGTTGGATCAGCCCATTCAATAGTTGCCTTGAAAAAGCTAGGCGCAACCATAGTCAGCGTTACCGACTTGATGAACAAACGAACTAAGCGCGGGTATTCTTCAGGAAAAACTATTTCGTTCCAGGCGTGATCTACATCGCGTATCAATGCCTTGAAAGTTCGCCGTTCATCGTCTTCCTGGGCTATTTGCTGGCTGGCCTGTTTGCGCTCCTCTAGCCGTTTCAATTCTTCCTTAGCAGCGTTGTAACTCTCGTTAGCAGCTTCTAAAAGCTCTGGATCAGTCAGTTTTCCTGACTTGATTTGGTTTTTTATACGAGCCATTAACGATTCCATTGCTGCTATATCTCTATCGATGCTTACCACTGTTTCGCTTGTAGCACGTCCTTCTGCGATCTGTTTGGTTACTCTCTTGCGCTCCTCCAAAAGCTTCAGATCATTCTTAGCAGCGTTGTAACTCTCGTTGGCAGCTTCTATAAGCTCTGGATCAGTCAGTTTTCCTGATTTGATCTGGTTTTTCACGCGGGTCATTAAGGATTTCTTATCTTCAATTTCCCGCTCTATGTCTTTTAACTTCTCCTGTGCATCTTCAACAGCCTTGCTGTCCTTTTCTGCAAAATCCTTGTAGTCCTCCGCTATTTCTGGCATTTGCAAGCGTTCCCGTAACCTCGCCAAGACAAGGTTATCAAATTCAGCCGCAACAATTACAGATACAGAGGAGTCTCTAGTTAACCCCACCTTTTCAGGATGAAAGCCGTAGTAACTAACAACACCTCTCTTCACTTTGCGATTTTTGACGTAAATGCTCATTTTTGGATCGCCAGACCGGATACATTCACTCAGAATAGCAGGCTGGTCTGCATTGTAACGCTTGATGTACCGCTTGTGATGTTCCTCTATTCGTGGGTTAGTTGTTCCGTCGAGCCTGACAAGCGACAAACGATCATACGCATAAGTAAAGAGAGGTAAATTGACAATAGCTTCATGATTCTCAGTCCTGACCAGTTCCCCTAGATGGAGCCAATGCCCAATGTATGCGCGATTGGTGAGCAGGCGGCGCAATGCGTTGATAGTCACAATAGTATAGGCAATTTCGGTTTTCTCGATTCCGTCAACTACCGTAACAATCTCAACCTTCTTATAATGCGAAAAAGCCGCATTGATAATAAAAGGTGATACGCTTTCATCAAAAGGCGGAAAGAGATAAGGCTTTGCTTCGATCTCAATCATCAGGGCTTTAAGATTGCCGTGAAGTTCCTTAAAGCGTCGGAATATCCAATTTACTACTTCCTTATGTGGCTCGTAAGGAATATAGCGGTAAAAGTTAGGGTTAGGTCGCCCGTTGATCTTCTCTACCACATCAAGAATAAAGCCCATAGGCATGTTACCACCTATCCAGTACCCTGCTAAGGCTCTTGCTTCTCGCGCTGGGAGCAGCCGCCCGTATACATGGTATTCTAGATAGTTCCATGCCTCCTCACACCTGCGTTTAAACCTATCGATGTGCCAGCTAATACGGAAATCATAGATAAAGTCAGGGGTGACGACAATCACCCCATAGGTGTAGCAGATTTCCATAAATTTGCCGGATTCGTCTCCCCATTTATTCCTGAAGAGGCGGTCAACATTGACCACCACTACAGCTTTAATTTCACCGTTGGCGATTCGGCGGAGCATATCATTAAACGCTTCTCGGTCCTCCATACGAGTTTGACCAGAAACGCCTAGATCACGTTCATCAAGGATAATCATGTCCTCTTTCCAGCCACAAGAGATAGCAAAAGATTTATCCTTCTGCATCTCGGCGCTAACATTCTCCTTCTGTTCTGGCGTTGAAACTCTCGGATAAAGCTGACAAGGGTAATCCGTTGGCAGCATTACATTTAAGTTCATCGTTGGCAATGGTAACATGTGCTGCGTTCGTCTTTTCGTGTTTTCGCGCTTCAGCATTTCTTTTGTCCCTTTCTTCAAGTCGATGTAACCAGGTGCAAAAAAGCTTACAGGCTTCTTCGTGGGCGTCGGGCGGTAACATCCTTCTGGTTCCTCCTTGCTATAGATGAGTGACCGTATTCACGGTAATCTAACTATAACATATAGAAAATTACTCTACTCTAAATGCATCTTTTACCTACAAGGTTTTTGCACGTTATCCACGCCGTTTGTAGAGCAGAACCAGAGGGAGTACATGTATGATCTATGTAATTGTGGATCTTCACCTCCTGCTAAAAGTACACCAAAAAAATTTGGTTGCCAGGTCCATTTGTTTGGCCCATTTGTGTTAGTATACACGGAAATGTACGTATATGTCCAGTCTCATTTGATATTGTTCTCCTGTAGGCGTATAATAATTACCAAAAACCCAAGAGGGTACTATCATGAGTGATACAGATGAACTTTTAAGCATATCCCAAATAACTAAAGAAATGGGAGTCCATGAAAAAACTGTTAGGCGTTGGATAGAAGATCCAGACTTGTCATTGCCTGCTGAGAAAAATGTATCGGGTCACTACAGAATAAAAAGATCAGACCTTAATAATTTCATTGCAAAACGCAAAGAAAAGTATAATAAAGCATCTAAGCAGCGATAGTTTTTGCATAAATGTCACCTACGCACTTTTAGGTTTGCATAACCATTACATAACGCGGGGCCGCTCGTAAAGCGGCCCCGCGTTATCTTTTTGCATTTACTATGTAATGTTGGATGGCGCTTATCTTGCTTTACCCCACAAGCGGGTCAAAACCTGCGGCTGGCGAATCGCATCGATTTACGCTGCCACTGCCGGGCTTTTCTGCGTCGATGTGCTGTCATGTGGCTATTCTGTGTACGCTCTTTCGCGGGTCAACCTGCGGCGTTGCCGACCTGTGCCGGTGGTGTTGCCTGTTTTGCCGGATACCTCCGGGGTTTGTTCTGCTGCTCCCTGCTCGCTCCTGCTCCTAGAGTGTTCCTGCTGTTCCTTAGCAACACGGAAACGGACGATTCTCTTTTCTCTGTTTCTTCGGCTCCCTGGGCCGTCCTTTCTGTTCCCAAACTGGAGGAATGACGCCCCTGAATAGCCGGACACTATCCAGGGCGTCGTTTCCTTTCCATCCCCTACCCCCAGTATCAAGAAGGAGAGCCGTCATGAGATGGGACGGACGATGGAAAAAGGCCGATAGGTACTGGCTTCCCTCTAGAGGTCGGGGCGCGCTCGTTCCGCCTCTGCGTCCTCGTCTGCAAAAGAAGCTGCGATCCGACTGCACAGGTGAATCTCTCTCGCCTGTTGCGCGTTCATGGGCAAGGAGAGCAGAACCAGGCTGTAGGCTCGAAGCGCCTGAACCAGCAGGAGTTTCTCGTTGTAGTCAAAGGTCGTCAGACAGAGAAACCCAATGGACTGTTTCATCAGAGCAAGCTTCTCTTTGATCTGCTTGATGGTTTCTTCCGCGAGTGCAACCTTCGGGTTCTGGCGGTCTGCCCGGTGAAGTGGCTGCTCGAACAGCGTGATGGCCTCCTCTGTGAGATGAAGGGTTTCCTGCGTAAAGACAAAGGGAGCCGTCTGAGAGGGCTTCTTTCGGCGCGTCATAGCTGGTTGCCTCCTTCTCTCAGGCGGGCTTTCAGGGCTGCCAGATCGGCAAGCACGGCGTTTCGCTGATCGCTGGCTGGCTCCTTCGCATACAAGAGTAATAACTCGGTGGTCATCGTTTTTAACGTGGTCATCTCCTCCCTTGTCAGCGTACAGGTGAACAGGGCCGTCTTCTGGTCCATCACATCGATGAGCTTCCCTTGCAGTGCTTGCAGTATCCGAAGGGTGGTATTGCGCTCGGTGCCCGGCATGAGCGACGCGAAGGCGTAGCGCCGGTAGGTTTGTACATACCCTTGCAAGCGACGGGCCTGCTCGCGGGTCAGGCTCAAGGGTGGTGCGGTACTCATCACAGCAGTGCTACCCTCCCATACGCGGCATGAAACACATATGACGCGTGATTCTGCTCCCACTCCTCAGCAGCAGCGTTAAGCATAGCTTCAAACGCTGCTGGTGCGATGGGAGTACGCGGGCGGAGTGCCTCAAAGACGCGCAAGGCGTCCAGCTTGAGCATGTGGCCGCTTCGCCCGGCCCACGATCCCAACGGGACGGGGATATCTTGCGCCTCAACCTCCTGGCAGCCGGCCTGGGTGAGAAAGTCAGCGAGATGCGTGACCATTGCTAATTCGATGCCTTGCGCCTGGCTGATCTCGCGTACCCAGGATAACAGGCGTTCGGTGGCTGGTCCGGCGTTCTGAACCGTCGTGCCAGCTTCTAACAGTTCAACCCATCCCTGCGGGCGCGTGACACGGACGAGCTCGCGTACCACGCTCGGCCAGCGCGGGGCAGGAATGGCGAGCACCAGCAGGCGTTGATGGGTAAAGTCGAATTGATGCGTTGGAAACGGCAAGCCTTGCAAGACATCGGCCTGGGCAAACAAGCAGGTATTTGGCAAGGTATGGGGCAAGGATGTAAAGGCGATATCCACCCCAATAATCTGCGCGTGGGGAAACTGTTGGGCCATATCTATTGCCCATATCCCGGTGCCGGTCCCCACGTCAAGGATGGTCCGGGTCTCGGGACTGAGAGGCGCAAGATAATGGTTGCCGAAGGCGTGATGCAGGGCGTAATGCTGGAAATGCAACCGTTGATCTTCTTGTTGATCTTTGGGCAGCAGATACGGCGCATCGGGTAAATAGGCGCGTGGCTCACTCTCCGGCGGCGTCGCGGTGGGCTGCTCGCGCTTCCAGGTTTCCAATGTTGGTCTTGCCTTCCGGCGGCGAAACAACCAGCTAAAGCCAAACATGGGTATCCATCCTCGTTTCCTGTACGTTTTGGTAGACTGCTCGATATGTCCCGTCTGGTTGCCGCTCTTTGATTGCTGCTAGCAGGTAATAATCAACGTGAGCATCCTGGGGACTGCGCTCTAAGCTAGTCTCAACATAGGGAGTCGTAGCGCGGTCATTTTTCATAGCGAGAATGGCCTGACCAAGTTTTCGGGCCTCGTCGTCGTCTGGTGCGTAAAAATGCTCTTTCCATACAGTAGGCTGGCTTTGTCCATCCTGGGACGCTAGACGATAACTCTGGACATACAAATAGAGGTATGGGGCATCTGACACATGGCTCATAGACTCTCCTCCATTCTCCGTGCAATCTCTTCAATCGCTGCTGTTGGACCAACCTCGGCGGCAAGGTGTTCAAAGCACCTGGTAAGATGTTCATAGCGATGGGTGATTACGTCATGGCTTGCAACACTTGCGTATGCTTTCGCCTGACGCATTGCTTCAATTTCCTGGTCGATCTGCGCTCGAATTTGTGCTATCTCGCTCATGGCTCTCCTCACTTAATCAAAATGACTCACGGTCAAACACACTTTCCAGAGGCCGATGAAAGAAGCGGGCAGGGCCTTTCATTCACGTTAGAGCCTACCTCACCTGACCACTTAATACATGCATTACATTGACATAACTTGACTTGTAATGCCATACTCTTAGAGAGATGGGCCGTGAAGAACGTGGCCTGTAAGGAACAAACAATATTCTTCAAGCCCCAAACGTGAGCATAGCATACATGTTCTGCTATCTGTCTTATTTTTTGCGAGAAGAGCCGGAAAAATAAGACCCTAGACAAAGTGCTGAAGCTTCTTCTATACTTACCTCTAAGAGCGTTTGTGATAGTGGAAGGAGTCTTACAGTGCAGGAGAACACGGCATTTGACGGAACGTTAGGGCTGATCTTACGTGAAAAGAGGCTTGAACTAGGGTGGAGCGCAACTCAAACAGCGATTCTCTATGGTGAGGCTGTAAGAGGAACTCCGATTACCAGAAAGGCATATCTACGTATGGAAGAAGGCTATCTTCCTCGAAGCCCGAAACGGCGTTTACTTCTTGCGGCCATGCTTGGACTTGCGCCGGTTGCGTTAGGTTTATCAGAGAATATAGAAAATGTTGTAGTAGCCCCGCCGGTTCCTGCACCTGATTCGCTCAAACTCAAGGCGCTCAATCTCAAAGAATACCGGGCGGCTCTCATTTCCTACTGGAAGCAAGGGTATACTGATCCCCTAGCAGCTATGAAAAACATTGCCCAACGGATTCAGGTGCTTCACAACAATGTGTTGTATCACTCGTCTTCTGAGCAAGAGGAAATGAAAAAACTGCTCTGTGCATCTCATATCCGTTATGGGGCAATAGCGCGAGAGCAGGGTTTTGACAAATCCGCCGTTGACCACTTCAAGAGAGCTATTATCCTCGCTCATGAAGAAGGGTATAGAGAGATGGAAGCAGCCGGGCTTCACCACTATGGCGCGTACTTCTTCGACAAAGGGGACTTTATGAACGCTTCCCGGCAATTTACCGCGTCTCTTCGCCTGAAAGCATCTCCCGCTATAAGAGGGTGTACTCTCGCGCTCAATGGCTTCTCTCAGGGGTGTATAGCCGTGTCAAGTGATGATATCGCGGAAGCGTTAGCTATGGTAGATGCTTCTGAAAAAATGCTAGGCTATAAACCTGAACCAGAGGAAGAGATCAGCCAAGTGGTATTCACCGTTGAAGGGTTCTATCTCTTCAAGGCTCATGCGCTTGTGGCGTCTCCCTTGAAAAAACTGCGTGTGCCTGACGCTGCTGAAGAGGCTATAACAGAGGCATTCAAATTCATGGGTCCAGATGTACGATCAGACCGGAACAAACGCCGCTCTGCCTATCAGCAGCTTGAAAGCAATGTCGTTCTTTCACAAACCTGGCTTGATCGTGATTACTACCCGATTGCTACAACGCTGGCTCAAGATGCTCTAACGATCAGCGAGAAACTTGGCTCAACTCTCCACGTTCCATTCGTAGAGAGGATTCACGCTGGCCTGAAAGCAAGCAATTATGGTAGTGATATAGAGGTCGCAAAGCTTGGTATTCAGCTTGCAAAGCTGAAACATATACGGATATTCAATGATTGATAGACCACCTGCTAGGCTCTGACTTGTCACAGCCAGAGCTTTTTTCTGACGGCTCCTGCTAATTGTCTTGTCAGTAGTGGCTCCCGGCTGGCTGGCTCCCGTCGAGGTGGCTCCCGCTGGTCCGGGCGTTTGCTCTCGGTTGTCGGGGGTTATCCTGTTAGTGCCTGGGTTGGTTCCGGTAGCCTGCCTGAGCATCAAGGCGTTTCGGCCTTGCTCCTGCTAGCCCTAGCTGGCCGTTGCCAGCGGTGCGCGGGCTTCTCGTAGTTTCTGGCTGATGATTGCAGCATTTCAATACCTTTGCTGTAAGACGCAGAAATATCTTTTCCGCCTGTCCTGGTTTCCATCCCTGGGTGGCTGGCTCCCGGTGACTGGCTCCCGTTTCCGGTGGCTCCTGCCTGGTAGGTGCCTGGTTCTCTTTGAAAACAATGCAGGCTTGCCCAAGTCTAGCCCATAGCGTTCGTTGTGTCCAGGTCGTATTGCGCTCCGTACCTCCGCGCAATCTCCACCTGGACACAACGAACGCTATGGGCTAGGGGTACAGTGCGCCTAATTGTCGTCAAAAAACAGCGTGGACGCTGCTTTTTGTGAAACGCTCTTGCTCTCCTACAAGAAAAACTCTTGATTTGCTGCATTCGCTGTCTCCGCGCTTGTTGGCTCGGTCGCTTCGCTTGCTCCCTGCTCTGGTGCCATCATAGCGGGGGCTGGTTCCTGTGGGGCTGCTGGTAGCTCCGGGCGAACATGCTGAGACACATAGGGAATGTTTGCTAGTTGCCTGAGCTTCCGATCTTCGTAATAGGGCGTAGCAGTAAGCAGCATGGGCGGGAGTGTCGAGCGCAAGAGCAAGACAGATCGCGGGGGCATCGTGCGTATTTCCTCCGGGGTGAGTAAGCGGCGCTGGGCCTCGCTCTCTGTCCAGGTATCGGCTAACCCGGTCCACGCGCCCGGTTTCCGGCTGCGCGTCCAAGTCGGGACCGTTGTATTTCCTATCCGCTCAGAATAATACTGACACTCGCGCAAGCCTGCACCGGGTAACAATAAATGCGTGTTGGCGTTGGCGCGAATCGTCTCCGCGTCGTCGCTCCCATAGGCCGCGTCAAGCTGGGAGAAATTTTGTAGGACCATGAGCAGGGAGACGCGCAAGTAGCGGGCGGTGCTGATGAAATGAGCATAGCCGGGAATATGCCCGATATTGGCGAACTCATCCATGTAACAGGCGATTCCGCGTGGCAGGGTTCCGCCTGGGCCGCTGGCCGCTCGCTGCTCCCAGCTACGAAACATCTGCATGGTAAAGCAGGCCATCAGCGGGCGATAAATGGGTACCTCGCTGCGGGGAATAGAGAGATACAACGCGGTTGGCTCGTTTACCATAGCGTCAAAATCGATCTCATTGACGCTCGTTACTGCGCGTACATTCTCACTATCGAACAATTGAAAGCGGTTGCCGATGTCGGTCATGATCGAGCCGATCAGCCGTTCATTATGGGCCATATTTGCTAAGAAATTGGCCGCTTTACGTCGCGCTTCTGCCGATGGGCTTTCGGTTAAGGCGTCTCTGATCTCTTCAAAGCCCTTGTTGGCAATGAAATCCGCAAGCCGGTAAAGGGGTGCGTCCGGCTCGGTGGCGCGCAGGTGTAACACAATAGCACAGATGAGATAACGGGCGCAATTGGTCCAGAAGGGATCATTACTCTCTCCGGTATTCTTGACCCAGCAATCGGCGAACATATTGGCATCCATCGCGTTCTGCACATAGGCCAGCGGGTTGTAGCCGTGGCTGGTGTCCGGGCGCATGGGAGCAAACCACCAGATGGCATGCTTTTTGGCAAGCGTTCCCGCCGTAAGCCGGTACAGTTCATTTTTGAGGTCGGCAATAAATAACGAGCGGCTTCCCGTCTCCCGTAATAGATTGGGAATAATTTCAAGGGTACTCTTGCCGCCGCCTGTCGAGGCGGTTAAAAGGGCGTGTTCCTCCTGCTCTTTCTCTTTGAGGGCTATTACCCGCCCGCGATAGCTGCCTACCACAAACAGGCTTTCCTGCTGCCCTTCCTGGGCGGTGCTTACTTTCTTGCGCAGGAGGAGAGATACAAACGCGGCCAGTGTAGGAAGCAGACGGCGGGTAAGCTGGGACGAACGGGCGAAGGCGCGGGCCTCGCGGCGGGTAGCGTAGTCTGCTGACCCGTAGGTGTGCCGCCTGCGTGGCCGGAAGCCTCGCCCCAGCGAGAAAAAGAGCAGGACTGCCAGTACCAAAAAGACCCACGGGCCGGGGCCGCTGGTCACTTCCTGGGGATGGGTTAAGACGGCAACGAGCAGGCCGCCTTTGCTGGTTGCAAGGGGAAACATCCACCAGACAAAACACCCCAGCAAGGCTAGAAGGAAACAGAACGATAGAAGGCTACGTGATTTCATGGGGTTCTTCTCCTGTCTGAATAGCGGCGATTAACGGCCAAAATCGGCGGCGTCCGGTTCGCTCTGCTGGCCGTAGCCTCCGGGGATTTGCTCTAACTCCTCTCTGATAGTGTCGCGCTCGCGCAAGTCCCGCAAGGTTTCCTCTAGAAATCGGTATTGTTCATACTCGCTATGCTCTCGGCCTTTGTCCTTGATAAACTTGAAATCTTGCGGGTTGAGCATGACGGGCGCTGCGCGGCCTGTCTCGCGGTCGATCCCGGTCCCCTGCATGACAATATGAATGTGTGGGTGTGCTGTATTCTGGTGGTGGGTCGCGTACCAGTTGAGCGACTTCCCTAGACGCTTTTCGAGGTCGCCCATGATGGCGCGGGTCCATGCCTTCCAGTCGTCAACGGGTTCATTGTCAGCCGGGGAAAGAATCATCCGATGAAAGTAGATGTCTCCGGCCCGCTCTCCCTGCATGATGCTTCTGGCAGCTACGCGCCAATTTAGCCCGCCCCGCTCGGCGTTAAAAAACTGGCGATCTGCCTTGCTCTCCTGCTCGGTTCGGCCTCGATACTGCAAATATTTCAAATGGTTGCTGAGAAAAGAGCCTGCTTTCTGCGGAGTGTATCTTGAGGCTCGGACGTTTTGCGTTTTAAAAAACATAGTCACCTGCCAAAATCAGGGTCTTTGTCCTGGGCCTGCAAGCGTTCGGGCAAGTCCAGCGGGGGAAGGTCGGCTATCATGCCCTGCTCAATCAGTTCTTGGGCATACTCCCGGCCTAGCTCCTCTAAATAGGCGAGTTCGTCAAGGGTGAAAGTGATTTCTTCTTCCAACCATGCCAGTTCGATCAGTTCAGAAACAGGCTGGTCAAGGTCAACCCCCTCTAGCCACTGTGAAAACTGCTCTTGTGGATCAAACATGGCCGTTTCTCGCTTTCTCGGTAGGGGTTTCATCAATCAAGGTGTCTTGATACAGGGGCGTTTTCTTCTTCGGGGCAAGTTCCTCAAGTGTTCTCTCCTCGGCGTGCTGATAGGCTTCTCTAGCAAATGGCCCGCCGTGGGCTTTAGCAAGAACGGTAAAGATTAGACGGCGGGCAATCCCACCATGTTTAATCGAGGTGACGGTCAAGCCTGCCAGCCGGTCAAACTGCTTTTTCAAATAGCCCTGCTGGTCTTCGCGTTCTTCTTCTCGATCCTCGCGTAACTGTTGGCGTAACTGGGCGTGGGTCTGGTGCAGTTCCTTGACCAGCATTTCTTGCAGTACTGCCAGAGCGGCGTTTTGGGTAAATTCCCCTTTGCGCCGCGCTATATCGTCACGGATCAGGTCGGCAATGATTTTATTCATACCACATTTTTCTTTTTCTGCTCTCTCAGCAACGTAATCCCTGTATTCTTCTGGTATCCATACATTTAACTGCTTAGTTTCCATCGGCTTGTTCTCCTAAAACAAAATTTACAGGTGTGGTCTGTTATTCAGGTAATCAGAGTATATCATCTCAACTTGATAGATAGAAGAGAGACATCTTTCCCATATGTAGCTGCTTTGGTGGGAAATAATTATTTACACAACTGTGACTTGACAGTGCCAGGGTAATCTATGGTACAGTTATATTGCCTGCTGATGGTATAGCCGCTAGATCAGCAGACACATCTTGATACACTGTACGGTGTATCACTCTTTATGGGTAGATTTCGTGTTTTCCCTGACGAAATACGACAGGAACTTTTTCATCTATGCTGCAAACAGCTAGAAGGAGTTGCCATGTTTCGTGTAAGGAAAGTTCTTTTCTTACTCCTCCCATTGTTGTGTTTGCTTCCGGGGGCGATTCTTGTCTGCTTCAGCCCTGGAACGCTTACTCAGTCGCTTTCCTCATCTGTGAGCGGCGGGCGTGGCGGTGCGTTTGGGGCTACGTCATACACGCTTCCCCCTACTGTCACTGTCACCCCTACTGTAAGCCCTACGCCCGTACCGCCGACCATGTACGGCGGGTCCGGTAAAAATGGCGTGTGCCTGGGAACATCGGGGGCGGGTAATGACATGCTGAAAATGGATTTTGGGTGGTCGGCGTCCGTTCTCAATAAGCAATGGAAAGACTACGGCTCTTACCGCCTGTGCAACGATCATTACGTATGGGAAACGGTGACGGCGCTCCCAGTCAAAACGGTTCTTCTAGCGTTGCAATGGCCGTCTGACCTGCTCAATGCACAGTACGCGAATCAGGTTGTGACCTTGCAGCCGTTGAGTACCTTCGATCCGGTGACGCAACAGGCCCAACAACAGGCGCAGCAGGGAAACCAGCAAACCTCTACCGAAACTAACAAGAATTGTCTTTGGCATATCAGTTTCTCATTTATCAATGGCGATATAGACATATGCCAACCCATACGCGCTATTGTCAGTGCTGGCGCGTCGGGCATACGTTGGATTTATCAGAATACACAGGCCCAAATTGCTTTTATGTGGCAAACGCCGCTCCAACCTTTTCAGGATGACAAAACAAGCGGTTTACTTACCGTTTGGTCAATGTCCTGGGCGATTGTTCTCGTCTGCATTACGGCGGTGCTGGCCTATGGGGCGCTGCGCTATATGGTGGGTTCGGCGGTCAACTGGCTAGCCTATGCGAATCTTGCGGAGCTTCTACCGCGCCTGCTGTTTGGGCTGCTCGCGGCCTATTTCAGCAAAGAGTTTTTCATTATGCTGATCCGGGCAAACAACGCGCTTGCAGGCATTTTCAATCATGACACGGTTGATACGATTATCAATGGCAAGGCGTCGGGTGTGGTGAATGGGGCGCTACAGATTTTGTATGGTCTCATGGGCTTTTGTTTGATCGTGGAAGAGGTCGCCCGGATTGCAATTCTCTACCTGCTGTTTGCTTTCGCGCCAATTCTCTTCTTCTTCGCATCTCTGAGGGAAACGCAACGCTGGGCTAAAACTGCCGCCGTGGCTGCGGTCGTGTTTGTGTTTATCCAGGCTGCGCAATCGGCTACGCTGGATGTTGGCGGGCGCGTGTTGAAAACGGTACTCAAAAACACAGATGGCAACCTCACGTTTTTGAATATCCTGATTAGCCTCGCTATTCTGTACCTGACCCTGATGTTGTTCTTCTCGCTGGCGCGTCTGGCACTTGGCGGGGGCATTTTTCCCTATGCGGATAGGGTATTTGCCCTTTCGCGCCGCGCGCTGCCCTTTGCTGCTGGGGCCGCAATTGGTACGGTGGCCACTGCTGCGGGTCAATTTCGTCTGGTGCGAAGAAATATGTTTCCGCTCCCTCCTCGTAATCCTCCCAGCGGGGGAACGTCAAGCGGTTCTGGTGGTCCCGGTGGTCCTGCTGCTTCCGGTGGTTCTGGTGGCTCTGGTAGCGCGGGTCAAACACCGGTCACGGTTGGCGCGAAACCCTTTGTACATAGCGGGAATACGTCAGGCAGTTCTAGCAGTCCTGCAAGCGGGAAGGGTAAGCAACCGGGCGGTCCTGCTGGCTCTGGCGGGACAAGTGGTACAAAACTCGCTAGTCCTGCTGTCTCTCGTCCTGTACAAGCGACAACGGGCGGCGCTCCTTCGTCTGGCACTTCGCGGGTATCACGGCCTGCTGGTCGCTCTGCCGGGCCATCTCCCGCAAGTCAGCCGGGGCAATGGCAAAAGGCCCCCCCACAGCCCCAGCGGCGGCGCATGACTGAAGAGGAATTTCTAGACTGGTTCAACCAACAGGACGAACATTGATGTTTCCACGACGAAAAACGAATCTCTTCTGGCTGGCAGTGGCCGCCTCAGGTGGCGGGTTGACTGGCCTTGTGATCGTGGCGGTCTCGATCATTGCACTACTTGCCCTGCTGCTCGCGTTAGGCGCTCACTTGGATGATAAATCAGCTTCAACGTATGGGAATCCGTCGCTATCGCTGGTGAATGCCTCGCACAATTGGACCGGGCAAACGAATCAGGCGGTGGTCAATGAGGCGCTTTACCTCGCTGCTGCGCTCTACAACGGGCCGCCTGACGGCTATGATACGTGGTATCATGCGGCAATGATTCCTGATGTCTTCTCCTGCTCACAGTGCGGGTACTGGCCGCAAGGGGATGTTCAATGTGTGGCTTTTATCACTGCGGCGTATGCGCTGGCCGGTCAGCCGCTCCCCTATTGGAGAAACATGAATGCCATCGAGTACTATACCTCCGGCGTGTATGCTCATGCGCCGGGCTGGGAGATGATTTCTCCGTATAGTATGCCGCTTCCTGGTGATATTGTCGTCCTCAATAGCCCCTACTTTGATGGCGTGGGTCATGTCGTCCTGGTCGTTGATGTCCAGCCGCCCCATAATGACAGGCCCGGCTATGTGCAGTTCGCGCAAGCCAACGGGCCGGGGTCCATCAATCAGGAACCACTTTACCGGGATAGTCACGGCAACTTACACATGGCGATCTGGCCCCATTACACGGTAGAAACCTATCTCCGTCATGTTTCGGCGCTCACCACGCCTGGACCTTCCGCATAGAAAGGCTGCTCTTATGTCACAATTACAAACGGTTGCCAATAATTTTGTCACGCTCTGCCAGGGCATAGGGATCGTGCTCTTAGGAACGATGATTTGTCTGATTGCACTCCTGATCTTCACCAGCTTTGGCAACGAGCATAAACAGGCGATTGCGAAAGCTGCCGCCCTCGGCCTGCTGCTGGGGTTCGTGCTCTTGATGGCCGCACCTACCATCTCGGCGGTGGTACAGAAAATGTTTCCGGTGGTCAAGCCCTAGAATGGAGCCGTCTCAATGTATACGCACCGTATACCTAACCATTTAGAGACTGAGGATAAATTCATCCTCAACTTGAGTATGCGTCAATGCGTGATTCTCTTTGTCGCGCTCTGCATGGCTTACGCGCTGTTTAATGACATGTTCAACGCGATTCCTGATGCCGGGCTAGGGTTGGGCCTGGGGCTGACTGGGGCGTTTCTGGTCTTCCTGGCCGGGGTGGGGTTAGCCCTGATCCGCGTTCATCGGCGCGGGTTAGATGAATGGATCTTTGTTCTATTCATGTATGCCGTCGCGCCGAAAACGTATACCTGGCATTTTAACCGGCCTGATGCGTTTGAATTGTCTGACTTGTCGGCCTCCGCGAAAGTTGAGCGGAAACGAAACGAGAAAGAAGAGGAAAACGAATGGTAGCCGCTCCCATCAAAACGAACAAGGGAAATCTAGGGAATATTCTTCAATTGATGGCCCTGCGAGAAATCCGCGATGATATGTTCTGCCTGCGGGCGGCCACGAAACAGAAATATCGGCGGGAATATATGGCCGTCGTGCGCGTCGAGGCGGTCAATCTCCCGCTCATGTCGGACGGGGAACAAGAGGCGATTCTAGAGGGTTTCCGCTCGTTCCTGGCAGGTCTATCTCCGAAAGATCGGGCGCTCAGTATCCATTGCCGGACGGCTCGGTATGATCTTCAGCCCTATCTTGATAAACTCGATGAGATAGCTGCGCAGCATGATTCCCCGCTCTACCAAGTGATGGCAGCGGATCATAAGGCTTTCGTGCAAAAATTGGCGAGTCAACGGGCGCTCTTGCAGCGTGATTTCTTTGTCCGCGTGCCGATTCAAATCAATGTGAAAGAAGGCCGGTATCGTCGCCTGCTTCCGGCTGAGGTCTTTGACCAGGCGCGGGCGGATTTGGACCGGAAAACACAGGATGTCATTGCAGGACTATCGAGGGCCGGGCTGATGGCTCGCCGCCTGAACTCTGAAGAGTTGGTTCACTATTACCTGTCCTGCGTGCATACCCGCAATGCCGAAGAATATAGGCTCCCTGCCAGTGTCCTCTACACCCTCGATTATCCGGCGCGGGTCACGCTGCCGCATATCTACGAGCAAGACGTGCGCGCTGCCTCTGGTGCGCTCGCGCTCGATGTGCCGGGAGATTTGGCCGCCGTTCAGCCAACGGAACAAGCAACCCCGGCCAAAAAAGCGCGGCGCTGGGTCTGGCAGTCGAGCAAAGATATTCGCAAGGAACAGCAACGGCGGGACAAACGCCCGGATCGCTCCGGCGCGTCCGGGGTGCCCGATTTGATTAGTCTGCCCGAACTGGTCCAGCCTGCGGCGGTAGACGTGACCCCGAACTATATCAAGGTGCATCATAACGCGGGCGATGAATACCTGCGGGCGCGGGCCGTCATCGGCTATCCGGCGGTAGCGGTTGGCGGCTGGTTTGATGATTTGCTCTCCATCGATGAGCCATATATTGATTTCCTCATCTTCATCGAGACGGTTGATCCTGTTCAATATGTGCGTTCCTTGACGCGGGCCATCTCCGGGTATCGAGCAACCCAGCACCTAGAGCAGCGTCACGGACGAACGGAAGATCCCTATATCGCAGCGGCGCGGGCCAATGTCGAGGAATTGAGAGAAAAGCTTGTGCAGAAAACAGAGCAGGTTCATAGCTTTTCGCTCTACATCCTAACAAGGGCCGAAAGCCGGCAGACATTGAAAGAGCGAGATGCAAAAGTCGCCTCGCTGCTGCGTGGATTGGAACTAGAAGGGGTTCCCTTGCAATATGAACACCTGCAAGCTTGGCTCTCCTGCCTGGATGCCCGCGACCTGCTGAAACGGGCGCGCAAGTTTGATACCTCAACCGTTGTCGGGGCGTTTCCCTTTTGTTCCTCGAATCTCTCGACGGAGCCGGGGGTGCTGGTTGGGCTAACGGCGGGCGGCGGGCTGGTGATTATCGACCCCACGTCTGACGAATTGGAAAACGGTCATGAAGTGGTCTTTGCCAGATCGGGCGCGGGCAAGTCGTATTATCGAAAAATCGATCTGATGCGCTCGCTTCTGACCGGCTTCCGGGCGATTGTGATTGATCCTGACCGGGAAGAATATTACCCGGTGTGTCAAAAGTTCGGCGGATCGTATATTCGACTGCTGCCGGGCAATCTGGCAATTAATCCGTTTGATTTAGAGCGGGTCCAGCAAAGTGAACGCAACCCGTTAGAGGAAAAGTTACAAAGTCTGCTCGTCCTGTTTGATCTGCTCTTAGCGGATACAATACCGGGCGTCCTCTCCCAGCGAGAAAAGGGGCTGTTAAATCGCTTGATGACACAAGCCTATGCTGATTGTGGCATCACGGCTGACCCTGCTACGCACCAGAACGAGCCGCCCAATATGCAGATGGTGTATGATCTGCTGGTACAATCCGGCGATGAGTTCGGGCTAGGGGATCGGCTTTTGCGCTACCTCCCCAGCTTCCCAGCACGCACCGAAGTAGACCTAAACAATCCGCTCACCGTATTTAGTATTCAGAACTTGCCAGAGGAATTACAGCCGGTCGGTCTGTATCTGGTCACTGAATTTGTCTGGTCGCAAGCGCGCAAAGACCGGGTTCCGGTGCCGCGTATGCTCCTCATCGATGAGGCATGGGTGTTGATGGCCTTCCCCGAAGGTGGGCGCTTCCTTGCCGGGATTTCGCGGCGGGCAAGGAAATATAACTTGCATCTGCGGCTCGTTACGCAAAATGTCGAGGATTTTCTCGCTTCTGAGCATGGCCGGACATTGTTACTCAACGCTTCGCAAAAATTCTTGATGAAACAAGACAGTACCACGATAGACGCGGTAGTCAGAGCGTTTAAGCTGTCGAATGAAGAGAGAAAATTCCTGCTCGGTGCGGGCAAGGGAGAAGGGTTGTACTTCTCGCGCTCCTCTCATGTGCCGCTTCAGGTGGTCGCCTCCGAACTGGAGGACCAGCTCGCCCGGACTGATCCAAAAGAACTCATGCGGCAAGAGCAGGCCCAACTAGAGCAGCGGGCAGCGGCGGCGGCGCTCGAAGCGCAAGAGGCCATAGCCATACAGAACGCCCGCAATGAGTTTAATATTGTCCTGCCCTATGTCTTCCGGCCAGAGACAGAAGAAGCGGGCAATGGAAACGGGGCTTCCTAGAAAAAGAGGTGTAATCATGATGTGTCCACATTGCGGCGAAATAACAAGCGATTGGGACCGGCGCTGCTGGCACTGTTCAGCCCGCCTGAATAATCGTCCTCCTGCCTGGGTGGCGTGGTTTCCGGTCTTCCTCATTGCTGTATTGATTCTATCCATATGGTTAGCACATCACTAGCAAGGTATGCTATACTACCTGCCAGGTAAGAAGTCCTTTCTTTCCTGCTAAGGCGGTTTCATCGGGTGTCAAGTCGTTAGAAACCGCCTTTCCCGCTTGTTTCCTCGCTGTTTTTTTCTCCCTTTGTGCTGGCTAATCACTGGTGGGGAGGGGCCGCTCGCTGTACCTGGGCAGGCTGCCGGGGCCGTTGATCTGCCAGAGGTGCGCGGGTGCCTGCTCTGCCTGGGCGTCGAGATAATTTTTGCCGCGCTTCGGCTGGCGGTAGGGTGGGGGTGCGGCTAATGGTGCGCGGGCGTTTGCTCTGCCTGGGTGAAAGCGGTTCCTCGCTGCATGGTGGTTAGTTCTGGCTGGCTCGCGGTTTCGGGCTGGTGCCTGCTGGGTATCGAGGGGGCTTCTGCTACGCTCTGGCCACTCAGAAGGGGAACTTTCTCCCTTCTGAGTGGCCCCTCCTTTCGCCGGTTAGTTGGCCTGTCCCGCTTCAATCTGTTCAATGATCGCGCTCGCAGTTGTCTTGATCGTCTCAAGCTCAGCTAGTAATTCCTTCTCGGTGTTGCCCCAGCTTTGCAGATAATCGCTTGAGAAGGGGTTATGAATGCCGAAATGATGAGCGACGACATAAGAAATGGCCTCCGCGTGTAACTCGCGCTTGCTTGCAGAAAGCGCGCGGCCTTGCGGGGTATGGTGTAACTTCTCATGCGCCCATTCGTGAATGAGTGTTAAGACGCGGCTCGTTGAGTCCAGGCCGCTTTTCATGCGGATCGTGCCGCCTGTGCTGTAGCCCTGGGCGCGTCCGGTTGCGCCTGTTTCCAGCTTGATCCCGTCTTGCTGTATGGCGTGAACGATGGCTGTAGAGAGGGCTTCCTGATCGTCTGCCAGGGGGGTAAAAAAGCTCGGTATGGGCTTGTCCGGGCGGGCTTCAAGCTGGCTGGCGTCAAACACATGGGCAATGGTAAACGTGACACCCAAGTAGGTAATCGTTTCTTCGCCTGTCTCCTCATTCTTCATGACGGCTTTCCCATAGGGGCGGGGGGCAATGATGGCGATTCCTTTCGCACCTTTCTTGACTTGATAGCCCATCTTTTTCCATTGGCTATAGCCTGCAACGTGGGTCGCGTTGGGGGCTTGCTCAGCAATAAGCATCTGATTCAGCGGGCTATACTTATGAAATTTGGCGGCGAATTTCAGGTAGTTCAGAAGGCGGTCAGTCTTGCCTGCCTTGATCTCTGCCAGCAGCGTTGAAACCGCTTGCTGCATGTCCTTCTGCACGGCGGCGCGTTTGGCCGCGCGGGCGGCTTTGGCTTCCTCGCTCTGGTAGTGCGGGCGCTTGCCGTCCTTGCTGGCCGTCGCGGGCTGAGCGAGGGTTGGCTGCTCCTGCTCCGGCTGCGCGGACTGCTCGGCCTCTGCCTGGGGGGCGTCAATAGCTGCGGACTGCTCGGCCTTCTTGAACGCTGGAAGATCAAACTCTAATTGCTGATAGCGGCGGTTCTGCTCCTCAATCTGCGCGGCGATAGACAGCCCCAGCGGCGTTACCTCATGGGAATACAAGCCTTCTGCGATAACACGGGCGGGGGTAATCCATGTCAGGGAAAGCAGGGCTTCATAGTCTTTCTGCGTGATGTGCTTGTGCTCTTTGCCTTTGATGGCGAACGCTTCGCCGTCGATCACCAGCAGGTGAAATTTCTGAACAAGCAGGAAAAGGGCGCGAATGGGGAAGACTGGTTTTTTCGCTTTGGCGGTGTGCGTGCGTTTCGTGGTCGTTGCCATGATAACAAGTCCTTTCTTTCGTGGTCCTGATTCTGCCGGGTGTCAGTCGTCCAGAGTCAGGGCGTGTACTGTGGGGCTGGGCTGGCGGCGCGGGACCGCGCCGCCCCGTCCACCACCACCATTTTTTTGCCTTTTTTTGGCGAGAAAACGAGTAAATCAAGGGGCCGGCAAATGTCAAGGCGGGTCCCCTGACGAATTTTTTAGCGAAGCGTTAAGAAAAATTCGTTAGGGTGCCTTGATATTTGCCGGCCCCTTGATTTACACTTAGCCAACAAAAAAAGGAAAAAAAGAAAAAGCGGCTACAGGTCGGGCGATCTGTAGCTGCTTTTCCTCTCTTATTGATTAAGCGAACGCCCGCGCCTCCTCTAATAACGTCAGATAGCGGGTAGCCCTGGCTTCAAACTCACGGTAGAGCCGTAACCAGATCTCACTTTTGGTAGCCTCGTACCGGTCCCATGCTTTCAGCATCTCATCAACAGCTTTGTCGGCCTTTTCCTGGTAGAGAGTAATAATCAGTTCCATGTATGTGCTCCTCAGAAATGCTATGCTCGTTCCTCAGCGTTTCCCGGTTGGTGTTCCTGTTCCTCAATGTTCCCCATTTGGCGCTCTTGTTCCTCATAGGCATCGAGAACAGGTTTGACTATGGTGGTGTATTTCGCGTTGCCCCAGCGCAGATATGAGCAAATTTCTCGCCTGGGAATGCCCTGAAGATAGGCTTCAATGACTCTGTTCCTCTCGTCCTCAGAGATGGTGGGAACAGCGGGGAACAAGGCTACAGGCTCGTTTTGCTCCTGGTCAGTCGCCGTTGCTACCTCGGTGAGTTGCGGTGTTCCTGGTGTTCCTGCCTGTTCCTCGGAAACCGTTGTCTGATGGAGAAGTGCCCGTAATTCGTCCAAAAGTTCAGGCGCAATGACCAGGGTTGGCGCTGGCGTTGCTGCTGGCTCCTGAGCCTGTTCCTGCTCCTGAGATTTGCTGAAGGAAACATTCTTGAGCCGGGAAACGAGCAAGAAACCGATAACCGCGATGGCGCGCAATCCAGTCAACATCCAGAGGGGAATAATCCCTGAAATGCCCTGAGAGGTGACAGGTAGGCCGGTAGCATGGGCTAGCGCGTCAAAGTGGGTAAGCAACCCGGCTACGGTGGCAAGCATTGCGGTCAGCGTGAAGTAGATAACCGCTTTGATTCTGTCATGCTCGCGTGCTGCCTGGAAGCCGTTGACAAAAACGATTCCTAAGCTACTATCGATGGCTAACGCCTGCGCCCATGCCCACGCAACAGAAAGCGGGCTATGGTCCGGCATAATCACGCCATCGGTGAGGAAATTGGCCGAACTGATAACCACGCCTGCGGCAAGTAATAGCTCACTGGTCTTTGCCACAAAGTTAAAGATAAACTTAATGGTTTCGTCATACCAGTGCAGGGAAGCGAAGGTATGGATGGGCGCTTGATTCTGGTTGCTCATTGGGCACTCTCCTCTCCATGTCGTTTTTGCTGAAGCTTCTGATACCACCAAGTGAGGAACACGTGTTGGGCCTCCACAGAAGCGAACTGAAACCACAGGATTGCGGGATGTTTTGGATAAAATGCTTGAAGCTCGCTCATCTCTCGCAATGCTTCCCAGGGCATGTACTGTGCTGGATCATAGCCCTGCTGCTTGATAGACTCCCATAGCCATGCTGCGGCATCCGTCGTAGAAAGCTTTTGTTTCATAGCGCCGCCTCGCTTTCCTTTGGCATGAAAACATGTCTCATCCCGCCGTGTTGCTCGCGTTCGCTTCCAACGGTAAAGATTTCAGCAAATGCAATAGTGAAGCCGGGTAATATCTGCTCAAGCTGGGCAATTTCTAGCTGTAGCGTGGCTTCATAAAGCGCGAGCGGCGCGGTATAATAGAGTTCGTCAAGCTCCTCTAGCTGCTGCGCGAGGGTTGATTGATTCTGGTTGTTCATTTTGTTCTCCTGTTCTGCATGGGAAATTTAAGCAAAGCAAGCACACCAGAATATGTTTTTCTGGTGTGCTTGTTGACACTAAGCACTCTGCCTTTTGGCAAGCAATTCTTTCAGTTCTGCGATTATGAAAGGAAGATTCAAGGGAGTGGAAATTTGCGTTGGTGCTGAAAACCAATGGAGTCGCACTCTCCCGCGAAATGGCCGAGATGGTCTATAGTGTGGACTACTATATTCACGTGGAGACACGCGAGAACGCAGTTCAACTGGTTCAGCACATGCCCTACCGCGGCCACACACTGCCTACGCAGGAAGTCAACGCCTACGCCGGGCCAGTCATCGAGCAGGCAGTAAACCAGCTGGTGCAGGTGACACCGCTTGAGTCGGTAAACGAGCGCATTCACGATCTCTCGCAGCTAGTTCACCAGCACCTGCAGCAATTCCTGGCCATCTACGGGATTACACTGGATACAGTAAAAGTGCTGGTCTTCCCACGCGACGAAAGAATGAAGGCGTTGATTTCGCTCAAAGCTTTTGGTCTGAGCGAGCTGGACGCGGTGCGTTACTACACAGCGATGCTGATGGCAGAACGCGGAGTGGTTTCGGCCCCCAATATGGCCATCGGCCAGCCTTTCACGATCAATGGTACGCAGCCAACAGTCAGTACCGATCGCTACACCGCATCCAACGCCGCGCCTTCGACAAACGCCGGCAAATCGGCGTCGTAGGAGAGAAAAGGAACAATCGCCTTGAGTTCAGGACCCTCACAGGATCCGGTGGTGCAGCAGCTTCAACTGCTGCTCACCGGCTATGGATACAATTTCTACAGCGCGACGAACCAGGCACGCAGCGATGATCTGCTGGTGCGCGAGCGGGCCAGCTACTTTTTGGGGCAGGCCGTGACCCTGCTGAGCAGTCTGCGGGGAGATTACCAGCGCCGCTTTGTGCCACCTCTCACACGTGAAAACCCTTTTCCTCCCCAGGAGGCGATGGCTCATTTGCGCGATATGGAGGAGATCCAGCAAAGTATCTCCGGGCTGGAGTCGCACGTGCGAGGCATGTCAGTACCAACCCAGGATCGCATCTGGTGGCGCTTTCGCCAGGAACAGGCACTGCTGGGCCAGTTGCTCAGCTTCGATCTGCGGCTGGTACGCGGCAGCGAGCAGCTCTATCAATTCGTCAAGCAGCTCACGCCCGAAACCTGGCAGAACTCCGGCCCAGGAGAACTGCGCTCGCTGATCCAGCAGGTCAGCGAGGTTGCGAACGAGCGCGAGCGTTTCCTGCTGCTCCAGGTCTGAGAATCCCTGTTCTGTTACAGAAGATTTCATCCCGGCGAGCGGGCACAGTGTTGTGCCCACCCGCCACTGGTTGATTCCACAGTCAGTCATTGTTCTCAGAAGAACGCTGGACTGTCACATCCTCGACATACACCTCATCGAAAAGTTCCAATAAGGCAGGGGCAACAAGGCCCTCAATGGCCAGCGCGGTCTGCTCCGCATTATCCAGAAGTACCTCGGAGAACTTTTCTGAGCATTGCACGCGCAAAAGAACAGTAC
>Ga0209061_1002276_pt1 | contig 25322 bp, 25 predicted proteins | sample Coa_R1_10_FD_187157 | JGI IMG/M metagenome (GOLD analysis project Ga0209061, IMG submission 187157) | Surface soil microbial communities from Centralia Pennsylvania, which are recovering from an underground coalmine fire - Coalmine... | ecosystem: Environmental > Terrestrial > Soil >...
GGCTGATGCCGAAGGTCCGGCAGGTCTCGGCCACGTTGCCGGTCTTGGCGGCGTGTTCCAACACGGCGATGCGTCGGCGGTAGATGATCTCTGCTGGGGTCACGGTGATGGGCTCCTTGGCTCTCTGATAGGAACCACAGAGTCCATCGCCGGACCCCCTCGAGTGGGGGATGTGCAACCTCATCCCTCGGTCCGGAAGCACTAGTTCTGACTGGGCACGTCGAGCCGCTGAAGATCGAGTTGTCGACGGTGGTGGTGCCGGTGAAGGAGGTAAAGACCCCGCCTCCTGTTGTTGCCCTATCTTTCGCGAAGGTGTCGTCCGTGAGGGTCGCCGTGCCGCGGTTGAAGACGCCGCCTCCCAGTGCTGTTGCCCGATCTGTGACGAAGGTGTCGTTCGTGAGGGTCGCCGTGCCGAGGTTGAAGACGCCGCCTCCTGTCGCTGTTGCCTGATCTGTGACGAAGGTGTCGTCCGTGAGGGTGACCGTGCCCCGGTTGTAGACGCCGCCTCCTACTCCTGCACGATCTGTCGCGAAGGTGTCGTCCGTGAGGGTCGCCGTGCCGCGTGCGTTGTAGACGCCGCCTCCTGATGTTGTCACCCCGTTGTCGATGGCGACTCCCTCGATGGTGACGATACCCCTTGTCAGACGGACGTCCTGGCGTGCGCCGCTGCCTGTCAGCGTCGTGGCCGTCGCTCCCGCGCCGGCGATCGTGAGCGACGTGACTGCCAATACTGTGATTGTGATGGTGGACGTCAAGGCGTACGTGCCGGGTCCCACGTCGATGGTCACTGCATCGCCACCGTGTGTGCTCTCTGCCGCTGTCACGGCGTCTTGCACGGTCTTGCAGGCTGCGGCGCCTGGGGACGTGCAGCCGCTCGCCGCCGAACCGGACGTGCTGACGTAGAGGGTGACGCTCGTCGTCGCGCCGGCGAGCCCACCTCCCGTGGCGTGGGGGTCCGGAACCCGGGGCCCGCACCGAGAGGCCGGCCCCGCGCGAGGCCGGGGTGGCCGTGCCCTGCGGCCCCTCAGGACTCGAGGGTCGTGCCGCCGGCGAAGGTGGTGCCCACGCTCCGCCAGTAGCCGGCGATCATCTCGACGGGGGCGATCCTCGTCAGCTCCTCGACGGGGGAGGCGTAGATGCGCAGCTCGGCGTCCCCCCGCAGCGCGGGGCCGAGCTCGACGTCGACGCCGCGCATCGTCACGACGTCGGCTAGCGCGTCGGTGCCGTCGGACTCGATGCGCGGCATCCACCGGTGGTGGAGCATCGGCAGGGCGTTCACGAACCCGGCGTCCTCCGAGGGGCCGGTGACCGTGAAGCGGGCGTCGACGAGCCGGCGGTCCGAGGCGGCGAGCGTCGCGGCGAACCGCCCTCCGGGCTCGAGCCGCGGCCCCGCCTTCCCGACGGTGACCGGGCGGGTCAGGTGCACCGACCCGAGCTTCTTCGGGTACCCCTGGAGGTGCCCGCGCACGAGAGCGAAGTCCTTGTCCACCCAGATGTACACGCAGCGCGACCACAGCTGGCCCCGGTAGCGGCAGCGCACCACGAAGAACGCCTCCTTGTACTGCAGCCGGACCGGGTCGTCCAGCTCCTCGAAGGTGTCCGAGCAGGACTGCCAGTCCGCGACGACGAAGGCGACGGCCCCAGGGTCCTCGTCGTCGCGCGGAGGCTCGAGCTCCTCGGGCAGCAGCTCGGCCACCGCCGCGGGATCGGTCCGGTACTCGATGGTGAGCAGGTCGCCCGAGTAGTGCCACGGCGGGGGCCTGAGGATCGAGGCCCTGCCGGTCGCCGAGCGGGGGAAGAGGAAGCCGTTGAGGCGGGCCACGGCCGTACCGTATCGTGCCCGTCGTGCAGACCCGCCGGATCCTCCTGGAGGGCGTGGCGACCGAGGTCCGCGTGGAGGGCGACCGCCTCCTGGCCGCCGACGGGAGGTCCGTGCCCGCCGGCTCGGCCGTCCACCTCCCCCCGTGCACCCCGACCAAGATCGTCTGCGTCCACCTGAACTACCGGAGCCGCGTGGAGGAGTTCATGGTCACCGTCGGCTCCACGCCGTCGTACTTCCACAAGCCGCTCTCCGCGCTGAACGCCCACGGGGGGCACGTGGTCAGGCCCGAAGGGTGCCGGTGGCTGAACTACGAGGGCGAGATCGCCATCGTGATCGGCAGGACGTGCCGCGGCGTCTCGGTGGACGAGGCGGGCGCCTACATCGCGGGCTACACGGTCGGCAACGACTTCGGCCTGCACGACTTCCGGGACACGGATGCCGGCTCCATGCTGCGCGTCAAGGGGTCCGACACGCTGTGCCCCTTGGGGCCCGGCCTCGTCGAGGGCTGGGACTTCCACCACAAGGCGATCGAGACCACGGTCAACGGGCGCACCGTGCAGTCCGGGTCCACCGACGAGATGCTCTGGGACATGCACTACCTCGTCGCCGACCTGGCCAGGACGATCACGCTCCTCCCCGGCGACGTGGTCATGTCGGGGACGCCCGCCGGGTCTCGCCCGGTCGCCCCCGGCGACGTGGTCTCGGTCACGGTCGAGGGCCTCGGGACCCTCACCAACACGATCGTGGCGGGACCGCTCGGGGTGCGAAGCGACGTGGGCGCCCAGCCCTCCTCCTCCGAGGAGGTCGTCTCGACGGCGCTCGGGGGCGACTGGGAGCTGCGCGGCGTGCGCCCGCCCCGCAAGGGTTAGCGTCGACCCCGGACCTGCTGGAAGTCTGGAGCACCGCAATGGCACGTGTTGGCGGCGTCGAGGTGTCCCTCGACCACTACATCGGCGGCGAGCGGGTCGCCTCCGCCTCCGGTGCGCGCTTCGAGGACGTGAGCCCGATCGACGAGCGGGTCCTCGGCGAGGTGGCGCGTGGGGGCGGCCCGGACGCGGCCCTCGCCGTGGGCGCCGCCCTCGACGCCTTCGAGACGTGGGGATCGACCCCCCCCGCCGAGCGGGCCGCCGTCCTGCACCGGATCGCCGACGGCGTCGAGTCGCGCGTCGAGACCCTGGCGGCGGTCGAGACCGAGGACAACGGCGCTCTGCTCCGCTCCCACCTGCGCGGGGTCATGCCGAGGGTCGCGCACAACTTCCGCTTCTTCGCCGACTGGCTGCTCGGCCTGCACCACGACGACTTCGAGACCCGCGGGCACCGCAACCACGTGAGCTGGGACCCCGCCGGCGTCGCCGTGCTCGTCACCCCCTGGAACGCGCCGCTCATGCTCGCCACCTGGAAGGTGGCCCCGGCGCTCGCCGCCGGCGACACCGTCGTGCTCAAGCCTGCGGAGTGGTCGCCGCTGACCGCGTCGCTGCTCGCGGACATCACCGCCGAGGCGGGCCTCCCTGCGGGCGCCTTCAACGTCGTCCAGGGCATCGGGGAGGAGGCGGGCGACGCCCTGGTCTCCGACCCCCGGGTGGCGCGCATCAGCTTCACCGGCTCGGTGCCCACCGCGCGCCTGATCGCCGCGCGCGCCGCGGCCAACCTCGTGCCCGTGAGCTTCGAGCTCGGCGGGAAGTCGCCCTTCATCGTGCTCGCCGACGCGGACATGGACCTGGCGGTCCGCCTCGCGCTCGAGCAGTACGACAACGCGGGGCAGGTCTGCCTGGCGGGAACCCGGCTGCTCGTCGCCGAGCAGGTCGCCGACGAGTTCACCGAGCGCCTCTTGGCGGGCGTCGCGGCGCTGCGCCAGGGGGACCCGAGGGACCCCGCCACCGACATCGGGCCGCAGATCAGCCGTGCCCACCTCGAGCGGATCGACGGGTTCGTGCGCCGCGCCGTCGCGGAGGGGACGCAGGTCCTGGCGGGCGGCGGTCCCAACGCCGAGCTCGGCGGGCTCTACTACCGGCCCACCCTCCTCACCGGTGCCAAGGAGGGCGCCGAGATCCTCACCGAGGAGATCTTCGGCCCCGTGCTCACGCTGCAGACGTTCGGCTCCGAGGACGAGGCCGTCGCCCTCGCCAACTCGACGCGCTACGGCCTGGCGGCGGTCGTCGTGACTTCCGACGAGGCGGCGGCCGCCCGCGTCGCCTCCGAGGTGGTGGCGGGGACGGTCTGGGTGAACTGCTTCTACGTCCGGGACCTGCGTGCCCCATTCGGCGGCTCGCGCCAGTCGGGCATCGGCCGGGAGGGCGGGAACTGGAGCTTCGACTTCTACTGTGACGTGAAGAACACGGTGTTCGCGCCGCCCCCGGGGGGCGCGACGAAGGGGGGAGCGGTGCCATGAGCGGGGCTGGGCAGGACGGCAACGGCACGCGCGCGACGCGCGCCGCCGGCTACGACCGGGTCCGGGTCCTGTGGCCCGACCACCTCGGCCTCGCCCGGGGCAAGTACGTGCCGCCCGACCAGCTCGGGCGTGTCCGCCACTGCACGGGGACCTGGGCCCTCGGCTACAGCCGGGAGATGGTGCCGGGCGCGCCGGGCTCCCACTTCTTCGAGGGGCTCCCCGACATGGAGGCACGGGTCGACCGCACAGCGGTGCGCCCCGGGTGGGAGGAGCGGACCGGTGTGGTGGTCGCCGACCTCGTCGAGCACGGCGAGCCGGTCGCGGTCGCCCCGAGGAGCGCCCTGCGCCGGGCCGTCGCGGCCTGGGAGGCGCAGGGGTACGCGCCCGAGGTGGGCATCGAGCTCGAGGCCTACCTGCTCGAGCCCGACGGGGCGGGGGGCTGGCGGCCCTTCGACACGCCCGGCGCCTTCGTCTACGGGACCGGGACGGCGGTCGACCCCGTCGGCGTCCTCGACGAGATCTGGGACGTCGCCGGGGCGAGCGGGCTCCCCATCGAGGCGGTCAACAGCGAGTACGACACGCCGCAGTTCGAGTTCACCCTGGCCCACAGGGACGCCCTGCGGGCGGCCGACGACGCCTTCTTGTTCAAGGTCATGGCCAGGGAGGTGGCGCAGCGCCACGGGCTGCTTCTCACCTTCATGGGCAAGCCGTTCTCCGACAGGGGCGGGAGCGGCCTGCACGTGAACTTCAGCCTCCTTCGCCCCGACGGCACGAACGCCTTCGACGACCCGGGAGCAGGTGACGGCATCTCGGCTGTGGCCAAGTCCTGCATCGCCGGGCTCGTCGAGCACCACGAGGCGCTCGCGGGGCTGATGGCTCCGACGGTCAACGCCTACAAGCGGCTGGTGCCGGGACTGCTCGCCGGCTGCTTCGCCAACTGGGGCTACGACCACCGCTGCGCCACCGTGCGCGTCCCGCCGGAGCGGGGCGCGGGCGCCAGGCTCGAGCACCGGCTCGCCGACGGGGCAGCCGTCGTCCACACCGCCGTCGCCGCCGTGCTCCAGGCCGCGCTCCTCGGCGTGACCGACGGGCTCGAGTGCCCGCCGCCGGAGCGCTCCGACGGGCTCGAGAGCTCCGACAGCGGTCGCAGCGCGCCGCCGGACCTCGCGAGCGCCCTCTGCGTGCTCGAGGGGGACAAGGCCCTCGCCGCCGCCATCGGCACCGAGCTCGTGGACCTGCACGTGGCCATCAAGCGGGCCGAGTGGGACCGCTTCAGGAGGGCGACCACGGACTGGGAGCTGCGCGAGTACCTCCCGTTCCTCTGATCGGGATCGTCGAGGACCGGGCCGGAAGAAAGGAAGCAGAGCCGTGGGAGAGATCGTCGGGGCGGCGCTCGTCGCCCACGTGCCCACGATCGTCATGCCCGAAGAGGAGCGGCGCGCGCTCAACGGCGGGAAGGACATCTCGCTCGTTGCGGGCCTGCAGCGCATCCGGCGTGAGTACCTGGACGCCCTGGCACCCGACACGGTGGTGGTGTTCGACACGCACTGGTTCACGACCTTCGAGCACTGCATCACCGCGCACGCACGCCGCAGCGGGCGCTACACCTCGGACGAGCTGCCGCGGGGGATGGCGGGGATCCCCTACGACGTCCCGGGCGACCCCGAGCTCGCGCGCGCGGTGGCCGAGGTCGGCGCTGAGACCGAGGGCACGTGGGTGCACGCGACCGACGACCCCTACATCGCCATCCACTACCCGACGGTCAACCTCCTCGGGTACCTCCAGGGCGAGGAGCGCTGGGTGAGCGCCGGCATCTGCCAGACGGCCGAGGTCGACGACTTCCTGCTGTTCGGCGAGGTCGTGGCCGAGGCCGTCCGGCGGGTCGACCGCCGCGTCGTGCTCCTCGCCTCCGGCGGGATGAGCCACCGCTTCTGGCCCCTGCGCGAGCTGCGCGCGCACGAGTCCTCGGACCCCGAGCACATCATCACGCCCGAGGCGCGCGCCGCCGACGAGCGACTCCTGGCGCTGCTGGTGGACGGGCGCCACGACGCCGTCATCGACTCGATGCCCGAGTACCGGGCGGTGTCGCCCGAGGGCCGCTTCGGCCACTACCTCACGATGGTCGGGGCGATCGGCGGGCGGGCCTGCCGGGCGAGGGGGACCCAGTGCTCGGACTACGAGTCGGCCGTGGGGACCGGCCAGGTCCACGTGTTCTTCGAGCGCCCCGCGGGCGGCTGGACCGCGCCGCCGGCTGCGGCGTAGTCGAGGTAGGCGGCGACGAGGCGGGCGGCCCTGGCCCGCGCCGCCGGCTCCTCCCGGGCGGTCTCGGCCACCAGGTCGTCGGGGTCCCTGCCCGCGGCGAGCACGGCCTCGCGCCCGCCGGGGCTGGCGATCCAGCGCTCCAGCTGGGAGCGGTCGACCTCCGGGTGGAACTGCACCCCGAGGTGCGGACCGAGGGTGAAGGCCTGCACGCAGACGTCGGTCCGGGCGAGCACCCTGGCCGCGGGCGGGAGGACGCAGCGGTCCCCGTGGAACTCGAACCACGGCCCGGGCTCGATCGACGGCCGTGGGCCGCTGCCCGCGTCGGCGCCTTCGCCGCCGGCTGCCTCGCGCGCGTCGGGCGGGACCGGCTCGACGCGCACCCACCCGAGCTCGTAGGCGGGTGACCGCTCGACGCTCCCGCCGAATGCCGCCGAGAGGAGCTGCGCGCCGAAGCAGATCCCGAGCACCGGGAGCCGGACACGGCGCAGCCAGTCGATCTCCGCGCCGACCCACGCTCCCTGCTCGTAGACCGACCGGCTCGACCCGAGCACGACGAGGTGGTCGTAGCCCGACAGGTCGTCCCCCTCCGGGAGCGCCCCTCGGCGTGCGGTCCCCGCACCCGGGCCCGGGGCGCGGTACAGGTGGGTGTCGACGGCGGCGCCTCGGGCGCACAACGCCTCCCCGACGAGGCCCGGCGCGTCCTCGTCGTGGTGGCGGATCACGAGGACGCGCACCTGGGCACTGTAGCGAAGCGCGCCCCCGCCGCTACGATCGACGGACGGTGGTGGAGCTCGCCCAGCGCGTCCGGGACGCCGTCGGGTCCGGTCCCGGGCCGAGGCCCCCGCTCGTGGGGATGACCGGCAGACGATGGAGCGCCGGGGTCCTCGGCGACCACGTCGCCGCGCCGGTGCGCGCCGGAGAGGTCGACCTGCACTTCGCCGACTACTCGCGCGCGGTCGCCGCCGCGGGAGGGCTCCCCGTCGGCCTGAGCCGCGACGCGCCGGTCGACTGCATCGTCGAGCGGATCGACGCGCTCGTCCTGAGCGGGGGAGCGGACGTCGACCCCGCCCGCTACGGCCGTGCGCGCGACCCCGGGTGCGGCGACGTGGAGCCGGAGCGGGACGCCTGGGAGCTCTCCCTCGTCGCGGCCGCCCTCTCGGCGCGCCTTCCGGTCCTTGGCATCTGCCGCGGCATCCAGGTGCTGAACGTCGCCTTGGGGGGCACCCTGGTCCAGGACCTCGGCCCGGAGGCCGGCGACGGGCACTCCCGGCTCGACGTCGCGCGCGAGGTCCCCGTCCACGCGGTCAGGCTCGAGCCGGGCACCCTCGCCGCCGCCGTCTACGGCACCGAGCTGCGGGTGAACAGCCTGCACCACCAGGCCGTGGACGACCTGGGCGCGGGCCTGGTCGTCTCGGGGCGCTCGCCGGACGGGACGGTGGAGGCACTCGAGCTCCCGGGCTCGCCCGTGCTCGCGGTGCAGTGGCACCCCGAGATGCTGCTCGCGTCGCAGCCGGACCCGGGGTTCTGCTGGCTGGTCTCGTGCGCGGCGGGCGCCGCCGCGCCGGTCCCCCGGGCGGCGGGCGCGTGACCGGCGTCGACCTCACGGATCTCGACGCCTGGCAGCGCCGGGTCCCCTACGACGAGTTCGCCCGCCTCCGCCGGGAGGCGCCGATCGCGTGGTGCGACGAGGCGCCGCCGAACCACGGGTTCTGGTCGGTGCACCGCTACGACGACATCGTGGAGATCAGCCGGGACACCGCGCGCTTCTCGTCGGCCACAGGCGTCTCCTTCGAGGAGCCCACCGCCGAGGACATGGCGGCGCGTCGCACGATCATCGACACGGACCCACCCGCGCACACCAAGCTCCGCAAGCTCCTCGCCCCGAGCTTCACGCCGCGGGCCGTCGCGGTCTACGAGCACTTCGTGCGCGCGCTCACCAACGCCGCCCTCGACAAGGCGCTCGCGCTCGGCGAGTTCGACTTCGTCGAGCACGTGGCCAAGGAGGTGCCCATCAGGGTGCTCGCGCGCATCATGGGCCTCCCCGAGGACCGCCTGGACGAGTTCATCGACCTCGGCGACCGGCTCATCGCCAACACCGACCCCGAGATCACCGACGTGGTCTGGGGGAGGGACGACACGGACGCCTACCGCAAGTTCCCGTTCCGCAGCCCCTACGGCAAGCAGCTGTGGGACATGGGCCGAGAGCTCGTGAAGGAGCGGCTGCGCACCCCGACCGACGACCTCCTCTCGACGGTCGTCCACGCCGAGATCGACGGCGAGCGGCTGACCGAGGTCGACCTGGACAACTTCTTCTCGATCCTGGTGATCGCGGGCAACGAGACGACGAGGATCGCGCTGGCCCAGGGGGTTCTGGCGTTCTGCGAGCACCCCGACCAGTGGGACCTCCTGCGGGCGACCCCGGGCCTGCTCAACTCCGCCACCGAGGAGGTGCTGCGCTGGTCCTGCCCGACCCACTTCATGCGCCGGACCGCCGCAGAGGACGTGAGCCTGCGGGGCGCCGACATGAAGGAGGGCGACAAGGTCATCTTGTGGTACGTGTCGGGGAACCGCGACGAGGAGGTCTTCGAGGACCCCGACCGCTTCGACGTCTCCCGGTCCCCGAACCCGCACCTCAGCTTCGGCCGGGGCGGGCCCCACATGTGCCTCGGCGCCCACCTGGCGAGGCTGGAGGTCCGGGTCGTGCTCGACGAGCTCTGCCGGCGCGTCGCGCGCTTCGAGCTCGCCGGCGAGCCGGCGCGCACGAGGACGAACTTCACCAACGGGCTGAAGCGCCTGCCGGTGCGCGTGGAGCGGGCCGGCGCCGCCTGAGGCGTCGATCCGGCAAGGCGGCCCTCAGCCGCCGCCGCCCGAGCGCCCTCGCGTCGCGCCAGCCCCGCGGCGCCACGCCGCCTCCGCACGCGCGGCCACCTCGTCGGGGTCGAGACCGGTCGCCGCCGCGGCGCGCTCGACGTCGTCGGGCTCGGCCTTCACCCTCGTCGTGCCGGCCTTGACCCGCACCGGCTCGCCTTCGACCGAGACCTCCCCCACGAGGCGGGACTCCGGCCAGCGCTCGGCCCGCAGCGAGCGGACGCCGAAGCTCCCCGTCGTCCGCCGCACCACGGCGGCGAGCTCCTCGGCCCGGGCCGGGTCGCAGAGCACGTGGAGGGTGTGCCCGGGGCGGCCCTTCTTCATCACGACGGGGGTGAGCCACGCGTCGAGCGCGCCGGCCTCGAGCAGCGCGCCGAGCGCGCGGGCGAGCTGCTCGCCGGTCGCGTCGTCGAGGTTCGCCTCGAGCACGCGCACCTCCTGGCCCGCCCCCACCGGCCCGGGAAGCGGGTCCGCCTCGCCGACCACCACCTGCGTGCAGTTCGGGAGGGTGTCGAGCTCTGCGGCGCCGGCGCCGTAGCCCGACGCGCGCACGGTCATCGCCGGCATGGCCCCTGCGTCGCCCGGCGAGGAGAGCGCGCGGACGAGGGCCGCGCCCGTGGGCGTGGTGAGCTCGAGGGCGACCGGACGCCCGTACGTCGGGAAGCCCTCCAGGAGGCGGAGGACCGCCGGCGGCGGGTTCGGGAGCGTGCCGTGCGCGGCCCGCACCTCCCCGGTTCCGACGGCGACCGGGGAGACCGAGACGGCGTCGACGCCCAGCACCTCGAGCGCGGCGGCGGTCCCGACCACGTCCACCAGGGCGTCGTGCCCCCCCACCTCGTGGAGGTGCACGTCGGCGGGGGAGACGCCGTGGAGGCGGCCCTCGACCCGCGCCAGGGCCTCGAGGGCGTCGAGCGCCCGGCGTGCGACGCGCTCGGGGAGCGCCGCCTCGCGCACGGCTGCCGCGAGCTCCGTGTGGGTCCTCGAGACGTTCGGCCCGTCGTCGCTGACCACCACCACCGCGCGGGTGCACGAGATCCCGCCGCGCAGGGTCGGCTCCGCGCGCAGCTCCCACCCCGGGAGCGGGAGCCGCTCGACCAGCGCCACCACCTCTGCGAGGTCCGCGCCCGCGTCGAGGAGGCTGCCGAGCACCATGTCCCCGGCGATCCCGGCGAAGCAGTGGAACCAGGCGACGGTGCGGCGGGTCACCGGAGCAGCCGTGCGACCGCGCACGCGGCCCCGTAGCCGTTGTCGATGCCGACCACGGTGATGCCCGCCGCGCACGAGGCGAGCATCGCCAGGAGCGCCGTCACCCCTTCGAGCGAGGCGCCGTAGCCGACGCTCGTGGGCACGGCGACGACGGGCGCGCCAGTCAGGCCCCCGACGAGGCTCGCCAGCGCGCCCTCCATCCCGGCCACCACGACGACGGCGTCGGCGTCCTGGAGCTGGTCGACCGAGGTGAGCAGGCGGTGCACCCCGGCGACCCCGCAGTCGGCCAGCAGCTCGGGCACGAAGCCGAGCGCCTCGAGCACGGCGCGGCACTCGCTTGCGACGGGCAGGTCGGCGGTGCCGGCGGTGCACAGCAGCACCCGGCCGGGCCGGCGGGGTGCCTGGCGCCATGCGGCCGTCGCGAGCGTCCCGGTGCCCGTCACCACCGCCTCGCCGTGGCCGGCGCCGGCGGCCGCCTCCTGCGCCGCCGCCAGCTGGTCCGCCCGGGCGCGCGTGAGCAGCACGGGCCCCCCGGCGCCTTCGAGGAGCTCGAGCACGATGGACGCGCACTGCTCCGGCGACTTCCCCGGTCCGTAGACGGCCTCCGCGAACCCCTGGCGGAGCGCACGGTGGTGGTCCACCTTGGCGAAGCCGAGATCGGCGAACGGAAGCCGCCGGAGGCGCGCGACGGCCTCGTCCGGGGGGCACTCGCCCCTCGAGACCTCGAGGAGCAGCTGGTGCAGCAGGGGCTCGTCCATGCGGGTCACTATCCTGCCCTGCCATGTCCGGCACTGCGACCTCTCGACCGGGGTCCCCCGGCGGGGGGCCCAGGCCGGCCTCGGTCGCCTTCCTCGGGCCCCTCGGGACCTTCACCGAAGAGGCGCTCCTCACCCAACAGGACTACGCGACCGCCGCGCTCGAGCCGATGGGCACGATCGGCGAGGTCCTCGAGGCCGCGGCGGCCGGACGCGTCGACCTCGGGTTCGTCCCGATGGAGAACGCCATCGACGGGGTGGTCCGCGACACGCTCGACGCGCTGATCTTCGACGTCGACCTCCTCATCCAGCGCGAGGTCGTGCTGGACGTCCGTCTCCACCTCATGGCACCGCGGGGGGCGTCGCTCGGCGACGTGCGCCGGGTCGTCTCGTACCCGGTGGCCCTCGCCCAGTGCCGGCGCTTCCTCGTCGAGGAGCTGCCGCACGCAGAGGCGCTCGCCGCCAACTCCACTGCGGACGCGGCGCGCCAGCTCGGCTCGCGGCCCGACCGCCACGCCGCCGTCATCGCCCCGCGTCTCGCCGCCGACCTCTACGGGCTCGAGATCCTCGCCGAGGACGTGGAGGACTTCGAGGGGAACCAGACGCGCTTCGTGGCCGTGTCGAGCGCGGGCATCCCGCCGCCGACCGGGCACGACCGCACGAGCATCGTCTGCTTCCAGGACGCCGACCGCCCGGGCAACCTCCACGGGATCCTCGGGCAGTTCGCCGCCCGAAGCATCAACCTCACCCGCCTCGAGTCCCGCCCGACCAAGCAGGGGCTCGGGGAGTACTGCTTCGCCATCGACCTCGCGGGCCACGTCGCCGACGAGGTGGTCGCCGACTGCCTGCGCGACCTGAGGGCGAACCTCGCCGACGTGAAGTTCCTCGGCTCCTACCCGGCGGCGGGGCGGCACGCCCCCGAGCGTCGCAAGGAGGCCGACGCCGCGTGGCGCAGGGCGGACGAGTGGCTCAGCGGGCTGCGGGCCCAGATCCACGACGGAGGCGCCGAGGCGAGCGGCTGAACGGGTGGTGCTCTCCTGCGTCGGCCGGCCGTCTCCGTGCCCGTCCCGTCGTCGTTGACGCAGCGCTCGCTTTCCTGCTGTACTGTCATCCCGTGGTCGTCACCGTCACTGCGCTGCACACGGCGGCCGTGAAGGGGACGCGGGTGCGTCGCGTCACAGAGGTGGAGCTCGACGAGCACGGCGCCGTCGGAGACCGGAAGTTCTTCGTGGTCGACGCGCACGACCGGATGCGCAACGGCAAGCAGCTCGGCATCCTCCAGACCGTCGTGTCGCACTTCGAGCCGCCGAGGCTGACGCTCGAGCTCCCCGACGGCGCCGTCGTGGACGGAGAGATCGAGCTGGGCGAAGAGGTGACCGCGCAGTTCTACTCCCGCCAGCTCGTCGGGCGCGTGGTGATCGGTCCGTGGTCCGAAGCGCTCTCGGACCACTGCGGGCAGCCGCTGCGGTTGCTCGAGAGCCGCTCGGCCGTCGATCGAGGAGCGAGAGGTCCCGTCAGCTTGGTCTCACGCGGCTCGCTTCGGAGCATCGGGGAGCAGTTCGGCAACGGACCGATCGACGTTCGGCGGTTCCGCATGCTGATCGAGGTCGGCGGAGCGGCGCCTCATGCCGAGGACGGCTGGCTCGGCACGCCGCTGCACGTCGGCAGCGCGGTGCTCCGCTTCGACGGCAACGTCGGGCGCTGCCTGGTCACGAGCCGCGATCCGGACACGGGAGAGATCACGGTTCCGACGCTCGACTTGCTCCGCGCCTACCGCGGGACGGTCTCCTCGACCGAGCCGCTGCCGTTCGGCGTCTACGGCCGTGTGCTGCAGCCCGGGACGGTCCGCGTGGGCGACACGGTCGAGCTCGGGAGCGAGTGATCTCGCGCCGGACGGGTCAGGAGAGGACCCTGCGCCGGAAGTTTCGGAGGCCGAGGGCGAGGAGGACGGCGGCGAACCCGATGACGACCGGGTAGACGACGTACAGGTGCATGTGATCGAAGGAGGTGAAGGCGGCCCGCATCCCCTCGTTCACGTAGATGAGGGGGTTGAGCAGGACGAGCGTCTGGAGCCACGAGAACCCACCGATCTTGACCGGCGCCAGGGTGGTCCACGAGTAGTAGGTCCCGCCGAGGAAGGTGATCGGCAGGATGATGAAGCCGAACATGAGCCCGATGTTGCGGGGCTGGAAGCTCGTCCCGAGCACGAGCCCGAGGCTGGCCATGGCGATGCAGGCAGCCGGCACCATCGTCAGGACGACCCACCAGTGCAGGTCCAGGTGCGCGTGGACCCCTGCGGCGTGGACGACATCGGCGATCGGGAGCACGATCGCAGCCGAGATCACGCCCTGGGCGGCGCCGGAGAGCACCTTGGCGAGGGCGACCAGCCAGATCGGGCACGGTGCCTGCACGCGGTCCTCGATCTCCCTCGTGAAGCCGAACTCCTGGGCCATGTTGAGCGCGATGGACTGCACGCCCTGGAACATGATCGAGATCCCGACGACTCCGGGGACGAGCACCGTCGCGAAGGCGGACTCCCCACCCGGGCCGTGCCCGCCCACCCCCTGGCCGATCTTGGGGAAGACGTAGAGGAACACGAAGCACAGGAGGAACGGTTGGATCAGCGTCCGCGTGACGAAGATCCACTTGTCCTTCCACAGGACGCGCAGGTCACGCAGCAGCAGGGCTCCGAGCGCGGTGTAGCTCGCGGCGACGACGGGACGGAGGTGGACCTCGATGTGGCGTGCCGCGGTGCTCCCCGTCTCTTCGGTGGTGACGACCGCCATCAGTCCCGCAGCTCCCGGCCGGTGAGCGAGATGAAGACGGTCTCGAGCGTCGGCTCTGCGACGGAGACGTCGATCAGGTCGAAGCCATGCCGGTCCGCTGCCAGGACGATGTCGGGGACCACGCGGTGGCGGCCCGAGAACTGGAGCTGCACCGCTCCTTCGGACACCCGCGCGCGCGTCACGCCCTCGACCTCACGCGTGAGCACCTCGCTCAGGGCGTCGAGGTCCCCGACGGCGCGGACCGTGGCGATCGTGTCGGTGCCGAGCGCGCGCTTGAGGTCGGCCGGCGTGTCGAGGGCCAGGATCCTCCCGTGGTCCATGATGGCGACCCGGTCGCAGAGCTTGTCCGCCTCCTCCATGTAGTGGGTGGTGAGGAGGATGGTCTGCCCCTCGGCGTTCAACCGCTGGAGGATCTCCCACAGCGCGAGGCGGCTCTGGGGGTCCAGGCCGGCGGTGGGCTCGTCGAGGAAGAGGACCGCGGGCCGGTGGAAGATCGCCCGCGCCACCATGAGCCGTTGCGCCATGCCGCCCGACAGGGCGTAGACGGAGGCCTTCGCCCAGCGGTCCAGCTGGAACTGCTCGAGCAGCTCGGTCGCGATCCGTCGCGACGTGGCCGCGCCCATCCCGAAGAGCCGGCCGTGGAAGTACAGGTTCTCCCAGACGGTGAGCTGGCGGTCCAGGGTGTTCTGCTGGGAGACGATGCCGCTGAGCTGCTTGGCCAAGGCCGGGTGGGCTGCGACGTCGATGCCTCCGACGAATGCCCTTCCCGAGGTCGGCACGACCCTGGTGGTGAGGATCCCTGCCGTGGTGGTCTTGCCTGCACCGTTCGGACCGAGGAGGCCGAAGATCTCCCCTGCGCGCACGTCGAGGTCGAGGTGGTCGACGGCGGCGAAGTCCGCTCGCGGGTAGACCTTGGTCAGCGCCTCGGTGTGGATGATCCCCGTCGGGGAGCCCGCCTCCAGGTGCCCGGCCCGCTGCGTCACGACCGACATCCCGGCCATGGTAGCCATGGGGCGTTTGGCTCCGTCCCCGTGCCCGAGGGGCGTGGCGGCGCCCATGGGGGCGGAGCCGAGCGCGACAGCAATGTCGGGAGGAGATCCGCGTGAGGGAAGATGCCTCCATGAGGACGACGACCACCACCCTCCGCCCATGACCTCGCGTCGCTCGCAGCGCCAGGCGCTTCTCCTCGAGGGGATCCATCCCGATGCCGTCTCGGTGCTCGAGGCCGCCGGCTTCGAGGTCGAGGCCGGTGCGCGTGCCCTGGACGAGTCCGAGCTGGTGAAGCGCCTTGGGGACTTCGACGTCGTCGGCATCCGGTCTCGAACGCAGCTCACCGCCTCCGCCCTGGACTCGGCACCCCGGCTGCTCGCGATCGGGGCATTCTGCATCGGGACGAACCAGATCGACCTCGACGCGGCCACGCGAAGAGGCATCGCCGTGTTCAACGCCCCCTTCTCCAACACGAGGAGCGTCGTCGAGCTCGCGATCGCCGAGATGATCGCCCTGACGCGGCGTCTGACCGACAAGAGCACCGCCATGCACGCCGGAGTGTGGGACAAGTCCGCAGCCGGCAGCCACGAGATCCGTGGCCGGCGCCTCGGCATCGTCGGCTACGGCAACATCGGGAGCCAGCTCTCCGTCCTCGCCGAGACGCTGGGCATGAGCGTGTCGTTCTACGACACCGCAGACAAGCTCGCCCTCGGGAACGCACGCCCCTGCGGCAGCCTCGAGGAGCTGCTCGAGTCGGTGGACATCGTCACCCTGCACGTGGACGGCAGGCCGGCGAACCGCGCGATGTTCGGGGAGGCCGAGTTCGCCCGAATGCGGCCAGGGAGCCTGTTCCTCAACCTGAGCCGCGGCTTCGTGGTCGACCACGGCGCCCTGCGCCAGCACCTCATCTCCGGGCACCTCGCCGGAGCGGCGGTGGACGTCTTCCCGCACGAGCCGGCGAGCAGCTCCGAGCCGTTCGTGTCCGAGCTCCAGGGGCTCCCGAACGTGATCCTCACGCCGCACGTGGGCGGGTCCACCGAGGAGGCCCAGCAGGACATCGGGAACTTCGTGGCCGGAAAGCTCGTCCGCTACGTGGAGCGCGGCACGACCTCGCTGAGCGTGAACCTCCCCTCTCTGGACCTCACCACACCGGCAGGCCCGTGGAGGCTCCTCTACGTCCACCACAACGTCCCGGGCGTCCTCGCCGAGGTCAACTCCCTCATCGCCGCCCACGGGCTGAACGTGGAGAGCGAGCTGCTCGGGACCCGTGGCGACGCGGGCTACGTCATCACGGACATCTCGGCGCCACCGCCCGCGGAGCTCCTCGACGCCCTCGCCGCCCTCGAGGCGACGGTCCGTCTCCGGGTGGTGGCACCCCCGGGCTGACGACGCCGCACGGCGACGTCCGGTCCCGCCGCGTCCGGTCCCGCCGCGTCCGGTCCCGCCGCGTCCGGGCTGTCGTTCATCTGATATATTCTTCATCTCATGAACTACGCGTCGCACGTACAACCGGCGCCGCGCGCGGGGAAGCGCGCAGCCCTGGTCGACCGGATCACGGACCTCGCGCCCGCCGTGCGCAAGGTCTTCGAGGTGCGGCCGGGCCCCGAGGAGCGCGCGGCGTGGATGTCGCTCACTGTCCACCAGCTCGAAGCCCTGACGGCGCTCGCCGGCGGGAGCATCACGATGCGCGAGCTCTGCGAGCGCCTCGACATCTCGGAGAGCGCGGGCACCGCGCTCTGCGATCGCCTCGTCGGCCACGGCATGGTCGTCCGTGAGCAGGACCCCTCGGACCGGCGGGTGGTGCGGCTGTCGCTCAGCCGGAAGGCGCGGGCGATGGTCGACAGGTTCAGGCGGCTGAAGCGCAAGCGGGTCGCCGAGGTCCTCTCGGTGCTCGACGACGCCGAGCTCGAGACGCTGGCGGGCATCTACGAGCATCTCCTGGGTCGGGAAGCCTCCGACCGGCGCGTGGCACGGTCGCAGCCGGAAGCGAGCGATCTCTCGGGTCGCGCACCCTGGGCCGCTTCGGTGCGAGGAGGGGCGCGGTGAGGGGGGCGCAGGTTCGGGCAGAGGGCGGGGCACCGGCGCAGCCGGCTTCTCAGAGGCTGCGCACGGGGGTCGAGACGGACGGGTCGTACAAGTGGGTCGCCCTCTTCAACACGACGCTCGGCGTGCTCCTCGTCTCGATCAACGAGTCGATCCTCATCATCGCGTTGCCCGACATCTTCCGCGGGATCCGTCTCAACCCGCTCGTGCCGGGGAACTCGTTCTACCTGCTGTGGATCCTCCTTGGTTTCATGCTGGTCACCGCCGTCCTCGTCGTCACGCTCGGGCGGATCGGCGACATCTACGGCCGTGTGCGGATGTACAACCTCGGCTTCGCCATCTTCACGATCTTCTCGATCCTCCTGTCGGTGAACTGGCTCCAGGGAGCGGCGGCCGGGGCGTTCATCGTGGGGATGCGCATCGGCCAAGGCGTCGGCGGTGCGTTCCTGTTCGCCAATTCGCCGGCGATCCTCACCGACGCCTTCCCGAGCACCCAGCGCGGGATGGCGCTCGGCATCAACAACATCGTCGGGGTGGCAGGCATGTTCATCGGCCTCGTCGTGGGCGGTGTGCTCGCTCCGGTGGACTGGCGGCTCGTGTTCGTCGTCTCGGCGCCCTTCGGCGTGCTCGGCACCGCCTGGGCCTACCTCAAGCTGAAGGACAACGGTGTCCGCTCACCCGCGCGCATCGACTGGTGGGGGAACGCGCTCTTCGCCGTGGGGCTCACGTTGCTCCTCGTCGGGATCACCTACGGCATCGAGCCCTACGGGAGGTCCGCGATGGGGTGGGGAAGCCCGAAGGTGATCGCCGAGCTGGCGGGAGGCGTCGCCATGCTCGCGGCGTTCGTGGCTGTGGAGCTGAGGGTCAGGCACCCCATGTTCCGCCTCGGCCTCTTTCGGATCAGGGCGTTCCTCTTCGGCAACCTCGCGTCGCTGCTCGCCGGCGTGGGGCGGGGCGGCCTCATGTTCGTGTTCGTGCTCTGGCTGCAGGGGATCTGGCTGCCGCTCCACGGCTTCAGCTTCGCCTCGACGCCCCTTTGGGCAGGCATCTACATGCTGCCGATGACCGGCGGGTTCCTCCTCGCGGGGCCGATCTCCGGGATCCTCTCCGACCGCTACGGCGCGAGGCCGTTCGCGACGGCGGGGATGGCGATCGCAGCGCTCACGTTCATCGGGTTCGACTTCCTCCCCATCGACTTCGCCTACTGGCAGTTCGCGCTGCTGATGCTGGTCAACGGCTTGGCGATGGGGCTCTTCGCGTCCCCGAACCGGGCGGCGGTGATGAACAGCCTTCCGCCGGACCAGCGCGGCGCGGGAGCCGGGATGTCCGGGGTGTTCCAGAACGCGGCGATGGTGCTGTCGATGGGCATCTTCTTCACCCTCATGATCTCGGGGATCTCGGGGGTCCTCCCACGGTCCCTCTTCCGGGGGCTCGTCGCCCAGCACGTCCCAACCGCGACGGCGGCAGGCATCTCGCACCTGCCGCCCATCACCAGCCTCTTCGCCTCCCTCCTCGGCTACGACCCTGTGCGCCAGCTCCTCGGCAGCAAGACGTTGGCGGCGTTGCCCGCCCACTCGGCGACGGTGCTCAGCGGACGGAGCTTCTTCCCCGACCTCCTCTCCAAGCCCTTCGCCGCCGGCCTCACGGTCGCCTTCACCTTCGGTGCCATCGCCTGTGCGTTGGCGGCGCTGTCGTCGCTCATGCGTGGCGGCCGTTACGTGCACGTCTCGCCTGCAGCCGACGACGGGGACGCCGTCGGCCCGATCGAGGCTGCCTCGATCGGGCCGCTTCCCGGTCCTCTCGCCGAGGACGTCCCCGCTGGCGACGGCGTCGGGGTGGCGGGCGGCGAGGCGTTGCCGCACGGGGCGCACGACGGCCGCGACCAGGACGAGGAGCGGGTCCCGTCCACGACCGCCGCGGCGCGCACGAATTAGGATCGTGCGCGCGATGTCCTCGGCGCGCCTCGTTCGTGGCCGGTATGCATGAGCGCTTCGGGAGCTCACGTCCTGCCGGCGGTGGAAACCTCGGTTCCCCCCGTCCCTTCGGACCCGGGAGGCCGGGACCTGCTCGCGCGCTTCTACCGCGCCCTCGGTGACCCGACCCGCCTGGCTCTCCTCGCCTTCTGCGCGGAGGCCGAGAGGACCGGCAACGAGTGCGTCGACCACGCGGGGCTCTCGCAAGGACGCGTCTCGGCACACCTGGGGTGCCTGGTCAGCTGCGGCCTCCTCGAGGTCCGACGAGCGGGGCGCTTCGCCTACTACCGGGTGACGGACCCTCGGGTGGCCGAGCTGGTCGCGCTCGGAGCGTCGATCGTCTCCGAGCACGCCGCGGGAGTCGCAGCCTGTGCGAGGGTTGCCTCTGCGCCCTGACGTCCGTTTGACGCCCCGACCACGAGCGGGTCGGGGTCACCGGCTGGTGGGTGTGCGCCGACGCGAGGGGTGTGGCCGGGCCGGGGCGAGGCGCTTGGCCGCGGCGAGCAGCGTCCCCATCGTCGAGAGCGGCACGCTGTTGCGGTCGCGGATGTGCCCTGTCGGCCCGATGAGCACGTAGAGGTCGGGGATCCCGGCGGGGTCGTAGGCAAGGCTGAGGCGCTTTGACGCCATCCCCCACTCCCAACCTGGACGCGTGATCGGCCTTCCGAAGGTCGCTACCCGCCCGAAGCGGAGCAACTGGGCCGCGCCCCGCTCGCCTGCGGCGAAGTCGCCGTACAGACCCAGGGTGAGCACCTGGAGCCCCGTCGATCGCAGCTGGTGGAAGTGCGCCAGGACCGCCGGGATGCTCGCCGCGCAGCTCGCACAGCCCCCTGCCACGAACCACACCATGGTCGGCCTCCCGCGAAGCGATGCGATCGTGGCGGTCTTCCCCGAGGGCGTCGTGAAGGTGCCGTTGGGTGCGAGTGCCCCAACCGACGACGTCGTCGCGGTTGGCGACCGCGAAGCCGAGCTGCCCAGGTGCTCGGACGTCGCGAGCTGGGCCTTGACGCCGGTGCTCGCGCTCCCGATGCTGCTCAGCGCGGCGGCGCCGAGGCCGGCGGCCAACGCGAGAGCCGCCGGCGCGATGATCCACCGCCAGCTCCGTCGAGATGGAACCGTGCGCGCACGCGCAGCACGGGTGCTCATGCGAGCGCCCGTGCGGCACGGAGCAGCTGGGACATGGTGGATGCCGGCGAGCTGTTCACGTAGGTGATCTTCCCTTTGGCGTTGATCAGGTAGTAGAGGTCGAGGTAGGCCTTCGGGTTGTAGGTGCGGGTGAGGGCCGGCGACGCCTCGCCGAAGGTCCAGTCCGGGTTCCCAGCAGCGCTGCCGGCGAGAGTCTTGGCGAAGGTGCCCATCGGAGGTCCCGACTGGCCGAGGTCTGCGTAGTTCTCGACCTCGACGACCCGCACGCCAAGTGACGCAAGGGTGGCGACGTTCTGGGCCATCGCCTGGGTGCCGGCTTGGCACGACGAGCACCACGTCGTCACGAACCAGATGAGCGCGGGCCTGCCCCGTAGCCCCGCCACGGTCTCGGACTTGCCGGCGAGCGTGGTGATGGCGCCGTTCGGCGCGGTCGCACCCACCGGGAGCGACACGCCGGATGTGCCTGAGGAGCGACTCGCCGAGGAAGAGCCGGCGCCGCTGCTCGTGGCGTGCAGTGCGATGACCAACGCCACAAGTGCGACGACGACGGTGGCACCAGTCCAGATGAGCAGCCGGTTGCGCCGGTGGCGCTGCGCCTGGGCCCTTCGCCGCGCGGCTCCGGCTGGTCGTCGCGGGCGTTGGCGCGTGGAAGGCCTGGTCATCGAAGGGCTCCTTCCCGTGACCCGGGAGCGCGGGGCAGGGTGGTGTCCCTCGCCACGCCGCAGTGGTCCGCCGTGACGCACTGCGAGCGGGCCACCTTGCGCAGGCCCCACCAGCACATGAGGGCGAGGAGCACGAGGCTCGCCGCGAGGAACTGGCTCTGGTGGACGGCGAAGAAGTGCTGCACGGTGCCCGTCGTCGTGTAGAGACCCACCCCGGACACCCCGACGAATGCGAGCACGGAGGGGACGATCGGCGTGCAGCACAGAAAGCTCGGCAGCAGGCTCGCGACGAACGCCACGCCGCTCACCGCGCCGCTCGCTGCCCGGGCCGCGGCGACCTTGCGCATCGCATGGACCTGGATGCTCAGGACGAGCCCCATCGCGAGCCCGAGCACGACCGCCCAGACGAGCAAGGGGGCGCTCAGGTAGTCCCAGTTGGCGAGCTCGACGCGCTGGGTGAAGTCGAAGGGGAGGAGCAGGGTGTAGATGAACGCCACGACGCCCGAGGCGACCAGGAAGCTGGCGACGCGCCCGCGGGTGCCCAGGACCTCGGCGAGCGCCCTCGGCCCCCGCACGCGAGTGGGCGCATTCGTGGTCGTCACGGGTGCCGCGCCTTGTGCGCCGGTACCGGTGCGCAGCACGCCGCACGCCGTCGGTGCCGCAGGAAGAGCCCGAACGCGACACCGAAGGCGACGGCGCCGATGACCCCGCCCACCACACCGAGGGTCGCTGCGCTCGCCGCCGCGAGTGCAGCGAAGATCGCCGGCCCTCCGCAGCACAGCACGGGGAGGATCAAGAGCAGGAGGACCGCGCGGTGTCCCCTCTCCTCCGGAGCGTTGGCCCGGGTCCCCTCTACGCTGCGCAGCACGAGAGCTTCTCCACGTCGCGGGTGAAGGTCTGGGCGGCGAGCTTCAGGCCCTCGGCCATGGTCAGGTAGGGGTGGAAGGTGGCGGCCAGCTCGGCGGTGGTGATGCCGTGGCGGATGGCGAGCACGGCGGTCTGGATCACGTCGCCCGCCCCCTCGGCGAGGACCGACCCGCCGAGCAGCCGGCCGGTGCCGGCTTCGGCTACGAGCTTCACGAGCCCGGCGGTGTCGTGGTTGACGAGGGCCCGAGGGACGGCCGAAAGGGGGAGGACCGAGGTCTCCACCTCGTGGCCGGCCGCTTCAGCCTGGGCCTCGGTCAGCCCGGCGCCGGCCACCTGGGGGGCCGTGAAGATCACCCGGGGGAGGCCGGTGAGGTCCACCTTGCGCCCGGCCCCCGACAGCGCGTTGTCGACGGCGAGCGCGCCCTCGTAGGCCGAGACGTAGACGAACTGGGGCGCCCCGGTCACGTCCCCTGCGCCGTAGACCCTGGGGTTGCTGGTGCGCAGCTCGTCGTCGACGACGGGGGCCCCGCGCCCGTCCAGGGTGACGCCGGCTTCTTCGAGGCCGAGCCCCTCGGTGTTGGGGCGCCTGCCGGTGGCGACGAGGACCTCGTCGCAGGTGAGGTCGACCTCGTGGTCACCCACCTGTGCACGGATGGTGACGTTGCCGTCGTACCGGTCGACGCGGCACACCTGGGCACCGGTGTGGACGGTCGCCCCCTGGGCGACGAGCACCGAGGCGAGGGCCTCTGAGATCTCGGGCTCTTCGAAGGGCGCGATGCGCTCGGCCACCTCGACGAAGGTGACCTCGGATCCGATGTGGAGGAAGAACTGGCCGAGCTCGAGGCCGATGGCGTTCGCCCCGATGACGACGAGACGCCTCGGGACCTCGGTCAGCTCGAGCGCGCTCGTGGAGGTGAGGTAGCCCGCCTCGGCGAGTCCGGGGATCGGGGGCACCGCAGGGGAGGCGCCGGTCGCCACCAGGTAGACGCGGGCCGAGATGGGGCGACCGTCGACCTCGAGCACCTCGGGGCCGCTGAAGCGGGCGTGCCCGGGGATCACCGTGAAGCCGTAGTCAGAGACCAGGTCGGCGTACTTCGACTTGCGGAGGTCGTCCACCAGCTCGTCCTTCTGCGCGACGAGGGCGGCGAGGTCGACCGGGCCCGAGCTCGTCGTGAGCCCGGCGAAGGGGTGGTGCCCTGCAGCCCAGGCGAGCTCACCGGCGCGCAGCAGCGCCTTGGAGGGCACGCAGCCGACGTTCACGCAGGTTCCCCCCAAGGTGCCGTGCTCGACCAGCGCGACGCGGTAGCCCGCCTCGGTGGCCTTGATCGCCGCTGCGAAGGCGGCCGAGCCGGCGCCCACCACGACGAGGTCGTACGCGTCGCGACCGTCCGCGCTCGACTGAGAGACGTGGCCGTCACCGACCGTGCAGCACACGAGGTCCGATCGGGCAGTCGCATCCATGGCTCGGCTCCTTCGTGCTCCAACCGTCGTGGTCCGCCCCGGACCGCCGCAGGTGCTCGACATATTGGAATAGTAGGATATCAGGATCGGAAGAGTCCAGGGCGGTGGAGTTCGCTGCGGCGTCGCCTCGGGGATGCCCTCGCTTGCGAGCTCCGCGCGGAGGCGCGCTCACGCCTCCGCCCCGCTGGCCCCTCGGATCGCGGCTGGTCGACTCGCCGGTCGATCCGCTTCGCGACGCCCTTCGCGATGTGGTGCCTACCGTAAGTCGCCGTAGACCATGTCGAGACCCAGCAGGTGGACGTCCCGCCTCGATCGGATGCCGCGCACGAGGTCCCTTGAGAAGCCCGACGCCGACGCAAGCACGTAGTGCGGCTGCTGCACGTGGACGGTCGGCCGGGCGAGACGCTGAGCAAGTGTCTCCAGACGTTCGAGGTCCCCGGTCCCCAGCTCCCGAAGCTTGGCCGCTCCCATCGCGCGCACGATCTTGCGCTTGGGACTCGATCGAGCCCCGAGCACGACCACGTCCACCTCCTCTTCGACCCGGCGCTCCGGGTTCGAGACGGCGGTGCGCCCCACCGCCCGTACCGGCTCACCGAACAGGTCGTGCCCATGCCGGCGGATGTGCACCCGCACCAGCTCCTCCCACGTCGGGCCGAGCACCGCGGAGCGGAATCGATGGGCCGCATCTCTCCAAGCCGCCGCGCCCTCGCCGTCTTCGAAGCGAGTGGCATCGGGGTCACGGACCGCTCGATGGAAGCGGATGAGGGGATCGGCCACCGAGTAGATGGGCCGGCGCTGTCGGATCACGTCCTCGTCCTTGTGCAAGAACCCACCCCGTACGAGGTTGTCCAGTGGGAACTGGACCGCGTTGACCTTGCGGCCGACGGCCGCCGCGATCTTCGACTGCGTGCGCTCGCCTGCCGTGACCGCCGAGAGGATGCCTTGGTACACGCTTCGACGGGAGATCTCGAGGTCTTCGGCAAGCAGCACCTCGTCATCTCGAAAGAGCGCGCTCGTCGGAGACAGTACGCTGTCGACGACCCAGTGGTCGAAGTCGTCGAGTGACTCCGGTCGGGATCGGGAGAGATCGCGATAGGCCGGCGTGCCTCCCACCACGGCGAACACCTGAAGGGCAAGCCGAGGATCGCTGATGCCCCAGAAGCCAGCCGCGCTCCGGTGGTCGAAGGGTTCCACGAGCACCTGCAAGCTGACGCGCCCGTGGAGCGGCGACCTCGGAAACAGCAGCTCGGTCATCGCCGACAGCGCGGAGCCACAGAGCACGATCCGCACCGGCGGACCATGCTCGTCCACGGAGCGGTCCACGGCACGCTGGATCACCGACGGGAGCTCGGCTGCCTCCCCGCGCAGGTAGGGAAACTCGTCGAGCACGACGACGGCCGGACTGAGGGCGTCCGAGGCAGCCCCACGGCGTGCCGACCCGAGGGCGGCGGCAGCGTCTCCCTCGCTGCGACGGGCTCCGAGCTGAGCGAGCGCTCGGAGCGCTTCGTCCCAGTCGCCGAAGGCAAGCCGACCGACACCGAGGTGGTTCCCGACCCTGGCCCCGAGCTCGCTGAGCGTCTGGGAAGTCGTCCACTGAACGGCCTGGTAGTACAGACCCTCGGTTGCGGCGCAGAGTCGCCGAAGGAGGTACGACTTGCCCTGGCGGCGGCGGCCCCAGACGACGGCGACCTGCATTCCGGGCTCCTCGTCCATCACCCAACCGGCGAGCGCGGACCACTCGGACTCCCGGTCGTAGAGGTCGCCGGGAGCGTCGATGGTCACGGGGGGATCATACCGTCAATCAATACCAGCACGACTTGTGACAAGTGGAGCTGGCATCCACCGATCGGACGCCCGCCCGCCGCGAGCGCGCGCGGAGGCGGTGGGATTTGAACCCACGGTGGGTTGCCCCACACACGATTTCCAATCGTGCCGATTCGGCCGCTCTCGCACGCCTCCCGAATGCCCCGGCCTCGGCCGCGGCCGAGCCAGGCTACCCGGTTGGGGCGGGCTGTCCCGGCCGATCTGTCCCGGCCGATCGAGGCCGGCCGATGGGCTCCGGGCGTGCGGGTAGCCTTGCCCCGCGACGCCG
>Ga0209061_1002278_pt1 | contig 25296 bp, 19 predicted proteins | sample Coa_R1_10_FD_187157 | JGI IMG/M metagenome (GOLD analysis project Ga0209061, IMG submission 187157) | Surface soil microbial communities from Centralia Pennsylvania, which are recovering from an underground coalmine fire - Coalmine... | ecosystem: Environmental > Terrestrial > Soil >...
TTGTTGCCCCGGCCGTTGCTGCCGTAAAACGAGAGGCCGCTTTGCGGCGTCTGGCGCACGCGGAAATCGGCGTCGTCGGCGATGCGGCCGGAATCGCTCACGCCCGGCGCCAGCAGCGCGAATGTCAGATAATCGCGGCGGTCGATCGGCAGGTCCATGATGTACTGCGTATTCAGCGCGTTCGATTGCGAGCCGCGCACCGTATCCACCACCGGCGCGTTCGCGCTCACCTCCACCTGCTGCGCGGCCGCCGCCACCGAGAGGTGGAAATCCACGATGGCCGTGGCGCCTACGTTTACCACGATGCCGTTCTGCACCTGGCCTGCAAACCCCGTCACCTGTGTGCTGACGTCATAAATAGCGGGTGGAAGGCCGGCCAACCGGTATTCCCCGCTGCTATCGCTGACGGCGGTGTAGCGCGTGCCTCTGGCCGCGTCGGCCGCGGTGATGGTGACGCGCGGCACAACCGCGTTGCTGGCGTCGCTAATCGTGCCGATGATCGTTCCCGAAGATCCCGCTCCCTGGCCATGGGCAGCAGCCGCAATCCACAGAAGGGAAAACACTCCCGAAAGAATTGTCCGCATAATCACCCCGTGAAACAGCGGGACGAATCATATCATACAGAAGTACTAGGCGTACTTGCGGCGGGGTAAGGGAACAATTTCGAGGCGAGTTACGGTGCGCGGGTCCCAGACGATCAGGTGGGCGATCTCCCAGGCGGAGACGCGGCGCTGTTTTTGAATGGCGCGGCGCTGCCGGACGAGTTCGGGGAGGAAGGTTAAGCCGTCGCGGATAGCTTCCATACGCAATGGCAGCTCGCCCATCCGCACTCCCACCCAGATCTGCGAGAAAACCAGCAGCGGAAGCGCCAGCCAAACGAGAGGGAAGGGTACGCAGCGGACAATAACGAAAACGCTGTTGCGGATGCCATGATAAACGGCGAAGCGGCTGGTCTTGCCGCCGGAGCAGACCGAGCCGGCGTGGCGGACGCGCGCGCCGGCCAGCTGAATGGCTTGGTATCCAAACAGGTTCAGGCGAAAGCCGAAATCGACGTCTTCCTGGTAGCAGAAAAACGATTCGGCGAAACCGCCGGCCGCTTCAAAGACGTCGCGGCGATACAAAGCCGCCGCGGCGCACACCGAAAAGGCGCGCGTATCGGTTTTCACCGCGGCGGCCGGCTGCCCGTGACCGCCGCGCCAGGCCAGCCCGTAAATGCAGTAGTTGTCGCCGGCGCCGTCCAGGATAGAGGGATCCGCCGCGTCTACTTGAGTCGAGCCGAATAACGGAATTTCGGGATAGAGTCTGGTAGCGCGCTTCAACTCCGCCAGCCAGTCTTCCTCCGGAATCGCATCGGGGTTCAACATGGCGAGCCAGGGTGTGCGCGACCCGCGTGCGCCCAGGTTGCATCCCACGGCAAAGCCCAGATTCTGTGCCGCGGCGAACAGATGGAACCGCCCGTCGGGCAGGATGCCTGGATCGGCCGAGCCATCTGTCGATCCGTTATCGACGATGACCGCTTCGAAATCGGGATCGGACTGTCTGGCAAGGCCTTTCAGCGTGGCCGCCAGAAGCGGACCGGAGTTGTAGTTGACAATTACTACGCGCACCCAGGGCATTATTAGAACCAGGGCTCTTGCGGCGATTTCGGTGGGGCAGGCGCTTCCGCCTGCCAACCGCGCGGAGCGCGGCTGTTTTGGTTGCGGCCCCGCTCTCTTCGGGGGCGGCTTGGTATATCCGAGCCGCGACCGTCAGGAAGCGGTATGTGCGGGCGTCCGCAAACACGTGCTGGATTTACGTGTTGCATCTAATGCCGCTGTTGCAGCCGTCCCTGAGCTTGTGCCAGGCCGCTGAGGGCTGGCTTATAAGTCGGGTCGAGCGCCAGCGCTCGCTGGTAATCCTGCACGGCCGCTTCGGGCTGGTTGAGCGCCAGGTGGACCAGACCTTTATATACATACGTAGTTGCGAAATTCGGGTCCAGTTTTTCGGCCGTGGCGAGAGCTTCGAGCGCTTGCGGGTACTGCGCGTGTTTGCCGTAAACCATGCCGATTTGCGAATAGACGTGCGCCGTTTTTTCCAGAGCGGCGGCTTGCCGCAGCTTGGCCAGCGCGGCCTCGGGCTGGTTGGCGCAGTCGTAGGCCAACCCCCAATCCACCAGCAGATCGTAATCCGGTTTCTGAATCTGCGTCGCTGCCTGGTATTCCTCGATGGCCAGATCGCAGCGCCCGGCATCATACCAGGCGCTGGCCAGGTGGAAGTGCGCCCGCCAATTTTCCGGTGTGCTGCGCACCGTATCCTGCCACAGCGCCAAATCGCTCGACCAGACTCCCGCGCGGGCGTACGTCGCGCCGGCCAGAGCCACGGCAATCGCGCAGCACGCCACTGCCAGCGTGGTGCGCGTGAGCTTCCAGCGCCAAAGGAAATCGAGCGCGATCAGCAGCAGCGCCATCATCGAAAGATAGAGGCGCCGCTCGGCCACGGCATCTTTGATCGGAACGATGGACGAGGTGGGCGCCATCAGCAGCAGGTACGCGAAGAAGCCGAAAGAGGCGAGGCGGTACCGGCGGCGGTGGCGCCAGGCGAGCGCGGCCAGGATCACGAGCGCGATCAGGCCCACGATTGCGCCGTGATCGAAGATCGTCTTCGAAATGGCGAAATTCCAGTCAGCAGATTGACCCACCGGTAGCAGCAGCATCGCGGGATAGACAAACAGGGCGCGGCACTCCGTGAAGAAATATTGATACCAGGTGAAATCTTTGAGGCCGAAGCCGGCATTGCCGCCATGGCGGAGCAGCGGCAAAAAGATAATGAATCCCGCCAGCGCTCCGGCGGCGAGAGGCACATACAATTTCCAATTCCGGCGGATGCCCTCAAAGGAAAATCCGGGGTTCCACCAGTAGTCGGTGAGCAGAAACAGCGCCGGCAGCACGATCGCCTGCTCCTTCGAAAGCAGCGCGGCGCCAAACAGCAGAAACAGCACGCAAACCTCCGCCCAGGACACCGCGGCATTGCGGCGATACACGAAAGACGCGAAGGCGGCAAGGAACAGCATCACGCTAAGGCCATCCGAGCGCCCGGCGATATAGGCAACGGCTTCGGTCTGCATGGGATGCAGCCAGAAGACCGCCGCGCCGAATCCGGCGAACCACTCCCGCCGGCCATCGGCGATTCCAGCCCATTCGAGCAGACGGCGCAGAATCAGAAACAGAAAAGCGCCCGCCAGGCAATGTATCAGGACGTTGGCAACGTGATAGGAGAACGTGTTGCCTCCGGAGATCTGATTGTTTACCCAATATGTGAGCATCAGTAATGGCCGCGGGCCGCGCAGCCACGCCGCCACCGGCGCATAAAAGCTGGGCAGCGCGTAGGGAAGGTCGTTGTCGTCGAAAACGAACGGGCCATGCAGGGCGGGGGAGTAGATGGAGAAAACCACGATTACCGCGGCAGCCGCGGAAATGAGATAAACAAGCCGGGACTTGCGCGCCGGAGCCGATGCGGAAACGGCGCCGCCCTTCGGGTGGTGGATTCGGGGAAGCGCCGGTCCCGCTTTTTTCTTGTTAGCTGTTGGCATGCTCGCGGAGTCCCTGGATATGGTATTCGAGAATCGCCACGCGCTGCGCCAGCGCGATATTGTCCTCGCGCAGATGCGAAACGATCACCGAAAAGCGGAAAAAGATGAGCAGAAAAACCGCCGCCGCGATGAGCAGCAGCACCAGCGGCGCGCTGGAGATCCCCACCAGCCGCGCGGCGGCCCGCAAAAGCGAACTGCTCCGCGAAAGCGCCAGCAGCGCTACCGCCGCAACCAGCCAACTCACCGAGTATTCCACGCGAATGTGCGCCCGCCGTACCGACACCAATACCAGAATGAGCAGCAGCACACTGGTCGCGGCCGTGATATTCAGCAGATGTTGCATATCAATCTCCCGGGCCCGAAGGGGCTCCCGCCGGACCATGCTGGCGATGCAGGCGGCGCTCATATTTCAACACATTCACAAACACTCCCAGCAGCACGTGCGTGATGTAGTAGATGGATTTGAGCGGGGTGATGGAGGAGCGGCCGGTTTTGCGCGGCCACATCTTGCAAGGAATCTCCTCAAACCGGAACCGCCGGCGCTGCAGCACTACCAGCGCTTCAATTTCGGGATATTCGAGTGGAAAGCTGCGGCTGAACACACCCAGCGCCTTGCGGTTCACTCCCACGAATCCGGAAGTCGGGTCGTGCACTTCCTTGCCCAAAATGGGCCGCAGCACCAGCCGGAAAAAGCGGATGCCCAGCGAACGGAGCACGCTGGTCTCCGAACCGTTATAGTTTACGAAGCGCGAGCCGATCACCATTTCGCAACCGGAGGCCAACAGCCTTTCGAACAGGCGGGGGATGTCGCGCGCATCGTGCTGGCCATCGCCATCGATGCGAATCACGTATTCAAAGCCGAGTTCGAAGGCCAGCTTGTAGCCGGCCTGCACGCAACCACCCAAGCCAAGATGATGGGGCAGTTGCAGCACTTCAGCCCCCGCCGCGCGCGCCTGGTAAACGGTGGAATCCACGGAGCCGTCGTCTACCACCAGCACCGGCGTATCCGGCATCGAGTGTTTGATGGAGCGCACGACCTGGCCGATAGCGCCTTCTTCATTCAGCGCGGGCACCAGAATCAAAAGCGAATTGGCGCCTTGCGGGCGGATCACAGTGCCGCCACCTTTCGTGCGCTGATCGAATGGCTCCGCAGCAGTTGGCGGAACACGGAATCCGTAATGCGGGCGCTTGCGCGGATGCGGCGCCGTTCCCGCCACAAGTAGGCTGCATGCGCGGCCAGATCCAAATGCGCGCGCAGCACGTACCACGGCATCCGCGCGCCGCCATAGCCCGCCCGGAACCGCGCCGCGGTTCCACGGCCGCCGAGCAGATACCACGTGTGCCAGAGATAGCGCGCCGCCGCGGCGAAGGGCGCGGCCAGGAGCATGCGCGCGGGAAAATTCTTTGCCAGAACGAACAGACGGTTGCGCTCCACGTAATAGGCCTTGAGCGGCGAAGCGCGGCCCGCCGAGTGCGAATAGCGGTGCTCCACCACGGCCTCGGGAACGTACAGGCATTTCCATCCGGCCCAGCGGGCGCGCAGGCCAAGGTCGGTGTCTTCACAATATAGAAAGAAGCGCTCGTCGAAGCCGCCGATCTGGTCGAGCATGGCTCGGCGGTACAGAGCGGCCGAAGCGCTGGGAAAAAGCGCCTCCTCCGATACCGGAAATTCCTGAGGCGCGCGCCCGTGGCCCCGCTGCTTGCTGCTGCCGTCGCGCGCCACCAGCATGCCCGCCGAATCGAGCGCCGCTTCGCCATAGAAGCACACTCGCGAGGCGCACATGCCCGCATCGGGACGTTGCTGGATGGAGGTGACTAAAGTTTCGAGCCAGCGCGGCCGCGGCACGGCATCGTCATTCAGCGTGGCAATGAACGGAGAACGCGAGCCCGCCACCGCCTGGTTGATAGCCGCGCCAAATCCTACATTGCGCGCATTCTCGATCAGCCGCGGGCCGCCGGAGGCGAACATCCCCGCATGATTCCGCCGCGCCAGTCCCGCGCCGCTGTTATCCACAACGGCGATCTCGAAATTGTCGAGCGTCTGGCGCCCGAGCGCCTCGACACACTCCCGCAGCGTTTCATCCGCGCTCAGAGTAGGAATTACGACGGTTACAGCGCTGTCCTGCAAGCTACAATTCTAAGCGATTCCGCGCCGTTTCTGTTTCTGAATGGACAAACGTTGGATAATTCAGAACTCAGAGGAGACATATTGTGAAACTCAAGTTTGCTGTATTTGCTGGAATGATGGGGCTATTAGTGTCAGTGGAGCAGGCGCTTGCGCATCACTCCTTCGCGGCGGAATTCGACGGGACGAAGGCAGTCCGGCTGGTCGGAAAATTAACCAAGATCGAGTGGACCAACCCGCATTCGTATTTCTATCTGGATGTGACTAGGGAGAGCGGGAAGGTTTCCAACTGGAGCTGCGAAGCCGGTGCTCCGGGAGCGCGTTCGCGCCGCGGGTTTAAGAGAGGGGACATTAAGCTGAACGACACGCTTGTGGTTGATGGCTATCTTGCAAAATACGGCTCGCACCTGATTGACGCGCAGCGTGTCACGCTTCCGGATGGCCGTATCGTCTCCGGCGCATCAGCCGGTGACGGCAGTCCGCAAGACATTGCCCCGAGGTCCTCGACGGATGCACTGGGGGCTTGACCTGGACGAAGACTCCTGGTACAAATATCGATCAAATAGATAGGAATTATAAAGAAATATCTGGTATACCTTGCAGGTCGCTTGGAGGGATGCTGTGAAGTCTCCAGATCAAAAAGGCTTATTCCTAGGTACGGTGGTTTGTGGCGGGTTCTGGTGCTGCCATTCTGTCTTCCGCTGCCGGCTCAGATTGCCGTCCAGAACCAGGGTTTCGTGCCTTTTAGCGATGCGCCAATCAACTATCGCTCCGAAGTTCATGACCCCGTCGCCGAACTCCAGGAGCGTCTGGACCGGGGCGAGGTCAACCTGAACACAGGGCCTGCCACGGTCTTCATCGGCCGCAATGGCCGTGTCGATCATGTCCACGCGGGATTTGCCGCTCCAGCCAGCCAGCAGTTCAATGATCAACTGAAGGCCGAGTTCACCTCCACGATCGAGGCGGAGGTGGCGGGGCGCTGCCGGCTGCAGTACAAAGCCCGCATCGTGAAAATCCAGGACGGCCGCGAGAAGGTGTACGAATTGTTGCTGACCAACCTGAAAATCGCGGTGCGGGACTCGCAATCGCTGTGGTGGATCGTGCCAATCTACCTGACGCGCTGGAAAATTGAGGAAACTTTTCGGTTCGTCAAACAGAGCTACAACTTGGAGGATATTCGCGTAATGAAGTATCAGCGGCTCCAGAACTTGGTAATCCTGGTGACGGCCGCGGCTTACTTTGCGGCTACGTTTTTGGGGCAGCAGATGAAGCTGCGCATATTATGCGAGAAGCTGTTGGTCATTTGGCAGCGGTTTTTCGGGATTCCGCCTTTCCGGTTCTACGCACTGGCTGATGGAATCCGGCAAATTCTCTCTCAGACCACCATCACGCCTCCCGAGGCGCCGCCCGCCACCCTACAATTGGAACTGACGCTCGGCTGGGAGGGCTAAAAATTCTGGGGAAACTCCTGTCTCAAAGTCATTGACAAATTCCGGCCTGCGGGGCGGCAAGAGGTGCCCTGGGAGAAGGTGCTGCGTTTGCTGGTAGTGAATCGACTCCTGGATCCCGGCTAATTACTTGAATCTTTTCTTAAAAAAGAAATCCAGCCCCACCATCCCGTTCTCCTCCCGCTGCGCCACCACCGACCATTGCCGGTTCACCGACCACTCCACGCTGACTACCTGCGGATTGGCTTGCGTTACGTTGGCGATGTAAGTGAAGGTCACATCGGGAGTGACTTGTTGTTGCAAGGTCACACGGGCCTGCGGGTTGTACTCGGTGCCGGGTAAAGTCGGGTCGATGCGGATGCCGCTCACACCGAAAAAGCGCTGCAGGCGTCCGGTGATGGGGCTGGCGATCGCCTGGCCGAGCAGGGCGCTGGCCGCCGATTGCTGCGCCGGCTGCGCCACCGAGCTCTGCTGCACGCGAAAACTGGTGTCGGAGGCATAAGAACCGGTGGCCAGCACCGAGACAATCTCGCTAAATTCGAGCGGCGGATCGGAGCGGGGCGTGAGAGTCAGTTTGTTGAGCGGCCCGGCTACGGTTAGCGTGATATCGATGCCGCGCACCTTGGTTTCGAGGTCCAGGTCGAGCACCGGTTCGATTTTCGCCGGGTCGTAGAAAGAGACCGAGCCTTCGCTGATGGCGTACTTGGTTCCGAAAAAGATGAGCTGTCCCTGGAAAATGTTGATGCGCCCTTGCAGCGCAGGGTTGCCGGCGGTGCCGCGGAGGCGGAGGTTGGCTTCGGCCTGCACGCCCTGAGTGAGCGAGCTTTCCACCTGCACATCGGCCGTAGTTTGAATTTGCACATCGAAGTTCAGGCCGCCGACAAAGCCTGTGTTGGCGGAAGGCGTTTGCACGGGCTCCGCCGATTTCGCCAGCAGCGAGCCGAAATCGGATTGCAGGCTGAAGCTGGCGCGCGAGACGGAAATAGTTCCGGCCAGGGTGCTGCGGTCGCTGTTTCCGGTGAAATCCAGGTTCGCGTTTGAAACCGTGCTGATGCCTTCCGGATAGCGGATGCGCACGCCCTTGGTTTCGGCGTGCAGGCCGAAGATGGCGCGCCCGGCGGCATAACCGGCAAAGCCGGAGAACTGCACCCGCCCGCCGCCGGTTTCCGCGGTGAGCGTCTGAATGGTGGCGCGATTGCCGCCAAACAGAATCACCCCGCGCGCATTCGAAAGGCTGTTCGGAATCGGCGCGTAGGCGAATGAGGCATCCTGAATTTCCGCGCGTCCGTTCACCTGCGGATTCGACAGCGCGCCCCCCACGTTGGCCTCAAAAGTGGCCTCGCCCGAGGAGGTGATATCGCTGTTGAGCGTGCGCAGCAGGCCGAGGCCGGCCCGGCCGGAAGCGCGCAGATCGAGCGCGTTCTTCTGGTTGAGCAGCACCCGGCCGCCAATCGTCAGGTCGGTGGCTTGGCCAATCAGGCGCGCGCTGTCGATGGTCACGACCGAATTGCTGGCGGTCGCCACGATCGGCCCGGAGTTGCGCAGCGTGAATACAGCGGCCGCTTTCGGACCAATCTGGAAGTTTTCGACCCGCAGCTCTTCTTTCATTGCGGCAGGCTTGAGGGCCGGGCCGCTGATAACTACCTGGCCTTCGGCGAAACCTTGAAATGCGGCGGTTCCGCCGGATTGGGCGGGCGAAAGCCAATTGCGCAATTCCACCAGGTCGAGCCGCGAGAACCGGATTTCGGCCGTGCCGGGATAATCGCCTTCCAGGCGCCATTCGCCCTGGCCGTGAATGGCGGAATTGGCCACGCTGGAATCGAGGCGCGTGCGCAGAACGGGCGCGCGGTTTGTGGCGCTTTCGGTTTGCGCGGTAAAATGCGCCTCCCCGAAGTGCATGCCCGAAATTTCCAGCGCGTGCGCGCCCAGGTCTGCCTGGAGCGCGGCCAATCGCGCGCTGCCGTGAGCCAGCTCCAGCGCGCCCCGGGCGGAGAACTGCGCGGAGCCGCGAATGCCGGGTTGTAATTTTGCAAGCGAAACAATTTGGTCGAGCGGCAGGTTATTGGTTTCGACGCCGAAGCGCAACCGGCCGGTATCGGGCGCGCCGGGCCCGTGGTCGAAGGCCAAATCGAACGTGGCGCGGCGCGCGCCGGCCGTAATCTGCCCCGCGGCCGCCTCCACCCGCCGCGCGTCGTAATTCCAGTTCGCGGTAAGCCGGTCGAAAGGCTCGCCGCTCACCGCCCCCTTAACGATTTCGATTTGCCCCGCGGCCCGCGGATCGCCCAACGTTCCGGAAACCTGCGCCGTGGCATTCAGAGTACCGTTCGCCGGGATGGCGTTTCGGCCCAAACGCGCCAGAATTTCGGCGACACTGGCATTGCGCACGGCGCCACGCACGCTGACGCCGCTGCTCTTCGAGGCCTGCCAGGCGGCCAGGCCTAAGGATCCGTCGAACCGCGCCCGCAACGCGCCGCGCGCCAGCGATGCATCCTGCAATTGCGCGTTTTCCGGCGATAGCGCGACCGTGCCCTGAAGTGAATCGAAAGCTTCGCCGGAAACCGAAAAGCGATTCAGGTCGATGCGGCCGGCGATGCGCGGATTTTTCAGCTTGCCGGTGATCGTGCCATCGAAGAGCAGCGACCCGTTTTCAAGCTTCAGGGGAAGCGAGTGGAGGCCGGGAGCTAGCACCGGCAGGAAGTCGTTCAAGTCGCGGGTTTCGAGGCGGGCGCGCACCTGGCGGCCGATCAATCCGGACATCACCACTCGCGACCTGGGCAGGTTGAGCACGGAATTGCCTAAGTCGACTGTGCCGGCGCGGGCGTCGTAGACCGCGAAGAGGCGTCCGGAAACCGCCGTCTGGCCGGGCGCCGGCGCCAGGGTAAGGCCTGTGCCCACGCGCAGATCGCCCGCGCGCCCGAATGTGCCATCAAGCGAAACCGATCCCGAAACCAGGCTGTCCCACGGCAGCGGTTCGCGTGGGTTATAAACCGCCACCGCGCGCCGCGCTTCCAGATTTTGTACTTCGCCGCGCAGGCTGAATTGCTTGCCGGCGTCCGCCGTGGCTTCGCCCGTGAACGTTCCTCCCAGCAGTTGGAGCGCGATGCCGCGCGCTTCCGTGCGATTGCCGCGCAGCGTCAGCCGGGCGATGCTGCCCTGCGCGGGCATTTCCGCTTCGTTGTAGGCGGCCTCGGCGCGCAAAGAGGTTCCGCTGAATTCGACGCCTGCATTATCGATTCGCAGTTTGCCCGCGGCCTGCGCAGTACGCAGCCGGATGGCGCCCTGGCGGAAACTCACTGCCCGGGCGCGCCAATCGCCCGTGGCCCAATACCCGCCCGATTTGTAGCCCGCATCGCCGGACGCATCGACCGTGGCGCTGTTCAGACCCGCCGGCCGCAAAGGCGCCGGCACATCCGCCAGTGATGCGGTCGCCTGGTAGTGCAGCGCAATCCGGGGCGATAGCAGATTGTCGATCGATCCGGCAACGGCCAGGCGCGACGATCCGAGCCACCAGTTGGAAGACGCAATCGCGATCCGGTTGCGCTCGAGCGCCACATTCATGGCTACATTCACCGGCAACTTCCGCCCGTTCCATGCCAGCTCCAATGGTTCGACGGCCACATCGCCGCGGTAACGCCGCGCCCGCCGCTCGTACTGAAAACGCGCATCCAAATTGCGGCCGCTCGCCGAGAACGGCGCTTTCATGCGCGACTCCACCTCGAACATTCCATGATCGATGCGAAACCGGCGGATCGCTAGGTTCACCACGCCTTCGAGCGGCGAGCGCGATGCGCGCTTCTGTTTCGGTTCCGGCAGATTCGTGCGGCCATCGGGGGAAACAATCAGATAGATTCGGGGCGACTCCACCTCGAGGTACTGCAAATCGACGTCATAGCGCGTCCAGGAAAGCACGCGCAGCCCGGCGGCAATCCTGGCCGTCTCGAGCAGCGGCGGCTTGCCGGCGGGCTCCGTGCCGTGCAGCACGAAATGATCTACTTCAATCCGCAGCCGTCTCCAATCGAAACGGAAATCGCCGAAATCGGCGCGCCCTCCAGTGGCCTCCTCCACCATGGAGAGCATGTGCGCCCGCACCTTTTGCCGAAACCAGCCGCTCCCCGCGATGGCGATTGCCGCCACAGCCGCCAGCAGCGCCACGCCGGCCAATACCAGCGCCAGATACTTGCGCCTGCGCCTTGCCGGACGCTGTTCTACCGAAGGCCGACCCACGATCACTCGAAAGCCTCCGGGTGAAAAATGATATCGGTCCGCTTGCGCACGTCCGCCAGCCAACTCTCCACTTCCTGATCGGTGCGCTTTTCCGCCAGAGTCGCTTCGATCAGGTTGCGGAATTGTTCGAGCGAGACCGGCTGTCCCGGTTTTGCGGCCTGCTCGGACGGCTTGATCCGCTTTTCGAAATAGTCCTCGATTTCCTGGTCGCTCACATGCACTGCCGGGCGGAAGCGCACTTCTATGAAACGCAGCAGGGTCAGTTGCCGCAGCAATTCGTCTTTCACGTCTTGTTCGGTGATGCCGTAATCCGCCAGCGCCTTCTGGTATGCGGCGGCATCGTTGCCATAGCGGCTCGTGCGCAATTGTTCGAGCAGCGGCCCGGCTTCGGTGGGATCGGGCAGGGGATAACTGCTCACCTCCATTTCGCGCCGGATCAACTGCTGGTCCACCATGCGTTGCGCGGTCTGGCGGCGGTGGGCGGGGCTGAAATCGGGCGTCTCGCCGCTCTGGAAGGCAGTGACGCGAATTTCCCGGTCGATGTCGCTGGTCGTAATTACGGTATTGCCGATAGAAACGGCGATGCGGTCAATGAGTTCGGCCCGCGCGCACGCCGCCGCGAGCAGCAGCACCAGAACTGGCGTTGACAGGCGGAAGCCTGTCCCACCTCTCTGGCTCCTGGCTCTTGGCTGCTGACTTCTGCTTATCAAAACGTCTGCCCTATCGAAAAAAAGAATTGGAAGTGGCTCACGCCGGTGACCGCGCAGCGGGAAGGCTGATCCTGGCAGGGATTCGGGCCGGCATTGACCAGGTCCTGTTCGCTTCCGCTAAATCCGAAAAACCGCGGCGGATTAATGCTGTACGCCAGGTCGAGGCGCACGGGCCCCACCGGCGTGCGGTAACGCAAACCGAAGCCGACGGCATGGACCATATAGTTAAAGTCCGCGATATCGTGCTGGTTGGTGCGCAAAGACATGTTGGTCACCTGGGAATACACGTTCCCGGCGTCGTGAAATAGCACTCCTCCCACATTGTCCCCCAACAGCGGGAAGCGGAGTTCGGTCTGGTTGAAGAACACCGCGTTGCCGCCGAGCGGGAATCCGGTGGAAGTGTCGCGGGGGCCCGCCTGAAAATCGGGGAAGCCCCGGTTCGAACTGGCGCCGCCGGCGAAGAACCGCTCCGCCAGCGGAATCGCGTCCACGGCCGAACCGGAATAATGGAACGGCGAGATGTCGCCGAACTCGGTGCTGCGCGCCAGAATGAACCGGCGGCTGAGGTGATGATAGGTGGAGTTGCGCGCCAGAAAGCGGAAGTAGTTCGGCTGCGAACCGAAGACGTAATCCGCGAGCCCGAAATCCACCGTGGTGTACATTCCGCGATGCGGATCGAGCGGATCGTCGCGCCGGTCGTCCACCAGCGTGGCGGAGAGCATGCCGACGCGTACCGGCTGCGACAGCAGCGGGATCAGCAGCGGCGAGATTTTCAGGGTCGCCTGATCGATACTCACGTGCCGGTACGAGTACCGGTAGAGCAGGGTGGTGGCTTTCGAAAGTTTCTGGGAAAGCTGGGCCGAACCCTCCTCGCGCTTGTAGGAAAACGTGCGCACGTCGCGCGAGTCCTCGTACAAGCCGACGAACGACACGGCCAATTTATCGTTATCCAGAAAACGCGGCCAGGTGTAATTCAGCAATGCCTGCTCTTCGAGCGTGGAGGCCCGGGTGCGCAGGCTCAGGCTGTGCGCCAGGCCCCAGAGATTATTGCGCGTGATATCGAAGGAAACCCGCGGCGCAAAGCCGGTGGCCCCGGCGGGCGCGTCCAGGCAGGTTTGGCAGCCGCCGATGCGCGCGATTTCCGCCCCCGCGCCGGCGGCCATCGTGTAGCGCCCGGCTCCCTCCAGATCGTAGAGCACGTATTTGCTGGGCGTGTCGCCATCGGGATTTTGAATGGCCGCATCCACGCGTTCGAAAATCCCCAGGTCGTACAGCCGGCGCTGCGCGTCGGTAATGGCCGTGGGCGATAACGGATCGCCGGGCGCCAGCTTCACGGTCTCCTCCACCAGCTTGCGGCGCGTCACGCCCAGGCCGCTCACCAGCACATCGCGAATGGTTTCGTGCCGCCCTTCGGCAATGACGTACCGCAGATTGACGCGGTGCGGCTGCGCGGCCGGCTCGGAGCTCCACTCGAAAGTCGCGTTAGGGTAGCCGTTGCGGAAATATTCCGCCAGAATGGTGTCGCGATCCACCGCCACGTTCGATTCGCTGAAAGGCTGTCCAGTCACGGAACTCAGCCTCCCTACGAGCGCGGCTTTATCGAGTTGCGTAACGCCATCCACCTGGAGGCTGTTCACTAGATATTGCGGCCCTTCGTCGATATCGATGTACACGGCAAGGTCGCTGGGGACGCCTTTGTAGCCATCCTCGATCCGGTCCCGGACTTTCACGTCGCGGAAGCCGTTCGATTGATACAACTTGGTGATCGAGTCTTCGTCGCGATGGAGCAGCGATTCGCTGTAGCGGCCGTGGCGGAACAGCAGCAACGATGCCGGCTCGAGGAGCATTCGTTCGCGAATGGCCTGCGCCGTGAAGTAATGGTTGCCGGAGATCTGAATGTGCGCCAGGCGGTGGCGCGGGCCCGTGTTCACCAGAAAATCGAGCGACGCGCGATCGTTGGTGACGCGCTGCTGCTTGAACTCCACCTGCGCGTCGAAGTAGCCGCGGCTTTCGAGATAGTCGCGCAAGTTGCGCGCGCCCTCCGCCAGCAGGTCCTGATCCACGGTGTGCTCCTGGAAGACCGGCACGAGCCGCCGCAAGTTCTTCTGGGAGACATCCGCGCCGATGGTGCGGACCTGGATGCGCGGACCGGCTTCTATATTCAGACGCGGCAGCGCGGTTTGCGTTTCCGGGTCGTAATCGAGCGAGACCAGCGATATCCGGGCCTCCAGGCGGTTCTCCTTCTCATACAGGTTGCGCACGGCATCCAGGCCGTCGCGCACCCGCGCTTGCGTCACTTTTTTCCAATTGTGAAACAGCCAGCGCCGCCAGCCGGTGGCATCCACGATTCTCCGCGGATCCATCTGGAGATCGCCCGAGAGCACAGGTGTGGTGAAGCGGGCACGCGGCCCGCTGGTGACGTCGAAGTGAAAGTTCATCTGCTGGTGCGCGTTATCGTACTCGTACACGGGCCGGATTTGCGGGCGGTACAGGCCGTTGCTTTCGAGCAGCCGCCGCTGGCCCGCGATGGCGGCGTTCATTTTCTCTTCAGTAAAAGGCTGGCCCAGATCGAGCTGGGCGGCGTTTTCGAGTTGCGCCGCGTTGGGCGGGCTGGAGACGCGGCCCGTGATGTCGACGCTGCCGATGAACCAGCGGTTCCTGGTAAGAAAGCGGATCACTACGCCTCGATTGGAGTTCTGCGCATCCGCCTGAATGTCGAGATAGCGGCCGGTGGCGAAGAGGCGCGCGATCGTTTCGCGCACATCCGACGCGGCGAGCGGACGTCCGGCCTGTACCGCGACCAGCCGGCTCAGCTCATCCCGCGGCAGCGGTTGATCCGGTGGAACAAACAGCACCGCGGCCACCGGCCGGCTCAGGTATTTCTCGGCTGAATTTGCCGGAGATGGATTTGAGGGCACCGGGTTTATGGGAGGCTCGCCCGGCTGCGCGGCCAGACTCGAGGCGCCGCCCCACAGCAAACAGGCAAAAACGAGGGCGGGCCAAACGCGCACCAAGTTCATAATATCGTACCGTTCGCTTGCCTTCGTTGCGCGCACATTGGAGGATAGCAGGACCCCATAGCAGATTGGGGGCCATCGCGGTAAACTGAGCCTGATGTTCCGGGCGCCCTTTCGCCTGATTGCAGTGGCCGTTCTGACAGCCACGGCCCTGTGCCTCCATGCCTCCCGGACTGCCGGGCCTAAGCCCTCTCTCGATACCCCGCAAACCGTAACCGCCACCATCCTCCGCCTGGAGAAGACGCTGGACGAAGCTGAATCCCACCATCGCGTCGCCAAGGTCGCGGACATGATCGCCGACGATTACCGCGGCATCACCGTGGGCGGCACGATCATCACGAAACGGGACGTTTTGGCGGCGGTCGGCGGAACCGGGGAAGTTTCCTCCGAGTCGAGCGATCGGCAGGTGCGTATGCTGGACAACGCGGCGGTTTATACGGCCCTGGTGCTCGACCATGGCACAGATCCGAAAACCCAAAACCCATATACGCTGGCCACCCGCGTGATGGATGTCTGGCAAAAACGCGGGCGCGATTGGAAGCTGGTCAACGATCAGGCGACTGGCGTGGCTCCGGGAAATTAGAGCCAGCCGCGGGCCGCATCAAACGTTCATCGCCGGCTGAGCGGCCATTTCCGCGCCCGGTTGCTTTTCCGTTCCTACCGGTAAACGAATGGTGAACCGCGTGCCTTTGCCCGGCGTGCTGTCCACTTCAATCGTGCCATCGTGCGCCTTCACGATCCACGCCACGAAACTGAGTCCAAGGCCCAGCCCCTGGTCGGGACCAGGCGCCGTTCCGCGCCCCGGCACGCGATAGAAGCGGTCGAAAATGTGCGGCAGATATTCCTTGGCGATGCCGCTGCCGGTATCCTGGACCACGATTTCGGCCGCGCCGGCCAGCGCCCGCAGCCGCACCCGGACATGTCCGCCTTCGGGCGTAAACTTCACGGCGTTGGAGAGCAAATTCGTGATCATGCGCTCGATCTGCACCCGGTCCACGTCGGCGGCACATTCCGCCGGCACTTCGGCCAACAGGTGAACTCTTTCCGCCTCCGCCGGTATTTGAAACTGCTCCACCAGGTCGCGCACCACTTCGCTCAGGTCCACGCGGGTCTTCTGCAAAGCCAGTTGGCCCGATTCGGCCTGCGAGAGCAGCAGCAACGCGCGCACAATCTGGGAAAGCCGGTCGATATCCTGCAGCGCATCCACGATCGCATCGCGGTAGTGCTCGGTGGTTTTGGCGGTGAACAGCGCCACTTCCAGTTGGCCGCGAATGGCGGTTATGGGTGTGCGCAGCTCGTGCGAGACATCGGCCGAAAACTGCTTCATCTGCTGGAAAGAAGCTTCGAGGCGCTCGATCATGCGGTTGAACGTGAGGATCAGATAGTCCAGCTCGTCATCGGCCTGCCGCGTGGGAATGCGCAGGCTGAGGTTCGATCCGGAAATGCGCTGCGCCGCCTTGGCGACTTCCAGCACCGGCTCCAGCGCGCGCCCGGCCATGAACCATCCGAGCAGTAATCCCAGGATCAGCGCGGCCGGAATCACGCCGGCATAGATCAACGCGAATTGCCGCGAGATCGATTCATAGGGCGTCAGCGGTATGCCGATTGCCACATAGCACGGCCGGTGGCGCTGCTCGCTGAACACAATTCCCGAGCGGATCAGATAATGCACGCCCGCCTTGTTCCGCCGCGTCCGCCAGCCGATCAGCGTCTTCGGCGGCACCGCAGCCATGGCTGCGCGCACATCTCTGCGAATCTGGGCCGGCGGATCGACGCCGATATCTTCATAATCGGAAGAGACCTGCTCTTCTCCGGTCTTGCCGTCGTGGATCACGTTGCCGTTGCTGTCGGCCACGAAGTAAACGCGCTGGATGGTCAGCACCGTGCGGCTCTCATCCGGGTCGTCGGCATCGTAATACCAAAACGCTTCCGGTTTCCCCGTCTGCGGATTGTCTTCGATCCGCAAATAGCCGCCCTTCATCGCGGCCCACTGCTGGTTTACCAGGTCTTGCGCCTGTTGATCGAGAATGCTGGTCAACCGGCCTTGAAAGAGCGCGGCGATGCCGCCCAGCAGAACCACGAAGAAAATGAAATAACCGGCTGTCAGGCGGAAGCGCAGCCCGCGCAGCAGCCGCCGAAGATTTCGTCCGCGGCTCAAGCGACGCCTGCCGTTCCTCCCACCGGTTCGGCCGGGCGCTCCGCCGGCTTATCCGGCGCTTCGATCATGTATCCGATCCCGCGCACCGTCTGAATGAGCTTCTGGGAAAAGCGGTCGTCGATCTTGCTGCGCAGGTGGCGGATATACACATCCACAATGTTGGTGAGGCCGTCGTAGTCCATGTCCCACACATGTTCCACGATCATGGTGCGGCTCAAAGGACGCCCCTTGTTGCGCATCATGTATTCCAGGATCCCGAATTCCTTCGGGGCGAGTTCGATGTTTTCGCCCGCCCGGGTGACCTTGCGGCGGATGCAGTCGAGCGCCAGGTCGGCCACTTGCAGCTTTTCCGGCGCCGGTTGGCCGCGGCGGAGCAGCGCGCGCACGCGCGCCAGCAGTTCCACGAAAGCAAACGGCTTCACCAGGTAGTCGTCCGCCCCCAGTTCGAGCCCCTTTACGCGATCGTCCAGCGTGCCGCGCGCGCTCAGAATCAGCACCGGCGGTCCCGGTTTGCGGCTGCGAATCCGCTCCATGACGTTCAAGCCGTCCATATCGGGCAGCATGAGGTCGAGCACGATCAGATCGTAATCGGTGGAATGAATGCACTCGAGGGCCGCGGCGCCAGTGGAGGCCGCGTCCACCGCATATCCGGCTCCCTGCAATCCCCGGGACAGAAAATCGGCAATCCGCTTCTCGTCCTCAACGACCAGAATTCTCATTATCTCAGCTTAACCTACCGGTCGCGGCGCGGAGCGGGCCGGTCGAGGCGCCGAACTGGCCGGGAGAGCAGTGCCGCGGCGCGGCCGCGGTCGCGGGCGCCCCAGCAATCGAAGTGGATCAGATCTTCGAGCGAGCAGCGGCGTTCCCAGCCGTTGTCTTCGAGATCGGGGCGGGGGCGGAACTCGGAGACGTAGCCGATACAGAGATAGGCGACCGGAGCGGCATTTTCGGGAATGCCGAGAGTGGATTTGAGCTCTTCGAGATCGAGAATGCTGACCCAGCCGACGCCGAGCGATTCGGCGCGCGCGGCCAGCCAGAGGTTCTGCACGGCGCAGACGGTGGAATAAAGGTCGGTGGCAGGGTCGCTCTGGCGGCCGAGGCCGTGACCGGCGCGGCGGTCGCGATCGCAGGTGATGCAAAGGTTGAGCGGCGCATCCAGGATGCCGGCAAGCTTCATCTGGTCGTAGCGCTCGCGGCGCTCGCCAGCGTAGATTTCGGCGGCGCGGCGATTGGCGCGGTCGAAATTCTCCCAGATGCGGCGGCGGATGGCGGGGTCGCGAATCAGGATGAAATCCCAGGGCTGCATGAAGCCAACGGAGGGAGCGTGGTGGGCCGCATCGAGGAGGCGGCCGAGAACGGCATCGGGAACCGGGTCGGGCAGGAATTGGGAGCGAACGTCGCGCCGTTCGTAGATGGCGCGATAGACGGCGCGCCGTTCTTCTTCGGAGAAATCCCGACCGTCCACCTGCTTAAGCCGGCTTTCTCATGCGGGCTGGGGCCGTTCGCCTTCGTTGAAGCCGGGGTTGCGGCGGCCGGGTTCGGGGCGGAGCACCTGCTGGGTGTGATCTTCGGCGTCTTTGGCGGCGCCGGCGGGCAGCGGCGGAAGCTCCTGGCCATTGATCAACTGCATCACTTCGTTACCATCCAGGATTTCCCTTTCGAGCAGCGCTTCGGCGATGCGCACCAGCGCGTCCGAATGCTCGTCAATTATGCGGGCAGCCTGATCGTAGCCGCCCTGGACGAGCTTTTTCACCTGCTCATCGATGCGAATGGCGGTTTCTTCGCTGTAATCGCGGTGCTGGGCGATTTCGCGGCCCAGGAAGATCTGCTCTTCTTTCTTGCCGAAGCTCAGCGGACCGAGTTCGCTCATTCCCCATTCGCAAACCATTTTGCGGGCGAGGTCGGTGGCGCGTTCGATATCGTTGCCGGCGCCGGTGGTCATGTGGTGCATAAACCGCTCTTCGGCGATGCGGCCGCCCATCAAAATGGCAAGCTGGGCGAGGAGGTAATCGCGGTTGTAGGAGTGCTTGTCGTCGATCGGCAACTGCATGGTGACGCCCAGGGCCATGCCGCGCGGAATGATGGTGACCTTGTGGAGCGGATCGGCATTGGGCAGCATGGCGGCGACCAGCGCGTGGCCGGCTTCGTGATAGGCGGTATTGCGCTTTTCGGCATCGCTGAGGATGAGCGATTTGCGTTCGGCGCCCATCAGGATCTTGTCTTTGGCCAGCTCGAAATCGAGCATCGTGACGACCTTGCGGTTCTGGCGGGCGGCGTTGAGAGCGGCTTCGTTCACCAGGTTGGCCAGATCGGCGCCGGCGAGACCGGGGGTGCCGCGGGCCAGCACGGAAAGATCGACGTTATCGCCGAGGGGAATTTTCTTGGTGTGCACGCGCAGAATGGCTTCTCTGCCTTGCACGTCGGGGCGGCCGACCACGACCCGGCGATCGAAACGGCCTGGACGGAGCAGCGCGGGATCGAGAACATCCGGGCGGTTGGTGGCGGCGACGAGAATGACCCCTTCGTTCGATTCGAAGCCATCCATTTCCACCAGCAACTGGTTCAGGGTCTGTTCCCGCTCATCGTGGCCGCCGCCCAAGCCTGCGCCACGATGACGGCCGACGGCATCGATTTCATCGATGAAGATGATGCAGGGGGCGTTCTTTTTGCCTTGCTCGAACAGGTCGCGGACGCGGCTGGCGCCCACGCCGACGAACATTTCGACGAAATCGGAGCCGGAAATCGAAAAGAAGGGGACGCTGGCTTCGCCGGCAATGGCGCGGGCCAAAAGGGTCTTGCCGGTTCCGGGAGGACCGATGAGCAGAACGCCTTTAGGGATACGGCCGCCGAGCTTCTGGAACTTCTGCGGCTCGCGGAGAAATTCGATAATTTCCTGAAGCTCTTCTTTAGCCTCCTCCACTCCGGCGACGTCTTTGAACGTCACCTTTTTCTGCTGGGTGGAATGCAGGCGGGCGCGGCTCTTGCCGAAACTTAAGGCTTTGTTTCCTCCGCTCTGCATCTGGCGCATCATGAATATCCAGAAAGCGATAAGGACAATAAAGGGCGAAGCGTTCAGGAGAATAGTGATCCAGTTTCCGGAACTGGTGTCTTTGATATCGACGTTTACGTTCTTTTCGCGAAGCTGCTTGTAGAGATCGGGATAGTTGGTGGGAACGATGGTGTGGAAGCCCAGGTTCTGGTTGGCATAAACACCGTGGACATCGTTGCCGGTGATGGTGACTTCTTTGACAGCACCTTCCTGCACCTTATCCTGGAATTCGCTGAAAGTGAGCTGCTGCTCCTTCCGGCCCTGGCCGGTGCGGACGACCGCGAAAAGCAAGACCGCGACACAAATCAGAACAACCCAGAACACCGCGGTTTTGATATTAGAATTCACTAGACCTCCTGCAGGCCCTCTCTGTATTAGACGCCCTGTGCGCCGCCACCGATTCCAATTCCCCGGACGATGAGGAAGCGGCGGGATCCGGGACTGGCGGCAACAGCGGCAGCGGGACCGAACTGCCGTGCCCAAACAATGGAACTGCCGTCCACGAGGACCGGCCAATGGCGGCGCTCCCAAAGGGGGATACGAAATTCCTGGAAGAAAGTTTTGATTTTCTGCTCCCGGCCGGCCCCGACTGGCTGGTACTGGTCCCCTGGCCGCCAATTGCGCAAGCCGAGTTCACCCGAGAGGCGCTCGGGGTCAACCGGGACCATTTCCTTATTATATACGGAAACACAATCGGGTGAATGTGGCGGGTTTTCAGTAAGTTCGAGGGATATGGCGTAGGGCTCGGAGGGAATGGGGATAGTGAGGCGGGGGGAGGCGACGGTTAGAAGGAAGGAGTCAGAGGTCGGGAGAAGGGAGTCGGGAGCCGGGCGGGCTTCGCCCGGGTTGGCCGGCGGAAGCGCCTGCCCCACCGGCTGGAGGGAGATGGGGAAATTGTAGTTGCGGGTCTGGAGTCCGGGGACATCGGCGGATTTGGACAAACGAAGCCAATCGAAGGAGCGCATGATGTCGAGGCCGGGGGCTTGGAGGCGGCCGTGGCCTTCGGTGGATTGGGCCAGGGTTAGGACCGCTTCGACGTGAGCGAATTCGATGGCGAGGAGGTCGCCTTTTACGATTTGCATGGCCCGGCGGACGAGGCGGCGGGCGGCGGCCAGGGGGAGATCGCGGAGACAGGCGGTTTTTAAACAAACAAACCCAATTCCAGGCTGGAGGTGGAGGGCGGCGAGGCGGTCGATTTCGGTTTCCCAGTACGCCTCCTCGGCTTGTGCCCAATCGGCGGTCTGCGCCAGCGCGCGGACGATGGCGGGGTTCCAGTCGCGGGCAAGGGTGGGGAGGAGGTGGTGGCGGATGCGGTTGCGGGCAAATTCAGGGCTGCGGTTGGTGGAATCTTCGCGCCAGGGAATGCCGCGCTCCTGAAGGAAGCGTTCGACCTCGGGCCGAGTGATGGCGATGAGGGGGCGGGCGATGCCCTCGCGGGTGAGCGGGCGGATGGCGGAGAGGCCGGCCGTGGCGGCTCCGCGGAGGAAGCGGAACAGGACGGTTTCGGCCTGATCGGAACGGGTATGGCCGAGGGCGACGCGATCGGCGGCGCCGCTGGTGAGTTGTTCGCGGAAAAAAGCGAGACGGGCTTCGCGGGCGGCTTCTTCGAGATTGCCGGGGGCGGCTTGGAGATCGGTTTCGCGGAGCATGAAGGGGAGGGCGAATGCGGCGGCTAGGGAGCGGACGAAGGCGGCATCCTCTTCGGATTCGGCGCCGCGGAGGCGGTGGTTGAGGTGGAGCACGCTGAGGTGGAGGTTCCAGCGGGGCGCGAGTTCGCGGAGGACGTGGAGGAGGCAGACGGAATCGGCGCCGCCGGAGACAGCGACGGCTACTTTCTGGCCGGGTTCGAACATGCGATAACGGGCGATGGTGGCGGCTACTGTTTCGAGCATGGCGGGAAACGCTAGGACCTGTTTATCGTAGCTTTCCTCGTGGCAGGTGGGAGTTTTCGGACGCCGATGCCCGCCCACGCCGCTGAAAAGGAGGCGCGGAGAGTCCTGACCCCGACCATGGTTGCTAATATTCAAGAATTCGAATATATTAATCATTGTGAACGACGCACTGCGCCAGTTCAAGAGCGAGATTTTCCAGGGACTGGCCCATCCTACCCGGATTGCCATTGTCGAACTGTTGCGTAACGGGGAGCTATCGGCCGGCAAGCTGATCGAAAAGCTCGGAATCGAGCAGGCCAATGCTTCCCAGCACCTGGCGGTCCTGCGCGCAAAACAGATCGTAATTAGCCGGAAGGTAGGAAATCAGGTTTTCTATTCGATCCGCGACCACGCGCTGATCGAGGTCCTCGATATCCTCCGCCGTTACTTTTACTCTCAGCTCAGCAGCACGGTAAGCATGCTGAAGGAAGCTGCCAAGCAGGAGCCGAAGGCCCGTACCAGCACTTCTCGATGAGGCGCAAAAGCCATTCTGTGCTGTCCGGGCGGGATACACTGCTTCAGGCAGTCGAACACGCAGCCCACCTGCTTCCCATGCAGGGCCCGATCGGGGTCTTCATCCACCACAATACGCTGCACGCATTCGAGCACCTGCCCTTCGAGCAGGCAGTGATCGAGGCGTCGCGCCTGTTTGGCGCCGAACCTTATATGACGGAAGCCGCCTACCGGACGGAGTTGGCACGCGGCCGCATCCAGATCGAGGACATCAATTTCGTGCTCGGGAGCGAGCCGGACGCCGTGGTCTTTCCCGGGTTGATGCGACGCGCTCTTCGCCGGGCCATGATCACGCCAGGGGTTCGCGAGTTCGACGCCGCCACGATCCTCTGGCGGACCGAACAAGGCGATCTTGCCCGCGATTTCCGCCACGCAGCCCTGCGGACCCTGTTTCAGGCCTGCTTCGACCGGACTGTCGTTCATGAAGAAGAGCCGGTTCCGCCACGACCCATCGACGAGATCATTCACCCCTGGCTAATCCGCCTTTGCTCGGTCTTTCTCGATCAGGGCACCGCCTACTGGCCGATGCCCTACCGCGAAAGAGGTTTCTATGAGAGCGTCCGGGAGTTGCTGAGCCGGCGCGGCGGCATGTTCCCGAAATATCTTTCCGGCCTCGATGAGGAATTCCGGCGGCAGAAGAATGGGGCGTTTTCCGCAACAGACGCGGTTCTCGACTATCTTGAGGCGCACAATCCGAACGAGTCTGAATGGAAAGGCATCATTCAATCCGAGTTGCTGGCGTTGCCCGGCTGGGCCGGCTTAATGCGCAGGCTGGAAGAGAAACCGGGACTGGCTCCGCATGAACCGGTGCCCTGTTCGCTGATGGATTTCCTGGCGGTGCGCCTAACCATGTCGCGGGTAGCCGCACGGATGGGCGCGGCGGAATCCGGCCCTCGGGAAAACCCGCTGAAGACAGAGGAGAGGCGGCGGCTGAGCCGTACTGCCCGGATCTATGATCGCATTACAGCATGGACGTTTGCCGGCTGCATGTTCACGCTGGCGGCGCTCATTCACACTCTCGGATCGACCGGGGCTTCCGCCGTGGTAGTTACTTTCGGAAATTGGTTTGCGGTTCATGAGTACCGGTTTCCCCTGGTGCTGATGGCCGACCGTCTCTCGCTTCCGTTCCTTGTCATGACCGTTGTGCTGTCCGGCCTGATCGGGCAGTTCTCGGCTACCTACCTTCACCGGGAACGCGGGTTCTTCCGGTTTTTTGTGCTGCTCGATCTTTTCGCGTTCGGCTCTCTGCTTGCGTTTGCCGCGGGATCGTTCGATCTGCTCATCGCTGGGTGGGAACTCGTGGGAATTAGTTCTGTGCTGCTGATCGCTTTCCACGACCATCGTCCGGCCGCGGGAAAGGCAGCGCAGATCCCATTCTCGGGCTGGCTGCCGCGCGCGATGGAGGGTCCCACGCCATCGAGCGCTATTTTCTACGGCGGAATTTCGATTCACGCCGGCGCGTACCTTTTGCTCCGCGTGCAGCCGCTACTCGCCCATATGCGCGTGGCCGCGGTTTGCGTGATTGTGGTTGGCCTGGCAACGGCAATTTACGGCACAATCGTGGGCCGCGCCAGCGCCGCCGCCAAAACGTCGCTCGCATTCGCTTCGCTCACCCAGGTGGGTGTGGTCTTCGCCGAAATTGGAATCGGCTGGAGATCGATTGCGATCGCGCACATCCTGGGGCATGCCGTGGTTCGGACTCTGCAATTCCTGCGCTCCCCGTCGAAGGAACCGTCGCTTTCGATGCGAAGTCCCGCCGGACAAGGAATTGAATGATGGCCAGTTCCGTGTTTGGGGAGAAGGCGTTCGCAGTGGGTGTCGCGATTGGCGCTCCCTGGTTCGCAGCGATGCTGCTGCTAGTCTGGCGCCGGCAGGCGCGCATCGTGGGCTTCATTGCTTCGCTGGTTTCCGCGGTAGCGAGTGCGCTTCTTTTGCAGGCAGCCCCGGCAGGCGAATCCCTCTACCAGGCTTTAATGCTTCTCTACTCCTGCCTCACGCTGGGAGCGACCCTGATATTGCCGAAGCGCGACTGCGACCGCCAAACGATCGGCGGCATTCTCTTTCTCCTCGGGGCCAAGCTGTTTGCGTATTCGACCGAAAGCCTGCTCAGTTTCCTCGCAGGATGGATGCTCTCCACAATGTTCGCCATGGCCACCGCGCTGTATGTGGCCGTGCGCGCCGTCACGGAAAACTCGCCACGCAGGCTTCTGGCCTTCATCGCGCTTAGCCAGTCGGCGTGCATTCTGGCAGGACTGGAGAGCCGCACCTCGGAGGGCATTGCCGGCGCGCTGGTGCACTGGTTTGTGGTCACCGTCTCGACGATCGGGCTTTTCGGGATCTTGTTCTCAGGACCTGCTCATACACGGAACGCTGATGTCCCACCCGGTAACGGGCATCGTGCTCCCCATCGCGACGGCGATGAATGCAGTCAGCATTTTCCGACTGTTCGCAAGGCTGTTTCTGGGCAAGCGGCGCACCGTGGGGTTGTCCCCTGGGCTGAGACAAACGGTTAAGACACTGTTGGCCGTTCTCTGAAATTTCATTGTGCCCGAT
>Ga0209061_1002279_pt1 | contig 25296 bp, 25 predicted proteins | sample Coa_R1_10_FD_187157 | JGI IMG/M metagenome (GOLD analysis project Ga0209061, IMG submission 187157) | Surface soil microbial communities from Centralia Pennsylvania, which are recovering from an underground coalmine fire - Coalmine... | ecosystem: Environmental > Terrestrial > Soil >...
TATAATATCTGAGTCAGGAAGTCGGAATTGATTTCTCTCTCGAAAAAAGCCTTGCTGGCCCGTTAAGGGCAGGTTATGTCAATAGAGACAGGACACATTGCTCTCCTGTTGAGAGGTTAAGGAATATGGCGGAACAAATTACTGCCGATATGGTTATTCATGATGTGGTGACCAAACACCCGGAGACGGTCAAGGTCTTTCATGGTCATGGTCTCCCCTGCACCGCGTGCGCTGTCGGCTCGCGTGAGAGTATTGCTGGCGGTGCGCGCACCCATCGTTTCTCTGCTGAGAAGACGGATTTGTTGCTCAAAGATTTGAATGCGGCCATTCACGGCGAGCCGACTTCGGTAGCTCCAAAGAAGGCACCGGTTGGGCGTGGTGTTCCGCTGACGATGGTACCGGGCGGAGCGGATCGCAAAGTGAAGCAGGTTATTGCCGTTATGAGCGGCAAGGGCGGTGTTGGCAAGTCGTTGGTGACGGGCTTGCTGGCCGTCTCGCTGCGAAGACAGGGCCTGAACGTGGGCATCCTCGATGGGGACATTACCGGCCCCAGCATTGCGCGCATGTTCGGCACGAAGGGCCAGCCGACGAAAGCTGCCAACGGGGGCATTACCCCGCTGACGAGCGCAGGCGGCATCAAAGTCATGTCGATGAACATGTTCCTGGAGCAGGAAAGCGACCCGGTAATCTGGCGCGGCCCGATGATTTCCAGCGCGATCAAACAGTTCTACAGCGATGTCGACTGGGGCAATCTGGATTACCTGCTGGTTGACCTGCCCCCTGGCACCTCTGACGCGCCGATGACCGTCTTACAGTCACTGCCGGTCGATGGTGTAATCATCGTCTCCTCGCCCCAGATGCTGGCGACGATGGTAGTGAAGAAGTGCATCAACATGGTGCGGCAGCTCAAAGGCATCATCGTTGGTGTGGTCGAGAATATGGCGTACTTTGAGACGCCCAACGGCGAGCGCTATGAGATCTTCGGCCCCAGCAATGGCCCCGAACTGGTGGACATGACCGGCGCGCCCCTGCTGGCCCAACTGCCTATCGACCCCGTCCTGACCTCGCTCTGCGATGCCGGACGTGTCGAAGAATACGAGTCCGAAGCCTACGATTTGCTGGCGCAGCACTTCGTGAATACCCTCAAGATCAAGCGGTAGACAAAGCAAACAAGATCATCAAACAAGCAGGCCAGCGGCGAAAGCTTTCGCCGCTGGCCTGCTTGTTTGATGATCTTGTTTTCACGATTGGCGTCGATACAGGCCGACAAGCAGGGTTGAGCCGAGCACGTGGCCTTCTATTGCCTGCATCAAGCTGCTATAGGGCAGCCCTTCGTAGGGGATGCGCTCGATGTCGAGGGCGTAGAGCGTGAAGATGTAGTGGTGCGTCTGCCCCGGCGGTGGGCAGGGACCGGTGTAGCCTCGCGTATTCGCGCTGGTTGTGCCTTCCGTATAGGGCGTGTTGCCCTGTAAGCTATGTACGGAAGCGGGGATATTGTAGACAAGCCAGTGATGAAAGCCTCCCCGCACAGGCGCATCCGGGTCAACTACTGTCAGCGCGAAGCTGCGCGTGTTGGCCGGAGGGTTGCTCCAGTTGAGGGTGGGAGCCTGATTTTCACCGTGACAATTGTGGCTGTTGCCTGCCAGCTTTTCCGACATCATTCCATTGTTCTGAAAGTCTGGACTGGAAAGGGTAAAGGTCCGCGTTTGACCCAATGTTTCAGCCCTCCGCTGCATGCGTTTTTCCTCCTCTCGCATGATTCATCCCTTCAAAAAAACTCGGTACGTGACCATGTATTACACGAGAGGAATTTTTGTATGGTGACTATGCAGTTCTGGCAAAGGAGCCGAGGACTTTGCAGAATGTTGTATGTCCGGCAAGGTCGGCGAGGGCGCTGCGCACGTGTGGATCATCGCGGTGGCCTTCAAAGTCGAGGTAGAAGACGTATTCCCAGATGCGCTGGCGCGAGGGACGCGATTCAAGTTTGAGCAGGTTGATGTTGCGCGCCGCCAGCACGCCCAGGCATTTGTAGAGCGAGCCGGGCTGGTGTGATGTCGCCATGACGAGCATCGTTTTGGCCGGGCCTTCGCGGCGCGGCGCTGGCTCGCGACCCAGGGCGATAAAGCGGGTGTAGTTATCCTGGATGGTCTGGATGCCAGAGGCCAGGATGTCCAGTTCATACAGTTCAGCCGCTCCCTTCCCGGCAACAGCGGCGACACCCATCAACTGCTCGTCGCGAATCATCTTCGCGCTCCCCGCTGTATCGTAGGTGGCGACGACCTCGACGCCGAGTTCGCGCAGGTAGACATCGCACTGCGCCAGCGCTTGCGGGTGCGAGATGACCCGCTTGATATCGCTCAACTGCTGACCCGGCAGGCAGAGCAGATAGTGGTTGACAGGATGGCTGATCTCGCCGATCACGAAAAGGTCATGCTGGCGCAGCAGGTCGTAGACATCGTTGATGCTGCCTGCCTGCGAGTTTTCGACGGGGACAAGGCCATAACTGGCCTCGGCGGCCGCCACGGCGCGAAAGACATCGCTGAAGCTGCGATACGGCAGCGGCTCCGCTTGCGGGCCAATGTGCTGGCCGAAATAGGCGCGTACCGCCTCGTCACCAAAGGCCCCACGCTCTCCCTGGAAGGCGACTCTTACCGCCTGCGCCTTCTCATCCTGGCTGCTGCTCTGCTGCTCTGTTGATGCCATCATGATTCTCTCTCCTCCACAATTCGTTGTGTCGATTGTGCCAGCTTCGGCCCGCCTTGTCAAGATGCCAGAGTAATGGATGTCTTTTGAACAAAAGATCGAGTATAATAGATAGCAGTCAGACAGAAAATACCGGAAGATGAAGGCAGGTGTACAAATGACAGGATTTGTCTCACTATTTCGCGGCATCAATGTTGGGGGGCAGAGAATGGTAAAGATGGATGAGCTTAAGGCTCTGCATGAAACGTTGGGATTGCGGGATGTCGTCACCTATATCCAGAGCGGGAATGTCGTTTTTAGAAGCGATGAGACGGACTCGGCCCGGCTGGCACAGCGTATCGAGGATGCATTCGCCGGGAGATTTGGCTTTCGTTCAGACGTCATTCTACGTTCTGAAGCCGGGCTACAGGAGGCCATCGCTAACAACCCGTTTCAGCACCAGCCAGAAAAGGAGGGAAAGTGGGTGCTTATTCTTTTTCTGGCCTCGCGCCTGGAACCGGCTGCACTGCAGAACCTCCACGGGGCATATACCGGTCCAGAAGAGAGCCACCTGTTCGGGCAGGAACTCTACATTTATTATCCCAGCGGTATGGGGCGCTCAAAACTCACGCTTCCCCTCATCGAGAAAAAGCTGAAAACGACCGGCACTGGTAGAAACTGGAATACCGTTCTGCAATTGCAAAAACTGCTCCAGCGCTGAGTCTTCTCAACCAGCAATCACAGAGCTATGAAGACAACAAAAGGCCCTCTACACTGACAAATATCAGCAGAGAGGGCTTTTTTGCTTTTGTCTCAGCTACTATGCGTTGTAATGAGACTTGTGGTAGTAGACCATGCCCTTGCCCAGCACCTTTACCGGCTGAAGATCCTTGAGCATGATAGCCTCACCGCACTTCGCGCAGATACGCCCGGTTAGATGGTTAACCTCTTCGCGGTTCGCCAGCGAGGCACGGGCCGTCTTTGAAAGTTCACCCTTCTTCGGCATGTAATGATACTCCCTTCGCCAATCTTCTATCTCAGAAGCAGATCATTCACTTATGGCGCTCGCCGTTCTGACGAACAAACAAGCCCACGTACATCAGCTATTAGTATACCATAGCCACTCCGGCCTGTCCAATATGGAATAGCCTCATAATGTATATCATCCGAATATACTAACACGGGCTAGCAGGGCAATATTCCCCTTGTGGCTGTCAAGCCCATCTGCTATACTGCCATTGGAAAGAAAGCGGCCTGTGTTCAGCACGCGGTCGCTGCCCTATTTTTCAGATTTTCACGAAGGAGCAGTATTATGGCAGAAGAAACAAAACCCACCATCATGGCAGAGAAAGATGGCCCATACTACATCCAGAACGCGAAGGGGCTGATCCTGCTGGACAGCGATGGTAACCCCTTTGAGATTACCGAGGACGAGATCACACTGTGTCGCTGCGGGCAATCGCGCAATAAGCCATTCTGCGACGATAGCCATCTGCGCACGCATTTCCAGTCCGAGGTGAAAGCGCCGCAGCCGCCCGCGTAGGGATGTTATGTACCACCATCTTGCTTTTTCCGGGAATTAAACAGGGAGTCCAGACATCTGGACTCCCTTAATGATACACATAAGAAAATACACGCTACAAAGCTGCGCTACTGGAAGCACTACCAGACGTACCTACAAGGGACGCACTACTAGCAAAAACTCCATGTACCAGCTACAATAGACAGTGGCTGGAGAGGCGTCACCTGTCCTCCTCATTTAATATAACGAGCTGAACAGGGGGATGTAACGAGAATGGGGTAGCTCTCACAGCGCAAAGCTGTGAAAAGGTGGCAGTGGACAGAAATAGTTCATCTTCAGCCCTGCTAACAGCGAAGTTGGCATTCATTTGAGTGAGAAATCACAAAGGAAGTGGAGGAAATAGTGCTATGGATGTACGCATACTGACAGAGAAAGATGCCGAGGCGTTCTGGAAGATTCGCCTGCGCGCATTGCAGGAGGACCCGGAGTCGTTTGGCACAACTTACGAGGAGATTCTTGAACGTGGCATCGAGGGAAGCACACCGGGGCTGGGCAGGCGCGAGGGCGCGCCCGAAGCCGTGACCTTTGGCGCATTCGATGAGAAGGGGCAGATTGTGGGCATCGCCAGCTTCCGGCGCGAGGAGGGAGCCAAGCGGCGGCACAAGAGCGTTATCTGGGGTATGTATGTACCAAAAGAGCTGCGCGGGCAAGGCATCGGCAAGGCGTTGTTAGAGGCAGCCATCGACTATGCGAAGGGGCTGCCCGGGCTGGAGCGCATCAACCTCGCCGTCGTGCTGACCAGCAAGGAGGCACGTCTGCTCTTTGTCGCCCGTGGCTTCGAGACCTACGGCCTGGAACGCCAGGCGCTCAAGCTGCACGACCGCTATTTCGACCAGGAACTCATGACTCTCCCTCTGAAGAAGGGATGATTCTCACGGATAATCAACCCTGGCCTGTCATTCTGAGCGAAGGCTCAGAATGACAGGCCAGGGTCGGCTTTTTATGACATCCTATCGCACGATCACCGTTACATTCATTCCATAAAGAAGCTGCTGTTATGGCGGGATCAGCCCCTGGATTTGCCCTCGATCGCTGTTTCACTTGACGACGGGCCGTTTCTGCTTGTGCAAGGCATGTATGACCGCTTGATTGAGATTGAGCGTGGACTGCACCAGTGTGGGCGACGTCAGCGCCATCCACTGTTTGAGCGAGACATCGGCGTAGCGATCGCTTTTGAACATTTCCAGAAAGCGCAGCGTCGTGCTGCCCGTATTTTCGATGTAGTGACCCATGGCAAAGGGGACATAGCCTATTCGCCTACATCATCTACAAAGTTGCGCCCATTCTGGTCAACGGCGGTGATACGTGCGCGCCCGTCGAGCATGAAGGACCATTCGGCCTGCTTGTGCCAGTGCCGCTCTCGCACGCCTCCAGGGGTCAGACGCATGTTTACACCCGCCAGCGTGGTCGCTATTGGCAGCTCGCGAACCGTTACCTCCCGCGCCCAACCCCCTTTCTCAAGCCGCATATGCGCGTTGGAAAACGAGAATTTCAGATTGGGGATCGTGCCGTGGTCGGTCGGTGGTGGCGTCAGGATATCCGGGTTCTGGCGATCAAGCAGCACGTTACGAAGGTCAGGATCAGTAGCTCCGGCGCCATCTCTTATCGGCTGCGGCACCTGCCTGGCCCCTGTCGCACTACCTTGAGATGTATTTTCCATGATGTTCTCCTTTTGCGAACCTGCACAGATTGCTATCTCGCTTGTACGCTGCTCTTCTGTCTGATCGATGGCTACCTGTTCCAGTCAAGGACGACTTTGATATAGCCATCGCTACGCTGATCAAATTTTATGAAGGCATCGGGTACCTGTGAAAGGGGCGAGTGATGGGAAACAACCAGGCTCACCTCCTCTGCTGGTACAAGGATGATACGTTCATTGACAACAATTCAGTGACTGACAGCAGAGCGAGCAGTGAAACAGGAAGGTTCCTTCTAAATTGAGATGGTGTTTGCTATGCATTTCTGTCCGGCAAAACATCCATTGCTTCTATAACCGCTCTTATTAAAAGAAATACAGAGGCGAGAGAGCTTTTTTGTATACCTCCAAAAGTACCTCTATTGAGACTTGTCGATTAGCCTTTTTATAAGGTATGCTTGTAGTACCACATAATTGGCGGGGAAAGAGCAAGATGAGAGTTGGAAGGAGGTGTAACCGTGGAGTACGTGAGCAACGATTTGCAGGGAAGCATTGAGATGGCTTTGCCTGCGACCCCTGTACCAGATGTAGACATCACCACACGGCCCGTTGGCGAGCTATGGCTGGAAGTTGGCAAGATGTACTTCGAGGAACACGCCTACAAGGAGGCACTGGCCGCTTTTAACCGGGCTTTACAAGCTGACCCCCACTCTCCCCAGATCCGCGTGCATATTGGCGATACGCTCTTCCAGCTCGCGTTGTACGAAGAGGCGCTGGCCGCATTTGAGCAGGCACTGCAATACAGTACCGACACCACCTGCACGCTTTATGCTTGCAATTGTAAGGGCAACGTGCTCTACAGGCTTGGCCGCTACGAAGAGGCCCGTGTTGCTTATCACAGGGCCATTGAACTCGACCCCAATGAGGCTATTTTCTACTACAATCTGGGCCTTGTCCTCACCTGCCTGAACCGGCAGCAGGAGGCCATCGCCGCCTTCGAGCGGGCGCTGGGCCTTGACTCCAGCGATCCATACACCTATAACAGCCTGGGCAATAGCCTCTATCGCCTGCATCGACACGAGCAGGCCATCGCCGCCTACGAACGAGCGGCAGTGCTTGACCCCAACGAGGCCATTTTTCACTACAATACGGCAAAAATTCTGGCTCTGCTCAACCGGAACGAAGAGGCACTTGTCGCTTACAGGCGGGCCATTGAACTCGAACCTGGCGATGGACAGGCATACAATGGCATGGGGGATGTTCTCTTTGCCATGCAGTGTTACGAGGAGGCGCTTATCGTCTACCGGCAATCGTTCCACCTTACTCCCGGAGACGCTGCCATTTGCTACAAACTGGGGCTGGTTCTCGTCCGTCTCAACCGTCGCATGGAGGCGCTGGCGGCTTTCGCGCATGTGACCCGACTGGCGCCGGACTACGCGCCCGCGTACACGCAACTGGGACACGCCCTGTACAATCTTGAATATTATTACGAAGCCCTCACCGCCTTCAGGCGCGCCATCCAGCTCGATCCTTACGATGCCTGGGCGCATTATGGGATAGGCAATATTCTGCGCGATATTGGCTGCGAGAAGGACGCTTTTTTCTCCTACACCCGTGCCGCGAGGCTCGACCCCCTGTGCAAACCGGCCCGCCTCTGGCGCACCCAGATGCGCCTCTACCTGACAACCGGCAAGGACTGGCGTCGCGTTGCGATGCAGCAAACGATGTGATATATCTTCAGTAAGTTTTCAACAGAGGCTACTGGAGGAAATGTGAATAATACAGATTTTCGTAGTCGCTATGGTCCGTGGGCGGTTGTGGCTGGTGCGTCCGCCGGGCTGGGAGCAGAGTACGCGACACAACTGGCGGTCAGAGGACTCAATCTCGTCCTGATAGCGCGGCGCAAGGAGATGCTGGACGAACTCGGCGCGCAACTGGCAGAAGAATACAGCGTCGAGGTGCGCACACTGGAACTTGATCTGGCAAGCGAGGAGAGCGGCCCACGGGTCGCAGAATTCACCGGCGACATCGAGGTTGGCTTGCTGGTCTACAACGCCGCCGTTTCGATCATCGGCCCTTTTTTCGAGACGCCCCTGCAAAAGCACCTGGACGAAATCGATGTCAACGTCCGTGGCGTTCTGACGCTGACCTACCTGCTCGGCAGGCGCATGCTTGAGCGCAAACGCGGCGGCATGCTGCTGATGTCCTCGCTCAGTTCCCTGCAAGGCTCCGCGCTCATCGCCAACTACACGGCCACGAAGGCTTATGACCGGCTGCTGGCAGAGGGATTGTGGGAAGAGCTGCGCACACAGGGCATCGACGTGCTGGTCTGCATCGCAAGCTCTATCAGCACGCCCGGCTATCTCGCCAGCCAGCCCGAAGCGGGTCCGGTCTCGGCCATGACCCCCCGTGCCGTTGCGACTGAGGCGCTGGCGGCGCTGGGCAAGCAGCCCACCGTCATTCCGGGCCGCGGCAATCGCATGGCAAGCGTGGTCATGCAGCGCCTGCTACCCCACAAAATGGCGATCCAGATCATGGGTCGGGTCATACGCGGCATGTATCAAAAAGCCTGATAGGCGCAGCGGAAAGGAACAAGACAGAAGATGGAATATGGCATCATAGCTCCGCATGGATGGCGACTGGACCTGAGAAACTTTACCGACCCGGTTGAGGCGTATGAGGCGATGACACGGGCTGCGCAGGATGCCGAGGCGCTGGGCTATAACTCGATCTGGCTCTACGATCACCTGCACACCTTCCCTATCGTCACCCAGGATATGTTCTTTGAGTGCTGGATGACAACAGCGGGGCTGGCCCGCGACACGAAGCGACTGCGCATCGGACAGACCGTCACCTGCAACAGCTATCGCAACCCGGCTCTACTGGCGAAGATGGCGAGCACCGTGGACGTGATGAGCCATGGGCGGCTCATCCTGGGCATCGGCGCGGGCTGGTACCAGGAAGAATACTTAGCTTACGGTTATCCCTATCCGAGTGCAAAAGAGAGATTGCAGCGGCTGGGCGAGGCTGTGCAGCTTATCCTGGCGATGTGGACACAGGAGCAAGCCACCGTTGGCGGCAGATATTATCATATTGAGGGGGCTATCAACCAGCCGAAGGGCGTACAGAAGCCGCATATCCCCCTGCTTATCGGCGGCGGGGGCGAGAAGATGACGCTGCGGCTGGTCGCGCAATATGCCGATGCCTGCAACGTCGGTGGCGGCGATGTCTCGACCATCAAGCACAAGCTGGACGTGCTCAGGCAGCACTGCCAGGAGATCGGGCGCGACTACAACAGCATCTGGCGCACCACCCTCATCGACTATTGCTCCATCGCCGACACGCAAGAGGAGGCCCTGGCAAAATTCACGCCGGAGGAACGCGCCGATGAGGGTATCATGAGCGGCGCGCTCATCGGCACGCCGGACACGATTCGCCCACGCCTGGCCGCGCTGGAAGAGGCCGGTATCCAGGAAGTGATCCTCCGCTTCGTCGACGCCCCCACACTGGACTGTCTGCGCCTGTTCGCTCAGTCATTTGTGGCAAAATCACAATAGCCTACTCCCACCACAGGCCCATCCGAGCCGTCGTACCTCCATCGACGTAGAGTATCTGCCCGGTGATAAATTCGGCGGCATCGGAGGCCAGGAAGCAGGCGGCAGGTCCGATATCATCCGGCAGACCAACACGCCCCCACGGTACCAGTGTATTGCCAAACTCGCGTGTGTAGCCGGGCATATCGAAATAGCGCGCCACCTCGATGACACCGGGGCCAATAGCGTTCACCCGTACATGCTGCGGAGCCAGTTCAATCGCCAGTTCGCGAGTGAAAGCGATAATCGCGCCTTTCGTGGCGGCATAGGCGGCGTGGCGCGGAAAACCCGCGTAACCATGCACCGAGGTAATGTTGATGATGCTGCTTCCCGCCCGCTGTGTGAGATAGGGCAGGGCATATTGCGCGCAGAAAAAAAAGCCTTTTATGTTCAGGTCAAACACCTCGTCATAGATAGCCTCGCTGGTCTCGGCAAAGTTCAAGGCTCGCGTCACCCCTGCGTTGTTGACCAGAATATCGAGGCCACCCATAGCCCGCGCAGCTTCCTCCACCACCTGCCTGCACGCCTCCACGGTGCGCAGGTCTCTGCCCAGCGTAACCGCCTGCCCACCCGCCTCCTGAATCTCCGCCGCCGTGTCCCGCGCGCCCTCTTCGCTATGCGCGTAGTGGATGGCAACCGCCGCTCCCTGCCGCGCCAGTTCCAGCGCAATGGCCCGTCCGATACCCGCTCCCGCCCCCGTCACCAGCGCCTTGCGCCGGGCAAGAGGCTGTGCCAAACGTTCTCCTTGCATAAAAATGTATTCCTCTCTAGCGGCTACCCGGTTGATATCGACACAAATACCCATCCGACACATCATTTTCTCACATTGTTGTCTTGCTGCTTCCTCGCAGGCGGGTTACAGCGATTGTAGCGGCTTGTGGTAAACCATGTCAATGAGCAAAATCCTGACATCCCCTCAGAAAGCGGGGTGCAGGGGCACAGTCCCTGCCGGGGAGTGAGGTGTCCCCACCTCCTCTCCCTCTCCTCCTCACAGACCACAGGCCTGACAGAAGAATTATGAGGGGATGTCAAGCAAAATCTTGTTGCCATATGCTGCCCACGTGGTATATAGTGCTGATAGAGAGAAGTCAGAATGTGTAAAACAACGGTGATGCACAAAAGGAGCGAGGAGAGATGGCTTACGAACTGATTTTGCTGGAATTTGAGGGCGAGTTTGCCACGATTACCATGAACAACCCGAAGCGGCGCAATGCGCTCTCGCTCAAGCACATGCTTGAGCTGACCGACGCTTTCCGTAAGGTGGGCGATAGCTCTGTGCGCGGGGTGACGCTGGCGGCTAACGGTCCGGTCTTTTCGGCGGGCCACGATTTTGCCGACATGGTGGGGCAGGACCTCATTGCCGTGCGCAAACTGCTGCGCGTCTGCACCACATTGATGGAGACGATTCAGGAGATTCCCCAGCCAGTGCTGGCTCGCGTGCAGGGGCTGGCCACTGCGGCAGGCTGCCAGCTTGTCGCGACGTGTGATCTGGCCGTAGCTTCCAGCGAGGCAGGTTTTGCCACGCCGGGCGGCAAGGGAGGCTGGTTCTGCACCACTCCGATGGTCGCGGTCAGCCGCAGTATCGGGCGCAAGCGGGCGCTGGAGATGCTGCTAACAGGCGACGTCATTGACGCGCAGACAGCGGCGGATTGGGGGCTGGTCAACCGCGTCGTTCCCGCTGAGCGGCTCGTAGAAGAGTCACAGAGATTGCTCACGGCAGCGACGCGAGGCAGCTTCTTCTCCAAAGGCATCGGCAAGCAGGCGTTCTACGCGCAGATTGGTCTCGCGCAGCCGCAAGCCTATGACTACGCGATAGAGGTCATGGCCGCTGCCTCGCAGATTCCCGATGCCCAGGAAGGCATGCAAGCGTTCTTAGAGAAGCGCCATCCCCATTTCCAGCAACCGTCCTGAATATTATACGCCCTGTTGCGCGGCATTCTGGCGCTGCTTTACGTCCTCGATGGTGCCTGCCATGTAGAAGAATTGCTCCGGCACAAGGTCGTATTTGCCCTCCAGGATTTCTTTGACGCCGCGCACTGTCTCTTTGAGGGGGACGTATCTGCCCTCGACGCCTGTAAAGGGCTGCGCGGCGTACATGGGCTGCGTCAGGAAGCGTTGCAATTTACGCGCACGCGCGACGGTGATCTTGTCCTCTTCGGAGAGTTCTTCGACGCCGAGCAGGGTAATAATGTCTTGCAGGTCTCTGTAGCGTTGCAAGACGCGCTGCAAGTCCCTGGCGACGCTATAGTGCTCCTCGCCCACGACTGCCGCGCCCAGAATGCGACTGGTCGAGGCCAGCGGGTCGATGGCGGGGAACAGCGCCTGCTCAAAGAGCGAGCGTTCCAGCGCGATGGTCGAGTCGAGGTGGGCGAAGGTGGTGGCCGGGGCCGGGTCGGTGTAATCGTCGGCGGGGACAAAGACGGCTTGCAGCGAGGTGATGGAGCCGCGACGGGTCGAGGTGATGCGTTCCTGCAACTCGCCCATCTCTTCAGCCAGATTGGGCTGGTAGCCCACTGCCGAGGGCAGGCGGCCCAGCAGGGCCGAGACTTCCGCGCCCGCCTGCGTGAAGCGGAAGATGTTGTCGATGAAGAGCAGCACATCCTTGCCTTCTTCGTCGCGAAAGTATTCGGCCATCGTCAGGGCGGTCAGTGCCGTGCGCAGGCGCGAGCCGGGTGGCTCGTTCATCTGCCCGAAGACCATCACGACACGATCGATGATGCCACGGTCGATCACTTCATGGTACATATCGTTGCCCTCGCGGGTGCGCTCGCCGACGCCCGCGAAGACGCTGTAGCCGCCATGGTTCAGCGCGATATTGTGGATCAATTCCTGAATGATGATCGTTTTGCCGACGCCCGCACCGCCAAAAGCTCCCACCTTGCCGCCTTTCATAAAAGGGCAGATCAGGTCGATTACCTTGATGCCGGTCTCCAGAATTTGCATGCTCGTCGGCTGCTCTTCCAGGTCTGGCGCGGGTCGGTGAATGGGATGGGTAGGGGCATCAGTCACCGGGCCTTGGTTGTCAATTGTCTCCCCAAGCACGTTGAAGATGCGCCCCAGCGTTTTGGGACCAACCGGCACGGAGATGGGCCGGCCCAGACTGACCACTTCCAGGCCGCGCTTGAGACCATCGGTCGCCCCCATCGCCACGCAGCGTACCCAGTTGTTGCCCAGAATCTGCTCCACCTCCAGCGCCAGTTCCTCCCGCCCATCCGAGGCTCGCAGCAACAACTCATCATAAATTTCGGGTAGCTGTCCCGACGCGAACTCGATATCTACCACCGCTCCCATCACCTGCACAATCTTCCCTTTCACCTCTGTTGAAACAACCATGTTTTCCCTCCTGCGTCTATAATATTGCCAACATTTCCCGTTACACTCGGAACTGTACAGCAGGAAGGCGTTCTGCACCTGACCGGAATTACGTAATCTGCATGCGATGGGCAAAGTGGAGAACATGAGGAGGGTAGGTAAAATAACGTAGCGACTGGTCTGAAAAAGATCCTCTCGCATGTCATTCTAAGCAATAATGGCTCTCGGCATACTGAGAAGCGAAAGACGTTTCCGTTCAATTTAGAAGGATTTTCTGTTATGCGTCCTTTTTCAGAGGAAGCTATTGAGAGGCCACAGCTTACAGTTGAGGCGGCGCGGATTTTGCGCGAGAAGGCGGATGTGGTAGCGCGTGCAACCACCAGCGCCCAATACGACGAAGTCGTTGTCGCGGTGATACGTGATGATTTGAGCTTTGGAGGCGTCTGGATACTTGCCCGCCAACATCTCGCCCTTCAGATAGATGCGGTGGAGGACGAAGGCGGCTGGTCGCTCACCTTCTCACCCAACACTCCGGCAGCTCGCATTGAGCAACGTTGCGACGAGCTTGCAAGCATTGCGCAAAGGCGAGGTGAGATCATGCGACGCTGGCTGGAGCGGCACACAATGTGATTATGAAGAGACAATATATAAATGGAGGTATCTGTTATGTCTGCTGAACAAGTAGTGAGCGATTCACTCGACTCACTTGCTCGTAGGCGGGGAGACTATGGTTTTGATGCCCCTTATGTGCCGATTATACTGGCCGCTATCGGTTTGATATTCGCAGCCATCGGTATCCTTACGCTTCTCACAGGGGACGTTGTTGCCGCCGTCGTCTTCCTGCTTTATGCTGTTCTTATGCTGTTGATCAGCGCCTGCTATGTATACACGACAAGGGTCGGCAAATTTCAGGTGTGGGCCATGATTCTGTCTCAGCTTGGATTGCGCGGGGATGAGCAGGTGCTCGATATGGGTTGCGGACGCGGTGCGGTTTTGCTCATGGTGGCGCAGTTGCTACCGCAAGGGAAGGCAGTGGGAGTTGACCTCTGGCGGTCCGTCGATCAATCTGGCAACGCTCTTGCCATAACGGAACAGAATGCCGAACGTGAAGGGGTTGCCGACCGCGTCGAGCTCCATACTGGCGATATACGTAAGTTGCCCTTTGCCGATAACTCTTTTGATCTCGTCCTTTCCAGCCTGGCGATCCACAACATTCATGAAAAGGCGGGGCGCGACGCGGCCATTGACGAGGCGATACGAGTGGTGAAGCCTGGAGGACGCATTGTCATCGCGGATATCAACCGGGCAAAGCAGTACGAGCAACGCCTGCGAGAAAGGGGCATGCTTGATGTCACGCTGCGCGGCCTCGGCTGGCGTTTCTGGTACGGTGGACCCTGGGTAGCGACCAGACTCGTCACTGCCCGCAAGCCCTAACCCTCATCAACAAGGCCGTGTTCAAAGGCGAAGCGCGTGGCGGCGCTGCGTGAGGAGACGCCGATTTTAGCGTAGATGGAACGCAGGTGCGTATTGACGGTACGCGGGCTGAGGACAAGCTGCTCGGCGATACGCGCATCGGGCAGGCCCTGTGCGACGAGACGCAGCACATCGACTTCACGAACGGTCAGACCGGCGGGATAGATAGGATGCTGTCTGGTCGGGGCGTTCTGCTCGGCCACGGAGATGCGCGCCACCATACTCAAAGCGAGTTTCAGCGTCATAGTGCGCCCGTAGGCCCAGCTTTCGTTGAAGGCGTTTTCGCCGAGTGCGCTGCGCAGCACAGCGACCTCGTGCTCGTGCCTGGCGAGGAAGGTTGGTGGCAGGGGAATTTGCATCCAGTCGCGCAGGCCCTCGACGGTGCCGAGAAACTGCGCAGCACGTTCGGGCAGGCCGATCTGGCGACAAAGCCAGGCAAACGTTTCGAGCGTGGAAAGCAGCCCCAGGCGATCACCGACCTCCGAGGCAAGCTGCAGGCTTTGCTTGAGCAAGATGCAGGCCTGCGCGTACTCCTGCCGCTCTCGCGCTATATCGCCCAGCCCAAAGAGCGCGCCAGACATGCTCACACGGTCATTGCTCTGGCGCGTGAGCGTGAGGCACTGCTCGTAGTAAGCGGTGGCCGCGTCGTAGTTGCCCTGATAGCGTTCTAGATCGCCCAGACCAAGCAGAAGCTGTGTGATGCCCGGCATATGCCCGATCTCCCGAACCAGCCGCAAGCTCTCTTTGAGCGAGCGCGCTGCCTGCCGCATGTCGTTCTCGTAGATGGCAATCTGCCCCAACCCGATCAGCGCCACGGCCCGTATCTGCCGATTGCCCAGCATCGCGGTCAGCGCGAGGCATTCTTCAAAGCGCGCCCGTGCCGCCTGGTAGTGGCCCTGCAAGCGCAGGACATCCCCGATTCCGGTCAGGCAGATGCTCTGGCTCCAGCGGTCGCCGCTCTCGCGAAAGAGCGCCAGGGCGCGTATGTAGAGGAAATGGGCTGTCTTGAGCTTGCCCTGCAAACGCATAATGTTGCCGAGATGCACCTGCACGCTGGCCTGCCCGTTCAGATCGCCAACATCGCGCAACAGCATCAGGCTGATGTGGAAGCGTGTGCGGGCGCGCTCGAAATTGCACAACTTGCTCTCGATCTGCCCGTGAATGCTATGCAGCGTCCCCCGCGCCCAGCGATCATCCGACTCCTTGAGGATGATCGAGCCTGCCTCAGCGAAGTTACGCGCCGCCTCATCATTGCCGAGATAGAGTTCCAGCATTGCCAACGCGCCGCAAGCAAGCGCCTGCGTGCGCCGCTCGCCAACCTGTGCAGCCAGTTTGCGGCTCTCCTCCTGCCTGGAACGCGCCAGCGCAAGGTCGTTGCGCATATGCGCCATGGCGCCGGAAGCGTAGAGCACCTTTGCACGTATAGCAAGCAAGGGTGATTTTTCACTGAGTGCCAGCACCTCTTCGATCCAGTTGTGACCCTCGCTCAGGGAACCGCGCATCTGCAAAAAGCCGCTCAGCGCGCTCGCCAGCCGCAGCGCAAGCTCGACCTCCCCGGCTGCGACTACCCGGCGCATGGCGGCCCAGAGATTGGCCATCTCGCGGTCAAGCCGGGCCAGCGCCGCTCGCTGCCCTGCACCATACAGTTCAGGCTCAACCTCCCCGGCAAGCTGAAGATAGAACTGAGCGTGGCGGCGCTGCGCTCCCTCGCGCTCTCCGTGCCTTTCCAGGCTATCCAGCGCGTATTCACGAATCGTCTCCAGCAGGATGAAGCGCGTCTCCCCCGACGCGGCATCCTCCACCACACGCACCAGACTTTTATCGACCAGCGAGGTGAGCAATTCCAGCGTTTCGCCTTCATCAAGCACAGCAGCCACCGTAACTTGCGTCCCCTCATTCGATGAGCCAATGGTGGCGGCAGCTTCCAGCGACCAGTTGCCGACCAGCACGCCAAGCTGGCGAAAGAAACGCTGCTCGCGCTCAGAAAGCAGGTCGTAGCTCCAATCGAGCGTCTTGCGCAGGGTCTGCTGGCGCGCTGGAAGGTTGCGCGCGCCTCCGGTCAGGAAGCTCAAACGGCTCTGCAAGCGCACCAGAATGGCCTGGGGCGTCAGAAGCTTCACACGAGCGGCAGCCAGCTCAATCGCAAGGGGCAGGCCATCCAGTTGCACGCAAATCTCCGCCACCGCCCGCGCATTCTCAGCCGTGAGCGCAAACGTGGGCTTGACCGCCTGCGCCCGCTCCACAAAGAGCGTCACCGCCGCCGAATCCGTGGCGGCCAGTCCATGCTGCTCCTGCACGGCAAGGTCGGGCAGCGCAAGGGGCAGCACTTCAAACTCATGCTCGCCATACAGATGCAACACCTCGCGGCTGGTAGCGAGAATCTTCAGTCGCGGGGCAAGCGCGAGCAGGTCGGCAAGCAATGTTCCAGCCGCCAGTACATGCTCAAAGTTGTCGAGCACCAGCAGCAACCCTTTCTCGCGCACAAACGCCCGCACCATCTCCAGCAGGGATTGGTGCGCCACCTCCTCGATACCCAGCGCCTGCGCAAGCGCGGGCAGCACCAGTTCCGGCTCGCGCAGCGCTGCCAGCGAGACAAAACACACCCCATCCTGAAAATCGGCGGCCACCTCGCGCGCGACTTCCAGCGCCAGTCGCGTTTTGCCCACTCCACCCGGCCCCGTCAGCGTCAACAGCCGCATATCCTCCCGCCGCAGCAAAGCCGCCAGCGCCGCAACCTCAGCCGTGCGCCCAATCGTCACATTCATCTGCACAGGCAGCGCCCGTGAAACTGGATTAGAAACGCTCATCTCTGCCTCTGCCAGTACTTCTGGTTACGTATCTCTATGGCTATCTTAGCAAAGATGAGAAAAGGGGTGCAAGCTCCTGACATCTCCGCCGCCCCACAGGATGACCGCCCAGACGGCTTGTATGTATGCATACTCCCAGGACAGAGATTGAGAAGAAAGTCCTTGAGCAGTTTTTGAGTCCCGGTGACCTTGCCCCGATTTGAGAGAGACCTCAGAGCTGAGATATATAGACCAGATCAGAACATCTCTATTCACCCGACATCACGGGCCACCTGGTAATTGAGGGTTTCACGACAACCTGACTTTGTCCATCTCAGTATTCTTCAACACCTGACGGAGGTTACTGAGCGCGGCCTGAATACGCTTTTTGAGAGTATTTTCTGAGGTCTGTAATGCCTCAGACATTTCTGAGAGCGTCATTCCTTGATAGTAGTGAAGGACTATGACCGTTTGCTGCCTGGCAGGCAACACCTCGATGGCTTGCGCAAGGTCCCATCTGCCCTCTATGGTGCCTTCGGCATAGGCTGCCATCTGCGCTGCTCGTTCCGTTTCTTGCTCGGCAAGGGCCTGTTGTAGAAATATCGTTGATCGTGCGAGTCGCCGTTTATAGCTGATACACTGATTTACGACAATGCGCATCAACCAGGAGCGCAGCGCCCCAATTTCTCGCAGGCCAGGGAGGTGTTGCCATGCCTGGATAAACGCATTTTGCACAGCATCCTCTGCATTATCTCGATCTTTTACAATACTGTAGGCGGTACGAAACATCAAGCCTCTATAGTGATTGAAGATGTCCTCAAAAGCCTCTTCATCTCCTTGCAATGCACGCACTGCGAGTATCTGCTGCTCTGCCATTGCATCGTTTTCCACCTTTTCCTGCTGTTCAGCAACTGCTTCTGCAAACTCGCTCTCCACCGCCCTGGAAAAACAGGCCGGTAATTCGCAGCTAAGAAACTCTGCCATAGTCATCTTTCCTTCGTATTTATATTATGCAAACTATATACAAACATATAACATACATTGTGCGTAAGGAAAGGTGTGCGTGCTCATGATTTTTGGTTCTGTGGAGGAGCAAGAATGGTGACTCAGGTGGAGAGAATGAAAGGTCAGGTTCCTATCTTACCCGCGTTTCGGTCAGCATGCATCTTAAACAAAAGGAGCTGACAGACATGGTGCGACAAGAATCGTCAGGCAACACATAGCCCTGACAAACATTATGCAATTAATAGACTTCGCCTGCTAACTGTGATATGGTTGACATATGAACAAAGCGATGTGTCGTGTTGAAAAAGGAAGAGGATATCATCATGCAAGAAAAGCATACTGAGTGGCCGAACCTGGAGCGCTACTCTGATATTCCTCTCTTCAATACGAAGGCTGTGGTCCAGCGAACAGGGATAGCGGCTCCTACGTTAAGAGCGTGGGAGCGCCGCTACAAAATCCTCTCGCCGGAACGTGCTCAGAACGACTATCGATTATATTCAGAGCGTGATATCGCCAGTATTCGCTGGCTCAAGGAGCATATTGATGGGGGAATGTCGATCAGCCAGGCCATAGCCCTCTTTCGCCATCTTGAAAAGGAGCACATGAAAGCAGGCCTTTCTCAGGCTATCTACCAGAACGTGCAGCTCGATGGAGAGGAGAGCGTGAACGGCTCTGCGGCAACCTATAACATGCGTTTTGTGCAGGAGCGCCTGCTCTCAGCCTTCAGCAGCTTCGACGAGACAACGGCTACCCGATTATTGGCCTCGACACTGGCAATTTATCCGCTTGAGCAAGTCTGTGCTGAGCTTATTACACCAACATTATGGGAGATCGGGCGTCTGTGGGAACAGGGACAAATCACTGTTTCAGTCGAACATTTTGCCAGCGCTTTCTTCCAGGGTCTGCTGACCAGTTTGTTCCATGCTATGCCTGCCAATAGCGCGAATCCTCTGGTGATTGCCTGTTGTGCTCCTGGCGAAGTACACGAACTGGGGGCACTCATGCTCTCGCTGCTGTTACGTCGGGCTGGTTTGCACGTGGCCTATCTGGGTCAAAGTATTGAAACAATCGGTCTCTTACAGACCATCAGGCAACTATCTCCCGCGCTTGTCTGTGTCTCGGCGACGCTTATGTCCTGTCTGGAAGCGTTGGCAGCATTGGGACAGCAACTCCAGGAGCTACCACTTCCCTGCCCGGCTTTTGTCTTCGGCGGACAGCTGTTTGAGCGACACGCCGATCTCATTGCACAGGTTCCAGGCGTCTATCTCGGCGCAAATCTGCAGAGCATCATCCCCCGGCTAAAACACATGGCTTTTCAACACTTCGAAGATAAAAAATAGCGCTACCTGGACGCTTTGGCGAGTTCCCTCACGGAACAAGGATAAACTTCCGGCGCGCAAAGGCTGCCTGCCTTTGCCATGCTTCGGCGACTCGCTCAAGGGGGACAATTTCTCGCTCGATGGTCAGGCGACCGGCTGCGGCGTGGGTGAGGATTTCGGTGAGGGCCTGGGCTTTTTGCTGGTGAGTGAGCGCGTTGTTCGTATAGCCCAGGATGTTGTGCAGGCGGCTGCGCACCGTGGCCGACTCGAAGCGGGCGCTGGCCCCGGCGGACGAGCCAATGTTGACGAATCTTCCTTCGAAACCCAGCACGCGACCGGCGGCTTCGGCGGGCAGACCCCAGACAGGGTCGATGACGAGGTGCAGGGGGCCTTCGCAGGCGGCGGCGATGCGCTTGCTGATCTCGGCCACATCATCGCCGTTGAGATCGACTGCCGCGTCTGCACCGTATTTGTTCAGCGCGCGGGTGCGGCCCTGCTCGTCGCGTGAGGCCGCAATCACGCGGCCCGCTCCCAGCAACTTCGCCGCCTGTACTGCCACCTGTCCGACCGCGCCACTGGCTCCCAGCACAAGCACCTGCTCACCCGGCTGGAGATGGCCGCGCCAGGTCAGCGCCATCCAGGCGGCAATGGCGGAGAGGCCGAGCGCGGCGGCAAGGTCGGTTTCAACTTCGTCAGGCAGCACGAGTGCCGCCGCTTCGTCAATCAGGCAGTAACGCGCAAGGCTGCCATCTCCTGGCTTCATCCCCGCGTCGCAACTGAACCAGACGCGCTGTCCGGGCGCGTGGACATCCGACTCCACGATGAGGCCGATGCCCTGCACGCCTGGAATGTAGGGGAGTCGTGGCGGGCCGAAGTAGGATGTGCCCGATGCGCACAGCAAATCTAACGGGCTGATAGGAGCCGCTATGACCTGGACCAGCGCCTGCCCCTTCTGGCGCTGGGGTACAGGCCATTGAAGATAATCGGGTGCAGTATTGTGCTGGCGGAGCACCGCCGCTGGCATCTCGTCGCTCATCGTCGCGTCCTTTCCTCGCCTGTCGGGTGTACTGTGCGCATCTGTTCTGTTTGTATGAATGTTACTCCTGGGAAGCTGCCGGTGCAGCCCCGCTATTCCCCTGTTTCTCCTGCTTAGTATACAGGTATGGGTTCTCGATCAGCTCGACCACAGCCTTCTCAGGATTCATGGACTGATTCCAGGCCTGCTCACCCATTTTGTCCCGTGCGTACTCAACCGTCTTTGCGACTGCCTGTTTGGCTTTGTTCAGGTCAGCACCGATGAGCTGGTGATCGTACTTGACGACATTGCCATCAACCATCACGGTATGCACGTCGCCGCGCCCGGCCTGGAACACGACATGCCCGTAGGGGTGAAGCAGGGGGAACATCGCCGGAGACTGCTCATTCTTAATCAGGACAAGATCAGCTTTCTTGCCGGGGGTGATGCTGCCGATGAGGCTGTCCATGCCCAGTGCCTCCGCGCCGCCCATCGTTGCCCAGTTCACCACCTGCTCGGCGCGCAGGTGGGAGAGCATCACAGTCTCATCGCGCTTGTGCGCCTCCAGGTGCTCGCGGCCCCGGTCTGCATTGAGGGTGGCGCGCATGGCGGAGAACAGGTCCGCGCTCCACCACACGCTGGTGTCCATCGAAAGGGAGACAGGGATACGATGCCGCCGCAACTGCCAGGTTGGTGGGTAGCCCTGACCGGCATTCATCTCACTCTCCGCGGAGACCGAGGCGTGGCCGCCGGTAGCCGCGATGCGCTGGTACGAGTCATCGGAGAGCGTTGCCGCATGCACGTAGATGGTGGAAGGGGTCATGAAGCCATGATCGTACATCATCTTGATGCTGATATCTTTGGTGACTCCCCACACGCCCGCGTGAGTCGTTACCGGCAGGTTGAACTCGCGGGCGACCTCGAATGCGGCCTTTTCGGGAAATGCCGGGTCGCCGGTAACGTCGAAGGCGATTTGCATGCGCAACCTGTCGCCACGCCCATCAATGCGGCGGCGAATGAAATCGGCGAATTCTGGGGCCTTCGTCCACTGCCAGGGCGCGCCGAGCAGGTTTCCATAAGCGAGGACGAAACGGCCCGGCACCGCTTCAAGCGCGTCAACCGCCGCGTCCGCGTAGTCGACGGTTTGCAGGCCATGAGACCAGTCAACCGTTGTGGTGACGCCGGAGTCTATAGCCTCTATGGCGGACAGAAGGTTGCCCGCATAAATATCCTCAGGGCGGAAGATTTTGCCCCAGTTCAGGTAGTAGAACTGGAAATAGTTGGTGAGGGTCCAGTCGGCTCCGAAGCCGCGCAGGGCTGTCTGCCACATGTGACGGTGCGTGTCGACCATGCCCGGCATGAGGATGCCATCACTCGCGTCGATCTCCACTGCGCCATCTGGTGCCGCGAGCTGGTGTCCAACGGCAGCGATGCGGTCATCGACGACGAGGACATCACCGTTCTCGACCATACCCAGCTCCGGGTCAATGGTCAGCACTGTTGCGTTACGAAATACTACGGGGCGGCCTGACGGGAAGGTATTGCTGTTTACTGCTGCGTTCTGGCTCATATTGCTCCCCTCGTTGTCTTCCGGCTGTGGGACGCGAAGCGCGATAACTGCCAAACACCGGGCGTCTTCTATCTTCTCCCGCGTCACAATAGCCGTGTTGTAGTCTCGACATTCAAATGAAAAAGTGCGCGGTAGTTGGGTTACAGGTAAGTGTCCGTATAGCGGACATATGTCCATTCACAACATAAGTGTACCTAATTGGCAGGGCTATGTCAAGAAGAGTAGGGTTGGGGTCATAGCCGATTGACGTCATAATTGAGCTATGTTACCATTAGTGCGGACGGAACATATGGGAGGACATTTAGCGACCAGAGGGAGTTTTCGTATGAACTTATACCAGCAATTACTGGTGGTGCGCGAGCGTCTGGAGGGCATAGGCGCTCATGATGATAGTATGGACCTTGTAGAGACGCTTCTCCGTAAGGCTGAACCAACACAGCACGATAAATCCAACATCAGTCAGTCACAGGTTCTGCACCATATGCTGCACATGCGCGAGGTCATCGACAACTACAACATTTACAACGATTTGCAGGAGTTATTGAGCGAGCGCGACGAGTCGGAGGTCTCCGCACGCGAAGACGCCGCCCCGGCTGCATATGAAGATATAGAGCGTCGCCCGAAACCCAGGTCATACTACAGGACCCAGAAAGAGAAAGCCAACAGAAAGAAGGTTTAGCATTCGATAAAGGGAACGGAAAATCACATTCCGTTCCCTTTATGGTTGTATGGTCACGATGCATCTGGTCCTTCGATGAGGTGCTGCTGTGCGTCAGGACCGCCGAGTTGCAATTGTTGTTTCAGCGCCTGCAACTGGACCTCGACGTTTTGTTGCGCAGAAAGCCTGCGGAGTTCGCGATCCAGCGTATCTTCTCCAGGGAGCATGCCTTGATCGCTGAGAGTCCCTTCCTCGATGAGCGCATCCAGGGCAGAGGCGCGAGCCTGCATCGTCAATATTTTGTCCTGTGCCCGCTGCATCGCCAGATTCATCTCGCTCATCTCCTCTGAGATGCCCGTAATCGTCTCGTTAACCTTCACCTGCGCCTGTGCCGCGTTATACTGCGCCTTCACCATCTCTTTTTGCGTGCGGAACGCTTCGACCCGTGCTGTGAGCACGCGCTCCGTTGCAATCAGCTTCTCCGCCTGTTCTCTCAACTGAGCAATCTGCTGTTCATAAGCGGCGATCTGTGGCAGCAGCACCTCTTTCTTTTGCAGAGCCAGCCGCGCCAGATCCTCGCGTCCCATCTGCAGTGCCTGCAATGCCTGACGGTCGAGTTTGTTGACCTTGTCGACAATTTCTCCCATCTGCGCTTCCAACAACTTCTCGTTCGTCTTCACCTCGACAATCGACTGGCGAATCTTTGGCAACTGTTCAAGTTGCTGCTGATATGCGTAATCCAGTACTTCACCGGGTTTCTCGGCTTTATCCAGGGCAGCGCTGGTGCGAATGCGCAAAAACTGCGCGATACGTGAGAAAAGACCCATATGTCTATCCCTCCTGTTCCGTCTCTAAGCCAGGTCCTGCTTATGCGCCCCTGTCTTGCTCTCCTATTCAGATACGTTCTATCCCAACCAGAGTTGCGAAATGCCACTTTGTCAGAATCCATAGCAATCATAGCACAAAACGCTTGACTTTCGCCTTCTCATTAGCTATAATCATCCATGTCAGTTGCAGAAGGTAATGAAGCTGACGCCAGCGGGAGTAGCTCAGTGGTAGAGTTCTTGCTTCCCAAGCAAGCTGTCGCGGGTTCGAGTCCCGTCTCCCGCTCTCGCAAAGAGACCGTCTCTTTACTGGCTCACCAGAAGCCGCCTCGTGGTAAGCGAGCGGCGTGAGAGTCAGAAAGCAGGCGGTTTTATGTTGCGCAAAAGGCGTACAGCGACATTCTGCCTCATTTTGAGGCGACATTCTGCCTCGCCCGTCGTGACATTCTGCCCTGGCGAGGACGCGACATCCTGCCTAGACCACGGCGACATTCTGCCTTTGCAGGGACGCGACATTCTGCCTTCGCCCTTTCGCGACACCTTGCCTCGCCCTCTCTCACCCACTGCTTGCCTCCTGGCGCATCAGAAGCCACAAAGGAGGCACCACAAAATGTTTACAAAAGATCCACAAGGCCAAAAAAATGCACACAGCGGACAGGGCGCAGAGCCCCAATCGTCGGCGAAACCAACCACCAAGCGGACCACCGGCTCGCGCAAGGTGACCGAGGCGCGCGCTAGCGCCCAGCGCGCCAAACTGGACGCCCAGGCTGAGGAGCGTCGCCGCAGCGCAGAGCAGACGGCGAAAACCAAACCGTCGCCTGCAACGGGCAAGCGGGGGAGAGAACGGCCTGGCAGCCGCCGGGGAACGATGATTGAGCAGGCCATCGCTGATTACCTGCTCGATCACGCGGGTGGCAACCACAGCCCCAAAACGATCGAATGGCACCGCATAGCCCTCGGACTCCTGCGAACCTACCTGGAGAAGGAGCGCAAGATCAGTCTGATCGAGGACGTAGATGCTCCCGATCTCAACGGCTGGCTCGCCCACATGCGCACTACCCCCGGTAGCCGTGGCAAGCCCCGCTCGGAGCGCTCGATCCAGACCTACGCCCGTTCGGCTCGCGCCTTCTTCCACTGGCTGGTGCGACGCGAACTCCTCACGCGCAATCCCTTTGACCGCGTGACCTTCCCCAAGGTCGGCAAGCCGCTGATTCAGACCATCGACGCTGACGAGTTCGAGCGGCTCCTGCTGGCCTGCACACCTCCCCATGAATCTGGTCCCTTCGCCGAACGGGCCGCCGTGCGCAACCGGGCCATCCTGTGGGTGCTCTACGACACGGGCATCCGCGTCTCGGAACTGTGTGGGCTGCGGCTGGGAGACTTTGACCGCAAGCACGGGGTGCTGACCGTGACGGGCAAGGGTTCCAAGGAGCGGCGCATCGCCCTGGGCAGCAACTGCCTGCGCAACCTGCTCTACTACCTGGACCGCTACCGACCCGACGAGGAGGAACTGGCCGAGTGGGGAAGCGCTGGCGAGGACCACCTCTTTCTCTCCGAGACGCGCCTGCCGCTGACCAGGAATGGGGTCACACTGCTCTTCAGGCGCATCAAGCAGCGAGCGGGCATCACCGACAAGCGCATCAGCCCGCACATCTTCCGCCATTCCTTCGCCATTCGCTACCTGGTGCTGGGCAACGACCCCTTCAGCCTGCAGTGTCAAGGCCGGTGCACTCGCGAGCCGGTTGAAAACTGGCCGCCCCGAGAAAACGAACTCCAAAGAACAATAGTTGGCTGAACGCCGACGACCCAACGCCGGCAAAACCTGCGCCAGAATCCGATCA